>LNAP01001100.1_pt1 | contig 64240 bp, 74 predicted proteins | sample 602601 | NCBI WGS metagenome assembly LNAP01 (sample SAMN02440304, study PRJNA202911) | soil metagenome | biome: Subtropical and temperate rainforests or woodlands; isolation source: soil samples (1 kg each in a 20% v/v slurry with milli Q water) were... ...
ATTTTCTCTCACATGAACGATTTTGAAAAAGAAACGGTCATTCGCTCCATTAAGCTTTTGAATGAAGCGATGTCAAAATCCAGCCTATGCTGTTCCACCCCCATCGGGTGATTTCTTTTCTCTTATACTTGCAAATTGCAAATAAATCGGAGGGCAATGGGTATGAATGAGGTATTGGATACGATTGTCATTGGAGGGGGGCAGGCGGGTCTTGCATCCGGCTATCATCTTCAGAAGAAAGGACTTCGATTTCTGATTTTGGACGCGAGTGACGAGGCTGGCGGTTCGTGGCCGCGTTATTACGATAGTCTCAAGCTGTTCTCTCCGGCACGCTTTTCGTCGATGCCGGGCATGACGTTCCCCGGCGATCCGAATGGTTACCCCAAGCGTGATGAAGTCATTCGTTATTTACAGGATTACCGGGCAAAGTTTCAATTGCCGGTTCGGACCAATCAGCGAGTAGTATTGGTCGAAAAGAATGGGGACGGGTTTACGGTCCGCACGATGGCAGGGGATACGTTTTGGGCGCGCACCATCATTAATGCGACCGGATCGTTTCACAATCCCTATACGCCAGTTTTGCCAGGGCAGGATGCGTTTCAAGGTCGCACACTTCATTCCTCCGAATACCGGAATCCGGAGCCATTTCGCAATCAACGCGTAGTGGTGGTCGGGCGTGGCAATTCTGCCGTACAGATCGGTGTTGAGCTGGCCGAGGTGAGCAAGACGTCTTTAGCGGTACTCCGGCCGGTTCAGTTCGTGAAACAAAAGGTATGGGGCCAAGATGTGCATTTTTGGGTGAAACTGATTGGATTTGACACCTTTCCATTTTGGCGGTTCGGGAAAACCGCGCCGAGTTCAAGTGCGGTGAACGATTCGGGCGGGTACAAAGAAAAAGTAGCAGCAGGAAAACCGGATCAACAACCGATGTTCACGTCCTTTTATGAGGATGGCGTCATTTGGCCGAACGGGACAAAAGAGCCGGTGGATACGGTGATCTTTGCGACAGGCTACCGGCCGCATCTTCCCTACCTTCAAGCGATTGGCGCGCTGGATGCGGAAGGAAGGCCGTTACATCAAGCAGGCATAAGCGACGTTCCGGGGCTTTATTATGTGGGGCTGGAAGGGCAGCGTTCCTTTGCTTCTGCTACCTTAAGGGGGGTGGGGCCGGACGCGCAGTTTGTTGTTAAAAAGCTTTTGCATCACCTTAAACACTGAATGCTAACATTTTTTGATAAAAGGATGGGACCGACTTGAACCTCAATTGGTTTGCTGCGGAAATGCTTATGAAACAACGCCAAGGGGAAATCGAACGATCGGCTAGAGAAGCGTGGAAATGGTCAGACGCTATGCGGAAGCAATCGGTCCGATTCTTTAGTAGGCGGCCAATCATTCGTGCAACACCAACGGCTTGCTGCGCTGCGAGCTGCTGTTGATTGTATAAAAAACTAAGGAGTGATCTTTCATGAATCAAGTGAGTAATGATCAAATTCGTCAAAACGTTCGGAATCGGTATAAGGAGATCGCCTTACAGGACGTAGGGGCGGGGTCCTGTTGTACGCCAGCGTCAGCTAATGCTTGCTGTGAGTCGCCCGCGGACGTTTCCGCTAAAATAGGCTACTCGTCAGAAGAACTAACAGCCGTTCCGGATGGGGCGAACCTTGGCCTCGGCTGTGGCAATCCGCAAGCCATTGCCGCTTTGCAACCTGGAGAAGTCGTGCTGGACCTGGGCAGCGGCGGCGGGTTTGATTGCTTTCTTGCCTCCCGTCAGGTGGGCGCTTCCGGCCGCGTCATTGGTGTAGATATGACACCGGAAATGGTCAGCCGCGCTCGCGAAAATGCCAGTAAAAGCGGATTTACCAATACGGAATTTCGGCTGGGCGAGATCGAGCATCTGCCGGTTCAAGACCATTCGGTTGACGTAATTATTTCAAACTGTGTCATTAATCTGTCCCCATCAAAGCAGCAGGTTTTTGACGAGGCGTTCCGTGTGCTGCGTAACGGCGGTAGACTGGCCATATCGGATGTCGTGGCAACAGCCGATTTTCCGGATGAAATCAAGCAAGATATCGACCGTATTTATTCAGGGTGCATTTCAGGAGCTTCCTCCATCGGCGAACTGGAGGCCATGCTTGCGCAAAGCGGTTTTACCCAAATTGAGATCGAACCTAAAGACGAATCCCGGACGTTCATCAAGGATTGGATTCCTGGCGCAAATGTCGAACAATACCTGGTGTCCGCCGCAATACGTGCCATCAAGCCTTGAACCATGACGGGCCGAACTGTTGCAGCTCGAGTTGAGTTGAACATGTTCGGCATAATAATAAGGCGCTGTCGGTAAACTGGCAGCGCCTTTGCTTAGCGTATATTTTCGTTAAAATGTTAGGGAGATTTTGGCATCTATTGAAATATGGTAAAATAAAATCAATACAAATATGTCGAATAGACTAGGAAAAACGGCAAACCTGATCGAAAGACAGGGACGCAAAGCCACGGGTCTTCTGCACTAGTGCAATGATCGCCGGGTTACCCTCTCAAACCACACCAAGATGACAAAAAGACACGCCAGTGAGGGGGCGTGTCTTTTTGTTATTTGAAAATAAAAAGAGGTGATCGATTATGAACAAATTAACAAGCTTTTCTGTAGAGATAAAAGATATGATCCGTAGGAACGGGAGTATCAAAGTATTACTGGCGGATGGTGACCTAGCTTGGCAACAGCGACTCGCTATGTTGCTTGAATCCGAGCCAGATATTTATTTATCTAACATCGTTTCGACAAAAGAGGAAGCGATTCGAGCGAGTGTACAATTAGACGTAGACGTAATGATCTTGGAAATGATTTTGAATTCGCCCAAACGAGACGGGCTGGACGCCGCAGCGGAGATTCTCAGAAATAAAGAGTTACCGATTATTGTCCTTTCTTCGATACATGATCCGGAAGTCATGGTCGATGCAGTTGTTGCCGGAGCGGTCAATTATATTACAAAGTCCAACTATATGGACATACCGGTTGCGATCAGAGAAGCGCACCGACGGCAGTCCTCTCTCCATGCGGATGTCGCGACGATAATCCGTAGTGAGATCGAGCTTATAAAGCGAAAAGAATTGCATTGCATGCTCACACCAACGGAAAAAGAAATTTTGCAGCTCATAGGCTTGGGCTATCGACAGACAATTATCAGAGAATTACTTGGCATTACTTCGAACACCCTAAAATCGCACGTTCGGCATATCACTCGTAAATTCGACACCCGATCCATTCGAGAAGCTGCTGAGAAGGCGAAACGAAGAGGTCTGTATGATCAGCACTATGCTACGTGATTTAATGGAACTGAAATTGAAACAAGCTTTGGGAAAATTCGAGGATTTTCGACAGAAATATCATGGCAGAGGGTGACAAAAAGATCACCCTCCCCATTCGAACTAATAATAGGTAAAATGAAGGGGGAATCTGAGGAAAAATAGGAATATTATCCCGTACCAAAGGAGGTGGAGAGAAAAAAAGATGAATGCTGGAGATTGTTGTCGTGAATCGGTGTCTGAAGTAAATCAAAATGGGACAGGCTCTCGTAAAATGAAGAGGATGGTGCCTTTAACTTACGTAATTATGCGGCTGTCCCCAATATAACAATGAAGGGATGATCGTCATGTATCAATTAGAAACGGAGCGTGAATTATGTTTATTAACAAGGATTGATTTGCACTTCATTCAGCAGTTTTGCGGAAGGAGAGTTGTAGTATTTCTTGGAATTGGGGAGGGTGTTTGATGAATCTTACTCAACAGTCCATCCCCTATGAAAAAGTGGAAGCATGGCTTATGTCCTATAGTGATTGGAAAGCAAGGTTGGAATATGCGCAGGCAGAGCTTAAGCATATTCCGGGATTAACGAGGGCTTTGCATGAGTGGGTGAATCATGGCAATGGAAGAAAACAAGAACCATTGTTGCGTACGGTCATTCATCGGATAGAGATCACTGAACATGAAATCCCGTTGCTATTATCGAGAATCGGATTGATCGATTACGCTTTCTCGGCTCTCACCACAGAGGAAATTTTGTTCGTTCGTCTACGATATTTGGATAAACTGGCGCTTTCGGTCATTATGGATCGCATTGCACTTTCCCGCCGCGCGTTCTTTTATCATCGGAAGCGAATTCTGCATAAAGTATATCGAAAAATCAAAGATCGGGCGGTCCTGTTGGAACTGGATTCCTTTGGAGAAGACTGATCATATCATTACTTCAGAAGATGCATATACGCATCTTCTATTTTTATGGTTCGTGAATTGAAGAATATCACCTCAATCCCCCATCATTTCAAACAGGCTCTAGGGTCTACCCCCATTTTTAGCAGTCAGTTCAATCTCTCCGAATACGATTAAATCCTCACCAAGAGATGAGATGCCGTGAATCTTTCTTGCACCGAACATGCACCGAACGCTTCACTAGATTTGCTCTTGTTTTGCACGAATTGTGCACCCGATATGCACGATTTTCCTGATACGATGATAGTATAGCAAGCTTAAGGGCAGCCTACAAGATCATCGGCTGTCCTTTATGTTTGTGAAGCGAGGATTGACGAAACGGGCATAACTTGTTCAATAGTTTCGTCATGTTTCCACATTAAGTCGTACAATCATACCGATGAAAGGAGGGCGATGATGCGGTTCCTATTAATCTGTTATTTTAGAAATAGGTAGAAATGCCATCTGAACTGGATACGTCTATATTCATTCTATGCGCATTACTTTGCATTCAAGCCATTGAGCGCCGCTTCATTTTTTGCTGCGTCAGCAAAAAGAAGCGAAGCGCTTTTTTTTATTTTCTGATTGAAACCCAAAAGAAGGTAGCTATTACAGTGACGAGTGCTGAAGGCATGTGATACGGGACACCTAAAAGGAGCGTTTGAACTAAAACGTAGGCCAACACCATCATAAAACAGACTGGCTATTCCTCTCGCAATGGTGTTGCCATGTGAGGAGGGAAATTGATATTATGTGCCCCACGTTGCATGCAATGTCAAACCACGATCTTTATATGTGTTTTTACTTTTCGTATGGCTCGTAACGCCTCAACGATGGATATTACTATCAGACTTGGCTGCAAATCAGCATTGGATTGCTGAGCGGCAAGGTCTTTTTTATTTTTGTAACAAAATTAAACAACGTTTTAAAGGGAGCTTGGGCTGTCGCTCTCCCCCTCCATTTTGGTTTGCTCACAAACCAAAATGGAGGGGCGAATATGAAAAGGATTAATTTGCGGGACATGTATCCCTTTATCAAAGCGGATGTATGGATCGACCTAGATGATGAAGTGGCACAAGAAATCCGCCGCTTCGACTTAATCGAAAACGCATACAAATTGCGCACCTATCGTCATCGCGCTTATTACTCGCTTGATCGGAACGACGGTATAGAACAAGATATTCTTTTCCTTTCGATTTCCCCGGAGGAATATTACGAGCGTAAGCTTTCCAATGAGCAGCTTTATGCGGCTTTGTGTCGATTGCCGGAAAAATCGTTCAGACGAATTTATGCTCACTTCTTCTTAGGCATGAGCAAAGTAGCGATTGCCCAAGCTGAACAAGTTGATGAACGTGCAGTACGAAAATCTATTGAACGCGGCTTAAAACAAATGGCGAGGTTTCTCAAAAAAATGTGATTGCGGAAGGTCAAAGGGTCCGATTTGCTTGCCAAAATGAACAGATAGTTAGAGAGCTTTATGTAGGCGGCGGCTGGTTATAACCAGCCGCTCATTTTCCATGAGAGGGGCAGGTAACAATGAATCTGATTCGATTTCGAGATGCTGAACACGAAAGTTTCTACTATCGGATGCTGGATGAAAGGAAATGCAGCGACGGCTATCATCGGGCACTTTTCTACACATTAGGTATTTCCCGCGATACTCGGAGTCATATCCGCGATTTGTTTGATTTTTCTAATGGGGGCATTAAGCCCGGAGGTCTTGCAGCCCCGTGGCAAACCGGTAGTTCTATCCGCGTGTGCAGGCTTGCTTTTAATTTGTGGAATGGCTGGTCGGAAAAAGGTGGGGAACGCTACTCTACTCCCCACGAATTATTCGATTGCAGCTACGCTCCCTATTTTTTTGAAGCGATTCAACTTCGTTATCCGGATTATTGCCGAAGCCAGGAGAAGACTTTCAAGCGGCTAAACGAACAAGTTCGCTGAACGGCAACCAGTTAAGGGAGTGGAATAGATGAAGGATATTAAAACAAGGACTGTTGTGAAAGACATTAAACGTTTGGACAGACTGCCAAACTTGATGGATCGTGTAAAGCATTCAAGCGCCCGCACAAAACAGCATATAAACAATGACAAGACGACTTCACAATCTCCAAATGAATATGCGCAGCACCATTCTGCATCTGCCATAGATAAAACGGTACGTTTTCAAATTGGAACGAGCGTGGTTGCCAGTAAAAGATTGGTAAAGCTCATTCAAAAAAGGCGGGCAAAGTCAGAAGGGGATATGGTATCGATGCAGAACCCCGCTGCTATAATTACTAAGCCTTCAGGTACACGTCAATTGCGACTTGTCCGTAGGTTGCATCTCCGCAAGCCGGTAGATGGGAAATATCTCTTGTCAGCCAACCATCAATCAAAAAAACAACGCTTTATTCGAAGCCGGGTCAATGCCCGACTTCTGTATCCTTCTCGTAAAGATAGCTTTCCTGATCGAATTCGGGAAGGTAGACATCAAGAACCGGCCGGGAAAAAAGGAGCATTTGCCGCCGCGGCATCTCATTCAGCATATGTACGCGGGAATCCACCAAAAGCGCTAACGTCCGAAAGCTTGAGGAAGCGGCATTTCTGGCCACCGTCATCCCGAATCCCTTTCGCAATATCCAAGCAAGCAGGCCATACGATCAAACGTAAAGAACGGAAGTTCAAGACATTATCGCCATTTATTAAAACGGGAAAACGGTTAGGACAGGCTAAAAGCAATTCTGATAATCAAGCGGAAGGAAAAATGAATAGCGCCAGGACAGCGCAGCGGACTGCACAGATGGCGATGACTGCCCGCCGCTCCATTCAAAGGGCGCAAGCTGCAGCGCGATTAAATCTTCGAATCATTAAAATGGTTGTAAAAGCAGCTACTTTGCTTGTCAAAGGAATGGCCGCGCTATTGGGAATTAGCAGTACAGTGATCGTATTGTTGTGCATTGTCATGGCAATAGCGGCTGTCATTTCCTCTCCTTTCAGTATCTTTGTATCCGGTGAAAATACGGATTCCGATGTAAAGCCGCTTTCCCGAATCGTTCAAGAGCTGGACATTGAGTATGCCGAACGGCTGGAAGAAATACAGCAGTCCTCTGGCCGTGTAGACCGGGTGGAGTTTCATTACCCCGGTAGCGCGGACAACACGCGAGTAGATAATTGGATGGATATTATAGCCGTCTTTGCCGTGAAGACTGTCATGGATTCAGGAATCGGAATGGATGTAGCAACACTTGATGCAACAAGGATCGGGATCATCCAATCGGTGTTTTGGGAAATGAATCAACTGGAATCCCGTATCGAAACGATCGAACATACGGAAAGCGTTACGGTAGAGCATGAAGATGGGACTACCAGCGAAGAGACAACTACCAGCTATGAACACATTTTGCATATTACCGTTTCGAGCAAAACTGCGGAGCAACAGGCTGAATCTTATCACTTTACAAATGAACAGATAGACATCATGAAGGAAATGATGTCTGGAGAGTTTCGGCCACTCATGTTTGCGATGCTGGGTAAAGAAACGGATATTGGCTTGACGCCGGGGCAGCTTGCGGATATTGGGCAGCATTTGCCCGAGGGAGAAATAGGCAGCGAAGTCGTCAAATTGGCGCTAACTCGTTTAGGTGATCCATACAGTCAACCGAAGGCTGGACAGGATGACTTTACAGATTGTAGCTATCTCGTTCAGTGGGTTTATCGACAGCTAAACATTAACCTGCCACGAACCGCAGCGGAACAAGCAAGATTTTGCGTAGAAAATGGCCTGATAGTAAGCGCGGCAGATCTGGTTCCTGGCGATCTTATATTTTGGAGCTACGAGCGTAATGGTAGGTTTATGGATATTACCCACGTTGGAATTTATGCGGGGGATGGCAAGGTGGTAGATGCTTCCTCAAGTCGAGGGCAGGTAGTGTACCGCAATCTGTTCGATTCGGACAAGCAAGTACTGTTTGGAAGACCCCATGTTCAGGGGGAATTGAATATTCGTAGTTCAGAAGTGGAGCATTAGGAATCCGAAGTGTATTAAGCGAAGCTAGATCTTGGATGAAGGTTGAACGGGGCAATAGGAACTAATAGTACAGGATACTGAATTGTACACGGCTTTAGCGTCTGTTTTTGAAAGGGGCATTTTCAAGGCTTTATTCTTGACAGCAGGAAATAAATCTGTATCTGTAGAATATAAAAGTTAGCCTAGCGGATAGTGAGTTTATCCATTGTACTATTATTGTGAAGTTAATGAAAGGAGATATGTGTAATTATGTCAGACAGTTTTTTTTATTCTCAAATTATTCCTAATGAATTAAACCAAGATTTCTTAAGGGTTTGGGAGGATTTTGCGAAACAAAAACTGCAGCAAGTTTATATTATCAATAAACCACTTGGTGAACGAAAATATAATTATGATTTTGAAGATGGTCTTGTAGTTTTATGTCCAAAGTATAAAATATTGGTGATAAATTTTAGCGATGATGACGATGATTTTGAAGATTTCTTTGATGATTTCATTGAGGATTTAGGTTATATTTCCGACAAATACGGGTACAAAAAGATTCTTGGTAGACCTCGTCAATGGAGAGATGAGTACTTTGTTTCCCTTAATTATAATGAAATTAAAAGTATACCGCCAGTTGAGTTACTTAATTCAAATCAACTAAGAACAAAAGAAAGTGAAAGAAATGGCGAATATATAATATCTCTTTTAACTGGTAGTATTAATGATATATCACGAATTGGAGGGGAATTTCCAGAGACGCTTCTGGAAAAAATTAAAAAGAAGATCATATTATTTGATGGGGATCAGACAAAATTTATTTATCAAGAACCTTATCAAAAACGGATTACAGTTCAAGGGCTGGCGGGTACAGGGAAAACTGAATTGCTTTTACACAAATTAAAAGACTTATACACCCAAGAAGATGATAGCAAAATTATATTTACCTGTCACAATAAAATTTTAGCTGAGACATTAAAAATGAGAATACCCGATTTTTTTGATTTTATGAAAGTCGATGAGCAAATTAAATGGAATGAACGATTATGGACGATAAGTAGTTGGGGATCCGAGGGAAGCATGCACTCAGGTGTTTATAGCTATATATGTAGTTATTACAACATTACTTTCCGAAGATACTCTTGGAGCAACAGCTTCTCGAAGGTCTGTCAATTAGCTATTGATGAATTGAGCACAATAGAGGATTTCGAACCTTGTTTTACCTATATGCTTATAGATGAGAGTCAGGATTTCCCGGAGGAGTTTTTTAAACTCTGTGAGAAAGTTACCAAGAAAGCAGTTTATATTGCAGGTGATATTTTTCAAAATATCTTTGATGATGTAACTGTCAGTAAAGTCAATCCGGATTTTCTATTAAATAAATGTTATAGAACAGATCCAAGAACCTTAATGTTTGCCCATGGAGTGGGAATGGGGTTATTTGAAAAAACGTTACGTTGGTTAAATGATGAAGAGTGGGAGGCGTGCGGTTATCTAATTAATAAATCTAATAATATATACAACCTGCATAGAGAGCCGCTTAGACGTTTTGAAGACATTGAAGCAGAAGGAATTGAGAGTGTTAAGATAGTCGCCACTAATAATAGCAATTACGAGCATGAAATTATAAGGATAATTGAAAAAATTGTAGATGAGAATCCTACTGTCACTCCTGATGACATCGGAATTATTTTCTTGGAAAGTATAAATAATAACTATAACCTGGCAACAAGATTGCAAATACTAATAAACAATAGGTTCAACTGGAAAACGAACCTTGGATACGAAACAAAGACCAAGAAAAAAGACACCATTTTCATTAGTAATAGAAACAATGTTAAGGGATTAGAATTTCCATTTGTCATTTTCATAACGCAAGGAACTCTAAATAACGACTTACAACTACGTAATTCAATTTACATGATGCTTACCCGTTCATTTATATCAACCTATTTTCTGATGTCTTCTCATAATGGAGAAGTAATAACTCAATTACAAAATGGTTTGAATAACATTAATAAAACAGGTTATTTATCAGTTACTGAACCAACAGAACAAGAGAAAGAAGCCTTAAGAAATGCTATTATTAACAAGCCAAAAACAGAAAAAATATCCCATTTCGACATTGTCGAACGAATTATGGACGATATTAATGTCAAAAAAGAATTCAGAAGCGATCTACACAAAGTTGTGGAGGCATTAAGTAAGGACGATTTCGATCAAGATAGAATACGTGAAATAATCAAAACAAACTACAATTTGATCGGATTTAAGGAAAAATAAAATTATGGCTAAATTAATAAGTATTAATATGAATAAATACTTCTCCAACTACGTCACTACACCTCTACGTGAAAAAGAAGACATCATCGTCCTTTTGCTTCAGACAATGAAAATGTTTCTAGTAGGTGATATTAGTGGTGAAACGGATACTGGGAGAGTTATTTTAAGAATCGATAAGATGAGTAGACTCTTTTTTGAAACAGAGAACAAATGCTTTTCCATAAATTTCCCTTTTAATCTTGATCTCATCGAAATTGAACAAGGAGTTCATGATATTCGTTTCTATGATTTTGTAACTGGTATTGAATTTGATCAACAAATTCTATCTGTGCTGTTGGGTCTATTTGCACAAAACGTAACGCATATAGATAATTTAGATGAATTTCACTATGTTTTTTTGACGTCAGACGATGAAATAGGAGACATTCATGAGCTAAGTAAAATGTGGAATCTCTTCAAAAGGCTCCTGCTTTTTGAACCGGGATACTTAAGATACGATTATGATCCTATACATCAAAATAGACATTTACATCCACTTCATCATCTTGATCTTTATTTTTCACCTAGTAATACTTTTAAAGTAGGCTTGCATGATCGAATCGTAATACATGAGTTAATTGACATTTTGGACATTCAAACTCAATGTCATTATATTAAAAGGGTTTAGAATGAAGATCTCAATATTTATGCTTTTTCAAGTATAAGGGACGGTATCTAAAAGCATTTTCTTAACTTTAAGTTGAGGATTGACAAATCTAACTTCATCTGTTTACTATTAATTAACCGAATACAGCGGAGTTTTACAGGAGAAGCACTCCTTTGATGGCCTTAGGCCCTCATTGGAGTGCTTTTGTATTCGGAAAAACAAGATTAGGAGGAATAATAATGTTGTATTATCTCTATTTGAAAAAGAAAAGTCAAAATGAAAGCAAATATTATACGCTCACTAGCATTAACTATGACAATGAGGTACGACCAGGAATGACTATTACATTCGATCCGCACGAACTCTACGAATTTACGCTCGAGTATCCAGAGCTTCGTGGCATGGGAAGTTCATACCGTATTATTAATGTCAATAAATGCGATGGGATGGGTGGAATCACATTGGAATAACAACTGCGCATACAGCGTCATTCAGGCAATCGCCTTCGCGATCGAGCAACCGTCCAACCCGCAACAACGAAATGATCATTCGCCCGACCGTTCAATCGGTTAATTTGATTAGAAGCTGGGTTGAATGCCGAGCTCAGAGCATTCCTTCATGAAACGCATCAGCTTGTCGGTGATCGGCGAGATCTCTCCGACCGCTTAACTCCAATTCGAATCGCTGAACCAACCGTCGAGCTGCGCAACCGTGTCGATCGTTATCGCCTTCCTCAAGTGGCTTATTGCTAGGGAAGCCATGCGCGATAACGTCGTTGACAGCGGCACAAGTCGCATTTGATATCCCTTGTAGCTTTTGATGTACAGCTTGTCGCTATGCTTCAAAATAATGTCCTCGAATATGCGCTCAATTTCGTTCGTAGCGATGCTTGGCTTGATGAGAGGAGCGATCGTGCGATGGCATTCGGCAACCACTTGGCATGTTTTACAGATGGCACAAAAATTCGGCTTTCTCCACTTTAATTTATGCGACTATTGGAGGATGTTTTTGGAAAATGTCGAATTAGTAAGTAAGTCAACTATTTAACTAGGGAGACTACGCCGTGCTTGATATTAGTCCATTTTCTAAAAAGATGTTAGAGGTATTGAAACACAGTAAAACATATAAGATTAACAACCAACAGAATAATTTAGAGCTATTTATTTGTCCTATTAATGCAAATCAATTCGATTATGCCCGTATGGTAGAAAGTCTAATTGAATCTGTCGCTGACTTTTCTATATCAAGAAAAACGAAAGAAAAGTATCAAAGCTCTCCAATGACATTATCTCAAAAGGCTCGGGAGAAATTCCGAAATTATAAAGAAAATAAGGGGGAGCTAGGTGAATTCCTCCTCTTTTGTTTTTTAGAAGGTCACTTAAATGCTCCCAAAATTTTGTCGAAGTTAGAACTTAAAACATCAACAAACATGTATGTGAATGGGTCGGATGGTATACACTTTTTAAAGTTACCGAGTGGGAATTACCAATTAATTTTCGGTGAGTCAAAATTATATGATGACTTAACAACTGGATTACGAGATGCATTTCAGTCAATTAATGATTTTGTAAAGGAAGAAAACCAAAAAGGAGAAGGAAAAAGCGGGATTACTTATGAGAAGTCCCTTCTTTCTGCTAGTGTTTTTAAAGAAACGTGGACAACTGAAGAAGAAAAATTTATTGAACAACTTATTTATCCTACAAATGATAGTTCCTTTGAGGTTGATGACGCCTTCGGAATTTTCGTAGGATTTGAGGTTATGCTCAATGCCGATCAACGTAAATTGCCCAATGACAAATTTAGAACTGTGATAGAGGAACACATTAACGAGGTCGTAACAAAAAAAATCGCCAATATTGAAAACTACATAGAAGAACATGGTCTTTTTGGCTATAATTTTTATGTGTATACAATGCCCTTTTTAGATATTGAACTATCGAGAATGAAAATACTGGAGAATTTAATAAAATGACATTTCTAAATAAATTAGTAGATAGGGCACTTAAAGATCCTTATGTTTCAACATTAATAAAGAAACTTGAAAAACAATATGCTATCCATTTTATAAGTAGTAATACTGTGATACAAAGCCTTACAGAAAAAGAATATTTGGATTTGCTCAGGTTTGCTGATATTCTTTGTCGTTCTGAGAAATATGAAGCAAGAAATAAAGCCTATAAAATAATCAGCTTGCTTCATGTATTTTATAGCGACGATCAAATGTTTAAGTTGCAAGCTTACAATGTGTTAGTGAAACTAGGCAATTTTCCGTCAATCAAAATTGTACTCGGTGAAACAGAGGTGAAAGCAGATGAAATAGTTATAGACCACATTATAAAAGAAACGTATCAAGCCGCCCCAGGCTCATCTAACATTTTTACAGACACCCAATATAAATTATTTGAAAAGATGAAGGATAGTAACCACTTTAGTTTTTCTGGTCCGACATCGTTTGGAAAGTCTTTTATTTTCGAATCGTTTATTAAATATTTGATTGAAAAAAAGAATGGGTCAGATAATATCGCTCTTCTAGTTCCTACAAGGGCATTGATAAATCAAGTATCTATGAAGTTGAAAACTGTAATAGATAACAGGAAATACAAAATTCTAACCAAGCCAATTGTACCTTTACTGTATAAACAAGGAGATACCAGATTTATTTTCGTGTTCACTCCTGAGAGGCTTATATCATATTTATCAGAAAATAATCCGGTAATAAATTATTTACTGGTAGATGAAGCCCACAAATTACTATCTGATACGGACACACGTGCTCCATTATTCTATCACGCGTTAATGATCGCTAAACGTAAAAGTATAAATCTTTATTTCTCGTCTCCCAATGTGCCAAACACGGAGATCTTTTTACAGTTAGTCGGGAATAGTGTAGAAGAAACCCTAGCAATAAAAGAAAACTCAGTTGCCCAAAATCGTTTTTTCATTGATTGTATCGAAAAGCAAGCGCTCTATTTTTCAGAATATGGTGAGGAGCTAGCATTGGAATATAGTGGATATGCTTCTGATCCCCATAAAAATTTAAAAAATGCCGTCGATCTTTTAGGAAGGAACAACCCTAATATCATTTACTGCAATACTAAAGACGACACTATTCTATACGCTCTAGAATATGCTAGGACTTTGCCTCTCAGAAATAATTATGAACTTGAGCAATTAACTAATCTTGTTCAAGAAACTATGCATGAAGAATATTACCTCGTAGATTGTTTAAAAAAAGGTGTTGCTTATCATTTTGGCGGACTACCTCAGCGAGTTAGAGAAAAGATTGAGTCGCTTTTTCAGAAAAGGGTTATAAAAAATATTTTTTGTACCTCTACTCTTTTAGAAGGCGTAAATCTTCCAGCGAAAAATATTTTTATTTTGAGCAATGCTATTGGGTTAACTAAATTATCGAAAATAGATTTTTGGAACTTAGCTGGTAGAGCAGGGCGATTAACGGAAGATTTAAGCGGCAACATCATCTGTTTGCGTATTGTTGATAAAAGAAATCGATGGGAAGATCCTAGCAAAGATCTTCAAATTGTTAAAGATAAGTCAGTTGAAAAAGTATCCTCTGTTCTTATGACAAATCAAGGGAAATTTTATATCAATATAGGGCATTCAATCAAGAATGAGCCGTTTACAAGAAAAAATGTCACGGATAATGAAAAAAGAATGTTAGATTCCTACGGTAACATTTTAGCGTATCATGCGCTGAGTAAAACTGATTCTATCCTTAGAAGTAAGTTCATCGATGGTAATACTCAGGCTAAAGAGATAATCACTTATTTAGAAAAACTCAATAAAGTTCCTGAAAAAATCCTTTCTCAAAGCTCTACAATCAAATTACTTTATCAAAATAAGGTTTTATCATCTTCTATAAACCCAATGGATATTCCTAAAGAGACTGGGTATGGAGAATGTTTGAGTTTACTTAATAAACTTTACGAGTTATACAATTGGCAAAAAGAAGAATCGGGAGGGAGAAATCCATTAGCTAGAAATAAGCTTGTTTTAGAATATTACGCGGTCTTAATGAGTTCATGGGTCAATTCTCAGCCAGTAAATTTAATTATAAAAAGGACCATCAAATATTTTGATGAAAATAATAAAGAAATCTCTATTAGCAACGGAGAATTTGTTACGTTTCAGAAAGATAATCGGGCTCATATTAATCACATAGTAAACAACGTCATATCTGATATTGAAAATGTTCTTCGATTTAAAATAAAAATATATGTGAAAAACTATGTTGACTTGTTAAAGATAAAACATCAAGAGAGTGAAGAAACTGTTGTTATTCCAAACTGGGATAATTATTTGGAGTATGGAACTACGGATAATATAATTATAGAATTACAAAACCTAGGATTCCAAAGACATATTGCTACCTTTTTGAAAAACAAATATCTTGAATTATTTGTTTTAGAGAACGGTGTAATAATTGATTTTAAGGAAAATGAGCTCAAAGAAAAACTTCAAAGAATGAACGATACTCAAGAGTATGAGGAAATTTCAAACACATTAGGGTGGGGTTGAAATATCATCCTTTTAATCGCTGCGGGCCTAATTCCCCGCAGCTTGCTGCGAGGAGATTCATTTGATTTTTATATAATGCTTTCTAACGCTATTTAATGTAGCCGGCAAAAGTAAGTGGTAACACGCAGATACATTGTTCACAATTAATCCCGCCTGTGCCCATCGAAGCCTAGGTACAAGCGCAACTGCAAGTTCATAAGAAATCGGCTCGATCCTAGTAATCTCTCGCACACTTTTGGTATGATGTTCAAGTACAACAGACTTGGGTGGGGAAGTATCGCCTTCAGAGTGGAGGTGATGCTTATGCAATTTTCGTTGACAGAAGTGATCATGCTAGGCATGTTTGTGCTGGCCCTGCTCACATATCTGAAAAAACGAAAATAACCCGCCCAGGTTAGCGCCAAGGGAACGGGTTATTTTCTCTAACTTCTTTGGAGGTTTCCCACCCAAATGTTGTGCAGGGAGTCGGATGGCCGTCCGGCTCCTTTTTCTATCCTAATCATAACATGACTTTTTCATTCATGCAATTTACCTTTCGCCGTAATCCATCCATTTCCCATCGATATTGAACTCCTCTCCCCTTAATGCCGAAAGCAACAACCATCCTTCGTAAAACTGACGATGTCCCCCGACTTCAATCCCTACCGCCTTGTTCCAACAAATAATTTATTGTCAGAGATTCCGATTTTGCATGAAAAATGAAATGAATAGTAGAGGGAATAGTTTCGTTGCCCTCTTTGCACCTTGAAAATTTCATACGTTCTAATCCGGTACATTCCCCGCACACCTATATATAGGTAAGCCAATTTGCAGGTGCGCCATGACCACTTTGCCTGTTCTTTTTCCAGTATACGCTGGTGGAGATGATGGCGGAGAGCGAGCGATTTCTTCATGCAATTGTAAATGGTGGTTCCATTTATGGCGACGATCATGCGGAGGGATAATGATACTTCCGTCCAGCCACAGCTCATCGCAATGGGGGCGGCTTCCAGCGATCCTGGGAGAGGTGAGAATCCTATGAGAGCGGCGACACCACCGTTCATCGGATTGGATATTTAAGCGAGAAACCAAAACAGAGGCGGAGTGCAGTGATGTGCATGATGCTGTAGCAGATCTCTGCTTTCCGCTGTTTCTTGAAACGTAGGTGAAACGTATGGGAGGTTAGTTTATGCAGCATAAGGTAATTCGATATAGCATGCAAATCGCGATGCTGAGACAATTGTTATCTTTGTCGCTGATAAATGAGCATGAGTTTCATGTATTAAAAAACAAAACCATGCGAGACTATGGTATCCATTCTGACCTTACCTCTTGATTCGCACCTTTGTTAATCAAACGAAAATTTATTACGCTGTAAGCGTCATAAATGCGAATCAAAGGAGGAGCTCATCATGTCTATTGCAGTTGAAGTCATTAAGGCAAATCGAAAACTGTCAGATCGCACTGGAGGAAAATCGGAAATTCTTCGTGTTGCTCCGTATGCCAGAGTGAGTACAGACACCGAAGAACAGTTAAGCAGCTATAAATCACAGGTCTCCTACTATACGGAAATGATTAATCAACGCAGTGATTGGATGTTGGTTGACATCTATGCGGATGAAGCCATTACGGGAACACAGGTAAAGAAGCGCGATGACTTTCAACGGTTAATTTCCGATTGTTTAAATGGAAAGATTGATATGGTGATAACCAAATCCATATCTAGATTCGCAAGAAATACAGTAGATACGTTAAGGTATGTTCGGATACTTAAAGAAAAAAATGTTGCCGTATTTTTTGAAAAAGAAAATATCAATACCCTTACAATGGACGGTGAATTGTTACTCACCATTTTGAGTTCTGTCGCGCAGCAAGAAGTTGAGAATATCTCATCGAACGTCAAAAGAGGACTAAAGATGAAGATGAGCCGCGGCGAACTGGTAGGCTTTCAAAGCTGTCTTGGATATGACTACGACCCTGTTACGAAGCGGATAACGATTAACGAAGATGAGGCTGAAATTGTACGTTACATTTTTGATCGTTATATTTCGGGCATTGGCGCGTATATGATTGCGAAAGAATTGACTGAACTGGAACGCAAAACAAAGCGCGGAAATATCGAATGGTGTGATACAAGCGTTTTAGGTATCATTAAGAATGAGAAGTATAAGGGCGACGTTCTTCAAGGAAAGACCTTTACGCTCGACCCTATCTCTAAACGAAGACTTGATAACCGTGGAGAAGAAGATCAGTATTATATAAAAAATCATCACGTGCCGATTGTCACCGAGGAAGTTTTTGAAAAGGCTCAGGACATACTTCACCGCCGTGGGGAAATTCGCAGCAAGCTGGAAGCAGGCGGAAAACGGGAAAAATACAGCAGAAAGTTTGCTTTCAGCAGCATGCTGGAATGTGCTTTCTGCGGCGGTCATTTTTCCCGGCGGAGCTGGAATAGCGGGACAACGCATGAAAAGACGATATGGCAATGTTCAACCAACACGAAGAAGGGAAAGAAATATTGTCCTCATAGCAAGGGGATTGAAGAAAAGATTGTTGAAGGTGCTTTTGTTGAGACGTACAATTTAGTTTGCGACAACCATAAAGATGTGTTGGACGAGCTTTTAGTAAGAGCGGAATCTGTCCTGATCGAGCAGAACAGCCAAAAACAGTTGACTAAAATTATCAACGAAATTCAGGCTCTTGAGAATAAGCGTTGCAATTTGATCGACTTGCATCTGGACGATAAGATAGATCGACCAACATATGAGCGTAAGTATGCAGAACTTGAATCGCTCTTGAACGAACTGCTTGACGAAAGAGCGAAATTAGAGGAATCTGCACAAAATGAAGTCGATGTTGAGAAAAGGATAACCCATTTTCGTCAAGTGCTTCGGTCGAATGCGGTTCTGCCTACGTTTGATCGAAGTGTACTTGAAAGTGTTGTCGATAAAATCGTGGTTGGAGAAAATTGTGATGATAGCAGCACTAATCCGTACAAACTAACGTTTATATACAAAACAGGCTTTAAGAGCAGTGTCCAAGCCCAGATGAAGAGCCAGAATCAAAAAAAGCCTTCATTAAATGAGGGGAGTGATCCATGTTCCTATTCCCAGCACAACACATGTGGAGACTGTTTGCTTACTTATCAGGAATATCAAGGGTTTGAACGGTTAAATTTATTGCTTCATGTTGATTTGCCTACCATTTGCCAACGCTATTTTGCTTTGGTAGGCAAATCACTTTTTTTCTTTGAAGCCTTCTCAAATATGTCCACTGTTTCATTTGTCATTTTGTCGGTCACATGGGTGTAAGTATCAAGTGTTGTTTCAATCTTAGAATGACCTAGCCTTTCCTGAACATCCTTAATATTTGCACCATTTTCAATTAGTGTAGTTGCGTGAGTATGTCTAAGGGAATGGAAATTAAACATTATCCCTAAACTATAATTAATCACCCTGGAAGCATATTTGAATGAATCGGGTGTTACCATTTCACCATTTTCTTTTGTAGATACCATATTGATAAGTTTTGCAGTTCCTTCAATGGAAACTGGAAGTGAAAAAATTCTTCTTAATTTTTCATTCGTATTTTCATCAATTTCTTCAACTTCATATTGTTGAACATAATGTTGTCTATATTTCAATCTGTTTTCCATTTGCCATTTTTTGTGCTTCTTCAAAGCATCAATTAAAGTTTTTCCTATCTTAACTGTTCTTACTGAAGATTCTGTTTTGGTAGAACCAAAACACCAAGATGAATTACGTTTATAAAGAATTTTATTGATATTTACAATCCCTTTTTCCAAATCAATATCATCCCATGTTAAACCTGTTACTTCACCAATTCTGCATCCGGTGTAGTAACCAATCAAAATTGGAATATGAAATGGTGTTCCAAAAGGAAACCGTTCAAGGATTAGTTCTAATTCATTTTGTGTAATAACCTTATGGTCAGCTTCAAGTTTTGAATGTTCGTATTTAGGATATTTCACATATTGCATTGGGTTATCCTTAATAAACTTGCATGGATGTACAGCATATTTCAATGAACCGCTTAAAACATTAATCATATTCGTTAAATGACTTTTACTGAATCCATTCAGATACTTCCCATTAATGAATTCTTGAAGTATTGCAGGTGTAAGTGATTTTAACTTATAAATTCCAAGTGCAGGTTTAATATGATTATTAATTATTCTCTTATAACCAATTTGGGTGTTATATTTACAGTTAAGCTGCACATAATTTTTGAACCAATAATCCATGTAATCAGCAACGGATATTTCAGTTGGTTCAAAGTGTAACCCTGCATTGTTGTATTCCTGAAGTGCAACCCTCAAAGCTGCTTCAGCTTCCTTCTTAGTTCTTCCCCCAACTCTTTCAATTCTTTTCCTTTTACCATCAACATTTGATGCTTCAAATGAGTAATACCACTTGTCACCACGTTTTCTAACGTGACCTTCCATAGATCATATCCACCTTTCAATTATGATTGTTCCAAAAGGTGGTGAAATGCTATAATTACATTGACGTGGATGCATTTCACACCTTGTGAATGTATCTAAAGAATCCTTCAGTGCTGCCAACACTGGGGGATTTCTTATTTTCATTTTAATTCGTTAGAAATATTCTCTATGATTTTTGTTATTTCTTCTGACGTATAACCTGCATCTTTAAGTAGTTTAGTACGATTACTTGCAATCATTATTGCTGCATCAGAAGCCGATTGAATTTGTTCTTTAGCAGTGGATAAATATTTTATTTCAGAGGTATCCAAATATTTCATTAAATTTTTCGCTGCTAACTGATCAGATAAAACCAACTTTTCAAAAACTGATAAATATGTTTTTTCGTCATTGGTAGAACCGTAATCAAAATTGGTTGATAAATTCCTAAAATATTCTTCTGCATTTTTGCAATAATTATAAAAATCTAATTTACTACCTTTACCATTGCTATAATCATTCATAGCATTCATTAGTTTGTTATGTGCATCATAGATTGTTTTGTACTGTTCCCAACTTTTTGAATCGAATTCCTTTAATGTCATTTTTGAAGTTGGAATTGCACCATACTTTTCAGGATTTTGGATTAATTGACTGACCCCAAAAATCAATGCACCTGCAAACAATAAAACAACAACTAAACATCCTATCTTTCCTTTTTTCATTTCAACATTCCTTTCTTTGATTTTCGGTTCAAGATAAACGAATCATCTTGAACCTTCTTAAAGCCTTATAAATAAAGACTTTTTTACTTAGCGGTTCAAGTTCAAGATATAAATTCTCTTATACTTTTATTTTTAGAGATATATAAAAATTTTGTAGTGTTTTTTCTCTTTATATTAAGAAGTGAAAGCCTAAAACCCTTGATACATAAGGCTTCAAAGCGGTTCAAGATGATAAGAAAACATCTTGAACCATCTTGAACCTATCTTGAACCAAAATCAACATGAATTAAAACATTGCTTCTTTGTTCAGTGTATTTACGTTGTTCTGATAGATCGGCAACATAATCTGAAGCCTTTTCCTTACCTGTTGCATTCAGCTTCAAATATTGATGAAGTATTTCTGCTGCATCCTTGCCATACAGGTTCTTAATTTCATCAAATAGCTTGGATTCCTTTGACAGCCTGGAAGTATTAAATTCAGCATCAGCAGCTTCCCATCCCATCAAATAGGAAGGTGTTACATCTAAAGCATCAGCAAGAAGTTTAATCTTTGCTTTCTTTAAGTTTTGGATAATTCCCTTTTCATACTTTTGAACCGCTGCTCTTTTTACTCCAAGCCTTTTCCCAAGTTCTTCTTGACTATACCCCTTTGCAATTCTCAATTCTCTTATTCTATCACCAACATTCATTCTATCACCTACTTTTCATCTTCTAATTTGAAAGCGTAAGAAAGCAATATTGTTTGTTTCTTAATATCCATAACATTGTAAATTCTTAGAAGTTCAATTTCCTGTTCACTTAATTCCCTTTCTTTTGTTTCACCATTTCTAACAATTAAAGTTGTTGCATGATTTCCTTGGACAATTGCACTGTTTGAAATATTACTGGCAGATTGATTGGAACGCTCTTTACCAGTAAGAAGATAATCCAACGATACATTAAAAAATTCGCTGATTCGGCATAAATGTTCTATTTTCGGACTGCTTCCTTTATTTAACCAATCACTGACTGTATTTGGTTTGACACCAACGTATTCAGCTAATTCAACCTGATTCTTCTTTTGCTTCTTCAGCAGTGCTTTAACATTTTGAGCAAACATTATATTCACCACCCTAAAAAATATTCGATAATTCGGTATTTGCGTGTTGACTATTCGATAAATGGGTATTATAATATAACCATACCAAGTAAAACGGTATAAAAAATACACCCCCTGAAGATGAAATTTTTTCAGTGGTACAGGTATTGTGATATTGATTTTTCCCTCGACAAGAGAAATTATATCACAATACCGAACTATACACAATGAAAAGGAGGTATAAAATTTGGAGAAATATCTTTCTTGCGAAGAAGTGGCTGAAAAATTCGGAGTTAAGGTAATTACAGTTTGGTCATGGATTCGTGAAAAGAAATTGAAAGCCATTAGAACTGGCAAACTTTATCACATTGCACCACAAGACCTTGCTGAATTTGAAGAATCAAGAAAAACCAAATAGGAAAGTTGGTGATTGTATGAAATTTGAAAATTCAAGTCACCTGGTGACAATTGAAAAGTGCATTGAACTTTATGAATCGGATGTTGCAGTAACCTTTGATGAAGGTAAGCATGTAACTTTCACACTGGAAGCAGATGAATAAAAATGTTAAAGGATGCAATTGCTATTGGTTTTCGTGATGGGTATTTTGACAGAGGGGCAAAATTGATGGTTGAAGTTATATCGCCAAGTATTTACAGGGCATACGGTAAAGACCATAGAGGTTATCAATTCAACTGCCTTGTTAGTTCTTCAAAAATCCAATTGATTGAGAAGGAGTGAACTGCAAATGAGGATTTTCCAAGTTGGTCACACCTATGATGCAATTTTGAACGGTGAAGATCGGACTTTCATGGTACTAGAAGAAGGCACAGGGGAACGTGCAGGGGAATATGGCATCCGTTGGGATGATGGGGATGAAGAATGGGCTTATCCGCTTGACATGCAACGGTGGACTGATGAATGGAAGTGTAAGCATGTTTTCAAACCGTTACCTTCCAACTTCAATGCTGAAGCTTTACTTTAAGGTGTAGCAATATGAATGACGTTCTTTACACAGTTTCAGAAGTTGCCAAGCTTATCAAAACAAATCCTGCATACGTTTATGAACTGATAAAAGCAGGGCATCTTCAAGTGTTAAAGTTAGGCAGCATGAAGATCAGGCACACAACCCTATTAAACTTCCTTGAAAAATATGAAGGTTATGACCTTACAAATCCCAATGAAGTAAGGAAATTAGAACCAGGTGGTGATGAACATAAGTCATAATATCGTGTTTGCTTCTACATTTTGAATTTATAAAAAGAAAGGATGGACAAGCAATGAACAATTTTTCAAGTAGATTGAATCATGCAATGGATGAAAAGAACATGTCACAATCTGAACTTTCAGCCTTAACAGGTATTGGTAAGCCTTCAATCAGCCAATATCTTTCAGGGAAGAATGAACCAAAGCGTGAAAAAATCAAGAAGATTGCTGAAGCATTGCAAGTCAATGAAGCTTGGTTAAATGGTATGGATGAATCTATGGAAATTGGCGGTTTGAATGTTGAACAGTCTGATAAAAATATGTCAGTGCAACTGGCCGCTGAACTCATGGGTAAATCAGAGGAATTCATCAGGGTTGGTTTGCAAAGGTCAATTCTACCATTTGGGGCAGCGGTAAAGTTAAGTTCAAGATGGACTTACTATATTTCACCATCCAAGTTCTACGAATATGTAGGAATGAAAAACACCTGAAGGTCACTGCAATGACCATCAGGTGCAAAAGAAAATGAATATTAATCTAAATTGTACCATGAAAGGATGGAAGGGTAAATGCAAAAAGGATTTAAGGTTTTTAACCCTGATTGGACTTGTAGAGGTTTCCAATATGCAGTTGGACAAACCTATGAAGAAAATGTGAACCCTTCAGTATGTGATAGAGGTTTTCACTTCTGCAAAGAAGCAAAGGATTGCTTCAATTATTACAGCTTCAACCCTGATAACAAAGTTGCTGAAGTAATTGCCTTGGGTGATGTTGCTGAAGAAGATGATAAGTGTGCAACGAATAAGATTCAGATTGTTCGTGAAATCCCTTGGGCAGAACTGCTTACTATTGTGAACCAGGGAAAAGGAAATAGCGGTCTTTGCAACACCGGCAATCGGAACACCGGCAATCGGAACACCGGCAATCGGAACACCGGCAATCGGAACACCGGCGATTGGAACACCGGCAATCGGAACACCGGCGATTGGAACACCGGCGATTGGAACACCGGCAATCGGAACACCGGCGATTGGAACACCGGCAATCGGAACACCGGCGATTGGAACACCGGCAATCGGAACACCGGCAATCGGAACACCGGCAATCGGAACACCGGCGATTGGAATCAAGGCGACTTTTGCACAGGTGACTTCAATCTTAATGACCATGAAACAGGCTGCTTCAATACTGAAGAACATAAAATCAGATTCTTTGATATGGAAACTGATATGACCTTCAGCCAATGGAGAAATTCAGCAGCTTATTGGTTGCTTAGAAGAATTGAATTTGAACCCAACAAGTGGATTTATTCAGAAAACATGTCAGATGAAGAAAAGGCTGCACACCCTGAACATGAAACAACTGGTGGTTATCTGAAGGTTTGCAATACGGATAAAGCTTTCATTAACTGGTGGGATTCCTTGGACAACCATGAAAGGGAAATCATTAAATCCATTCCAAACTTCAATGCTGAAAAGTTTGAACAAATCACTGGAATCAAGGTGGTTGAATGATTCAATGGTATCCACACCAGGTTCAAGCATTGAATGAAACCAACAATAAGACCCATGTTGCTTATTACATGGATATGGGTTTGGGCAAAACATTTGTTGGTGCTGAAAAGATGGTCAGGCTTGGAAATCGTTTGAACATCCTGGTATGTCAGAAGTCTTTGATTTCAACGTGGATTCAACACTTTGAAACGTATTATCCACAGTATGAAGTTATTGATATGACAGTGAACAAATCATCACAGTATTACTTGGAAAACAAAGATAGAATCGACAGATGCATATTGATTGTGAACTATGAACTAATATTCAGAAGAAAGTTCTTCCTTCAATTAGAGGGTTTCACACTCATGTTGGATGAATCATCCATGATTCAAAATGAATCTGCTAAACGGTCAAAATTCATTCTTAAATTGAAGCCTGATAATGTGATTCTTCTATCGGGAACACCAACAGCAGGGAAGTATGAAAACCTTTGGTCACAGCTTCATTTGTTGAAATGGAGAATTTCAAAGAAGCTTTACTGGAAGCAATATATTGAAACGGAATACATTGAAGCCAACGGTTTTCCAATCAAAACGGTTACTGGTTACAAGAATGTTGACAGGTTGAAAATGAAGCTGCATCAACATGGGGCAGTGTTCATGAAGTCAGAAGAAGTTTTTGATTTACCTGATATGATTCACCAAAACATAATTCTTTCTTCAACCAAGGAATACAGGAAGTTCATGAGAACATCCATCATCACAATGGACACATCGAACCTATGTGAATTCAAAGATGATAGTGATTTCTATGGGGTAGATATGACACCAAGGGTTGAATTGATCGGGGAAACGGTATTAACCAAAAGATTGTATTCAAGAATGTTATGCGGTCACTTCAACAAAGAAAAACTGGATGCACTAAAGGATTTGTTCACATCTACTGAAGATCGGTTGATTGTTTTCTATAACTTCAATGAAGAACTTGCTGCAATTAAGAAGTTGATAGGTGACAGACCAATTTCAATTGTAAATGGTAAAGTGAAGGATTTATCAGCCTATGAACAGCATGATAATTCAATTACTTTGGTTCAATACCAAGCAGGGGCAATGGGGTTAAATCTTCAGAAGGCAAATAAGATTATTTACTTCACCCTTCCTGAAAGAAGTGAACTGTTTGAACAAAGTAAGAAGCGAATTCATAGAATCGGACAAACCAAACGGTGCTTCTATTATTACCTTATCACCAGGAACAGCGTTGAAGAAGATGTTCTTGAAACCCTGAAGATGCGGAAAGATTACACTGATGAACTTTTCAAAGCGTTTGAACAAAAACATTGAAGGCGGTGAAGAAATGAGTACAGCCATTAAGCAGTTTGAAAATAAACACCTTCAGATCATGCGTGATATTGCACAAATGACAAAGCAAGAAAAAGAACTTGGTGAAAAGCTGAAGCAGGTTAAGGAAGAACTTGAAAAGGCAATGGATGCCCATAATATTAAATCCATTGATAACGAGTTCTTGAAAATCACCAGGGTTGCTGCAAGTTCTTCAACATCCATTGATACCAAGAAGCTTCAAGAGAAAGAACCGAAACTGTATGGAGAATTACTTGAGGATTATCCAAAGGTAACGAATAAGAAAGCCTACTTAACTTTCAAGGTGAAGTAATGGCAAAAGTAATATGGTATGAGGTTGACGGACATCCAAGCTATGAAATTAATAGGATGGGTCAAGTTCGTTCTAAGAAAACAGGAAAGTTACTTAAATCATATGATGATGGAACTGGTTATCTGCGAGTAAAACTAGATGGTGAAAATTGTAGGCTGCATATCCTAGTAGCAAAGCAGTTTGTTCCAAATCATGAACCTGGAATCAGGAATATAGTAAATCATAAAAAAGGAAAGAAGCATGATTGTAGGGCATCACAGCTTGAATGGGTAACACAGGCAGAAAATATTCAACATGCTTGGAATCTTGGATTGATTAAAAGAAAGAGGGTGAAAAATGGCAGCAGAAAAACAGTTTGAAAATAAGGTTAAGCAATTTCTTAAACAGTTTCCTTCTTCAATTTGGTTCACCAAGATTTGGGGTGGTGGTTATCAAAAAAGCGGTATTCCTGATTTGATATGTTGTGTGAACGGTATCTTCATTTCAGTTGAACTGAAAGCAAGCAATGGACAAGCTTCAGAACTGCAAAAGCACAACGTAATGAAGATCAATCAGGCAAACGGAATTGGAATCATCCTTTACCCTGAAGGATTTGAAGAATTTAAGAAACTGATATTGGGGGTGATTGATTGCAATTCTCACATTCACGAATTGGAAGTTTTGAAAGCTGCAAGTTTAAGTTCAAAATGCATTATCTTGATGAAGTAAGAACTATTACATCAACGAATGCTGATAATGCATTGATTCTTGGAACAGCGATTCATACAGGAATTGAACATGATGTTGAAACAGCAATTAAAGGATACTTTAATTCATTTCCCATCATTGATGATTTACATATCAATGAAGCTATCAAGCTTGAATATCTGATTCCAAAAGTAAAAGATTTGCTTCCAATCGGACAACATGAAGTTGAAGTTTCAACAGATGATTTCATTGCTTATCTTGATTTGCTTGTACCAAATGAAGATGGAACTTTTGATTTATATGATTTCAAGTATTCTAACAACATTGATAGATACATGAAATCAGGGCAGCTTCACGAATACAAGTATTTCTATGAAAAGCAAACCGGCAACATCATTAAAAATATGTACTTTGTATTCGTCCCAAAAGTGCAGATCAAGCAGAAGAAAACAGAGGATTTAAGGGCATTCAGAAACAGAATCATGAATGAACTTGAAAAATCTGAAGTAAAGGTTGTTCCAGTTGAATTCAATATTGAAAAAGTCATTGAATTCACACTTGGAATAAAGCAGGTACTGGAAGAAACGGAATTTGAAAAGAATCCAAACTATTTGTGTAACTGGTGTGACTACCAGGAATTTTGCGAAAAAGGATGGGATTACATGTTATTACCAAAGAACGAAAGAAGAAGCATTGAAAAAATTGAAAAGAAGGTCATTTGGCTTTATGGTTCACCCTTCAGTGGTAAGACCTTCCTTGCAAATCAGTTCCCTGACCCATTGATGTTGAACACTGATGGAAACATCAAGTTTGTTGACGCACCTTACCTTCCTATCAAAGACATTGTGACGGTGGAAGGAAGAATCACCAAAAAGCAGTTTGCTTGGGCAGTTTTCAAGGATGCGATTTCTGAACTGGAAAAGAAGCAGAACGATTTCAAAACCATTGTTGTTGACTTGCTTGAAGATACTTATGAACATTGCAGGGTTTACATGTATGACCAAATGGGCATCACTCATGAATCTGATGATTCCTTCAGGGCATGGGATAAGGTCAGGGGTGAATTCCTGAATACGTTGAAGCGATTGATGAACCTGGACTATGAGAACATCATCCTGATTTCTCATGAAGATACATCCAAGGATATTACCAAAAAAGGCGGTGATAAAATCACTGCAATCAAGCCAAACCTTCAGGAAAAGGCTGCGAACAAGATTGCAGGAATGGTGGATATTGTAGCAAGGGTTGTTGCTGATGATAATGTAAGAACCCTGAATTTCAAGACCAATGAAGTTATCTTTGGCGGTGGTAGATTATCGGTTTCTTCAAATTCAATTCCACTAGATTATGATGAACTGATGAAGGTTTATGAGGAAGCAAACCTGGGTGCAAAAAAGGATGCATCTTCTGCACCAAATAAAGCTGCTGATGAACCTGCTAAAACTGGCAGATCGGGAAGAACCAAAAAGGAAAAGGTTGAAACACCACCTGCACCTGATGAAATTTCCCTTGAAGAAACTGAAGGAAACAAGGTTGAAGAATCTGATGAAGCTAAAGCACCTGAAACACCTGCAAACGATGCTTTTTCTGAAGAACCTGAAAAGCCAACAAGAACAAGAAGAAAACGTGGTGAGTAAATGAAACGTGAGGAAATTTTGCAAGAACGGTTAGACAGGATTCGGGCAATTGTGAATGTGTTGGAACAAAATGGCGATATTGATTTAACAACATTGACACAGCTTCAACTTTCCCTAGATTGGGAACCAGGTCAAGACAACAAAAATTTTTAATCAAATTGTATCTTAAAAAGATACAAAAATACTAAATATAAAAGGATGGTAATGAAAAATGGCAAACGTATGGGATAAGTTCGACAAGGCAATTGATACTGAAGGCTTACAGAAGGACGTTGCTGAAGCTGCTGAAAACGGTGCGAATTATCGGGAAGTTCCACATGGCAAGTATGAAATCAAGATTGAGAAGTTGGAACTGGTTGAATCCAAGAAAGGTGATCCAATGGTTTCTTGTTGGATGAAGATTGTTTCAGGCGATTACAAAGGCAGCATGATCTTCATGAACCAGGTTATCACCAAAGGCTTCCAAATTCACCTTGCAAATGAATTCCTTAGAAGCCTTGATTCAGGGTTTGATATTACCTTTGAAACTTATAGTCAATATGGGCAGCTTCTGATGGATGTTCATGAAGCGATTGATGAACAGCTTGAATATGCGGTTGAATACGGTGAAAGAAAAGGATTCAACACCTTTGAGATTGTGGAAGTTTTTGAAGCTGAATAATTAATTTCATAGAGGGTGTAACTTAATAGATTGCCAGGTTCACACCCTCTATTTCTCATTATTAGTATTAACTCTATTTCCTAAACTTAAACGTGAAGAAGGTGAAAAATGAATGCTATTTTATGACTTTGAAGTGTTCAAGCATGATTGGTTGGTTGTAATCATTGACGTTACTAATAAATGTGAACATGTGATAGTCAATGATGTTGATAAGCTGCAATTAATCTATGACAAGAACAGAAATGATATATGGGTTGGCTTCAATTCCAGGCATTATGACCAGTACATACTTAAAGGAATTCTTTGCGGCTTTGACCCTAAAAAAATAAATGACCACATTATTGTAAAAGGTAAACCTGGATGGCAGTTTTCTTCTCTACTTCGTAACATTCACCTGATAAATTATGATGTTATGACTAATATTGATCGTGGTTTGAAAACTTTTGAAGGTTTCATGGGAAATGACATAAGGGAAAGTTCAGTTCCATTTGATATTGATAGGAAGCTTACCCAAGAAGAAATTGATGAAACTGTTAAGTATTGTAGGCATGATGTTGAACAAACAGTTGAAGTGTTCCTGGAAAGAAAAGATGATTTTGAAGCACATATGGGATTGGTGAAGCTTGCTTGCAAGGATAAACCGCTTGATTTGTTTCTTCTTTCCAAGACCAAGGTTCAACTATCATCCATCATCCTGGATGCGGTAAAAAAAGAACGTGATGATGAATTTGATATTGATTTCCCTTCAACTATGAAAATTGAAAAATATAAAGAAGTAGTTGAATGGTATGCAAACCCCGAAAACAGAAAATACATTGTTGACCCTGACAATCCAAAATCAAAAAAGAACCAGTGTGAAATCATAGTTGCAGGTGTTCCACATGTATTTGGTTGGGGCGGCGTTCATGGGGCAATCGACAAATATCATGGTGAAGGTTATTTCATCAATATGGATGTTGCTTCCCTGTATCCTTCCCTGATGATTCAGTATAACTTGGGCAGCAGGAACATGAAAGACCCTAAAAAGTATGAAGAAATCTATCACACCAGGTTGCAGTACAAAGCAGAAAAGAACCCTTTGCAACTTCCTTTGAAGCTTGTATTGAATGGAACTTATGGTGCAATGAAAGACAAAAACAACAATCTTTATGACCCAAGACAAGCGAACAGGGTTTGTGTATATGGACAACTTCTACTGCTTGATCTAATTGAAAAGCTTGAACCCCATTGTCAAATCATTCAATCCAATACAGATGGCGTTCTGATTAAACTGCATCATTATGAAGATTTCGATTTAATAGATGATATTTGCTTTGAGTGGGAACAGAGAACACATTTGCAGCTTGAATTTGAGGAATTCAGGAAAGTGTTTCAAAAAGATGTGAACAATTACATCATTGTTGATGTGAACGGAAAGCACAAATCAAAGGGTGCATATGTGAAGAAATTAAGCAGCCTTGATTATGATCTTCCTATTATCAACAAAGCACTGATTGAATACATGGTTAATGATGTTCCAGTTGAAAAGACTATCAATGAATGTGATGAACTGAAGGAATTTCAAAAGGTGGTCAAGGTAAGCAGTAAATACTTATATGCATTGCATGGTAACAACATCATCAAGGAAAAATGTTTAAGGGTGTTTGCTTCCAAAGATAAGAATGACCCTGGGGTGTTCAAACTGAAGGCAGAAGGTAAGAATCCTGAAAAGTTTGCACTTACCCCTGAAAATGCCTTCATTGTGAATGATGATGTGAATGAAAAACGTGTTCCGAGAAAGCTTGATAAATCTTGGTACATTGATTTGGCGGTAAAGCGATTGCAAGATTTTGGGGTGGAACTATGATTCACGTTTGGTTGAAGAACGGTAACTTTGAAATTCTAAGGGATGCCAATGAATTGAAAGATTTGATTGAATCTGAAATGGGTGAAGATGTTGCTTCAGAGATTCAAAAGTTAATAGAAGCAGCGGATTACACCCAACAAAAGGTTCAAACTGATTTGACCGCCTATGAATCACAACTGGATAGCTTCAATTCTATGTGTTTTGAAGCTATTGATGTAATTAAAAATTTAGTTAATAACATTGAAGATTCAAAGAGATTAAACAGAAGTGAGATTTTGAAACAAATTCATGGAATTCAAACGCTTATAGAAAATGAAATATAGATTGAAAGTGGGGTGAAAAAGTCTATGCAACTTTTTAAGGGTTATGTTGAAACAAAGGATAAGAAGTGCATTGAAAAAATCAAAGGTAGAACCGATTTCAAAACCTTTGAACAAATTAAGCTGCTTCCTGAATATGCAGGAATCCTGGGTGATGAAACAATCCTGATAGATATAGATGATTTTGAAAGCAGTGAAATCGTGTTCAAGATCGTCAAGGATTTGAAGCTTAAATGTAGAGTTTACAAAACAACCAGGGGCAAGCACTTCTTATTCAAAAATAAAGATGTTTCAGCAAACAAAACCAAATGCACCCTTTCAATCTGCTTGAAATCTGATATTAAGCTTGGAATTAAAAATTCATATTCCATTCTGAAATTCAGTAACAAGGAACGTGAAATTCTATATGACGTTCCTGAAGCTGAAATTCAAGAACTTCCAAAATGGTTGACCCCTATCAAAACAAACATGGATTTCCTTGATATGGATGCAGGGGATGGAAGAAACCAGGCATTATTCAATTATATCCTTACCCTGCAATCCAATGATTTCACAGTAGAAGAAGCAAGGGAATGCATAAGAATCATCAATGGTTATGTTCTGAAAGTTCCCCTATCAGAATCTGAACTGGATGTGATTCTAAGGGATGATGCTTTTCAGAAGCCAATATTTTTCAAAGGAACTTCCTTCCTGTTTGATAAGTTTGCTACATACATCAAGAACAACAATCACATTATTAAAATCAACAATCAGCTTCACTTATACAGGGAAGGTATTTATGTGAATGGACAAGCTGAAATTGAATCAGAAATGATTAAGCACATTCCAAATCTGAACAGGGCAAAGAGGGCTGAAGTTCTTTCATACTTGGATATTATGATTCGTGACAACACCCCTGCTTCAGCGGCTAATTTAATTGCCTTCAAGAATGGAATATACAACATTGCTGATGATTCATTCGTTCAATTTTCCTATGAACACATCATTACCAATAGAATTGATTGGAACTATAACCCTGCTGCTTATTCTGAAATTGTGGATAAAACCTTAAATAAGATTGCATGTAATGATAAGCAGATCAGGATGCTTCTTGAAGAATTGATTGGTTACAGCTTTTACAGAAGAAATGAATTGGGTAAAGCTTTCATTCTAACCGGTGATAAGAGTAACGGAAAATCAACCTTCTTGGATATGGTTAAAACCCTGCTTGGAGAAAACAACATTACTGCTCTTGACCTGAAAGAATTGGGCGATAGGTTCAAAACTGCTGAACTGTTTGGAAAGCTTGCAAATATTGGTGATGATATTGGGGATGAATTCATTGCCAATGCAGCGGTGTTCAAAAAGTTAGTCACTGGCGACAGGATGAACGTGGAAAGAAAAGGTCAGAACCCTTTTGACTTCAACAATTATTCCAAAATGCTATTCAGTGCAAACAATATACCAAGAATTAAAGATAAAACAGGTGCAGTGCTAAGGCGGTTAATCATCATCCCATTTGATGCAAAGTTTTCAGTTGATGACCCTGACTTTGACCCTTATGTGAAATATAAGTTGAGGGAACAAGAACCAATGGAATACTTAATCAACATTGGAATTCAGGGTTTGAAAAGAGTTCTTGAAAACAGAAAGTTCACATCATCAACCAAGGTTGAAATTGAACTTCAGGAATATGAAGAATCGAACAACCCTATTATTGGATTTTTCAAAGATGTTGGTGAAGATGCTATTGAAAACGAACCAACAAATCAAGTTTACAAAAGATACAATGAATTCTGTTTAGCAAACAACATGCAGCCTATGTCAAACATTGAGTTTTCAAGGCAGGTAAGGCAAAGATTTGATTTTGAAATAGTTGATAGAAAAATTTACGGTAAGAAATTCAGAATCTTTGTCAAAAGGGATGGTGATGCAGATGCCAAAGGATAAATTAACTATTCGTCAAGCAATGCATGAAATCCATCATGCTTATGACTTCTTTGAAAAGGTATCAAAGCAGGTGTTGAATGAAGAATTTGGTTTTGGGGAAAAGCTGATTGCTAGATTTGAAGAACGCTTCAGTGAACTTGCAGCACAGGAATGTTTGCGGATAGAAGCATCTATGCGAAAAAAATTAAGAAAGTGAGGGATGGTGAATGGTTTTGGGCGATAAATCAAAAGTTCAACTTCATGCAGATGTTTGTCATACCTTAAATGAAATCTATGAACGTAAAAACAATGATTATGGTGATTCCTTTGCAAAGTTAAGAAATGAACTTCCCAATGCAATCCTGGTCAGAATCTATGACAAGTACAGAAGATTGAAAACATTGCTTGAAGGTAAGGAACAGCTTGTGAAGGATGAAAGCATTGATGATACCCTAATGGATTTGGCAAATTACTGCATCATGGAATTAGTAGAAAGGAAGATTGCAAATGGAAATCAATGAGTATCAGAAGTTGGCATTGAGAACAGCAAACAGTGGTGAATCTTCAGATTTAATCTTGAACGGTATTTTGGGTTTGTGTGGGGAAACTGGTGAAGTATCTGACCATATTAAAAAAGCTATGTTCCAAGGGCATGAATTTAATACTGACAAAGTAATTGATGAACTTGGTGATGTTTGTTGGTATGTGGCGGTGTTGGCAAAAGGTTTGAATGTAGACTTGGAAACAGTGATGAAGAAGAATGTTGAAAAGCTAATGAAAAGATACCCTGATGGGTTCAAAATTGAAGATTCACTTTTCAGAAAGGAATGATGAAAATGGGCAACCAAAAGTTCAACGGTAGTGGTTGCAAAGACCTGACTTCCTATGAAGCTATCAAGAATGTCACCAGGGAACAGCAGGAACAGGAAAAGAAGGTTTACGATTTGATTAAGGTGCTGAAGTTCATCATTCATAGTTGTGGTTTTGAATTGGTTGGAAGAATTGAAATTGTTGATAGAAAAACAGGAAAGGAATATAGGTGATTCTATGAAATGTATAGATTTGATTAAGGATAAAAGTATTACAAAAAGCGAACTTATAAATAGTCATTGTCCCAGTGGATTTGATTTACCTGACCACGATAAAGCGTGTTTGTATGGCGAGGGTTACAGTTCACGCAATGTAATGGTTGCAGGTAAAAAAATAGTTGGATGTGGCGGTGTGCATTGTTCAACTTGTTGGAATAGAGAATTAAAAGATTATGAATGTGAGGTGATTCTATGAAGCCGATTAAAACAAGCACCGCAAACAGAACTTACACTGGTGAAGGTTGCGAATCTTTACCTGCAACAGTGATTCAGTTTAGTGATGGGAAGTTGGCAACAGAAACCTGCTTTGAATTGGATGCAGCGGAATTGGAACAGGTGAAGAAAACCGGCAAGGTATATGTAACATTCATGGGGCAAACAATCATTCCTTTCATGGTAAGCACCGTTTCAATTGCTGAACCTGGTATTGGTGAACACTAGCGGTTCAAGATAGGTTCAAGATGGTTCAAGATGTTTTCTTATCATCTTGAACCGCTTTGAAGCCTTATGTATCAAGGGTTTTAGGCTATCGGTTCAAGATATAAAGAGAAAAAACACTACAAAATTTTTATATATCTCTAAAAATAAAAGTATAAGAGAATTTATATCTTGAACTTGAACCGCTAGGGGTGTGAAGTGTGATAAACCCTTGGTATTACTGGATTTATAGCGGTTCAAGATGATAGGTTCAAGATGTACTTATCTTGAACCTAACTTGAACCTACTATTTTTAGAATGAAAGGATGATAAAACTAATGAAAGATGTAAATAAAATCATTTCCAAGACTTCAAAGGAAACTGCTGCTGAAGTTGTATCTGAACTGAAAAGGCAAGGATTGATGAAGGACAACAGGCACACCCCTTTTCAGAAAACAGAACAGCTTCTTTACAATTACAATAATTTCAAATCAGCAGTTGAAGATAAGTACAAGCTGATTGAAGAAATTAAGGAAGAAGGTATTCCAACGAAAAGCAAAAGCATCACTTCCTTTTCAGGTAATAACAGCTTAAACACTTCAACGGAAGATGAAAAGGCAGATGAAAAGATTAAATCCATTGAAGATTCTATTATTACCACCAAGCGATTCATTAAGATCATTGATGATGCACTTGCTAAAATATCCAATGACCTATATTTTGATGTTATTCGGTTGAAATACTTTGAGGAAAAAACCAGGGAAGAAATTGCGGAAGCATTTGAAGTTGATGTTTCAACCATCACCAGGAATAAGAACCGCTTGATTAACAGCTTGAAAATCACACTATTTTCAGATGAAGTAATCTATGAGTTGTTCAGATAGGAAAATAATGCAATAAACCATGCACTATTCATGCCCTTGTGGTGCATTATATTACATGAGATTATGATAGTAGTTAATTTTATGCTTACAATCTCATATTTTCGTAAAGAGAATGTTCGGTACTCCTCCTGCTGAACATTCTCTTTTATTTTGTTTGAAAGGCAGGTGATAACATGGCAAAGCTGACAGAAAATCAGAAAAGGTTTGTTGACGAATATCTAATTGACCTGAATGCAACCAGGGCATATAAGGTTGCTTACCCTAAAGTAAAAAGTGATGAAACAGCAGCTAGTGCAGCAGTTAGGTTGTTAAGAAATGTTAAGGTTCAGGAATATTTGAAAGAACGTCAAAAAGCACTTCAGGAAAGAACTGAAATCACACAGGATAGGGTTCTTCTTGAACTTGCAAAGATTGCCTTTTCAAATGGTGCTGACTTTGCACAGGTTGTCACCAAGCCTTTCAAAAAGCGAATATATGACCATGATGAAGAAGGTTATATTGAGAAAGAAGTATATGAACAGTTCGTTGAAATAAAGGATACAGCTTCCCTTCCTGATGATAAGAAAGCTGCAATTGCATCAATTAAAGAAACCAGGTACGGAATTGCTATTGAATCATGTGATAAGGTGAAAGCACTTGAATTGATCGGTAAGCATCTTGGCATGTTTAAGGATAAGGTTGAAATATCGGGGCAGTTGAACAATCCAATGGAAGGATTAACAACTGAAGAATTGAAGAAGTTGATTTATGATGAATAAGAAATTAATTCAATTACATGCAAAAATTGAACTTGCTAGACGTGAGTTCTTTTTTTATTGCAATTTGAAAGCACCTGATTTCTATAAGCCTGATAGAACATACCTGGTTGATTTGTGTAATGAATTTCAAGCCTTTTATGAAGGTGATGATGAAGTTCTTATTATCAATGAACCACCAAGGCATGGGAAAAGCAGAACAGCAGGGTTATTTGTTGAATGGGTTCTTGGTAATAACAAAAATGAAAAAATCATGACTGGTTCATATAATGAAACCCTTTCAACCATGTTTTCAAAGAATGTTAGAAATAGCATTCAGGAAGTGAAGGTTGATGAATATAAACCAACCTATTCTGATGTATTCCCAAGCACCAGGATTAAGTTGGGTGACGGTGCAATGAATCTTTGGAGTTTGGAAGGCGGTTATAATAATTACCTTGCAACTTCACCCACAGGAACAGCAACAGGATTTGGTTGTTCCCTGATGATGATAGATGATTTAATCAAGAACGCTGCTGAAGCCTACAATGAAGAAGTTCTTCAGAAGCATTGGGATTGGTTCACAAACACCATGCTTTCCAGGCTTGAAGAAGGTGGTAAGATCATCATTATCATGACCAGGTGGGCAACTGGTGACTTAGCAGGTAGAGCATTGGAACATTACAAGGAACAGGGTGCAAAGGTTAAACACATTGCCCTGAAAGCATTACAAGATGATGGTTCAATGTTGTGTGAAGAAGTTCTTTCATATAAGTCATATCAAGCCAAAGTGAAAGCAATGGGTGCTGATATTGCTTCTGCAAACTATCAACAAGAACCAATTGATATAAAAGGTAGATTATATAGTTCATTCAAAACTTATGACAAGATTCCAGTGGATGCTTCAGGTAATCCATTATTTACTTCTATCAGAAATTACACTGATACTGCTGACACTGGTGAAGATTACTTGTGTTCAATCAATTACGGTGTTTACAACAATGAAGCTTATGTTTTGGATGTTCTATATACAAAAGCACCAATGGAAGAAACTGAACCTGCAACTGCAAAGATGATCTATGAAGGCAAAGTCAATATTGCTGATATAGAATCCAACAATGGCGGTAGAGGATTTGGAAGGTCAGTTGAACGGATTCTGAAAGAGCAGTTCAAGAGTAACAAGGCACAAATCAACAGCTTCCATCAATCCAAGAACAAAGCTGCAAGAATCCTTTCCAATTCAACCTGGGTAATGAATCACATTTACTTCCCTGCTAACTGGAAAGATAGATTTCCTGAATACTATAATGCTATGGTCAAATATCAAAAAGAAGGTAAAAACAAACATGATGATGCACCTGATGCAACTACTGGAATTGCTGAAAAGATAGGCATAGGTGATACATTCAGCTTCGATTAGAAGAACAAAAAAAAAGTAGAGCAACTGTGAATTGCCCTACTTTTTCTTACTACGCTTGACCTATTAGAATCTATTGATATTATGGCACAGTTTGCAAATATTGTCCATATTATCAGCATTATCAGGTCAAGGTGGTGAATATGAATGTTCAACTTTTTAAGTGACGGAATGGAAAGAATCAAGAAGATCATCACTGACGGTGCGAAAACTGCCTTTACAGATAAGCAGTTTCTTGAACGTGAGATTGCAAAGTTCAAGAAATCACCTAAACGTAAAGATATGATTACCGGTGAAAGCTATTACCAGGGTGAACATGATATTCTGAAGCGAAAAAGAACGGTGATCGGTGAGGATGGGAAGCTTCAAGAAGTTGAGAACCTACCAAATAACAAGGTCATTGATAATCAGTATGGAAAATTGGTTGACCAAAAGGTGAATTACCTTCTTGCTAAACCATTAATCTTTGAAACTGAAAATGACACTTATGCTGATTTACTGAAAGATATATTCAATAACCGCTTCCTTAGAACATTCAAGAACTTGGGTGAAGATTCATTGAATAATGGGATTGCATGGCTGCATCCCTATTACAATGAATTGGGTGAATTCTGCTTCAAGAAGTTTCAACCCCATGAGATTCTTCCTTTTTGGAAGGATGCTGAACATACCATTCTTGATTTTGCGGTTAGAATCTATCAGATTGAAGGGTATGAAGGCACTAAGGAAGTTATCATTGAAAAGGTTGAAGTGTACGATACCAACGGAATTCATAGATTCGTATTGCAAAATAATGTACTGATTGATGATGTGGAAAACCCATCAACAACTTATTTGATTGCGGTTGATGGAGAAGGAAAAGAACAAGGTTGGAATTGGGCAAAAGTTCCTTTGATTCCTTTCAAGTATAACAATAAGGAAATTCCACTGATTAAAAGGGTGAAATCCCTTCAGGATGGAATCAATACAATTCTTTCAGACTTCCAAAACAACATGCAGGAAGATGCAAGGAACACCATTCTTGTTCTTCAGAACTATGATGGAACTAACCTGGGTGAATTCAGAAGAAACCTTGCACAATATGGTGCAGTTAAGGTTAAGACTGTTGACGGTGCAGCAGGGGATTTGAAAACACTGGAAGTCAAAGTGAATGCTGAAAATTATAAAGCAATCCTGGAACTGTTCAAGAAGGCATTGATTGAAAATGGCAGGGGTTATGATGCCAAAGATGATCGAATGTCAGGCAATCCAAACCAAATGAACATCCAATCCATGTATTCTGATATTGATTTGGATGCTAACGGAATGGAAACTGAATTTCAGGCTTCCTTTGAAGAACTTCTTTGGTTTGTTAATGTTCACCTTTCTAATACTGGTCAAGGTGACTTTGAAAAGGAAAAGGTGAAGGTGATCTTCAACAGGGATATTCTTATTAATGAATCTGAAAGTATTGAAAACTGTAAGAAATCAGTTGGCATTCTTTCCAATGAAACGATTGTTGCCCAACATCCTTGGACTGGTGATGTGCAAGCTGAACTGGATAGGATAGCAGAAGAAAAGCAATCAGCAATGGATGAATATGCTAATGCTTTTCCGCAACCATTGAGTGGGAATAATAGCGGTGGTGGCTTAGATGGCAAACAAACGTAGTTATTGGGAAAAGCGGTTCAATATGCTTCAAGAAGCACAGTTGAACAAGGGGCAATCCTATTATTATGAGTTAGAAAATCAGTACAAGAAAGCTTCAGCAACCATTGAAAAGCAAATTGCAGTTTGGTATCAAAGGTTTGCAGATAACAATGAAATTTCATTGACTGAAGCAAAACGATTACTGAACAGCAAAGAACTGAAGGAATTCAAATGGGATGTTAAGGATTACATCAAGTATGGTGAAGAAAATGAACTGAATCAACAATGGATGAAAGAACTTGAAAATGCATCTGCAAGGGTTCATATTTCCAGGCTTGAATCCTTAAAGATTCAGGCACAGCATCAAATTGAAGTTCTATATGGAAATCAGGTTGATGGCATTGATAAGCTTGCAAGAAGCATCTATCAGGATGGCTATTATCATACAGCTTATGAAATTCAAAGGGGTTTCAATGTTGGCTATGATCTTCATGCTTTGAATGAAAAGCAGCTTGAACAGGTTATTTCAAAACCCTGGACTGCTGACAATGCAACATTCAAGGATAGAAGTTGGACTTCAAAACAACAATTGATAAATACAGTTCATACAGAACTTACACAAGCTATCATCAGAGGGGATTCACCTGATGCAGCTATCAATGCCATTGCAAAGCAATTTGAAGTGAGTAAGAACAAAGCTGGAAGGCTGATAATGACTGAATCAGCCTTCTTTTCTTCTGCTGCCCAAAGGGATTGCTTCAATGCATTGGATGTTGAAAAATATGAAGTTGTGGCAACACTGGATAATAGAACCAGTGAAGTATGCCAAAGCTTAGATGGTAAAGTATTCACCATGAAGGATTATCAACCTGGTGTTACTGCACCGCCATTTCATGTTTGGTGTAGAACAGTTACTGTTCCCTTCTTTGAAGATGATGTTGAAGGTGAACGTGCTGCAAGGGGTGCTAATGGCAAAACCTATTATGTTCCAAGAACCATGAAGTATGAGGATTGGAAGCAGACCTTTGTTGATAAAACAGCACCAAAAATTAACATGAAGGAAGCTGAAAAAGTAAAATCATTTATTCCTATGGAAGTTTTAAGATTGATGAATGGAAAAAGTGCAAATAATTATGATGCTATTACTCCATTCGTTGAAACAATAATTGGAATTTCTTTAGGCGCTCTTATGGTTTGGATTGTTGTTGATAAAGATGGATGGCACTTAAAAGAAGATGCACCTGATGAAATTAAGAAAAAATTCCAAGAGTTGATAGAAGCACTTACTAATCAGTAGGTGCTTTTTTCATGCCTACTTAGGCAGATAAGGCGGTGATCTTCCCTATCTCCCCTAATGCTTGGGTTAATGCATTAACAACCGTCTTTTTGGTATTGCAGACGTTAAAGAACAAGACAAATAATACTGGACTGAACCAGGTCAAAAAATGAATTTGAAGGGATGGTAAATAACCATGAAAAAAGAAGATTTTATTAAGCTAGGATTTAGTGAAGAAGATGCACAAAAGGCTGCTGATGCTTCACAAGAAGAATTGAAAGGGTTCATTCCCAAAGCAAGGTTTGATGAAGTGAATGATTCCAAAAAGCAGCTTGAAAAAGATATTGCTGCAAGGGATGCACAACTTGAAACCTTGAAGAATTCCACCGGTGATGTTGAAGCAATGAAGAAAAGCATTACTGATCTTCAAACCCAAAATGCAACTGAAAAAGCCAACTATGAAGCACAATTGAAGAAGATTCAGATTGATAATGCAGTTGAAAAGGCACTGTTGGGTGCAAAAGCCAAGAATATCAAAGCGGTTAAGGCACTGCTTGACCTTGAAAATGCTGAACTTGACGGTGAATCCATCAAAGGCTTGGATGAACAACTGAAAAAGTTGCAAGAAGGTGAAGATTCCAAGTTCCTTTTTGACGTTCAATCTTCAAATAGACAGCAGTTCAAGGGTTTCAAGCCTGGTGAATCAAGTGATGGTAAACCAGGTGCAGGAACACAGCCTTCTTCACTGGCTGAAGCGGTGAAGATGCACTTCGCAAATAATGAATAATAAAACTAATTATTGAAAGGCGGTCATTTAACATGGCGGTAACTTTAGCACAAGCAAAACTGAATGTACAAGATGCCCTTCAGATGGGTGTAATTGATGAATTCGCAAAATCCAATTTCCTTTTTAACAATCTTACTTTTGATGATGTGGTTTCCCCTACCGGTGGCGGTGCAACCCTTACTTATGGTTATACCAGGTTGATTACTCAACCTACTGCTGCATTTCGTGCAGTGAACAGTGAGTATACACCCCAAGAAGTCACAAGGCAGCGTTACACCACTGATTTGAAAGTGTTTGGTGGCAGCTTCCAAGTTGATAGAGTTATTGCCAATATGGGCGGTATCGTTGATGAAGTTTCCCTTCAAATCGGGCAGAAAATAAAAGCAGCTTCTGCATTATTCAATGATACGGTTATCAATGGTGATAGTGCGGTTGATGCAAATGCCTTTGATGGACTTGAAAAAGCATTAACCGGTTCTTCCACTGAATTCATTCCTGGTGCAGCAATTGACCTTTCCACTTCCGCTGCGGTTGATACGAACTATGCGGTGTTCTTAGATCAACTGGATGAATTCCTTATGGGATTGGATGGAAAGCCTGATTTCATTGGCGGTAATTTGAAGCTGATTGCCAAGATTCGTGCATGTGCAAGACGTGCAGGAACTTACACCATCACCAAAAATGATTTTGGTCAACAGGTTGAAAGCTACAATGGCATTCCTCTTGTGGATTTTGGTGCAAAAGCAGGTTCTAATACATCCGTTGTTGCAATTGACGGTGTAAGCGGTGAAACTTCCCTGTTTGCTGCAAGACTTGGTTTAGATGGTTTCCATGCAGTTTCTATGGCAGGAGTTTCCCCTGTTCAATCTTGGATTCCTGATTTCAAAACAGCAGGTGCAGTGAAAACAGGTGAAGTTGAAATGGTTGCAGCAGTTGCATTGAAAGCAACTAAAGCAGCAGGTGTAATGCGTAAAATCAAAGTTCAATAAGGGGTGATGTTTGAATGAAGTATAAAGATACTTCTATCAGCATCAACGGTCATTACCTTGGGGAATCAGTTGGTTCAAAATTGGCTGATTCTCTTTCCCCATCTGATGATGGTTATGATGCTTTCAGAGGAATTGAGCATATTGGAACGCTTCTTCAGGATGCTATGGGTGACAATCCAACACCATTGCTGATTTCAATTGAAATCACAACATTACCAACAAAGCTGAATTATGCAGTTGGTGAACCCCTAGACATTACAGGAATTGTTGTGACTGGTTCATATAGTGGCGGTTCAAGTGGTGTAATTCCTGTTACAAATGCAAATGTAACTGGTTTTGATAGTTCAGCACCTTCTGCATCACAAACACTTACAGTTACGGTTGATGGCAAAACGGATACATTTAACATTGTAATTACTTAATGAAAGGATGATTGAGTGTGGCAAAGATAATTGCACCCAATAAGCAATATAGTGGGATTTCAGCATCAGTTACCTTTGTAAATGGTATTGGTGAAACGGATAACCCAAACTTGATTGATTGGTTCAAAAATCATGGTTATGAAGTTGAACTGGATGAAGCTGACCAAGACAACGGTGGTTCTGAATTCGATAACATGACTGCTGAAGAACTGAAAGCTTATGCTGAAGAAAAAGGAATTGATATTGGTAATGCAACAAGTCAGAAAGGTATTTTGAAAAAGATACTTGAAGCAGAAAAAGGAACTGAATAGGATGTGATGATTTATGCTTGATGATGTAAAGAAAAGACTTGAATCCTTTGGATATGTGATAACAGAAGCAGATTCCTGGATTCTTGACTTCATCATTCAAAAAGTAGAAAGTCACATCAAAAATCAATGTAATACAGTAACCGTTCCTGTCGGATTGCATCAAGTTGCGGTTGATATGGCAGTTGGTGAATTCTTACTTGGCAAGAAAAGTATTGGGCAATTGACAGGGTTCGATTTGGAAACAGCAGTTAAGAGTATTCAGGAAGGTGATACTAATATCACTTTTGCAATTGGTGAAGGAAGTAAAACACCTGAAGCAAGGCTTGATGCACTGATTAGCTTCCTGATGCATCCTGAAGATAATTATGCATCATATAGGTGCATCAAATGGTAAGTGCAAAGAGAAAGGCAATTGAAAGCTTATACACTGGCACATGTACTATTGCAGAATATCAAGAAGTTCGTGACATAGTTACCAAAATAACTAAACACCAACCTATTGATGTTCTTGTGAATCAACCTTGTAAATTGTCGTTTGAAAGAATTAACAGTGTAAATCAAACTGAAGTTGCTGCATTAGTCATACAAAGTGCAAAGCTATTCATTGCACCTGAAATTGTCATTCAACCAGGTTCAAAGATCACAGTTACACAAAACGGTGTTACTACTGATTATCAGAACAGTGGTGAACCTGCTTTGTATAGTTCCCATCAAGAAGTGATGTTGGAACTATTCAAGGGGTGGTCATAATGGCTAAGTGGGGCAAATGTGATTTCAGGCAACTCAAAAACCTTCAAAAGAACCTTGATAAATTGCAGAAGGGTGATACTGAAAAGTTCACTGAAGAATGTGCAAAGGAACTTGCTGCAAGGTTATTGGCAAAGGTTATTAGAAGGACACCAGTTGGGCAATATGACAAATCAACTGGTAAAAAAGGCGGTACATTAAGACGTGGTTGGACTGCATCCACTGAAGCTGAAGCACAGTCAGGTGGAAGCAAAAATGCAAAAGATTATGCTCAATCGCTTCAAATCACAAAGGTTGGAAACGTGTATCAAATTGAAATTGTGAATCCAGTTTTCTATGCATCCTATGTTGAATATGGTCATAGAACAGCAGATCATAAGGGATGGGTTCAGGGAAGGTTCATGTTGACCATTTCAGAACAGGAACTGGATTCACAAGCACCAAACATTTTGAAAAAGAAGCTTATCAAATACTTGGGGGAATGTTTTGATGCTGAATAAAATCATTGATGCTATTGCATTGAAACTGAACCAGGAATTTGGTGATGCTTATACGATTTATAAAGAATCGGTCAAACAGGGTTTAAAAGAACCTTGTTTTTTTATTTTCCTTTTAACTTCCAACCAAACACAAGTGATTGGGAAACGATACTTCAGGGAACAGCCTTTTGATATTCATTACTTCCCTTCAACCAAGGATAGGAATACAGAATTCCTTGATGTTGTTGATAGGCTGAATGATGCCCTTGAATACATCACAATGGATGGTAATTTGCTTCGTGGAACAAAAATCAATCATGAAGTGATTGATGGGGTTCTTCATTTTTTTGTGAATTATGATTTCCATGTTTACAAAGAACCTGATGCAGTTGACCCAATGGAAAGCTTGACGGTTGGAAGTGATTTGAAAAAGGGGTGATAATGTGGCTTCAAGGAAAAGAACTGCTGCTGAAGCAGATGAACAGCCTGAAAAGGTGAAATTTACAAAATCACAGTTGGTTTTAAGTAAGAAGTATAGGCACAGGAAAGATTTGCTGAATGTGCTTCTGAAAGATGATATGCAGTATGACTTTGATGAAGTGGATGGTTTGATTGATGAATTTATGAAAGGTAAGGTGAATTAAACATGGCACTTGGTGGCGGTACGTTTATTACACAGAATAAAGTGTTACCAGGCAGTTACATCAACTTCATCAGTGCATCCAGGGCAAGTGCAACCCTTAGTGATCGGGGTTATGCTGCAATGGCACTGGAACTGGATTGGGGTGTTGATGGTGCAGTGTTCACAGTTGAAGCAGGTGATTTCCAAAAGGAATCCTTGAAAATCTTTGGTTATGATTACAGTCATTCCAAATTGAAAGGTTTAAGGGATTTGTTCAAGAACATCAGAGCAGGTTACTTCTTTAAGCTGAATAACGGTGTAAAGGCTACTTGCACTTATGCAACAGCCAAATACACTGGTATTCGTGGAAATGACTTAAAAATTGTTATTACAGCTAATGTGGATGATGGTACAAAGTATGATGTTCAAACTTTCTTGGGAACGGTAAAGGTTGACACTCAAACGGTTACAACAATGGCAGAAATGAAATCCAATGATTTTGTTGACTTTGATACTACTGCCGTTATTGCACTCACAGCCGGTACACCACTAACAGGTGGAACGAATGGTGCAGCGGTTACAGGTGTGGAATATCAAACATTTTTGGACAAGATTGAACCGTATTCTTTCCATACTTTAGGTTGCTTGTCTACTACTGCTTCCATTACTGATTTGTTTGTGCAGTTCACCAAGCGAATGAGGGATGAAGTCGGGGTTAAATTCCAAACTGTTGTGTACAGAACAGCAGGTGATTATGAAGGAATTATTAACCTTGAAAATGATGTTACTGATGATGCAAATGTAGCTTCCTTGGTTTATTGGGTAACTGGCATTGCAGCAGGTTGTGCAGTGAATAAGAGCAACACCAACAAGAAATATGATGGCGAATTCACAGTGAATGTGGATTATAAACAAAGTGAACTTGAAGATGGAATCAAAGCAGGTAAATTCATGTTTCACAAAGTTGGTGATGATGTTCGGGTTCTTGAAGATATTAATAGTTTCATCACATTCACTGATGAAAAGAATTCCGATTTCAGCAACAATCAAACAATCAGAGTTCTTGACCAAATTGCCAATGATATTGCGGTTCTTTTCAACACCAAGTATCTTGGCAATGTTCCAAATGATGCTTCAGGTAGAATTTCTTTTTGGAATGATGTGGTTAAGCATCACCAGGAACTTCAGACCATCAGAGCAATTGAAGATTTCCAAGCTGATGATGTTGTTATTTCGCAGGGTGCTACTAAGAAATCAGTTGTTGTTCAGGATGTTGTGACCGTTGTAAATGCAATGGCACAGCTTTACATGACAACTGTTGTTCAATAATTAGAAAGGGGTTGTGAACTATGCAGACAATGAATGCTAAAGATGCAGTCAGTGCTTCCCTTGCTGAATGCTTTGTTACCATTGAGGGTAACAGATACAATTTTATGCAAGCAATCAATCTTGAAGCAAGCATTGAAAAAACCAAAAGTGAAGTTCCCATTCTTGGTAAAACAGGCAAGGGAAATAAAAGCACAGGTTGGAAAGGTACTGGATCAGCAACCTTCCATTACAACACATCAATCTTCAGGGAACTGTTGTACCGTTTCAAAGAAACTGGTGAAGATGTTTACTTTGATATTCAAGTTACTAATGAAGATGCAACTTCTAGTGTTGGAAGGCAAACGGTGATTCTGAAAGGTTGCAATATTGATGGTGGCATTCTTACCAAATTTGATGCGGATGCAGAATATTTGGATGAAGATATGGATTTCACCTTTGAAGATTTTGAAATTCCTGAAAAGTTTAGAGTGCTTCCAGGTATGCAGTAATATTTGAAAGGTTAGGGTGATGAATCATGAGTAATTTAAGTGCTTTTCTAAGTCAAAATGCCTTGCAGGATGAAAACATCAAGTATGTTGCATCTAAACGGTTCATCGGTGAGGATAAAAACCCTATGGAATGGGAAATCTGCTGCATTACATCTGAAGAAGATGAAGCAATCAGGAAGGCTTGCACAAGGAAAGTTCCGATTCCAGGGAAAAGAAATCAGTTCACACAGGAAACGGATTACAACAAGTATCTTGGCAAGCTTGCTGCAAGATGTACGGTGTTTCCAAACCTGAATGATTCTGAACTTCAGAACAGTTATGGTGTTATGGGTGCGGATGCACTGCTTAAAACCATGCTGAAGCCTGGTGAATACGCTGATTATCTTGCCAAAATCCAAGAAGTGAATGGTTTTGAAGTAACGATGGAAGAAGCGGTTGAAGAAGCAAAAAACTAATAAATGAAGGTGATTTTGATGCTAACATAGCATATTATTGCCTTCATAAGTTTCATATGCTTCCAAGCACTTATTTGAATCTACCATCAAAGGAAAAGGCATTTGTCATTGCTTCTGTTCAAATCAAAACTGAAAACGATAAAAAGCAAGCTGATAAGGCTAAAAAGAAAAAGAGGTAATGGGCAGGGTGGTTCAATGAATCATCCTGCTTTCCTTGTATAAAGGTAGGTGAAAACATGGCTACAATAAGGACTGCTATTCAAATCACTGATGGAATGTCACCTGCATTCAGATCAATGAATAATGCAATGAACATTGTGTTGAACAGCTTTGAAGCACTTCAAACTGCATCCAGTCATGCAGTTGATACAGCAAGCATTCAAGCTGCAAGGCAAGAACTAGCAAAGGCAGAAACAACCTTCAACGATGTTGAACAGGAAATCAGGCAAGCTGATGCAGCACAAAGACAACTGAACAATGATATTAAAAATGGTCAAACTGCTGCAGGTGGATTAGTTGAAAAAATAAAAGGCGTTGTTGCTGCGGTTGCAGGATACATGGCAATTCAAAAAGGCATAGAAATCACAGATAGTTACATCAATCAAAATGCAAGGCTTGCACTAATCAATGATGGACTTCAAACCCAAGCTGAACTGCAACAAAAAATATTCCAAGCTGCACAGCGTTCAAGGGGTGAATATGGTGCAACGGTTGATGCAGTTGCAAAGCTTGGATTATTAGCAAAAGATGCTTTCAAAAATAATGATGAAGTCATTGCCTTTGCTGAATTAATGAATAAATCATTCAGATTAAGTGGTTCAAGCACAATGGAAGCTTCAGCAGGTATGTATCAGCTTACCCAAGCAATGGCAGCAGGAAGGCTTCAGGGTGATGAATTCAGGTCAATCATGGAGAATGCACCTATGTTGGCACAAGCTATTGCTAAATATGCAGGAAAATCAATGGGTGAACTTCGTAAAATGTCATCTGAAGGCTTAATTTCTGCTGACATGGTAAAAAATGCATTGTTCAGTGCTGCTGATGATATAAATGCTAAGTTTGAAACAATGCCAATGACTTTTGGAACGATATGGACAAGTATCAAAAACAAGGCAGTAATGCAGTTTTCAGAAATCATGCAAGATGTCAATGACTTCATAAACACTGACAATGGTGCAGCGGTTGTGAATGGAATTACCAATTCAATCAATATTTTGGCAGGTGTCATTGGGTTCTTGCTTAGTTTGGTCATGACAGTTACATCATTTTTCACTGAAAATTGGTCATGGATTTCCCCTATCATTTGGGGAATCGTGGCAGCGGTAGTGGCTTACAATGGTGCTTTGATAGCAAGTAGTGTTATCCAGGGCATAAATACAGCCATTCAAACAGCACAGGCAATTGCTATTGCAACAAAAACAGGTGTAACAATTGCACAAGCAGCAGCAACTAACAATTTAACGGTAGCGCAATGGGCATTAAATAGTGCTATGCTAGCTTCACCTATCACTTGGATTGTGCTTCTAATCATTGCCTTAATTGCAGTGTTCTATGCTGCGGTTGCAGCGGTAAACAAGTTTGCAGGTACAAGTGTTTCAGCAACAGGCATCATTGCAGGGGTATTTTCAACAATGGGTGCTTTCCTATGGGATTTATTCTTAGGTATATTTGAACTGGTTCTTGGTGTAATCAATGCTTTGGTTAATCCTTTCATCAGGATAGCAAACTTTATTGGTAATGTGTTCACCAATCCTGTTTCTTCTATCATTTACCTGTTCCAAGGAATGGCTGATGGTGTGCTTGCTACACTTGAAAAAATTGCTTCTGCTATGGATTTTGTATTTGGTTCAAATATGGCAGATACGGTTGCAGGTTGGCGGTCAGGATTAAAAGAAATGGCTGATGCGGCGGTTAAGGAATATGCACCAAATGAAAACTATCAAAAGATATTTAATGAACTTGATTTAAGTGTTAGTGATTTAGGGTTAAAACGTATTGAATACGGTGATGCCTACAATGCAGGATATGATTTTGGCAAGAATGTTGAAAGCAAGTTTGACCTATCAAAGATCATGGGTTCCAATAATTTAGGCGATTACGCTGACCAAATGAAGTTTGGTAGTGATATGGCTGACACTGCTGCAAATACTGCTGCAATGAAAGATTCCATGACTGCTTCTGAAGAAGATTTGAAGTATTTAAGGGATATGGCTGAACAAGAGGTTGTAAACCGCTTCACCACTGCTGAAGTTAAAGTTGAAATGACCAATCACAACAATATTAACAGTGAAATGGATTTGGATGGCGTTGTGGCATACTTTGGTGAAGCACTGGAAGAAACAATTGAAAGTATTGCGGAAGGGGCAGATGTTTAATGGCGTATAATTTTTACATGGATAGTGTTCAGTTGCCTATTGCCCCTTCTAAGCTTCAAACAAAGATTTCAAACAAAAACAAAACCATCACATTGATAAATGAAGGTGAAGTAAACCTTCTGAAAAAACCAGGATTAACGGAAATAAACTTTGATGTAACTATCCCACAAGTTCATTATCCATTTGCAAGCTATCGGAATGGGTTTAGACCTGCATCCTATTTCCTTGATAAGTTTGAAAAGCTGAAAGCAGATGAAAGTAAATTTCAATTCATTGTTTCAAGGGTTTCACCAAGGGGTGATCTTCTCTTTGATACCAATATCAAAGTATCCCTTGAAGATTACAGTGTTACAGAGGATGCAAAGAATGGTTTGGATTTAATCGTTTCAGTTAAGCTGAAGCAATATAGAGATTTTGGAGTTAAAACAGTAACAGTTAAGTCAGCACCAGTTGAAAAGAGCAAAGAAAAGACTGTAACGGTGTTATCAGCTTCAAAGCCAAGGGAATCTTCAAAACCATCACCTAAAACGCATACAGTTGTTAAGGGTGATACTCTTTGGATTATCTGCAAAAAGTATCTTGGGGATGGTTCAAAATATCCTGAAATTGCAAAGCTAAACGGAATAAAAAACCCTAACATCATTTCTGTTGGGCAGGTGATTAGACTTGGATAACATTGAACTTATTATTCAAAATGGTTCAACCATATATTATCCAATTGTTGAAGAAGGAATAACCTGGGAAACAGCAAGAAAAGGTGTTCCAGGAAAGCTTGCTTTCACTGTTGTTAAAGATGGAACACTGAATTTTCAAGAAGGAAATGCGGTACGGCTTAAAGTGAATGGCATTAACGTATTTTATGGATTTGTTTTCACCAAGAAACGTGATAAAGGAAATACCATTGATGTTGTTGCATATGACCAGTTGAGATACCTTAAAAACAAAGATACTTATGTTTACACAAATAAAACTGCAAGTGATCTTGTAAAGATGATTGCAGCAGATTTCAAATTGAATATTGGAACAATCGAAAATACACCTTACATCATTGCTTCCAGGGTTGAAGATAATAAAACGCTATTTGATATGATTCAGAATGCACTAGATTTGACTTTGGAAAACAAAAAACAAATGTATGTGCTATATGATGATTTTGGGAAACTTTCACTGAAAAATGTTGAATCTATGAAGCTTGATCTTCTCATTGATGATGAAACTGCTGAAGATTACAGCTATACTTCAACCATTGACAACAACACTTACAACAAGATTAAGCTTTCCTATGAAAACGAAAAAACAGGGAAACGTGAAATATACATTGCACAAGATTCAAACAACATGAACAATTGGGGGGTTCTTCAATTATTTGAAACCATCCAAGAAAAAACGAATGGAAAGGTTAAAGCTGATACGCTTCTTGCCTTGTATAACAAGAAAACAAGGAATTTGAGTGTGAAGGATGCCTTTGGTGATGTTCGGGTTCGTGGTGGAAGCAGTGTCATTGTAAAGTTGAATCTTGGTGATGTGGATGTTCAAAATTACATGATTGTTGAAAGTGTTAAGCATACATTCAAGAACAATGAACACTTGATGAACTTAACTTTAAGGGGCGGTGATTTCGTTGCATAATATGAATGATATTGCCAAACTAATTAAACGTGCAGCAATTGAAGCAATGATGGAATCCAAACCTACATCCATTGTTTTTGGAAATGTTGTCAGCATTGAACCTTTGAAAATAAATGTTGAACAAAAGCTTACCCTTACAACTGCACAACTGCTTCTAACCAACAATGTAAGGGATTATGATCTTGAAATGACTGTTGACCATACAACAGACAATACAAGCGGTGCTGACTTTACTTCCCACAATCATGCTTATACAGGAAAGAAGATATTCAGGGTTCACAATGGTTTGATTGTTGGTGATGAAGTGATACTTCTTCAGGTTCAAGGCGGTCAAAAATACATTGTGTTGGAAAAGGTGGTGAATGCATGATTCCAAGCATAAATGATGGTTTACAGCAGGATTTTGAAATTGAACAGCAACCAAGCAAGACCTTCAAACTGAACACTGATAAAAATACAATCATCAATTATACTGATGAACTGGATGCAGTGAAACAGGCTATATACTTGATTTTAAGCATTGAACGGTATGAACATCTTATTTATTCTTGGAATTATGGAATTGAACTTAAAGATTTATTTGGTCAACCTATTCCCTTTGTATTACCTGAACTGAAAAGAAGGATTACTGAAGCATTAACACAGGATGAAAGAATCCAAAGTGTTGATGCTTTTTCTTTTGAAGTAAATAAGGGAAAGGTTCATGTTACTTTCACAGTACACACCGTTTTTGGTGATGTAGATGCAGAAAAGGTGGTGAACATTTAATGTATGAACATATCACCTATGAAGTGATACTTCAAAGGATGCTTGAAAAAGTTCCAAGCGGTATTGATAAACGTGAAGGTTCAATTATTTATAATGCTCTTGCACCTGCTGCGGTTGAACTTCAAAACATGTATATTGAGTTTGATAATATCCTGAATGAATCCTTTGCTGATACACAAAGCAGGGATTTTTTAATTAGAAGGGCTGCTGAACGTGGAATTACACCTGCTGAAGCAACAAATGCAGTGTTGAATGGTTCATTCAATGTTGATGTACCTATTGGTTCAAGGTTTTCATTGGGTGATCTTAACTATGTTGCAATTGAAAAGATTTCAGATTTCAATTACAAGATGCAATGTGAAACAAAAGGAACTGAAGGAAATAAGCACTTTGGTTCACTGATTCCCATTGATTATATTGATGGTTTAACCAGTGCTGAACTGACTGAAGTTCTTATTCCTGGTGAAGATGATGAAGATGTTGAATCATTAAGAACAAAATATTTTGCAAGCTTTGATGCAAAGCCATACGGTGGGAATAAACAAGATTATATTCAGAAAACAAATGCTATTTCAGGTGTTGGTTTAACCAAAGTAACACCCATTTGGAATGGCGGTGGAACAGTAAAATTAACAATTTTGGATTCAAATTTTAATGCAGCTACAACCACATTAGTTGACCAAGTTCAAACTGAAATTGACCCAAAAACTAATCCAGGACAAGGTGTTGGAATTGCACCTATTGGTCATATTGTGACAGTAGACACAGCAACTAATATTACAGTTGATATTGCTGCAACTATTACATTTGATACAGGTTACACCTGGGAAACTGTATCGGCAGCAGCAACATCAGCTATCGAAACCTATCTTCTTGAACTTAGAAAAGATTGGGCAAACCAAACAAATTTGATTGTGAGAATATCACAAATTGAAACACGTCTATTGGGCATAACTGGAATTATTGATATTTCGGGAACAACCATCAATGGAGTTGCACAGAATCTTACACTTGGAGAATATGAAATTCCAGTGATGGGTGTGATTACAGCATGATAAGAGAAGCTAATCTTATTTCGTACTTACCACAAGTCATTCAAAATTACCAAGAAATAAAGGCAATAGTTGATGCTGAAAACCCTGAATTCAATTTGGTGTTTGATACATCTGAAACGGTTCTGAATAACCAATTCATTGAACATTGTGATCTTGAAGGAATTAAAAGATTTGAAAAGCTGATGAATATTAGACCATCACCAAATGACAATTTGGACACAAGAATTTTTAGAGTTCTTTCAAGGTGGAACGATAGAGTTCCTTATACTTGGAGAACACTCATTGAAAAACTTGATGCCCTATGTGGAAAAAATAATTACACACTTCAACTATTGAACAATGAGTATAAAATCAACCTGGAAACACATCTTGGAATCTATGGTTCAATTGATGAACTTAATTATATGTTGGATGTGATACTTCCTTGTAACCTGGTCATTACTGCAAACAACACATTACAGATTACTGAAGAAACACCACTTTATTTTGGATGTTCATTGATTGAAGGTGTTCATTACGTTTTATCTTCAGATATGACACTGAAACATTCTATTTCATCAGAATCCTATGTAGCTTCAAGAATAGTTGATTCATCCAAGTATCAATTAACAAGCGATATTGTAACCACTGAAAATATATCTTCAAATTCATACGAAGCAGGTGTAACAACGGTTGGTTTACAATATGAAATTTCATAATTTGAAAGGTGGAAAAAACAATGGGTAGTTTTAACAGCACAATCATTACTTCCAAAGGTCATGCATTAATGGCAAAGACCCAAACTGGAACTGCCAAGATGAACTTTTCAAAAATTAGTTCATCTGACTATCAGTATCCGGCAGGTACAGATTTTGAAGCTTTAACAGCACTAAGTGGAATCAAGCAAACATCAGTTGTAAGTGGTGTTTCAAAAGTAAATGATGCTTCAGTCAAAGTGACAGGTTCATTCACTAATGCAGGACTTGCAACAGGTTATTATTTAAGGAACATTGGCTTGTTTGCCATTGACCCTGATGAGGGAGAAATTCTATATTCCATTACAACTGCAATTCAGGCTGATTGGATTCCACCTGATAACGGAATTAGTGTTTCCAGTGTGCTGATTGACTTAATTACAGTCATTTCAAATGCATCCAATGTAACAATAGATGTTGACCCAAATGCAGTGGCAACCATCAATGATATAAACCTGATTAATGCGGAAATTTCAGATTTGAAAGGTTTTGTTGGTTACACTGAAAATGATATTTATGGGGTTGAAGTTGATTTCCCAAATAACAAGTTCACAAGACTTGCAGGGGCAGTTAATAAAACGCCTGGTGCAGACTTCAATGGAATTGCTGCATTCGGTGGAAGGAAAAGATGTATCCTTACCGATGGCGGGGTTGTATTGGCTTACTATGGTGAAACTGGATATACAGAAACAGGAGCAACAACGGTTGAAATCATTAAGAATGGAACTACTTATCCAGTTGGCACAGCAGTTCAAGTCATGGTTGAACAGCCAAAATTTTATTATAGAGTTGTTCCAATCACCCTTGAAAAGATTGCAGGTGGAATTGGTTATCACCTTAGAAAAGCAAGGTATTATGTTTCTGACACCATCAAAAAAGGGTTTAAGGTTCATCCTGCATTTGTCAGCAACGGTGTTGAAAAGAACAAAATTTATTTATCAGCTTATGAAGGTTCATTATTTGATACTTCAGCACTTGCTTACCTGTTGGCAGATGAACAGGTTGCTGATTTTACAGCAACAACAGGTGACAAGCTTTCATCTATTGCAAATGCAAAACCTGCGAGTGGTGTTACTCAAAACTTGACCAGGGCAAACACAAGGGTTCTTGCAAATAATCGGGGTGCAGGTTGGCAACAATCGTTAGCAATTACAGCGGCAGCAACAGAAATGCTTATGTTGATTGAATATGCAACCTTTGAAATGCAAACTGCAATTGGTAAAGGTGTAGTTGAAATTCCTGATACGCCAAACACTGCAAATAATTCAATCAACACTGGTTCAACTGGATTCCTTGGAAACAATTCAGGAAGTGCGGTTGGTACTAATGGACAAGTTTCCATTAGTTACAGGGGTGAAGAAAATCCTTGGGGTAACATTTGGAAGTGGCAGGATGGATTGAATATTGAATGTAAGGGAATCCATCAGGCATATTGGGCAGATAATGCGTTTGCTGATGATATTAAAACAGCACCTTACAAGAATTGTGGCTTCACACTTGCAAAGACAAATGGTTATGTTTCAGCCTTTGGATACACTGAAGAATGTGATTTCTTCTTCCTTGCTTCTGAAACCGTTGGTGCATCCAATCAACCAGTGGGTGATTATTTCTATCAAAATAATGCTTACAATGGCTTCCTGGTCGCTCTGTTGGGCGGTAGTTGGACTTATGGCTTGGCTGCTGGTGCTTTCTATTGGGATGTGGGTAATGCTTCTTCTGGTCGTAGTCGTAATGTCGGCGGTCGCTTGCTTTATGTACCTGCTGAAAATGCAGCTTAAAATTTAATATGACCTTGGGCAAACAGTGATATTACAAGAAGAAACCAATTCATAGTCACTCTATTAGGCAGTAATTGGAATAATGGCTTGAATACTGGTACTTTCTATTGGAATGTGAATAATACTTCTTCTAATCGTAATCGTAATATCAGCAGTCACTTACTAAATGTACTCTAACGAACAATAATATGTGAGAACTGTTTGCCCTACCACTTGGTAAAATACAACTATGCGAAAGACTGTATTGGTAGATGTTCAATTTATTTGAACAGTCGAAGATTCGGTTGAGTACATAAAAAAAAGGAAAATCCAATGAAGCGATATGGGAACTTATACGAAAAGATTTATGACTTGGACAATTTAAGGCTTGCGCACCACAATGCAAGGAAAGGTAAAGGTTGGTACAAGGAAGTTAAGATGGTTGATGCAAATGAGGAATATTATTTGAAAATTCTTCAAGATATGCTTATTAACAAAACCTATAAAACTTCTGAATACGAAACCCTTAGGAAAACGGATGGATTAAAGGAACGTGAAATTTATAAGCTTCCTTACTTCCCTGATCGGATATGTCAGTGGGCAATTCTTCAGGTAATTGAACCTATCCTGATAAATAACTTTACTTCTGACACTTATTCAGCTATTCCAGGAAGGGGAATCCATCAAGCAGCAAAACGGTTAGAAGCAGCCATTCAGAATGATGTTCCTAGAACACAATATTGCTTGAAATTGGATGCCAAGAAATACTATCCGTCAATCAATCATGACATTCTAAAAATGAAATATAGAAGAATTTTCAAGGATGGTGATTTATTATGGTTACTTGATGAAATTATTGATTCAACACCAGGTGACACAGGGATTCCAATTGGAAATTACCTTTCGCAGTATTCAGGGAACTTCTACCTAAGTTCCTTTGACCACTGGATTAAGGAAGTCAAGGGAATCAAGTATTACTTCAGATACATGGATGATATGATTATCCTTCACGAATCAAAAGAATACCTTCATCAGCTTAAAAGGGAAATTGATGAATATTTCAGGAAAGAATTGAAGTTGACCATCAAAGAGAATTGGCAAGTATTCCCTACATTCATTCGTGGTATTGATTTTGTTGGATACAGGTTCTTCTTGAACTATAAGCTGCTAAGAAAAAGCACATGTAAAAACTTCAAGAGGAAAATGCGTTCAATAAACAAGAAGCGAATTCAAAATAAACAAATGAATCATTCTGAATGGTGTTCAATTCATTCTTATAAGGGGTGGTTAATGCATTGTAACAGTCATAGGTTAATTCAAAAGTATATCGTTCCCATTGAAGAATTTGCAGAGGATTTTTATACAAACAATATTAAAAGAAAGGTGGAATAACCATGCTTGAATTTAAGAGTGTGAGAAGTACAAAATCAGAAATTCCACTGCTTGAAATTGGCGAACATTATGTTTATGTCAGAACCAATGTCACAGCAATTCAAGAAAATGTTGGTACAGATAATGAATTCGTTGGTTGGCAGTATGATGAAATTCAATATGAAAAAGATGAATACATCAAACAAATGTCAGATCGTAATGCAACCAATGAAGCAACACTGGACACTTTGCTTACTGAAATTATTCCAAGTATAACGGCGGTGTAAAAAATGAGTATATTCATTGCAAATCAAATTATTAAACAAGCTAGGATTTCCCTTGCAGATGGTCAGGCAAAGTACAATGCTTATTTTGTGAACACAAAGCTTTATGAAGCTTATCGTGCAGAAACAAACACCATTTTGGAAACTGAAGGTTATGCTGAAGTAATCAGCACACTGTAACAAAAAATAATAAAAGGCTTGAATCCAATTACAAGGGTTCAAGCCTTTTTCAATGTGAAAGGAAGGATAAATTTTGGAACAGATCACAAACTTCAAAATTGGAATCATTAGCACCCTTGGGGTGGTTGGAAGCTTCATTGCTTCACTTCTTGGGGGGTGGGATATGGCACTGCAAACATTGGTTATTTTCATGGTAGTTGATTATATTACAGGTTTGATTGTTGCAGGTGTTTTTCGTAAAAGCACAAAATCCGAAAGCGGTGCATTGGAATCAAAGGCAGGTTGGAAGGGTTTATTAAGAAAGGGTATGACCCTTTTAATTGTATTGATTGCCTTCAGATTGGATTTAATGATTGGTTCAAACTTTATTAGGAATGCAGTTATTATTGCTTATATCGTCAATGAAGCTTTATCCATTGTTGAAAATGCAGGGTTGATGGGATTGCCCATTCCTGATGCAATCAAAAAGGGTATTGATGCTTTAACAAATAAAAATCAAAGTGGTGGTAGCAATGGAAGCTAATTATACTTACCGCAAAGATCACATACCTAAAACGACACCAAACAACCGTAGACCAGGGTTAGCAATGAAAGCTTCAACAATCACCATTCACAACACAGGGAATGAATCAAGTTCTGCTGCAAATGAACGTGCTTGGCTTACCAATGCTTCAAATACAAGAACTGCATCTTACCACATTGTTATTGATGAAAAGGAAGCTATTGAATGCTTACCATTAACTGAAAACGCTTGGCATTCGGGAGATGGTAGCGGAGGAACTAGCGGTAACAGAACATCAATAGGAATTGAAATTTGTGAAAGTGGAAACTATGCCCAAACCATTGAAAATGCAGTTGATTTGGTTGCTCGTATGCTTAAAGAACGTGGTTGGGGTACAGATCGGTTACGTAGGCATTATGATTGGTCAGGTAAGATTTGCCCAAGGTTGATGTATGACGGTGGAAAATGGGCAACCTGGTATGTTTTTGTGGACAAGATTAAAGCAAAATTAAAGGAGTTGGAACAGATGGATGAATTGATTAAACGTGTTGCAGCATTAGAAGAATCGGCAAAGCTGATTGACCCCCCTGCATGGTTCGTTAGTGAGTTTGGACAAGACTTCATTACTAAAAAATTCAGCAATCCGCAAATGACATATGAAGGATGGCGAACGGTTGCCATTGCATTACGTGCTACTAAATAGATAAAATTACCCCACACCGTTCAAAGGTGTGGGGCTTTTTTCGTTGGCATTGCCTACTGGTTGCCAACGGTGAGGACATTTTTATATAAAATTGTTCGTAATAATAAATAACGATAAGTAAAACTGTTTCTTTCAAAACCATTGATTTTACTGCATTGTAGGTAATGACAAGTAATGATAAAGTATTAAAAATAATAGTGGTTCAATTTACAATTCATGTGGAGTGCGTAATAGGAATGCAACGAATCGATACGTAGAAATCCTTTATTTTCAACACTTTGCGCGTTTTATGACTTTCACGGCGGACGGCAACGACTTCAAAAATAAGGTGCTCAAAGACAAAATTGAGGTTTCCGTCGTTTTGGACCTGGATTTGGACGTCGGGTGTGTAGACATATTGAATACAATGGAATAAGTTCACGAATCAGCTTTGAAAATGATGTTGCTGTAACGCATGAATATACAAGAGAACGCCTTGCGGTGTTCTCTTTTTATATAATTCAGAAAGGCAGTAGCCCTGAGAGATATTCAGCGCAACCGGTTTATTGCATGACAAGGGATTTGTGGATGTCCGAAGTGATAGTCTTCAAGAATCAGAAAGGTGCGGTGTGATCAAAACCACAACGTCGGCATATTCCGGTGATTCGGTCTCGAAAGTTCTGCCTTTGCGTCTGCCAGAGAGGCTGATATATTCAAGTACATTTAAACGGAAGTCATGAAGCATTGCCCAACCATTAAAGAAATTAAATGGTTGGTAAAATTTCCAATACGCATTGCAACGTTTTTCCTTCCAAATGTGTCTATATGTTTAGACAACATGAACTACTATGACTTATGCTCTATAGGCAAGGAAAGAATGGGTCTCTAGGAGGGGAGAAAAATATGTAAAATTGTCAGGAAGAACGGCAAGTGATATCTTCTATAACCACAAAAATTGGAGGTGCTTTGTAAATGAAACGTAACCCTATTTCAATGGCTTTGGTGTTATTATTGATTTTCCTAATCTCAATTGGGCCAGGTAATGTATTCGCGGCAGGAACAAATTCCGCTCCAAACGAGCGATTTTCAAATGGTAAATATGCTGTTGAAGGTAAAGTGGTTAAAGTGGAAACAAAGCAGATCCAGAGCTTTAGTGGAGAGGAAGCCAATGTTCGCATCCCATTTTCACTAGAAAATGTTGAGTACTATATTGTGTCAGCGACTAAAAAGGATGACAGCCAATATTTCTTTGATTATGTTTTGACGACGTACAATGAACGAGTCGTTTCGGCACCAGTAAAATACAACGAAAGAGATAGAACCTTGCTTATCAAGGTAGGGACTGCTTCGAAAGATGTAGATTTAAGCAATACCGATGGCGAAAGAGCAAAAGCTAATTCTTCAATTACTGAAGCTCCGAAAAAAGACACTGCCCTTGAAAATAAAATACAGCCGTTGGCTTTCACAACGAAAAGTGGTTCATTTCAAACGGTTTGGGAGGACCCGATTAATCTGAATGTCAATAGCGTGAAAGACAATATTACATTTAGTTATGACGGAACTACTGTAAACTATATTGACGGATCAGATAATCGCACCTGGCTAACAGCATCAGGTTGGTATGAAAAAAGCCATAGTATTAATTCTTACTACTCTTATTTAAGCGGTAAGGCAGTCAATATAACAGTGGCAACAACAGCTACTTATCAGAACGACACATTCTGTGCGCTCAATACTACAAATGTATACTACAATCCAAACGCAGTAACAGGAACATATATTGGCAACATTTCAGGTCAAGTCAGTACAAATGCAACTGGCGGTTGCTCAAGCTGGTTGCATTATTATAATGTTTTAGATAATTAATTGCGTTTGCCGAATCATACAAAATGAGAACCCAGTGCCACATTGAAGTGCACCCCTTATAGTGGAGATTGGAAAAACACCTTGGTGTTTAACCGATGAAAACTATAGGGGGTGCTTTTCGTTATGGCGAGAAAAGGGCAAAAGTTTGTCGCGTACAGTTTTGAAACGAAGAAGAAGGCGGTTGAAATGCGTCTTCAAGGGATGACAAAGCAAAAGGTAGCCGAAGTATTAGGGATTGTAGACATCGATCGCCTCAAAGTGTGGATGCGTCGTTACAAGCAAATGGGCGATTATGGTCTTATGGATCACCGTGGTAAACGTAAGCAATACATCGATGAAGATCGTTACGTTAAGCGTTTGGAATTGGAGAATGCCGTCCTAAAAAAGTGGTTGGCCATTACGAAGGCGGAGGTGTACCAGAGAAGTATCGGGTTGTCCATGAGCTCCGTAAAAATTTTAGCGCGTCACAGAGCTATGCAAAGAGGTTGGTGTCTCCCCAAGCGGATATTACGCCCATGTAAAGCGCATGAAAGAAGATAAGGACGAAGCTGCAAAGCAACTGGTTAGAGCAACATATGAACGCTACAACGGCGTTTACGGCTACAGACAGATCCAACTGTTCCTGTATCAAGATCATGGCGTTTGGATGAATCACAAGAAGGTCTTGCGTCTCATGCAAAAGATGAACCTACGCTCCAAAATACGTCGAAAATACCGCCACTACAGCCGGACCTGGAACATTGGCGATCGTGCCATTAAGAACGTCTTAGATCGCCGGTTTCAAGCGGAAGCGCCTAATCTAAAGTGGGTGACGGATATTACACAGTACAAGGTAGGCGACGATTGGCTGTATCTCTCCGCGATAAAGGATTTGTGCAATAACGAAATAGTAAGTTACCAAATTAGCCAGCGTAATGACACAGAGCTTGTATTGCAGACGTTCTCAAGGGCGTTTGAAAAGGAGAAGGACGTAACCGGGCTGATCGTTCACAGCGATCAGGGGTCCCAGTACACGTCCTACAAGTACCACGACATGCTGCCACAGGTTGGCGCCCAAATCAGCATGTCTCGCCGAGGCAATTGTTATGACAATGCCTCAATGGAGAGCTTCTTCTCGCATTTGAAGGCGGAAGGGCTCTACCCCTATGATATTAAATCTGTCGAAGAAGCACAAAGACGAATTGAGGACTACATCCACTTTTACAACAACTTCCGACCTCAAAGGAAGTTAAACAAGCTGTCACCGATTGAGTACCGGCGACAGCTTGTTGGGTAGGGTTTTTCTTAAATGTCCGCTAAATGGGGTCTTGACCACATATGCACTGGGTTTGTATTTTTTGAAATTTGATTATCCAACTAACTCAGGATAGGTGATTGTTCCGGACAAAACACAACACTGAACTAGTCGGTTGAACAACTCGCTCTTCACCTCGCGACGGTTGAACCGATAGCAAAACTCATCCAGATAAGCTTGTAAATGCTTCGAGTCAAGACCGTGGAACGTACCACCAATAAACGCTTTGGCATTGGAAATGACCGTATGAAGCCACTTGAGATGATCCGGATTTTCAACAGGGTTAAACAGCTTGGCTTCATGCTGGTATCCTTGTTTGGACAGTGCCTGGTAAGACCGATACTTGTCGCTGGAAATGGTGGACCCGGCTTCGATATACTTCTGTGCGAAATCCACCAGCGTGGTACCTTTCACGTCAGGAATCACTTGCATTTTCAGATATTTCGGGCAGCCCTTCTTGTCTAACGACAGGGCTACGAGAACGGGAGTTTGTTCCGTGCCGCGCCCGCGTTTCCCGCCCTCCGTGGGCGCTCCGAAAAAAGCGTCATCAAGTTCAACTATGCCGGCAAGCGTATAGGAGGCATCGCGCTCGCCCATGGCCTTTCTCACTTTATGTTGGATCGTCCATGCAGTCTGATAGGCAATGCCGAGCTCCTCCGATAGATACGTCGCCGAAACGCCTCGCTTATCGTGAGCGATCAGAAAGATGGCCCAGAACCATTTCACAAGGTCAGTACGCGTTTTCTCGAAAATCGTACCTGCAATGACAGTAGTTTGATGGCCACAACGGACGCATTCAAACAGTGGCAGCTTACGTGTCGTGATCTCGTAAGCCTTGTCATGCTGACACTTTGGACAACGGAAGCCTTCAGGCCACTTCATTTTCATAAGATGACGATGGCATGCTTCTTCCGTCTGGAATGCCTTTTGAAACTGGATGAGATTCATTGCTTCCTTCTTTGCCATCAAAACCACTCCCGAACGTATGTTTGATTTTAGTATACCAAACGTACGTTCGCATTAAAAGAGTTTCCTGAGTTAACTGGAGAATCAAATTTTGAAAAAGTCTGTCTCATCTTAGGAACTTCAGTCCACTTAACTCATAATCAAACTTCGTGATAAAGCCCTGGTAAGACCCCTGTCAGATTATGCACCATTATCTTAGTTCTTTCGATGCTGATAAACAGCAATGCATATTTCAATCAACGCTAGTACAAGTAACGGAAGGCCGATAGAAAAGATAGCGACAAACCCTACAAAGCAGTGTATCGCGGCAGCGGTGAAATGACCAGGTATATATTTTTGGCGGAAAGAAAAGATTTCAATTATGAGCCCGGCGAATAATAGAAGCCAGTAATATGGTGCAGGTATTTGGGTAATTACATCACTATAATTCATAAATAAAGCAATAAATACGACTAAGGATAAGAATAATACACCATTGAGAACAAGAGCAAACGTTGGGGGAATGATATTTTTATTATTTTTGTTGTTACGCGTAAACGCAATTGAAACTAATAAAAGACAAATAGATATAATAGGGAAAGTAACCACGTTCCACCAACCTTTCTTTCAATTCGTACTTACGTATATAATAACACATCGATATGGCTTAATACTCGTCTATTTCTAGACGTAAGTATTTTCTTTACAACTAAAGTGAACACTGAATTTGGTCTCTCTTACCTTGACAGAACAGTCCAATTTAGAATTCATCACATCGGAATGAGGGTGAATCGTCTTTCACTTTAATCCACGGTATGGTTAAACCAACTCGTTACTTTGGTTCTTTGGATTGTTTGGAATGGAACTTCATAAGACCCCCGATGGAAAAAAGTAAAGCAAGTCAATTTACTTACTTTTTCTCCATCGGTACGGGCGCCCTAGTATAAGAATATTCAAGAGAACGCCCTTAATGCGGTGTTCTCTTTTTATATAGACAATTTTTTAAAAGCCGGTTGCACAGAATTTTCAGCGCAACCGGCTTTTTGCGTGAAAGGAGAAGTGTAGGATGACCAAGGTGATCGCCCTCGCCAATCAGAAAGGCGGCGTGGGCAAGACCACAACGGCGGTCAATTTGGGAATCGGTTTGGCTGCCGATGGGAAAAAGGTTTTGCTGGTCGATGCGGACGCGCAAGGCAACCTGACGGATTCGTTAGGGTTCCACGAACCGGATAATTTGTCGGTATCTTTAGCGACATTGCTGGCGAAGACGATGCTGGAAGAATCCTATGAAGCGCGGGAAGGTATTTTGCATCACCATGAAGGCGTTGACCTGATGCCAGGCAATATTGAATTGTCCGCTGTTGAG
>LNAP01000296.1_pt1 | contig 64204 bp, 62 predicted proteins | sample 602601 | NCBI WGS metagenome assembly LNAP01 (sample SAMN02440304, study PRJNA202911) | soil metagenome | biome: Subtropical and temperate rainforests or woodlands; isolation source: soil samples (1 kg each in a 20% v/v slurry with milli Q water) were... ...
CCTGCCGCCGCGCGCGCCGGCGAAGCTCGCAAGCCATCTCGCGCCGGTCACGCCGGGGCCCGTGGCGCCGGTGAAGCGGCCGATGAACAAGCCGGATCGGCCGTTCGGTCCCGACGACATCTCGTTCGACTGAAGGATTCCGACCATGCAGATGCAGATGTTCGACCCGCGTGAGGCCCCGTCCGCGACGGCTGAGATGCTTGCCGACAATCGTCTGAAAAAAGCCATCGCGACGATGCGCCGGCACGATGCCATCTCGAAGGTTCCCAGGCGCGCCCTCACGGCCCCCAAGAACTGGCCGTATGTCGAGGCCATCGGCGGCGAGGTGCCGGCCTGGGCCGTCGACGACGGCGGACTCCGCTTCGTTGTGGTAGGCGACATGGTGTTCGACGAGTCCGATCTCGAGATCCTGAACTGCAAGACCCGCGATGGCGCCTGCGCGATCTTCGCCCGCCTCGACGAGCAGGTGTCGGCATGAAGCAGGACGAGATGGACTTCGGCGTCTACGTCACCGCGGCCAGCAACCACGCGCGTCGGCGCAACCTGCCGCCGACCCCGGACCAGGACGGCTTCTTCGATGCCGCTGGCGTCGTCGAGATCTGCGGCCGCCGGCAGTGCATCGTTGAGTTCTCGGGAGAGTTCGCTGCGACCGTCGCGCGGGATGCCGAGGACAAAAAGATCCCGTTGGCGGCAATCGCGCCGGGCCGCTGGGATCCGGTGTCGATCCTGTCGGCCTGCACCATTGCGCACAACAACCGGGTGTTCAAGATCAACCCCAACAAGGTTAGGCCGACGAACCCCGGAGGTCTCGACGAACTCAAGATCGCGCGCATCTCCGGCGCCGATGGGACCGTTCCCTACAGGTTGCGCGGAATTGTTCACTGCGGCATAAAGGCCGGAGAGCCGACCTACGCATTCGAACAAATCGTCTTTGCGGAACAGAAGAACACCAGCTACTACTCGGTTCGCCGCGCGCTGCGCGCCCTCGAGGACGTCGGCCTCGTTTCGATCAAGCTCGGCACCAGAGGGGGCATGTCGACGGCCAAGTTCACCTGGACGCCCCTCGCCTACCTGCCGGCGCCGACGCTGCGGCAGACCCCGACGGCGCACGACGACGATCTGGCGCTCGAGGCGCTGGCGATGGGTGTCGCATGAGCAAGAAGGACGAGGCCCGAATCCTGGTCGCGCTGCGCGATGGATATGATGGATATGAGGTCCTGTACCGCTGGCACGGTGCCGATCGCCCGCGGTTCTCGACCGATGTCATTCAGCGCGACCGTCGCCAGCGCGGCGTCGCCCACACGGCCTGTCAGCGCCTGCGCGCCAGCGGCCTGATTGAGAACGACGGCTGGAGCCGCACGCACGACTGGGGCGACTGGTCGGAGCCCTACCGCCTCACCGCCGCCGGCCAGGTTGCCGCCGCCGGCCTGGCCGCGATCCCGGACGCGGTCATGTTCGCGAGGCCGAAGGTGACGTCGCCGGAGAAGCTGGAGGCCGCCCGCCACCGCGCGAAGGCGAGCAAGGTCGCCGGGGTGCTGACGTTCAGCTACGGGCGTATCCGCGACCGGCGCGTGATGTTCACCTCCAGCAGCAACTCTCTGATCGGCGCGCGCTCGTGGGGACCGTATGGTGGCGAGCTTGCGGAGGCGGTAATGGTGCTGCTGGCGCCGCACCTCGAGTCCTTCGCCGACATCGACGGCAAGGAATCGCTGCGCATCACGGAAGACGGCATCGCCGCCACCGCACGCAAGCGCCGGGCCTGAAGCCCACACGGTGCGTTACAGTTTGGGGGTAGTAACGGGGGGCGTAGGCTGAAAATGCCGTACACGTGACGCCGCCACGCGTGACGGACCGGCTTGCGCAAAACACGATTCGGTTGCGTAAAAAGCGTTTTTTGGGGCGGCCTCCTGCGCGGATTAGATTTCGGGATCCTGCCCGTCGGCTCACAGCGGAGCGGAAGGGAGCCCTTCAGGATGGCCGATCGCACTCTATCATGCGCTCACCGCATCCTGCGATCGGCGCGGGCTGATACGTCTTTTACCCTGAGAGGGGGCCGAAATACGTAAATTCCCCCGGCGATAGGTCTTTTCCCCCGACGCCTGCAGGCTCAATGATGGCAACTTGGCCGCGACCATGGAAGATTGGAAAGGACGAATGCGCGCATCGCTGAGGGCGCCGGACTCCACACGAAGGGAAAAGTGGATAAGCGACATCCATCCTGGCTGGCGGTGTCGTCAAAGGCAAAGAAAAGTCGCTTATTCAGTTGCTGTCGACGCTCAACGCCTCGAAGCCGGAGATGACGTCGAACAACTCCTCGTCGATTCCGCTCTGGCGCAGACGATGGAATGCCCCGTTGAGGCCCTCTAGCAATTCGTCGATGTTCTTGTCGGCGCGTTGCATAGCCGCCAGTCGACTTGCGTTCTCGCTCGAAAGCGATTCGGCGCATGCGCGGAAAAGAGAGATGAAGAGATATTCGCGGATGAGCGCGCGCAGGGTGTCGGTAGTCTCCCCCATCACTTCCGGCAGGTTCCCCGTTGGCCAGGGAAGTTCGGCCAGCTTCAGCCGCCATGTCTCGTCGAGCGGCAGCACTCGCTGAGTGACGGGCGCATAAGCTGCCCGAGACGTCGGTCGGTTGTAGAAGAGGTGCAGTTCGGTGAATTCGCCGTCGCTATGGCGCGCCTCGCATTCCACGAGAATCTGCCCGACGAGTGGGGTAATGCCCTTAACGGAATTTGGTACCGAGAAGAGGCCCATTGGCCGCAGGCCCGCGTCAGTCAGGCGCGCATAAGTGCGCTCACCGACGGCCCAGACCCGATGTGTGCCGCGCATAGCGGCGAGGGTCTTCACCGCATAATCAGCCACCAGGTCGTTAAACCGGCCCACCAGGCCCTGGTCCGAGCCGAACACGACCGCGTCGAGTAAACTCGGATCGGGTCGTCCTCCGCCATCGACGACCGGTGCGGTCGGCGCGCTCTCCCGAAGACAAATGCTCAATCCCAGCTCCACGCTGCGATAGTAGTCGCCCAATGCGCGCTCCGCGCGCTCATATTGGCCAATGTTTGAGGCCGCCATGGCTTTCATCGTGCGAACCACGGATTGCAGATCGCCAGCACTGTTGATCTTACGTCGGAGGCTCGCAGTGGTGTCGCTCAAGACTACTCCTTGGGTGTCGGCTTGGGCTGCAGTTTGACCTCTGCTTGGGCTTCCGGCTCGGGTTCGCGCTGCTGCTCGGGTCCACCTTTGGATTGTCCATTGGATTCCGGCTTGGACGGAAAGCGCACGAGCGCATTGCGGGCAATCTGGACAATTGTTGCCCGATCCTCGTCGCTCAATGTGTCGGCGGTACTGAAACGCGCAGCCAATTCCGACGGGGTGTTCGCCGCCGCCTCTTGAACGGCGTGCTTAGCGTCCGTCATCTGGTCAATCGGCACGGAGTCGAAGAGTTCCGCGGTCAACGCCAGCAGGACGGCGATTTGTCCAGCCACGGATACCGGAGCGAATTCCGACTGTTTCAGGCAAGCGCGGATTCGCTGTCCATGTTCGATGATCTTGCGGGTGTCTTCGTCCAGGCGGGCGCCGAACCTGGCAAAGGTCTCGAGTTCCTCGAACTGTGCGTAGGCCAGCTTGAGGTCACCCGCCACCGCGCGATAGGCCGCCCGTTGCGCCTTGCCGCCGACGCGCGAGACGGATCTGCCGACATCCACCGCGGGCAGCACCCCCAGTTCGAACAGCGACGGCGAAAGGTAGATCTGCCCGTCCGTGATGGAGATGAGGTTGGTCGGAATATAGGCGGAAATGTTCTGCGCCTCGGTTTCGATGATGGGGAGTGCAGTGAGCGAGCCGCCGCCGAGTTCCGGACGCAGGCGGGTTGCGCGTTCGAGCAGGCGCGAGTGGATGTAGAAGATGTCGCCGGGAAAGGCTTCGCGACCGGGCGGCCGGCGGAGCAGCAGGGAAAGCTCGCGATAGGCACGGGCATGTTGCGTGAGGTCGTCGTAGACAATCAACACATCGCGGCCCGCTTCCATGAAATATTCGGCGATGCTGGTCGCAGCGTAGGGAGCGATGTAGGTAAGACCCGGCGGGTCGTTACCCTCGGTCACCACGACGATGGTGTGGTCCATCGCGCCCTTCTCCCGCAAGACGGCGACGGTCTTCGCCACGGCGGAAGCGCGCTGGCCAATGACACAATAGACGCACACGACATTCTCGCCGCGCTGGTTGAGGATGGTGTCGATCGCAATGGCGGTTTTGCCCGTCTGCCGGTCACCGAGAATTAGCTCGCGCTGGCCGCGCCCGATGGGAATGAGCGCATCGATAACCGTCAGCCCGGTCTGCAGCGGCACCGTGACGGGCGCGCGGTCCATGATGGGGGCGGCGGCGCGTTCGATGGGCAGGCGCCCGCTAGTGGCCACAGGCCCCTTGCCATCGAGAGGTCGGCCGAGCGGGTCGATGACCCGTCCCAGCAACTCGTCGCCCACGACCACATCCATGACCCGGCCCGTGCGTTCGACCTCGTCGCCGGCGTGCAGATGCCAGTATTCGCCGAGCAGGACGACGCCGACCTCTTCCTCGTCGACGTTGAACGCGATGCCGAGCACATCGCCGGGAAACTTTACCAACTCCTCGAAGCCTACACCTGGAAGGCCGGAGACCTTGGCGATGCCGGTGGCGACGCTGATGATCGTACCCACCTCCCGTGGCGTCAATTGCGGCGCGAAGGCCTCCAGCGCCTGGCTTATTCCAGCAAACGCGCGATCGAGGACAGCCTTCAGGCTTTCAGGAGCAGCGATCATCGGCTCTTTGTTCCGGGCTTGGGTTCGTCAGGTTCAGGCGCGGCTTCGACTTCCGGCTTGGGCCCAGCTTTGGCTGCAGGTTCGGGCTTCGGTTCAGCTTTGGCGTCCGGCCGGGCCTCGGGTTCGACCTTCTCCTTCAGAAGTTCGTCGACGCCCTTCTCCAGCGACGCCAGGTACTCCGCAATGCTCCAGGCTAATTTTTGCCCGTTCGCGCTGAGTTCGATCCCGCTGACCTGGTCCGGCGCGGTCTCGAAGCGGATACGGATGTTTGCCGAGAAGGTTTCGTTGAGAGCGGTTTGTATCGCCGCGCGTTGCTCCTCGGGCAGGTCGAACGCGCTGCGCACGACCGCAGGATCCGACGCGGACTTAAGCGCCTCGGCGAGACCGGCTTTCGCCTTGCCGTCCATCTCGCGCAAGCGCCACGTGAATACCTCGGCCAGACGCTCCTCCAGACTCGTCGTGGCAAGATCCGCCAGCGCCTTGCGCGCGATCGCAAATACTTCCTGCCGGGTCCGGCGACTGATAGCCTCCGTTAGATTGCGCGCGTCTCTTCTCAGCGTCTCCTGTCGCTTCGCGCTCAGGACGTCCGCCGCTTGCCGCGCTTCACCAAGGAGGCGCTGGCGTTCGGCTTTCGCCTCCTCCGTAGCTTTGACGAGCAACGCAGTGCGCTGATGCTCGAACTCCTCATTCTTGTGCTGGAACTCGTCGCGCTCCTTTTTGGCTTCGGCCTTTTTGGCGTCGGCGTCCGCAAGTTCCGAAGCGATCCGCTTCTCGCGCGCATCGAGGGCATCGAGGATGGGCTTGTACAGGAAGCGCTTCATCAGCCACACCAGGATGATGAAGTTGAGAACCTGCGCCCCGACGGTGAACCAGTCGATCAGCATGGCCTACTTTCCAGCGGCCTGAGCGATGACTTGATTCCAGAACGGGTTGGCGAAAATGAGAATCATGGAGACCACGAAGCAATAGATTGCCGTGGACTCGACCATTGCCAGCCCGACAAACAGTGTCCGGGTGATGGTCGCGGAAGCGTCCGGCTGCTGCGCCAGCGCAGTCAGTGCCGCCGCGACCGCCCGCCCTTCAGCCAGCGCCGGGCCCATGGTGCCGAAACCGGTTGTGAGGCCGGCGATGGCAATCGATGCCACCGCGATGATTGTCATGCTATCCATAGTGCCTCCGCGTGTTGTCGCAGTTCATGTTTCAATGCTCGCATCTGATTTCGGTGTTGGCTTTCGGGCGCGCGTCGCCGCCGCGATATAAACCGCGGCCAGGATGCTGAAGATGTAGGCCTGCACCAGCCCGGTGAGCAGACCGAGCGCCGTCATGACGATCGGAAAAAACAGCGGCGTGATAGTCAGCAGAATGGCGACAATCATCCCTCCGCTCATCATGTTGCCGAACAGGCGAACAGCCAGCGCCAGCGTACGGGAGATTTCGCTGACGATATTGAAGGGCAGCATGATGAATGTCGGCTCGATGTAGGATTTGACGTAGCTGCCCAACCCTCGCTCTTCGATCCCGAAGAACGGCACGGCCACAAACACGCTCAGCGCGAGTGCCGCCGTGGTCGAGAGCGACCCCGTGGGCGGCTCGAAGCCGGGAATGACGGTGCACAGGCTGGCCAGTGCAACGAACAGAAAAAGTGTACCGAGAAAACCGATATACTTCTCCGGGTGGTTGAGACCGACGTCTTCGATTTGCTTCCCGATGCCGGTGACGACGATTTCCAGAAGGCTCTGCCAACGGGACCGTTCCAGCCCATTGGAAAGATTGCGCGTGATGAGTTTGGAACCGACGGCCAACACGAACATCAGAGCCCACGTGAACACGATGGTGCCGTTTAACTTGAATAGCCCATATTCCCAAAAGATCATCTCGTCGGGACTAAGGCGCATACCCTGCCTCCCGTACTGGGCGGCTTTGGCTGTCTTCAGACGACCGGGTCAGCCACGTCACCACCAGGCGCGCCATGACAAATCCGACGAGACAAAGCATCAGCCGCTCCCAGTGACCGCCGGAAACGAAATAGAATCCAGCCAGGGCAGTGCCCATCCGCAGCAACAGGCTGCCCAAGAACCAAAGCGCCGGCCGCTCCGACGAAACAGCTTTGCGCACCGTCCACCACAGACCGCCGAAGAAAATGGCTCCCAGCACCATACCCGCCGAAAATACCAGCGCCAGCAGCAGAATCTCAGTCATCGCCATTCTCCTGTTCCTCCCGCATGGCCTTGTCTTCCTTCGCTACCCAGTGCCACGCATTGAAGCAGCCGATCGTGAGCCCGGCCACCAGCAGCGCCAGTGTCCAGCCATGCTTTGCCGGATAGTGCCGGTCCAGCCACAGACCGAGCGCGGCGCCGAGCAGCGTTGGAATTGTTACCGACCAGCCAATCAGCCCCATCATGCCGAGACCGAACCAGACGCCCTGTGCGGAGTGCCGCCGCGCCCTCAGCTTGCGCGCTGCCTTCGCGCCGACCGCCTCACCGAGCGACGGCTTCGGCTTCAAGGGATGGTTTTGCGGGTCGTCAGGCATTGTGGAAAGTCGCCATGCGGCGCATGAGATCGCCCTCCATCTTTGCCAACACCGAGCGCACGCTTCGCTCCCGCTCGTCCAGGGTCAGGAACTCGCGTTGTACGGCCTCCCGCAACTGGCCGAGGTTCGTTCCGGCAATCGCGTTCCGGACGGAAACGAGGACGTCCAAGCCGGTCTTCACAAGCACACCCTCATCCACTGCCACGTAAGCCTCGCCCTCTGCTTTTGTTTCGTAGATCAGAATTCCCGGCGCCAGCGTCGCCACGCAATCCAGGCGGTGCGGCAGGAGTCCGAACGAGCCGTCGCGCGCTTCCGCGACAATGCGGGACACGCCGGTCTTTTCGGCGAAGATCTGAAAGGGCAGGAGGACCTTAAGATTCATGGGCATCGCCCGCATGTTCGGGCGTCGCTCGAAGTTTTGCCCCAGGCCCGGGACGCGGAGCTTTGGCCGCGGATTCGGAGGCAGGGGTCAGGTCGGACTTCGCCTTTCCCTTGGCTTCGTTGATCGCGCCGATCATGTAGAGCGCACTCTCCGGATAGTCCTTGTATTCGTCGCGCAGGATTCGCTCGCAGCCGTCCAGTGCGTCCTCCAGGCTGACGAGCTTGCCGTCCAGCCCGGTAAACTGCTCGGTCGTAAAAAACGGCTGGGTCAGGAACCGCTCCAGGCGACGGGCGCGGGCGACAACGTTGCGGTCCTCCGGCGAAAGCTGCTCAAGACCCAGCATGGAAATGATGTCCTTGAGCTGCTCGTATTGCGCGAACGTCCGCCTGATTTCCTGCGCCAAACCGTAATGCCGGGCGCCGACGATGCCCGGCGCGGCCATCTTGGAATTGGATTGCAGGGGGTCGATCGCCGGGAAAAGTCCTTCGCTTGCCCGCTTGCGCGAGAGCACGATCGACGCGGAAAGATGCGAGAACGTGTGCACCGCCGCGGGATCGGTGAAATCGTCGGCCGGCACATAGACCGCTTGAATCGAGGTGATGGCGCCGGTATCGGTATTGGCGATGCGCTCCTCCAGCCTCGAAAGCTCGGTGCCCATGGTCGGCTGATAGCCCAACCGCGACGGCATCTGGCCCATCAAGCCGGACACTTCCATTCCGGCCTGGATGAAACGAAAGATGTTATCGACCAGCAGCAGCACATCGCGATGCTCGTCGTCGCGGAAATACTCGGCCATGGTCAGCGCCGCATGGCCGACGCGGAACCGGGCGCCCGGTGGCTCATTCATCTGGCCGAACACCATCACCATATTCGGCAGCACGCCGGCCTGCTTCATCTCATGATACAGCTCCTGGCCCTCGCGACAGCGTTCGCCGATGCCGCAGAAAATACTCACGCCTTCGTGTTGCCCGACCATGTTGTGAATCATCTCGGTGAGCAGCACGGTCTTGCCCACGCCTGCCCCGCCGAACAATCCCGCCTTGCCGCCGCGCTCCAGCGGCATGAGAACATCGATGGCCTTGATGCCGGTTTCGAAGATTTCAGACTTGGTGGATCTTCGTGCCAGCGGCGGCGGAGCCTGATGCACGGAACGCAATTGGAAATCGGACAACGCCGCTCCGCGGTCGATGACGTCGCCAAACACGTCGAACATGCGGGAAAGAACTTCTTTGCCTACCGGCACCTTTAGCGGGCCACCGGTGTCCTCGACCGCCGTGCCACGAGCGAGACCTTGCGTCGGTGTCAGCGCTATCCCGCGCACGTGACGCGCATCCAGCTGCGCCAGCACCTCAATGACGATCTGCCCTTCATCGCCAGCGCGCAACACGGAGTGGATCGGCGGCAAATTCTCATCGAACCGCACATCCACGACACTGCCGCGGACCGAAACGACCGCGCCGGGGGATGGGGTCTTCATAACTTCTTGTCCAGGCATGTTCAGCCATTCCGTAATAGCGGGCCCCAAACCGACCAATCACTCCATCACAGCCTCGGCATGAGGCGCCAAAACGAGCTGAGAGACAAAGGCTTCTTTGGAGCAAATCGCTCGATTGGACATTGCAACAACCGTCCAACGTTAGAGAGCCCTATTAAGCTTAGAAAGGAACGGAGAGAGGTCGTTGATCTAGCTCAATGGGCGGATGGCCGGCGCGCTGCTGCCTGGTCCACGGGCAAGAGGTCATCCTTGTTGGTAGAGACTTCGGCGGCGGCTTGCGCCAGCCGGGAGCACACGCCGCTGATCTGTGTAAAGGGCACAACTAAACTGCAGCGATAACGCTCCTGAGCTTGCCAGTGACGGATTCGGCGATCTCGTTGAGCTTCGGATTGCCGACATGTTCCATTGAGATGGCGGGATCGATGGCGGCTACCTCGATATTGCCGCCTCCAAGATCTTGCACGATAACGTTACACGGCAGCATCGTCCCGATCTTGTCGTCGGCAGTGAGCGCTTGATGCGCCAGTGGCGGATTGCACGCACCGAGGATTCGATAATCCCGGAAATCAATGTCCAGCTTTTTCTTCATCGTGGCTCTGACATCGATTTCAGTCAGAATACCAAATCCCTCCGCTTTGAGTGAATCCGTGACGCGCTCGACGATCGCGGAGAACTCTCCGCTCACTGTCTTGGCAATGTAATATTTCATTGAACACCTTGTCAGAGCTGAGGGCTTGGTCAGAGTTTGAAAGTTCATGCCCGAGAGCGCTTGAGGAGTTTTATCATTCTCGAACCTGCTGGATGCGAAGCAAAGCAAAACCAGTCGATAAACAGCTTGATGAGAGTTTCAAATTCGAAATCACGAATTTCGGCGACGAACAGCAAGGAAGGCGAGAGCCACGACCAGCAAGGCTACCACAAGCAGCCCGATCCCGCCGAACCCGCCCATTCCCCAACCCATACCCCAGCCATCGCCGCCACCCATCATCCCACCCGGGCCGGGCCCCTGGGGCTGTGCGCTCGCAGACAGACTTGAGGCTCCAAGAGCCAGCGTGGTGGAGAGGAGCAATGCAGTTCTAACGGTTCTGGTCATTTCGTATCCTGTTCTGACAGAGCCGCATTACATCATGCAACCCATACCGGTAAGCACTTCATCTGCCTTCTTCTTCTGTTCATCACTCAGTGCAGCGTAGAGCTTCGCAAGCGTCGGCTTAATCTCCTTGAGCGCCGTGAGCCGGCTATCCATTGCGACAATTTGCGCATCGAGGCGATCGGCCGGTGTCTTGGCTTCAAACGCAGCCTTCATTGTCTGCCACATGCCCTGCATGCTTTTCAGATTGCCCTTGATCGTCTCTGCGTAAGCATCCCAAACGCTCTTTTGGGCGTCAGTAATGCCCAACTCCGCTTTGAGGAAGGCGATACGCCCCTCTGCGAACGTCGATACCTTACCTTCGCTCGTAGTTCCCATCATTGGACAGCCGCCCATCATGCCAGGGCCGTAATTCCCCATCATTCCGCGACCGTAGCCAGGGCCCATCATACCGGGGCCATAGCCTTGCCCCTCCATCATCCCGGGACCGTAACCACCTCCCCGGTCCATTTGGGCGCTCGCTGGAAGCGAGATCGTTGCAAACGCGATAGCGCTGGCGACACCGAAAGCAACAAAGGTTTGTTTCGACACGTTGATCTCCTTGCTTGAAACGAGGTGAAGTCCGCTGAAGGGTGGCCTTAACCGGAAATCTCTTTTTTCTTTTGCAGAAATTCCTCGCGATTGATTTCTCCGCGCGCATAGCGCTCTTCGAGAAGATCGAGACCAGATGAGCGGCGCGGCGGCTGCAACCGTCCTGCGGCGGAATATGATGGCGACCGCATGAACCAAATCACACCAACGACAAGCGCGACGATAACCAGAGGCCAGATGATCATGCTAAATGCTCCGCCGCCCCATCCACCCATCATGCCCCAATCGTGGTCATATCCCCACATCATCGCTCAGTTCCTCCGGTCGGACCATTCGATAACAATTGGCCGACGCTGCTTACTGCGGCGCCGACATCGACTGAACCGCCGTCCCTCACCGCAATTCTCGACAACACGCCGGTGACGGGCGACCGGATTTCATGTGTCACGTTGTCGGCATCGATTTCGGCCAAGGACTCGTCGGCACTGACGGGATCCTCAACGCGCTTGAACCATCGACCAATGCACAAAGTCAGTCCGGCGTTTTCGAACGTCGGCACTCGGATATCCGTTACCATTTGAATCGGTCCTTACATCGGCGATTGACCGGCCGCAGCACTTACAAACGCACGTTCTCAGTGCGCAACGAGGTGCTTCCGAAGATGCGAAATGTTGAACAGTCGCTCATCTCTTGCACCGCGCCTGACGGGATCGTTGAACATCGTCGTGAGAGGCAGAGTCTGTAAGTCAACGAAAGTTCCCTGAGACTCAAAAATATTGAGCCCGGCATCTTTTAGTGAGTACCAGGCTCATCTTGCGCGGGTCCTGCTGGGTAGTCGGCCGCCAGGTCTCCAGGAACGCGACCAGCTTTGGCTCTTCGGCCGCAGGCACAACGACTTTCAGGGTAATCAGTTGATGTCCGCGTTGCCCGGAGTTGCGGTTGCGGATACCTCGGTCACGTAGTCGCAACGTAGTGCCGGAATTCGCCCCCTTCGGGACAGCCACAGTAACCGGGTCGCCCTTGCGGCGAAAGAACGGATGCGGCTCGGCATGAAGCTTGACATAGGCATTGCCCGCGGGTCCGCCGCCGAGGCCCGGCATTCCCTGTTCTTTCAGCCGCAGCATCTGACGGTCCTCGGCACCCTCGAGGATCGTAACGTGTAGCGCTTTGCCTTCTGGCAGCGTGATCGTTCGCGCGACGCCGTTAGCAACGTCCAGGAAGCCAACCGGGAGCACGTAAATCACATCCCGGCCGCGCGCGCGAGATGTGCCCTGCGACCGACGTCCCCCGCTCGCAAAGGCGCTGGCCAGGAACTCATCCAGTTCCTCGTTGTTGGCAAACCCGTCCTGCGCTGCATGCGAGGTATGGGCGGGACCGTCGGCGAAGTCACGATAGAATCGTTCCTGTGGCCGCTCCGCTGGCATCGGTCTCACCCGCATCGAATCTCGGGCGCTTCTCTTTGTCTTTGAGCGGGTCGTTAGCAGCCGATATGTTTTTGAATTTTGCGTCCGCCTCCTTGTCGTCCGGATGCAGATCGGGATGAATTTTGCGTGCCAGTTCTTGAACGCGTCCTGGATCTCCGTGCCGGTCTCAGAGCGATTTACGTCGAGCGTCTCATAAGGGTTCCTTCATACATATGATCCCGTTCAAGTCACGATTGATCGCGCATCATTCGCTTGCGACCAGCCGCCGTTAGATCAAGAGAACTGGAGCGAATCCGCCGCCAGGCGTCCTGAAATTCGTCGTTTGCCCTTGATAGAGGCGGGCCGCCACCAGAAGAACCCGCCCGTCATAGGTGTAGAGCCGGACATCCATCTTGCGCGCCTGGGGTACTTCGTCGACCTTGATCATTCGCTCGCTCGGTCGGACCAACGTCTGGGCAACGTAGCCGCCACGCGTGATTTCCGCCCAAACGCCTTTCGTCACCTTATCGCCGCGGTAAACCGCCTTGCCGCCGTGGCCGCCGGTCGGCTTGAAGAACAGGTTTTTACGCGACTTCCACAGTGCATCGGCGCTGCCGGGATTTACCAGGACGGTGCGCGGGACGGCTTTAAGCTGGGCGCGAAGCCTCGGCTCCACGCCCCAGGCCTCAAGCATCGCCGGGTCAGACAGGAGTGAAAGGTTGCGCTTGTCGGCGAGAAGGGCGTGGTTGTGCGGATTCGGCGTCACGACCACAGCGCCATCCCGATAGGCCTCCCGCAACGCCTTGTGCTCTGTCCGATCGAGCGCAAAATCGGTGACCCGATTGTACACGAGGTCAATATTCTCCCCGTCGTCCCTGAGTCGGCCGCCCTCATAGCGAAGGCGGTTGGCGTCCGCGATGACCGCCTCGACACCGCGCTCGGCCAGAACTTGCCGCGCCAGCACGAACTCGGGATAGAGATACTGTTCCTCCGGGCGGTCGTCGACGATAGCAAGCCGATGTGCGACGCCGGTTCCCCGCTGGCGTCCCCATTCGTCCTGGAACATGCGGAACGCTGCGTCTTCGAAGCTGTGCGCTGTCGGCGTCAGCGGCAGTTCCATTTCGGCGCAGCACGCGCGCTGCGCCCGTGCAAGTAGGGCATTGAGGAACGCCCCGCCAGCGTTGGTATTGACCTCTATCAACTTCGGACCGTCTTCGCCAAGATGAAAATCGTAGCCCATCAATGCGCCAACCGGACCCTGATCCTCCCACGAGATTTCGGGCGCCCAGGATAGGACGGCGGCTTTGTATGCCGCGATCCGGGCCGTCGCCTCGACAGCCACTACGATCTCTTGCATCTTAGCGACTGCTGTGGCTGAGAGAAACACCGGCACGTTCGAGAACAAGTGGGCCCTAGGGCGGATGAACGTCTCACAGAACGCCGGGTCGCCCGCCTCGCTCTCTAACGCGTCGCACAGCGCTGCGCGGTCGAGCGTGACGCAAAAGCAGTTTTGGTTGAGACGGTCCGAGACGTTTTGTCGATCGGAGGAAGAAGGATCTGGATTGCTCATCGATCATAATGCCATGGCTGGATCCAGACCGGACATACCTCAAACCGGATGAGGGCCTTGGATTTCGTTTTTAATCATCGTCTCCCAAGCACATCAGCCAGTGAGCCGATCCCGAGCGCCGCATTCGTCTTGGCAATCGATTCCCCGGCGTCGCGGGACATTCCGGTCAGTGCCCGAATCGCGTCGATCGTCTCCGGAATAACGATTGCCTGATTATCGACCATGTAGGCGTAGAACAGCTCGTCCCCTTCGACCTTCAGCATGTCCGACCAGAGCGCCACCTCGTAGAGGTTATCGTGCGCCCGGCCGAGGTCGGCCATGAGTTCCTTCACCGCGTTTAGCGCCGTCAATCCGGCATCCATGCGGATCAGCGCGATACGTGACGATGCAGCGAAGGCGTCGAGCACCTCCTCCTTGTTGGCCGCCCGAGTCAGTTGCACCGACCAGTAGTGCAGGTGTGCCAAGGTCTCCGGCACCTTCACGGCCATCGTAATGACGTCGAGGTCGGGGTCGACGCTCTGGGCATCCGGCCCTTGATGGCTCGGAATCTCGGGCTCGGGCACCAGGGTATTCATGATTCCGCCGAGGTGACTTTCCCACGGGTCCGTGGCGCGGCGCAGCAGAGTCCCGCGCGCGCGACGGAGCAGCCCTGCATGCTTCAACGCTGTAAGGGTTCTGACGATCGATGTAGTGTTACAGGAGACGACGCGCGTGCTTTTCCGATTCAGCGCGCTCGCATAGCTGGCCTCGGCGACGAAGGAGTGACCGGTCACCTCGTGCTTCTCGCCACCCTGGACGATGAACTTGATGCCCCTCTGACGATAGATCTCGACGTTCACGGCCGCGATCCGCTTCGGCGTGCAGTCAACGACCAGATCGGCCACCCCGAGCAGATCGTCGAGCGTTCCCGCAACATCGAGACCTGCGTCCCCCATCGCCTGAGCGTGCTCGCCGGTGGCCCCGTAAAGGTGGAAACCCTTCTGCGTCGCCATGCGCGGTCGCCAGTCGACGCTGATGTCCGATACGCCCGCGACCTCCATATCGTCCTGCCGGGCCACGGCGTCGGCAACACGTTTGCCGATCACGCCGTAGCCGTTGACGGCAACCCTGGTCTTACTGCCTGCGTTCATCTGTCGCTCCCTTTAGGTTTTCGCGATGGCCCCGCTTGGAAGCCGGCGCCCTATCGCTGACCGCCCCGGTCTTGGCCAGTGCCTATCTCTACCGAGCGGGGTGGGCCAATACCCTCAAGCCGCGTCCGCGTGCCCGTTACTGCCGTCCACCTGATGAACAGCGATGTTATCCCAATCTTCGAGGCGCCCGCGCCGCCAAGACCGAGACCGCGCTCTCCGACACAACGGCCACGAATTCTGCGGCCGGCCCGACCGGCATCCCTACGAGCCGTTCCCGCAACTCGAGGAGATCGAGCATCGCACCACCACGGCCAAACGCCCGCCGTCGAGCGGTATTGTCGAGAGGCAGCCCCGCACTGTGATCGACGAACACTTCCGTGTCGAGGGCTGGCGCACCTGGATCGAGACCATCGAGGAAATGCAGGCCATTCTCGACAGCTACATGGACGGCTACAATCAGCGTAGCCGCACCATGGCCGCGGCATGAACGGCAGCACGCCCGCAACCGCCTTCGTCGAAGGCCTGCCAACCCAACCAGCAAGAGGAGGAGAAGTGAGCTGAAAAAAACCAAACAGGCAAGCCGCAAACGAGGCCCGCGTAGCGATCGCGGCAAATGCCGCGCGAATTCGTCCTGGCGCGAAAATCCGTTGCTGGTTTCGCCCAAAGTCCCGGAACTCGCGCAAGAATTCGTACGGCAATGAGGTCAGACACTCCATAAGAATCAGTCACTTAATTCGTACGAAGGGAGAGATGCGCGACCCGCAACGGTCTCCGTTTTGTGGGTAACAGAATGCAGAAAGAAAAAAGAGTTGGAAGACGCCGCAGCTGCAGGACGGCTTCGTAGGCCGCAACCCAAACCATGGCCTCGGTTTGTCATACCGGTCAACTGAGTTGTTTTCGATCCACGGTTCGCGCATTTTCATCTGATGTCGCCTGATCGTTGGGTCGGGACGCCGTCGCCTGCCGGTGTCATTTCCTTCAGGAACTTGAAGAGGTCGCTGCCGGTGGAGAGCACAAGGGTGGTGTTTTCGGCGATGACAGACTTGTACGCCTGCATGGTCCGGGTGAATTCATAAAATTTCACGGCTTCAGCATTCTGGTTATAGGCCTTCGCGTAGATCTCAGCGGCTTTCGCGTCCGCCACGCCCCGAATCTCTTCAACCTGACGGTAGGCTTCAGACTGGATCTTATTCAGATCACGGGCACGATTTCCGCGAATTCTGGCGGCCTCGCCGTTACCCTCCGACAGAAAACGTTCCGCGATCTGACGCCGTTCGCTGATCATCCGATCATAGATCTTCGGCCGCACGCTGGCATTGTAGTTGATCCGCTTGAACCGGATATCAAGCAATTCGATACCGAACACCCGAATTTTCTCGGCAGCCTCGGTAAATATTTGCTGCTCGACCAGTTTGCGTCCCTTCTGGATCGGCACCAGCGACCCGATATCTTGCTCTCGTTGCGTGGCGGTCAGGAGGGCGTCTCGTAACGGCACGCGATCCTTGGTGGTGCGGATGATCTCGATCAGCTCATGCTTAGCGACAGCGTTACGGGTTTCACTGCCGAGAATGTCGTCGAGGCGGGATTGGGCACTGCGTTCATCGCGCAGCCGCAGAAAATACTGAAGAGGGTCTGTAATCCGCCAGCGCGCGAAGAGGTCAACTGAGATGTAGAGCTTGTCCTTGGTCGGCATGTCCGACGGATTGCCGTCCCACTCGAGCACCCGCCGGTCGATCGGATTGACTTCCTGAATGAACGGGACCTTGAACTTCAGACCGGCGGTGGTCACAGGCGCCCCCACAGGCTTGCCGAACTGCGTGACGATCGCTTGCTCGACTTCGCTCACCGTATAGATCGCACTCATCACGGTGTACGCCGCAACGCCCAAGACGGCCAAGATCGCTATCTGTATGGACCTGCTCATGGCCGCTCTCCCTTCTGGGCGTCGAGATTCAGAAATGGCAGGATGCCGCGCGTCTGTTCATCGACAATGATCTTGGAACGTATGCCGGGCATGACGTCCTGCAGGGTCTCGATATAGATGCGGCGGAGCGTGACCTCCGGGGCCTTGCTGTATTCCGCCAATAATGCGCTGAACCGGGCTGCGTCGCCTTCCGCTTCATTGATCCTCTTGAGCCGGTAGCCATCGGCCTCGCGGATCCGCTGGTCCTTCTCGCCTTCGGCCAGCGGGATCACCTTGTTGTAATCGCGCCTGGCTTCGTTGATCAGCTTCTCTTTCTCCTGCTGGGCCTGGTTGACCTCGTTGAATGATTCCTGCACCGGCTGGGGCGGATTGATGTTCTTCAACTGCACTTGGTCGATGCTGATTCCCATTGCGTATTTGGTCGAGAGCGCCTGCATCTTGGCCAGCGCTTCCGTTTCGATTTCCTGCCGGCCGATGGTAATCACCTCGTCCACAGTGCGGTCGCCTACGACCTCGCGCATCACCGATTCGGAAACATAGCGGAGGGTTTCGCTCGGTTCCCGGACCTCGAAGAGGAACTTAACGGGATCCGAGATGCGATATTGAACGACCCATTCGACCAATGCGGCGTTCAAGTCGCCGGTCACCATCTGTGTTTCCCGCTGTTCGTCGCGCGGGCGAGGACTCTGGTACGGATCGGTTGCGCCCGGGGTCGCAAACCCGAATTCCTGTTTCAACTGACGTTTGACGGGGACGATCGTCGCGGTGTCGATGCCCAGCGGTAGCTTGAAGTGCAATCCCGGCGGAACGTCTTTGAGATACTTGCCAAAACGTTGCAGGACGGCGACGGAGTCGCTCGGCACAGTGTAATAGGCTGTCCATGCGCCCCATGCGCCTAGGAGGGCCAGAACAAGGACGATATAAGTGATTGCGCTGCGTGGGCCACCGCTCGGCATGATCCGCTTGAGTCGATCTTGCCCCCGCCGAACCATACCCTCAAAATCGGAGCCGGGTCTGGCTCCGGTTCCCCAGGGGCTACCCGGGCCGCCACTATCGTTTTGCGATGACATGGAAGGCCCTTTCAGGATTCACCGATCTGGCGCCGGATCATAAGTCCTGATTTCGCTTTTCAGGGACGCGCCAGACACAAGGTGGCCTTGAAGGGCGCAAACGCTGCAGGCTTGCGCTCGGACCCATTTTAAGCTGGCATACGATTTCAGATTTCTGTGCCCCCGACTGGTCAAAAGTGCTCACAATCTGACAATACACAAATCGATCGCGATAGCTCGGGCCAGACATCAACAAGGGCTCAACAAAAGGGGCGAACTACGCAGGACATTCCTCGACCACCAACAGGGGGCCCCACGCGACGAAGCACCCCAAATCGTCAAATGCCAAAGCCAAAGCTCGCACGACTTCCAGCGGTCACCGCTACAGCGGCGGCCGGACCGACCGCGTTGCATCACATGGAAGACGTAGTAACAGCGGAGCGCGCTTAGCGTCCCTTCAGAATTTCAAAGCAGAGTAGTGCGCAAAGCGGCGCACCATTCTTGGCCGTTCATTCTGGTTCACCTTCAGTTGGCGCTTTAACGCGTCGAAGACCCTCTGGCGGGCGTTGAACCGTCGGTTCTGTCGCTTGCGATTTCGGATCCGACAAAACGCATGAAGGTCTGACGACCGAGCGCTCCGAAAAGGACAACTTCGTACTTCTGGGGCACCCCGCCCTCCATCCCCGGCGAACCCACGGGCATACCTGGAACCGACAAACCAGCCGCGGCTGGCCGGTGCTCCAACAATCGTTGCACGGCTAACGCGGGAACATGGCCTTCAATGAGATACCCCCCAACCTCCGCGGTGTGACAGGCCGCGAGATCTGGCGGCACTTCTAGCCGTCTCCGGACGACTTCCAGGTCCGCAACCTCCTGGACGGTTACGGCAAAGCCAGCAGCCCTCATATGCTGAACCCAACCTTCACAACACCCGCAATTCGGATCCTTGTGGACCAGGATGCGCGTACTCTCGGCGAAGGCGGAAGACAGCGGCACGGTCACAGCAACAGCCATCAGTCGCATGGCGCGTCGGCGTGTCAGGTTGCGAGGATAATCGAGTGGTTGTGTATTCATAGTTTTGGTCTCCGATCTTCATTGTGAAACTCTGATCCTGTCCGATACGTACTCGTCTAGGACAACGCGGGTGCAGCGTTCGCTGGCTCGGCCGAGGCCTTGGAAACCCAGCCGCTCTTTATTTCGGTACGAGGATTAAGACGGTGAAAATCTGCGGCCCAATTTACTCATCGAGGACATCCAGTCATCATCTCGTTGCGTCATGGTTCACTCATTCAACTGGCTCAGGAACAGGTTGTGGTCGCTTGATTGACTTGGCCAGCGACGGGGACGATGGGGGCTGGCTGTCGAGACGATCCTCGTCCGGCAGCCGGAAGCCTTTCGTCAGCCCGTAGACCGCGGGAATCACGATCAGCGTCAGCAAATTGACGAGATCATGCCGCCGATTATCGGCACCGCGCCGTTCGCCGTGCGCGTCACAAGGACTGCTGAGCACTTGGACGAAGCTCAAGCCCTGCAACAGCGTACCCAACTCTTGCGCATCTCGCTCGCCACGATTGGTCAGCGGGATGTCAGCGCGGCCGGTCGCCGCCTGTTTTAGGCTTCACGCGATCTCGCCATGCAGGACAAGAAAGACCTCCGGAAGGATTCTGCTTATGTGCCCTCGGAGCTCTTGAGCCCCGCTTCATTCGCTCCCCATTTCCAATTGCGAATCTCTGGCATGTCCTCGCCGTATTGCCGGATGTAGCGCTTGTGGTCGATGAGTTTGTCGCGGATCAATTGGGCGAGGTAGGCGGCGCGTGAACCCAAACCCGGCACTCGATCGATAACGTCCCTGGCCAGATGAAACCGGTCGAGGTCGTTGAGCACCACCATATCGAAAGGTGTCGTAGTCGTTCCCTCCTCCTTGAATCCACGAACGTGCAGATTGTGATGGTTTGTTCGACGATAGGTGAGCTTATGAATCAGCGAGGGATACCCGTGGTAGGCGAAGACGATGGGCTTGTCCCTGGTGAACAGGACATCGAAATCCTTGTCGCTCAGGCCGTGCGGATGCTCGCTCTGCGATTGCAGCGCCATCAAATCCACCACGTTGACGACGCGAACCTTCAGCGTCGGGAGATGCTGCCGCAGCATTTCCACCGCGGCCAGCGTCTCCATGGTCGGCACATCCCCGGCACAGGCCATCACCACGTCAGGCTCGCTTTTTTCGTCGTTGCTGGCCCATTCCCAGATGCCCAGCCCGGCGGTGCAGTGCTTGATCGCGGCATCCATATCGAGCCACTGCGGCGACGACTGCTTGCCGGCGACGATGACGTTTACGTAATTTCGGCTCCGCAGGCAGTGATCGGTCACGGAAAGCAGGGTATTCGCGTCAGGCGGCAAATAGACCCGGACAACCTCAGCTTTTTTGTTCATGACGTGGTCGATGAACCCGGGGTCCTGGTGGCTGAATCCGTTGTGGTCCTGCCGCCACACATGCGACGAAAGCAGGTAGTTCAGCGACGCAATAGGCCGTCGCCATGGAATGTGGCTCGCCACGTCGAGCCACTTTGCATGCTGGTTGAACATCGAATCGATGATGTGGATGAAGGCCTCATAGCATGAGAAAAAGCCATGTCGGCCCGTGAGCAGATACCCTTCGAGCCATCCTTCGCACTGGTGCTCGCTCAAGACCTCCATCACCCGGCCGTCCGGCGCGACGTGGTCGTCGCCCGGAACGATTTCCGCGGTCGAGCAACGGTTCGTCACCTCGAACACCGCACCCCAGCGGTTCGACGCGGTTTCGTCCGGACTAAAAACGCGAAACGTCTCCGGATTCAATTTTACGACGTCGCGGATCAGCTCGCCCTGGATGCGCGTGGCTTCGGCGCTCACGCTGCCCGGGCTCGGTACTGTCACCGCGTAGTCGCGAAAATCCGGCATGCGCAGGTCACGCAACAGAAGACCGCCGTTGGCGTGCGGGTTGGCGCCCATCCGCCGCGGGCCGCGCGGGGCCAGTTCAGCGAGTTCGGGCCGGAGCCTTCCGGTCTCGTCGAACAGTTCGTTCGGGCGATAACTCTCCAGCCACTCTTCCAGTACCTTCACGTGCCCCGGGTGCTTCATGTCGCCCATCGGCACCTGGTGCGAGCGATATGTGCCCTCGGTCGGTTTGCCGTCGACCTCCTTCGGTCCGGTCCAGCCCTTGGGCGAGCGCAGGATGATCATGGGCCAGAGCGGACGCATCTTGAACCCATTCGAGCGCGCCTCCCTTTGGATGTCCCGGATGCTTGCGATCACCGTATCGAGGGTCGCCGCCATGAGCTGGTGCATCTCCATCGGGTCGCCGCCCTCGACGAAATGCGGTGTGTAGCCGTAGCCGCGGAACAACGATTCGAGCTCGTCACGGGGAATGCGGGCAAGCACGGTCGGGCCGGCAATCTTGTAGCCGTTCAAATGCAGGATCGGCAGGACCGCGCCGTCGTGCACCGGATTGAGGAATTTGTTCGAGTGCCAACTGGTGGCGAGTGGGGCGGTTTCCGCCTCGCCATCGCCCACGACACAAGCCACGAGCAGGTCGGGATTGTCGAAGGCGGCGCCGTAGGCGTGCGACAGGCAATAGCCGAGTTCGCCGCCTTCATTGATGGAGCCCGGGGTTTCCGGCGCCACGTGACTCGGGATGCCGCCGGGAAAGGAAAACTGCGTGAACAGCTTTTTCATCCCGTGTTCGTCCTGCGAGATGTCCGGGTAGAACTCGCTATAGGTTCCCTCGAGATAGGTGTTGGCCACCAGGCCCGGGCCGCCGTGCCCGGGGCCGGTGACATAGATCACGTTCAGGTCGTGCTCGCTGATGAGGCGGTTCAAATGGACGTAGATGAAATTCAGCCCCGGAGTGGTGCCCCAGTGGCCAAGCAGCCGCGGCTTCACGTGTTCGATCTTCAACGGAATCTTGAGCAACGGGTTATCGTACAGATAGATCTGCCCGACCGAGAGATAGTTGGCTGCATGCCAATAGGCGTTCATCTTCCTGATGAGTTCCGGCGAGAGCGGTTTGTTCATGGGCCTATTCCTCGAAATGGTCATGCTGGCTGGCTGGAGTGTCAGCAAGTAACCGGAAAACGGCCTTTGCGATGATCACGTCTTCGTCGGTGCGAATGACGCGCACCTCAACGTGGCTTTTCTCGGCTGAGATTACCGAGTCGCCGGCTGCGTTCCGGGTCTCATCGAACCGGACGCCGAGAAAGCCGATGCCCTCGCAAATGCGCGCCCGGATCTCGGGGGCGTTCTCGCCGATGCCGCCCGAAAAGACGAGTGTGTCCAGCCCGCCGAGCGCAGCGGCAAAGGCGCCGATCCACTTCTTGACCTGATAACAAAACAGCGCGACGGCTTCGGCGGCCCGAACATCGCTCGCCTCGCGACCTAACAAATCGCGCAGGTCGGAGCTCGTTTCCGAAATGCCGAGCAGCCCCGACTCCCGGTTGACCATCCGGTGAAACTGCTGCGCAGTCATGCGCTCGGTTTGCGCAAGGTACCAGCCCAGCCCAGGGTCCAGATCGCCGGACCGAGTGCTCATCGGCACGCCTGCCGCCGGTGTAAAGCCCATGCTGGTGTCAACGCTCTTGCCGTTGCGGACCGCTGCAAGGCTCGACCCATTGCCGAGATGGCACAGGATCACTCGACCCTTCGCAGCCTCGGCGCCGGCCAAGCGCGCGAGCTCTCCCATGAGAAACTCATAGGACAGGCCGTGAAAGCCGTAGCGTTCGACCCCCTTCGTCGCGAAGCGGCGCGGAATGGGAAGGATTCGGGCGACCCGCGGCATGTCCCGGTGAAAGGCGGTGTCGAAACACGCCACCTGCGGTAAGCCCGGCATTCGCTCACTAACCATGTCAATGAGATCGATCTCGGAAGGCAAATGCTCCGGGGCATAGCCGCTGATGCGACGCATCTCGTCCAGCAGGTCCCTCGTAACGCGATGCGGCTCGCGATACTTGGCGCCTCCGTTGACGACCCGATGGCCCACCGCCGTGATCGACGCGAGACCGATCTGCTCGTCGAGCCAGTCGAGCAGGAAATTTGCCGCCGAACGATGATCGAGCTCATCGATGCTGCGATCATCCTGCCGCTTCCGGGTGGGGTCGTTAATAACGAAATGGGTTCCAGGCAAGCCGATGCGCTCGATCTTGCCGTGCAGCCCTTTCCGGGGCCGGGCGCCCATCTGATATAATGCGAACTTGATGCTCGACGAGCCGCCATTGACCGTCAGGATGCACGCTCCAGATGGCATCAACCTCACTCCTTACGGAGAATTGCGCGTTTCGCCGCCTCGTCAGGCAAATGGAAAGCGCGGGTGGTGCCGCCCACGAATTCGCACACCTTGCCTTCGACGCTCAATAAAATCGGCGCCGCCTCGCGATCACGCCCGCGGACCGTGAGGGCGTCGCGGGTAAGCCGCAAGTCGAGCGAATGCCCCCGATAGCGAATGCGCATATCGAGCCGTTCCATTTCCTGCGGCAGCTCCGGATTGAGCCGCAGAACATCGCCCTGTACTTCAATGCCGGTGGAGACGCGCTCTATCAGGTCGACGCTGCCCGCCATGGCTCCGAGGTGCACGCCTTCCGAAGTGGTGCCCTGCTGGATGTCGGCCACGTCGCTCTGCAGCGCCTCGGCGAAAAATATCATCGAGCGTGGCCGGTCCGAGCGCGCCAGGACCCAGGCATGCACCACACGGCATAGCGTGGAACCGTGGGACGAGCGTGTGGAATAGTAGGCGACGTTCTTCGGGATTGTCTCGTACTCGAAAGGGTAACCCAGGCGCGTAAACAGGTCCCTGAGTTCCTCCGATGAAAACAGATAGAACAACATCAGCACATCGGCCTGTTTCGAGAGCTTGTATCGGTTTGCACTGTCGTTCTCCGCCTCCAGAATGAGGTCAAGCCGCTGGATATTGCCGTACCGGGCTCGGTAGTGCTCCCAATCGAGTTCGCGCAGTTCATGGTAACCCTCGAACTGGCTGATGATCCCGTCCTCGTGAAAGGGCAGGAACATCTTGCGGCTGATGTCACCCCAGCGCGCGATCTCCTCCGCCGACAGGCCAAGCCGCGTCGTGAGCTCGGCTCGGCGCAGGTCGGAGAGCAGGTCGAGCACCTCCAGCGCCCGGCATATCACCCACACGGCCATCAGGTTCGTATAGGAATTGTTGTTGATGCCGGGCGTTGCTGAATCCGGATAACCGTCGTGAAACTCGTCGGGGCCCATCACGCCACGAACCTCGTACCGCCCGCGCTCGTCATTGAATATGGCTATGCTGGACCAGAACCGCGCGATCTCGACGATGAGCTCGGCACCGTAGGAATGCAGGAATTCAAGATCGTGCGTGACCTGAAAATACTGCCAAACATTGTAGGCAATGGCGCTTCCCACGTGGCGCTGCAGATAGGAGTTGTCTTGTATCCAGCGTTCCGATCGAGGGTTCAGGTTGGCGATCTGGGTCTCTTCCTGACCGTTGCTTCCGCTCTGCCACGGAAACATCGCCCCCTTGAAGCCGGCGCTGCGGGCGGCCGCGCGCGCCTCGCCAAGGCGGCGGTAGCGGTACATCAGGAGCGACCGGGTGATCTCGGGCATGCGAAGGTTGAAGAAGGGGAAGATGAACAGTTCATCCCAGAAGACATGGCCCTGGTACGCCTCGCCGGTCCAGCCGCGCGCGGGCACGCCGTGATCGAGTCCGATGGAGTTGGGCGATACGGCCTGCAACAGGTGAAACATGTTCAGCCGAAGCAGCATCGAGACGTTCAACTTGAACCCGGGATCGGCCGGCTGAATGTGCACGTCGAAGCGGCGCCACAAGTGCTTCCAGGCCAGGACATGATCCGCCATCACGGCATCGAAGGGCCCCGCACGCCCGATGGCCTTGCGCGCCGCCAGCCCACACTCGGATATGGCGTGATCGCGCGAAGTATGGAAGGAGGCAAGCTTCTCCAGCACCAGCGTCTGGCCTTGCTCTACGCCGATCTCCAACTCCTGCCCGATGTAGCCAGGGTCTTCGATGGTCCGGCGCAGGAGGTCGACCGGCCGTCCGTCGAGGAACGCCCGCGTGCGTGCGGCCTGGGCGACATGGATGTTCGACTGGCTGGTGCGCACCAGCAGGCAGACGCCGTCCTCACCGACGGCCTCAGCTACCAGCGGCTCCAGGTGTTTGCTGTTGAATCTTCGGTACAGCTTTGCGCCTGCGTTGACGACGCGCCCGTCGATTGCCGAACGGACCGTGACGCTCGACGACCAGTTCTCGGCGGTCAGGGTCAGTTCCAGTGCAGCCAGGTGCATGTCGCCCATCGAGACCAGGCGCCGCTCCTGCAACAGGCTGCGTCGCCCATGCTCGTCTTCGAAGCGCAGGGTCTTCAGCAGCATGCCTTGCCGCAGATCGAGTTCCTGGCGGTAGGAAAGCAGTGTGACAGTCCTGGCATCGAACCAATCCTGATCGGCGATGCGAAATTCGAGTGCGAGCCAGTTGGGGAAATTGACCAGATCCTCGTTCTCGATCACCCGGCCGGCGATATCGGTACGCAGCCGGTTGTAACCGCCGGCGAGGTAGGTTCCCGGATAATGAGTGCCATCCGCTATCGCCCATGCAGCGGAGGCTCGCGTCGCGAAATAGCCATTCCCCAGGGTGCAGAGGGCTTCGCGGATTCCCTCGTGCTTCGGGTCGAATTCCTCGAACACCATTGACCACGCCGACGGGGGCTCCGCCGCCACCCGGACCTGCGCCAGGTCGGTCACCACCACGTCGGCGCCGGCTTCGCGCAGCGCCAGCGATTGCCCACTGCGATCGACCCCAATGACGCAGCCAAACCGGCCCGCGCGCCCCGCCGCGACGCCGGCAATCGCGTCCTCCACGACGACCGCGCGCGAGGGTTCGACCCCGAGGCGCCGCGCCGCTTCCAGAAACGCATCCGGCGCCGGCTTGCCCTTGAGCCCGAGGCGGGTGATGTCCTTCCCGTCCACCCGCGCGTCAAACAGGTGCGCAATGCCCGTCGTCTCGAGTACCTTCGCGCAGTTGTTGCTGGAGGAGACGACGGCCGTCCTGACCTGCTGGGCCCGCAGCGCCCGCACCAGCGCGATCGCCGCTTCATAGGGCTCGACACCGCGCTGCTCGAGGTGTTCCAGAAAATACTTGTCTTTGAGATTGCCCAGCGCGCGCACGCTTTGGACATCGGGACCGTCTTCTTGCACCCCCTGCGGCAACTCGATGCCGCGCGACTTGAGAAAGTCCTTCACACCGTCGTAGCGCGGCTTGCCATCGACATAGCGCCGATAGTCCGCGGCGAGGTCAAAGGCAACGAACGGTTCGCCAAGGTCACCGGAGCGCTTTTTGAGGAACTCGTCGAACAGTCTTTTCCAGGCAGCGGCGTGCACGCTCGCTGTCCTGGTCAAGACGCCGTCAAGATCGAACAGGACAGCGTCGTGGTCCCGTGGGGAGAGCGTACAGGACGGAGTCGAGCCCGCCGACGAGTTCACAGTTTGACCCTCTTCAATAGTTGTGCGTTGATCGCCACCACCACCGTGCTCGCCGACATGAGCACCGCACCCACGGCAGGTGTGAGCAGGATGCCCCATAGCGCAAGCATACCGGCTGCGAGGGGAATCGCGAAGATGATGTAGCCCGCCGCCCACCAGAGATCTTGCACCATCTTCCTGTATGTGGCTCTGCTCAGCGTGATGATCCGGGGGATGTCACGGGGATCGGACCGCACCAGCACGATGTGCCCGGCCTCGACGGCGACGTCTGCGCCATCGCCGATCGCAATCCCGATATCGGCGGTGGCCAACGGCGCGGCCTTCTTTTTCGCTTTCCTGCCCACAGTCAGCAGCCATTGACTGTCAGTTCTTTTTTGAAAGTGTTCGACATGATCGGCTCGCAATTGCGCCCTCCGATGTGGTTCCGAATCGGCTGATCGCTGCGCTTCGAGAGAAGTCATGATCCGCCGGCCTTGTGCGCCGCGTGGCCATTTCCACGCTCTTCGGTCCATCGACCGAGATAAATCCGCTGGAAGCCGAACACCGCGCCGATCGCGATCACAGCGTAGAGGACGATGGCGGGATCGCTTTGCAGCTTCATCGCAGTGAAGGCCGCGAGCACCACCGCGTCAAAGGCGATCGCCGCCAGCAGGACAGCGCCCGCGGCGCCGATTTCTTGCCGACGGTAACGGTACACGCCCCAATGAATGATCATGTCCATGAACAAATAGAAGAACGCCCCCAATGACGCGATGCGGCCGAGGCCGAAGAACACCGCCAGTGCCGAAGCGATGACGACAGTGTAGATCAGCGTGTGGCGCTGGATCGGGCCGGACATGCCGAAATGGCTGTGCGGGATCATCTTCATATCGGTCAGCATCGCCAGCATCCGTGATACGGCGAAGACGCTGGCCAGCACGCCCGAGGCGGTCGCCACCGTGGCGAGAAGCACCGTGAGCAGGAACCCCGCCTGGCCGAGTGCGGGCTCGGCGGCCTCGGCCAGCGAATAGTCGCGCGCGGCGATGATCCGGTCGATGGTCAGGCTCGATCCGACGCCGAAGGCGACGAGCAGATAGACGACGGCGCAAAGCGCGATCGAGATCATGATCGCCCGGCCCACATTGCGGCTCGGTTCTGTGATCTCGGCGCCGCTGTTGGTGATCGTGGTGAAGCCCTTGAAGGCGAGAATGGCAAGCGCAATCGAGGCGACGAATCCGGTCGCGGTGAAGTCCCGGCCGGTCTCGGAGGCGGCGGCGAAGGAAAAGCCGCTCGCCCACAAGGCAGCGATCCCGAACAGCGCGATGCCGCCGATCTTGATCGCGGCCATGACCAGCGAGAACATCCCGACCGACCGGCTGCCCGCGACGTTGACCAGGAACGCGAACAGGATCACGCCGACGGCGAGGATCGGCACGAGCGGCCCGCCCGTTATCTCGAAGGGCCGCAGCACGTAGGTTGCGAAGGTCCGCGCCACCAGGCTTTCGGCGATCACCATACTGAGCGCCATCAGCAGCGCCGCGCCTGCCGCAACCGCACCCGGCCCGTAGCATTTCAGCAAGATCATCGCGATCCCGCCCGAGGACGGCCAGGCGTTCGACATGCGGACGTAGCTATAGGCGCTGAAGCCGGTGATCACGGCTCCTGCGACGAAGGCGAACGGAAAGAGCGGCCCGGCCAGTTCCGCGATCTGACCGGTCAGCGCGAAGATGCCGGCACCGATCATCACGCCAGTGCCCATGGCAACGGCGCCAATCAGCGAAAGGCTGTCCGCCTGATATTTTGACGTTCTGTCGGGCGCAGCGTCCATGTGATTATTCTTTACCCAGACGAACACCCAGATTGTAAATTCCCCCGATCAATACCCCCGCGAACCAGCACAGGATGAAGATGCTGACCAGGCTCAGCGCAACCTGGGAAACAGGTACGCTGGATTTCAGAATCGGCCCGACGTCGAGACCGTGTAACAGGCTGTTGAAGAAGACCACGGCCTCGTCATGCGCCACTGTAGCCATCGTCAGCATGCAGCCAAGGTAGACTGCCACGCCGGTCGCACCGAAGGCGAGTCCCAGGTATTTGGGGTTTAGATACAGCGAGGGAAGCGACGGCGGCCGGACGTTTCCGGAGGCGGGGCTGTCACGCTGATTAGTGTCGGTGTGCATCACCACTCGCTCCGTTCCTTTCATCATCGTGCATGCCAAAGTGCATCAAGTGGCAGAGCATCATTGCCCCAATCGCTATGGCCAGCACCCAGCCGCTACCCAACCCAATGGCGGGCAAGAGAAAAATCAGCAACAGCGCCAGGGGGCAGCCGATTACCATCATCAGGATTCATCGTTCTCTACTTGCTTCTGGATGTGTTCATGCCTCGCCCTTGTAAAAGTTGTAAGTGCCATTTCGTTCCGTTTCCGGGCCCTTGAGATATTTCAGTTCGGCGTATCCTCGCGCGTGGTGATCATGGCGCGCCACTGCCCCCAGCGCGGGATGAACATCGGCACCCGCCCGCGGTAAACGCGATATGCATCACCGAACTCCTCTTCGACTTTTCGTTCCTCGCTTCTCGCCAGCAAGTAGTAAGCGACGACAATGATGGGAAACAGCGCGACGGAAAACACGGTGGGCCAGTGCACGACCCCCTCGCCAAAAAGCGCTATAAAGAGGCCGGTGTATTGCGGGTGACGAACCAATCCGTAGAGACGATCCGTGATCAGCCGGTTTTCCTTCTGGGCCTTGTGCAGTTCGCGCCAGCCTTCCATGAATATTCCGATGCCAGCGAACAAGAGCGCGTAACCAAGAATCATCGCGATCATCATGCCGGTCTCGCCGACACCCAGCAGCGTGGACCAGAGGCTGGCGCTGAGATCGCCCTGATCGAGGCCGAAAAACCGGACCAGCAGATAGATGGTGAGCGGAAACCCGTACATCTCGGCGTAAAGTGCGATGATGAAGGCTTGGACCACGCCGACGCTGGCCCATTCCTTCCACGTTCTGGGCGCAAGGTAGCGGTACAGAAACCACGAGACCACGACGATCACGATCAGCGTGATCGCCCAGCCTCCAGTATGAGAAATTTGCTCTGTCACGATTAAGTCCTGCTTGCTGGCTTTTGCATGGAATGGGGGCGTGGCCAGTCCTTAACTGGACTCCAAAAAAGGCCAGCGATGTATTTCGTCGTCTCGTCATCGGGAACAAGGGGCGGTACTGCCCGCGAATTTGTGACGGCGGATATATTCATCTCGCGATCCTGAGCAGCCGGCGTTGATGGCCACGATAATGTGTTTGCCGACCTCAGCACGCCTAGAGTGGGGGTGAACGGCACGTCCGAGAGCGTGTGCCATGCTTTCGTAGGGCTGGGTAATGTTGCCGTCCGACCCGAGAATGGGCGCTCCGTTCCTTTGCTCGCCGTAGCAGTTGTCTTCATGACAGGCATCATCCATCCAATCCCGCGCGGTCACGGCGTCGCGCTCACAACTTTACGATGCTGGAGATTCCGGGGCACAAGCAAACGCGGCAATCCGAGGCTGAGCACGAAGCCAAGGACGGTGAGCCCCGCAATCAGGACGAAGGAAGCACCCGGCAAGACAACGACATTGAATACGAGCCCGCCTACTGCCGAGCCCGCGGTAGCTCCAAGGCTGGCAGCCGCCGTCTGCTTCCCTAATTCCCAGCCCTGAGCGCTTCCGGCCTTGTTCGAAATCCAATAGGTCAAGACGGGCGCGAGAATGCCGGCGCTGGCCGCAACGGTACCGATCACAACGAGCAAGAGCTTGAAACTGGAAGCGTAGGGCACCAGAAACAACCCGACCGACAGGACGGCCAACGCGGGCGGGATAAGCCAGCGGGTCTTGTCCGGCTTGACCCAGGGCGAGAATACGATTGCCTGCATCGCAAGCATAACCAAGCTGCACTCGGTAAACATCAGCGCGATCTGATAGGGGGTGAGGTCCAGTTCCTGCGTCCCGCGCAGTGCGAGACCGACCTCGAAGACCCCGACACCGGCGTAGACGATGAAGGTGAGGGTGAGCAGTTTTGGTACGATCCACGCAGTCGTATCAACGAAGCTCGAAACCTTGCTCGGTCGATTACTGCGTTGCCCGCCCGGGACGGCAAACGCAACCGCAAGGGCGATGACAATGGCCAGCAGTGCGGTCGCCAAGAGTGGGATCTTCAGTGACTCGGCCGGCTGGGTGATCGTAAAGAGTGCGGTGGCAAAGCGGTTGATGGAGATGCTCAACATTGGCCCGACAAGGAAGCCGACAATGCCGGCCATGCTGACGAACACGAGCCGGCGGGCACGAGCCTGCTCGGTCGTGGCGAACTCGCCGATCGCCGCCGCCGCGACCGGGGTCACGGCCGCGGCGAACACACCGCTAAGGAAGCGCGAGGCGTAAACTGCGGTGAGATTTTCTGCAAAGGAGAAAATCAGCATGGTAACGCCAAATCCGAGGAGACCAACGAGGAGAACACTGCGGCGGCCGAGCCTATCCGATACCCATCCCCAAGTGGGTGCGAACAGGAAAAGCGCGAGCGTGTAGACGCCGGTTAGAAACCCGGTGTGCCGGGAAACTTGCGCAGCCTCAGCCCCCGCTCCCAGAAGCTGTTCAATCAGACTAGGTAGAAGCGGAAGCACGATGCCGAAACCGACCGACACCGTAAAAACGGCGAGCATCAGCGCGGCCATGAAGAATACAGGCACTGCAGCTGTGCGCTCGGTGTAGACCGTCACGTGGCCGCCTCAGCAATTGCGGGCGTTGGAAGTCGAGCACCCGGTGGTGTGTGGCCCTCCGGTGCAGAACCGGCGCTCTCGGGTGAGGCAACGGTGTCGGGGGCTAATCTCCGCGTAGCGAGTCCAGGGGCTGCAGGCGGTGTACCCGGTGCTGTGTGGCCTTCGTGACTGTCGCCCGCCAAAGCTGCGGCGGGCTCATATTCGCCTTGACGCTCGTCCGACTTAATAACTGCGACATTGAGCCGGGTTTCATCGTAACGCACCGGGGCACTTCCCCCAACGCAGTTTACAGTGACGCTCTCGACGCCCGGCACCTCACCAATCCGCTTTTCCAGTCCAAGTACGCTCAACACCGGCAGCATATCCCGCACTTCAATGACGCTTGTTTTCATTGCGTCTCTCCTTATCTCCCGTCAAATCCAAAATGCCCTGTTGCAAGTCTGGTCACTTTGCAAGCTGACCGTTTTCGAGGTTTGAGACATCATTCGTGAATACGATTTGCGGGTCCGGACGAGCCAACCGTTCATCCTTGTCGGTGTAATGAAGCCGGCCGAGCAGATCTTTAATGATGTTGAGCCGCGCCTGACGCTTATTGTTGGCGAGCACCAGTGTCCACGGCGCTATCTGGTTATGCGTGCGCGCCAGCATCTCATTGCGGGCGATGCTGTATGCCTTCCAGTACTTGATCGCTTGGTCGTCAATCGGACTAATTTTCCATCGCTTAAGCGGATCCGTTTTTCGGTCCTCCAGACGCAGCTTCTGCTCGTCCTTGCTGATATCGAGATAGTATTTGAAAAGCTTGACGCCCGAACGGACCAACATGGTCTCAAAGTCCAATACAGATCCCATGAATTCCTCGTGCTCAGCCGCTGTACAAAAGCCCATGACGGGCTCAACACCGGCGCGGTTGTACCAACTCCGGTTGAAAAGCACGAGTTCCTGAGCCGCTGGCAAATAAGGAACATAGCGCTGGAAGTACCAAGTTGTACGATCGCGGTCTGACGGTTTTCCAAGAGCGACAACGCGGGTTTCGCGAGGACTCAGATGCTGGATAATACGCTTGATCGTGCCGTCCTTTCCCGAAGCATCCCGGCCCTCCAGGATAATCAAGATCTTGTCATTGCATTCGATGAAGTGACGCTGCAGCTTAACCAGTTCGATCTGAAGTTTGCGCAGAGCTTTCTTGTAGGCCTTTTTCGAAATAGACGACGGTCGCCTGCTGGAGTCTGGTTTTTTACTTTTCTTGCTCACAGCTATTGACCGTAACTCGTTCGAGCGACGTATTTATTTCAACCGCATAGAGAGATTCCAACAGCCAAGCGCCTAACCCTACGCACCAAAGTGGGCCCGCTGTCGTTCTTCGATACTCACTTCTGAGCGATGTCGGGGCGTTAGCCGCAGCAACCACCCTTGGACTGACGACGAAGAGCGGAGTTGGTCGCATCCACGCCATAGCCCGCGCCTTCCACAGCCGATTTCATTTGATCGATCGATGTCACCCGCTCGTCGTATTGCACGGTGGCCTCGGCGGTTGAGAGCGAAACCTTTACGTCACCGACACCAGGCATCGTCTTCAGCGCGTTCGTCACATTGCTCGTGCAGCCACCGCATGTCATACTAGTTACTTTCAAAAATTCCGTTTGCATTGAGATGCCTCTCTCCAGGGTTCACAATATTACGTTTCCGATTTGGCCTTGGCCGAAACTGCGGGTGCCAGCTGATTGCTGGAAAACTGGATGGGCAATCGCTCGGGCAAAGCCGCAGCGACCATTCAGGCGGCGTTCTGGGGCGATGCTCGTGGTGCGCTTAAGGTGCGACAAGTCGCCGTCGACCGCGATGTTCCCATTTCAGTCGCAAATAGATTTTTGGTGTGTGAGCAATATTGATCAGAAATGTTGCGTCTCTAGCGCGCATGCTGACGATATCACCGCCCTGCCCGCGGCAACTTGGGCCACCGAGTAGGGTCGTGCTCCCGGCTCACTGAACTTTGAGGTCTGTCATGGATCGCTTCGTCCACCGCGAGAACCTAGCGCTTTATCGACGGCTGTTGGCCGAACCCGACGTGGAGAATGACCGCGTTCGACACGACGTTCTTGTTCGGCTGTTGGCCGACGAGCAAGCCAAGGGAGCAATTATCCTCGAACCAAGATGATCGGACGAGGCTTCGGATTGCGCGACCCCCGGCACATCGACAACGACTTCGGCATTGCTGTGCACTGCCGATCTGACATCGCGCCAGGTCGGCCAAGTGCCAAAAAGCTTTCGTTAACCCGGTGATGGTCACGGACGTTGAGCCCGACGCGGCGCCCTGGGATTAGTAGTGGCAATGCTCATTTCGTAGTCAGCGGCATAACCCATCCGAAGATGAGGAGTTTTACAGTTAGCGGGAGCAAGCCGCGAGCCAGGAGGAACGATGCATCGACTTGGTCAAGTGGCGTTGCTGTTCGGGTGTTGCATAAGTTCAGCCAATAATCTTTGCGCCAAAGAACTCGAGCAAATGCCGCCAGGCGAAGCCCAGGCGATCGAGGAGGTTCGGTTGCGCGCTTTGCTGGAACTGAAAACGCGGTACCCGGAATCCGAACCAGTGTCGGTGGTTCGTCGCGATGCTCATGCCAAGGCCCATGGATGCGCAAAGGCGACATTCGAGGTTGCGGAAGGTCTTGCAGAGGAGCTTCGGGTTGGCACCTTGTCGCAACCTAACAAGCGCTTCAAAGTACTAGGGTCCAGACTCAATTGAGCCAATATGCGACGAGGGCGGCGAGATGAACAGTGGCCAAGAAATTTCGGGCGAGCTTGTCGTATCGAGTGGCTATGCGGCGGAAGTCCTTGAGCCTGCAGAAGCAGCGTTCGATGACGTTTCGGCCTTTATAGGCGCGTTTGTCGAAGCGATGGATGACGACGCGGTCGGATTTATTGGGGATGACGGGCTTGGCGCCGCGACGAGCGATTTCGCCGCGAAGGTTGTCGCCGTCATACCCTTGGTCGGCAAGGAGCGCACTCATGGGCGGTGCGAGCGCCAGAGCATCGAGCGCCGCCGCGATGTCGGCATCCTGGCCTGGCGTCAGATGCAGGACAACCGGCCGGCAGAGCGGATCGCTCAACGCGTGGATTTTTGTCGTTCGGCCGCCGCGCGGGCGACCGATTGCTTTATTGTGCTCCCCCCTTTTCCGCCGGAGGCACACCGGTGAGCTTTGATCGAGGTCGAGTCGAGGGACAGTACGAGAGAATCTTTGCCTAGCTCGGCCAGCGCCTCAAAGATTGCGCACCATCGTCCACGCTTGGCCCAACGATTGAAACGATAAGCAATTACCACGGAGTGTCAGAGGCCAACGTTAACCGGCGCGCCGTTAGGGCCTTCGCCAGTAAGTACGTGATCTGCAAGGCCAATAGGGGCGTGCGCCAAAGGCCCTGTTTTGGGCTGTTAGCGATTTTGCGAGGTGAGCTGTATTGACCAGTATATCGGCTGCCGAACATGCGACGGTTGACAATCACCGACCCGGTTTCAGCATCTACCTGTGACTGAAAGGCGTGCACCATGTTCCCCAACGCGCAGCCATTATGTCCAACCTGCTTTACAATAACGGTGCTGGCACGGATCATAGCCGTCCCAGCTGGCCTTCATGTCCAGACCTTTGAGTGTCTCACTTGCGAACACACCAACCAGGCCGTGAGCGATTTAGGAGACCCGATGAAATCTCCCAGAACAAGCGGGTGGCTTGACGGTCAACTGAAAGCGCCGATGTAGCGGCTTTATCCGATTTGGCTGGTTTTCCGTTCCGTGCCACGCTCCCGTCCTGCTATAATCCGTTTGAAAAGTCAGAAATCGACAAAAAGGGTTGCCGATCTCGCCTGGATATCGGCATCATAGCGTTCGGCTGTTTAGAGCGATAGAATCGCCAACCATGGGTATAGTGAGCAATATTGACCAGCTACTTCCGAACTCGAAAGCGCATGATGATCCCAGCATTGCCGCAACCGCCAGCAAGGACAGGACAGAAAAGTCGATAACGCTCACGTTCAACTCAAGCATTTTGCCCCACATTCAGCATTTCTTGACCGGAATTGAGCGCCTCACCGGTATCTTTGGCATCGAAGAAGGGACGTTCCGATCTCCGTTTGAACGGGTTTTCATGTCCTCAGCTCAGACGAAGGCCGCTTATGCTTGCAACGTTCCTTGGTAAACTCCGCGAATGGTCCATCCTGGTAACCGGGCTTTGTATTATTCTTGGCGGGATAGTTTACGGAATTTCCGTCTCATCAACATCGTCGATATCGTCGGCCGCGGCACCCGCCGAAGCCAGTTCTCAGCCGCAGACATCAACAGTTGCTTCCAATAGTCCCGCAACAGCGCCACGGAACTCGGCCGCCGCGCAGGAACCGGTGGACGCGACGACGCAAAGCGGATCCCCGGCTTTGGAGGCGCACAAGATGCAAGGGCATCCAACAGTGCAACCTTCGAGCACTCGCGCTCCCACCGCCGTTGTTGCGAATGCTCCTCCGGCGGAACCCGGAGCTCCCCCGGCTTCGTCCGGGCCAGCGGCACAACAGATGCATGGTCAAGCACCAGCGCAGCCATCAAGCGCGCCCACCCCAGTCGTCGTTGCGGCGAACGCCCCGCCCACGCAACCCGTTGCGTCAACCACCCCATCACCGGCTGGCGCGACGGCCATCGACGGTGATGCGGCGACCGGCCGCCAGGTCTACAAAAAATGCCAGGCTTGCCACTCGCTGGAGGTCGGCAAGAACGCCCTTGGCCCGAGCCTCGCGGGCATTATCGGCAAGAAGTCGGGCGAGGTGCCCAACTACAATTATTCGCCTGCGATGAAGGCCGCCAATTTGGTCTGGGATGCAGCGACACTGGACGCCTATCTGCTAAGTCCGTCAAAGCTGGTTCCGGGGAACAAGATGCCGTTCGCGGGTTTGAAGACCGAGAACGAGCGCAAGGACGTGATCGCCTATTTGGCTGCGACCGCATCCCCTGGGGCGCCGGCTGTCGCGCAACGTGCGCAGCCTTCGGCGACGGTGCCGGCACAATCATCAGCGTCGGGCGAACGGCGCGCTTCTGTCTATTTACCGGAGATTCGCTACACCCTGCGGACGGGCATAGCGGAAGGACGGATGGTTTATCTCGGCGAAGGCGGCACGATCGACGGACAAGTCAATCCAATTCTTTCTGCGGCCGAGGGACAGACCGTGCAGATCATCCTTATCAACGGAGAAGGTGCCGAGCACGATATCGTATTCCCGGAACAGAATGCAAAGTCGTCGCGCATTTTTAGCCGTGGTGCGAGCACTGCTTTCGCGTTCCGCGCCATGCGCGCCGGGGATTTCACTTACCTATGTAGCGTTCCGGGTCACGACTTGGCGGGCATGCGAGGACAGTTCATCGTCACACCGCTACCTCCCAATCAGGTGCTGGTCGAAGCCGATATTTCGCAGAAATCGACTGAGGTTCCGCCGCCGATCGGCAGTCGTCCGCCGCAGACTGTGCAGGTAGAGCTCAATGCGGTTGAGCTCGAAGCCCGTCTCGCGGAAGGGACAACGTTCGGCTATTGGACGTTCAACGGTCGCGTTCCGGGACCGATGCTGCGCGTTCGCGTCGGGGACACCGTGGATGTGCGCGTCAAGAACTCTGCTGACAGTACGATGATTCACTCGGTTGATTTCCATGCGGCCACCGGCCCGGGAGGCGGAGCCGCCTCCACGCAAGTCGATCCCGGGGCAGAGAAATCATTCAAGTTCAAAGCACTGATTCCGGGATTGTACGTCTACCACTGCGCCACGCCAATGGTGGCCCATCATATCGCCAACGGGATGTATGGGCTCATGCTGGTAGAGCCAGAAGGCGGACTGCCGCCGGTTGATCGCGAGTTCTACGTCATGCAGGGCGAGATCTACACCGAGGCGCCGTTCGGCCATCGAGGCAGTCAGGAATTCAGCGTCGAAAAATTGCTGAACGAGCGGCCGGAATATTTCGTTTTCAACGGTTCCGTGGGGGCGCTTTCAAAATTGCATCCGCTGCAGGCCAAGGTCGGTGAAACCGTCCGCATTTTCTTTGGCGTCGGGGGACCCAACTATACGTCCTCCTTTCACGTTATCGGTGAAATTTTCGACCGGGTCTACAACCTCGGCGGCTTGCTGAGCGAACCTTTGCGCGGTGTGCAGACCGTCACCGTTCCAGCAGGTGGAGCAGTCATCACTGAATTCAAGGTCGATGTTCCCGGCAACTATGTGCTGGTCGATCATGCCCTGTCGCGCGCCGAGCGCGGCCTGGTCGGCATCTTGCATGTTGAAGGGCCAACAAACCCGGAAATCTTCGACGGCAAAATCGAGCCTGGGAGCGGTCATTGAGGTCGCTGACAGCGCGACTTTGGATCGTTAAGCACCTCCTAGACTAGCTGTTTACCGCGATCCTTTGTCCCTCGAAAGGTCTGTTATGACATTAGGCGCGTGAGTCAATACCGGCTACGATCGGAAACATCCCAGTACACGACTCGCGATTCCACATTGAGCTTTGATCCGCAATGCTGTCCGCCTTCGATCTTATCGCCATTCTCCTGGTTCTGACGGCTGCGTTTGGCTGGATCAATCATCGTTTCATCCACTTGCCGCACACGATCGGCTTGCTGGTCATGGGCCTCGGCGCCTCGTTCGTGCTCATCGGCGTCGAACTCGCTTTCCCCGATGTTCTGCTCTACGAGGATCTCGCAGGGATCATCCGGCAGATCGACTTTCAGGCGACCGTGCTTAATGGCATGCTTGCCTTTCTACTTTTTGCTGGCGCCCTGCATGTGAACCTGTCGGTCCTGCGCGACCGCGCATTGGCGGTCGGTTCCATGGCAACCGTCGGCATACTCATCTCGACCGCAATCGTGGGAATAGGCTTCTGGTTCGCAGCGGGTGCTCTTGGAGTTCCGATGCCCTTTGCATGGGCCCTGGTTTTCGGCGCACTCATCAGTCCGACCGACCCAATTGCCGTTCTCTCGACGTTAAAAGCGGTTCATGTGCCGAAGACGCTTGAGATCGACATGACAGGCGAGTCGCTCTTCAACGACGGCGTCGGCGTCGTGATCTTCACCGTGCTGATCGCGGCCGCCGCGGCTGGCACTGAGGGCGGCGGCATCGATCTTCTTCACATCAGCGAACTCTTTTTTATCGAAGCGTTGGGGGGCGGTGCGTTCGGCCTCTTCTGCGGCTATATAGCTTACCGGGCGATGCGCGCGATCGACGACTATCCGATCGAGGTGCTGATCTCGCTTGCGCTGGTGACCGGCACCTATGCGCTTGCCGCCAAGCTCCACCTGAGTGGACCCATCGCGGTGGTCGTGGCAGGACTACTCATTGGAAATCGCGGCCCGCACGATGCGATGAGCGACGAGACGCAGCGGTATCTCTTCGGCTTCTGGACACTTATCGACGAGATCCTGAATTCGGTGCTCTTCCTCCTCATCGGCCTCGAAGTGCTCGTTCTGCGCCTCGACCCATCCTTCGGCTGGCTGGCGACAGTTGCGGTTCCGCTTGTCCTCTGCGCCCGCCTGTTTGCTGTCTCGCTCCCGGTGCTGGCTCTGAGCGCGACCCACACCTTCGTGCGTGGGACCATCCCCGTCCTGACATGGGGTGGATTGCGCGGAGGCATCTCCGTCGCCCTCGCCCTCTCGCTTCCGGAAGTGGCCGAGAAATCCGTTATCCTCGCCGCGACCTATGCGGTTGTTCTGTTCACCATCATCGTTCAGGGACTGAGCCTGCGCGCCCTGGTCGAACGCGTCGTCGATTGATATCTGGCTACAGCGCCGCATTGCTGCATACGAAGCTGGCGAGAGCACGCCGGTAAGCAGCGCCGGCAGCGCCGATCGTACCAGCAACAAGGAGCGGTAGGTTTCAATGCGGCCGCGATCACTTGTGCTTCACACCCGCTCCACCAAAGCGAGGCAGACCGGGCTCGTTTTTCGGCCGACGGCCGGGCAGCCGCCGATCCTTCCGATTCTCTGCCGCGTCATCCCCCAACCCTAAGCCCGAGCCCGCCGTTGCGCCAGTCACGGCGCCTCCAAGGTCAAAGCCTGGCCGATCCTTGGCATCCGGCCCGGGAGGTCGCGCTGCGGCTTTTGCATTGAGCTGTTCTTGACTTTCGCCGGAGACCGGTTCGTCGAAATCTTTATTAGGTGATCTAGCCATTGGTATTTCCCTCTCCAAGAACTCGGCGTGGCCCTAAGAAATCATGCTCGGCAGCACGCCCGCAACCGCTCGCCGCCCTCCCACGGCTACCGCGACGAGGTGACATCCAGGTTCAGGTCCCATGAGCGCGTCCTCACGGGTGAGCGTATTGCTCCCGACGTGAGCACTCCGGCTATTTAGTAACGATCCGGAACTCCATTCCGTTCCGATGAAATTTGATTTGCAACGTCCAGACGAGGATGCCTGTGAACTGGCTGGCGCGGGCTGGCGGATCACCGTGCGTTTCAGACGCCGGCGGCGTCGTTTCTTGCGTTCAGGAGCCTTCTATCGCCTCGGTAGACTGAATCCCTGCCAAATAGATCTCGGTACCTGGAACGCTTGTCCTCTTCACGGCTTAATTGTTCGTTGGCGTCCAATCCCTTGAGACCAGGATTCCATCGCAAGCGAGGACGACTGATGGCCCGTGCGAGACGAGACGAGCGGCTTCTGTCGAAAGATGAGCAGGAACTGGTTGCTCAAACTCGCCACCCGATGATCAAGAAGCTTGATAGCGCTGAATTATTGAATGCAGTAAAACGCCTGCGCGAACGTCGTGATCACGCGCGTGAAATCGGCAGATACAAACGGCGCGAGTTGCGCGGGCAGGCCGCACCATCGGGCTTGATCGTGACTCCGAGAACGGCGGCCTCGGAAGGCGACGGTCACCGTGCTAAACGAACCCTATTGTCTGCCGCTCTGAAACGCGCGAACAAAGAGACTGAACGTCGGCGCGCTCCGAAAGCCCGCCGCGATCTCGTTTCGAATGCCAAGCCTGCGCTGCCGACGAAGAAGACTGCCGATATTGATGCTCCACAGCCGTCCACGCACACCACCTACCAGGACGCGCAGCCAATCCCGAATACCGAGATTCCGCCATTGGACGCTTCGAAACAGGAACCGCTGCGGCCCGCGCTGGAGCGCTCCCAGAAATTGGGCTGATACGCTACGCTCGTAAAGGTCGGGTGCGTGCAGCCAAATTCTACGCGATGTAGAATTCTCGTTTGATATCGAAGCTCAGCCACTCAGGAGAATGCGCATGCAAGTCCAAGTCAATGCGGATGCCAACATCGAAGTTCACGAAGCTCTGGTTGGTCAGATCGAGGCCGAGGTCAACACCACTCTCAGCCGGTATGGCGATCAGATCACGCGGGTGGAAATCCACCTCAGCGACGAGAACGCAGGCAAGCCTGGCAAGGCCGACAAGCGTTGCCTCATGGAGGCTCGACCGGCAGGCCGTCAGCCGGTAGCCGTAAGCCACGAAGGGGCGACCTTGGGGGAGGCTATCAGCGGTGCCAGCAAGAAGCTGAGAGCATTGCTCGAAGGAGCCTTCGGCCGAGGGGCAGATCACAAAGGCGATCCCTCTATCAGAGGAAGTAATGCACTTTGAGATTTTGTACATCGGCTGAGCACGAGGATGTCATGGACTCAGAACTGGACTTCGAGAATATGTTGGTCCGCTCAGGCGTCAACTGGTAGCCGCCGCGATGAATCCTTCCCCGCAAGGACCGGCAACGATCACGTCGGCCGCGCCAAAATCAGCGCCGGTCGCGCAGCCCGACAAGCCCGGAGCGGCTTCCAACCATGCAGGCCACGGGAACCATGACAAGCATGAGGGCCACTCCCCCGCGATGTTCCGGGATCGGTTCTGGCTCTCGCTCGCACTCACGGTTCCGGTGGTTATCTGGTCGACCCACATTCAGGAACTCCTCGGCTACCAGGCCCCGAGGTTTCCCGGATCGGACTGGATCGGCCCCGTGCTCGCTACGGTCGTCTTCGTCTATGGCGGTCTGGTCTTCTTGCAGGGGGCGTGGCGGGAGTTGCAGGACAGACTGCCGGGGATGATGACCCTCATCTCGCTGGCCATCACGGTCGCCTTCCTGTTCTCCTGGATCGTGCAGTTTGAGCTGATCCAGGCGGTTGCGCTGTGGTGGGAGCTGGCCACGCTGGTCACGATCATGCTCCTCGGCCACTGGATCGAGATGAGGTCCATCAATCAGGCCCAAGGGGCGCTGAAGGAACTTGCGAAGCTCCTCCCCGATACCGCGACGCGGATCACCGATGCGGGCGAAGAGAAGGTCGCTGTCAGCGCGTTGCAGAACGGCGACATTCTGCTGGTGCGTCCTGGCGAGAGCGTTCCCGCCGACGGCGTAGTGCGCAAGGGGGAGAGTGACGTCAACGAGGCGATGATCACTGGCGAGTCGAGGCCGGTGAAGAAGCAGGAAGGCGACGACGTGATCGCCGCCACGATCAACGGAGAAGGATCTCTCCGCATCGAGGTCACCGGGACGGGGGAAAAGACCAAGCTCTCCGGCATCATGCGGCTCGTGGCCGATGCGCAGACGTCCAAGTCGAGAGCGCAGCACCTGGCAGACCGCGCGGCCCGGCTTCTGACCGTCGTGGCGATGGGCGCTGCGGCCATCACTTTCGGGATGTGGCAATTGTTAGGGGCAGCGATCGACTTCTCCGTGATACGGATGGTGACGGTTCTGGTGATCGCCTGCCCCCACGCGCTCGGACTGGCCGTGCCGTTGGTGGTAGCCATCTCCACGACGCTGGGGGCCCGCAACGGTCTTCTGGTGCGGGACCGGCGGGGACTCGAGGAGGCCCGGAACCTCGACACCGTGATTTTCGACAAGACGGGAACGTTGACGCTCGGCGAGTTCCGCGTCGTGGCCATGTCCGTCGCGGAAGGACTGGCGGAGGACGAAGCGCTTCGGATCGCGTCCGGCATAGAATCTGAGTCCGAGCATCCGATCGCCCGGGGCATCGTGAAGACCGCGGAGGACAAAGGCATCGACGTTCCGGCCGCCGACGGCTTCCGCGCGATCACCGGCAAGGGTGTGGCGGCCACGATTGACGGCGCGGAATACCACATGGGTGGCCCCGCGCTCCTCAAGGCGGAAGAGGTGCAGGTGCCGCCGGCACTTCAGGAGGCGGCCGAGGCTGCGGCCAACCGAGGCCAGGCAGCAATCTATCTCGTCCGCGCCGGCAAGGCCCTGGCCGTGTTCGCCGTGGCGGACGCGATCCGCGAAGAGAGCCGCGAAGCCATCGCGGCACTGCACGAACGGGGGATCCAGGTCGCCATGCTGACGGGCGACGCGCAGGCCGTGGCCGATGCCGTGGCGAAGGAGCTTGGAATCGACACCGTGTTCGCGGAAGTACTTCCCGACGACAAGGCCTCTAAGGTTCGCGACCTTCAGGCACAGGGGAAGAAGGTGGCGATGATCGGCGACGGCGTGAACGACGCACCGGCCCTGGCCACCGCCGATATCGGGATTGCGATCGGCGCAGGGGCCGACGTCGCCGTCGAGGCCGGGCACATCGTGCTGGTGCGGTCCGATCCCCGTGACATCCCCCGGATCATTACCCTGAGCAGGGCCACGTACCGGAAGATGGTCCAAAATCTCTGGTGGGCGGCAGGCTACAATATCTTCGCGATTCCCCTCGCTGCTGGTGTACTTGCGCCATGGGGCATCCTGCTCACACCTGCCGTGGGTGCGGTGCTCATGTCGGCGAGCACGGTGGTGGTGGCGATCAACGCACAACTGTTGAAGCGGGTCAAACTATGAGTTCGTCGGCGGCTCTCCGAGGAGCGCTTGATGCCGTTGGGCTCAGCTAAGCCTCGATAATAACCTTGAGCGCTTTCGTCTTGGCAGCGTTTTCGAAGGTTTCGTATGCATCAAGGATTTTTTCGAGCCTGAAGCGATGCGTAATCAGGCGCTTTGGGTCGATCTTTTTCGATCCGACGGTCTTGAACAGCATCGGTATGGTGATTGTATCGACCAGCCGCGTGGTGATGGAAATATTGCGGTCCCATAGCTCTTCCAGATGGAGATCGACTTTCTTCCCGTGCACGCCGATATTGGCGATGGTGCCCCCGGCCGTGACGAGCTTTTGGCACAACTCGAAGGTGGCTGGAATGCCGACTGCCTCGATAGCAGTATCAACGCCGCGTCCTCCGGTCGCCTTCATGACCGTCTCCAAGGCTTTTCCGTCGGTGCTGTTGATGGTCGTCGTGGCGCCGAAGCATTTGGCTACTTCAAGGCGGTTGTCGTCGAGATCAATCATGATGATCTCGGCCGGCGAGTAGAACTGGGCGGTAAGGAGTGTTGCGAGCCCAATTGGCCCCGCGCCAACGATCGCCACGACGCTACCCGGCGCAACCTTGCCGTTAAGCACGCCGCACTCGAATCCTGTGGGAAGTATATCACTAAGCATCACCAGCGCTTCTTCGTCCGCGCCGTCTGGAATCGGATAGAGGCTCATATCCGCATAGGGAATGCGGACGAATTCGGCCTGCGTGCCGTCGATCTTGTTGCCGAGAATCCAGCCGCCCGTCGTGCAGTGCGAATACATCTGCTTGCGGCAATATTCACATTTGCCACAGGCGCTGACGCAGGAGATGAGAACATGATCGCCCTCCTTGAACGCCGTCACGGCCGGCCCGACCTGCTCGATGATGCCAACCCCCTCATGACCCAAGATGGTGCCTGGCTTACATGCCGGGACGTCTCCCTTAAGGATGTGGAGGTCGGTACCACAAATTGTCGTTCTTGTGATTTTGACAATCGCGTCGGTGGACGCTTTGATTTCCGGTTTGGGACGGTCTTCCAACGCTTTCTTGCCCGGCCCTTGATACACCAAGGCTTTCATTGTGCCTCCGACCGTCATGTCGGCGCTGGTCTTTGGTTTTGGCGTCGTCATGAGATTCATGGCCGGTCACCTTTCAAGTGAGCTGGTTGATAGTCCGGACCATCACGGCCGGCCAATCAGGAGCCGAAGCGGCGTCACTCCCGACACTGCGAGCGATTTGAATTCGAGGGCCGGGCTCTGAGCCCCAATGCGCTCACCAGAGGATGGTTCCCCGGTCGTCAGGCATGGTGCCACCGTCGCTGTCAACACCGACATGCCGACGCCCAACATGAAATTGACTCTTCAGACGCCTGATAGGCCGTACATGCAACGATCAGTTCTACTTCAGCCACATCGGGAGGCGAACGACTCGGCGACGTTGGATTACGTCCACGGCGATGGCCAGGACACGATCTTCACCTTCCAGCAGGGCACGACTCCATCGACATCCACAGGTTCGTCGGCGACCCCGATCTGGCGGTGGCCTTGACCCAAGCCGGCGGCAACACGACCGTTCATATCGTTGGGACGCAACCCACTCGGCGAACGTCGTCTTGAACGGCGTGCTGCTGAACAGCTTCGTCCTGGGGCAGGAATACCATCTGATCTGGGGGGCCGCTGCGAGGCGCGCAGGCCGCTCCCAAGGCTGGGGAAAGGGGCTCGTTTCGGCTGAATGGCCACTGACAGCCCCGGCGGGCCGTTTGAGCGCAATTGGAATTGCAGCTGAAGATAGGCGCGGACGGCTTTCGGCCGATGGTTACATTCTTATGAGTCCCGAACCGGCTTCCGATACAGTCTTTTTAGTCCCACGTGACACTTTTATGTGTCCCACTGGCACCGGAATCATTGGGGTTTTTTGGTTAATTTGATCTCTTATGAGTCCCACCACAGAGGCACGGCGTGATCCATGCTGGCGGCATCGGGTAGGCTGTATCCGTACGGAATGTAGGATTTGGGGTTCACCCAGTAGTGAAAGCTTTCGGGGAGATTGTTGAATGGGCTCTGGGTCGCGCTTGCTGCGACCTCGATCCGGCGGCGCTGTATCGCCTGTTTGAGCCACTGCGTGTTCAGTCTCCCTGCGGGAATAGGACGGATTTGCGCAGACCTAGTTTGCCGAGTTCCAGCAATCCGGCGTTTAAGATGTCGAGGCAGCATTGAACCGTTGCATCTTTCACCGCGTAGGCTTCACCGCGGCCATTCCGATAGGGACCCCTCGCCCTGTCACAGCATCAGAACGGCAGGTCGTCGTTGGCTTCGCCAGCGAACTGCAGGGCGGGCCTGGACTCCGTCGGCTCGCCCTGACGGTCGCCCGGATCGACGTATCGATTCCGCATGCGGCGCAGCGTGGCCTTCGCTTCGACGACGGAATACCCGCGGGCGTCAAGGTCGACCAGCATCCGCGCGATGAGGTCCTTGTCGCTTCGCGTGATCTCGGACAGCCGGCTGGTGATCAGCGCGTGCAGCATGGACATGCCGATCTCGCGGGCGTCCGGAGCGCGCCTGCGATCCTGCTGGTTACGCCAGTGCGCGGTGCGCAGGCGCGTTTGCGCACGCACGATCTCCGGCGGCACGCGTCCACGGCTCCGGAACGCCCGTGCCTCGGGCCGACAGTCATGGTCACGCCAGTGTTCGGTCTTCCGCGTCTCGTCGATGGCGGCGGCGATGCGGTCCGTCTCGGTCTGCATGCTGGTCTCCCTGCCGGACACGGTCCGGACGACAATCCACGTTGGACTACGGGGTCCGGCAGCAAGGGGCAAGTATCCGTGGTTCTGACCGGATGACCGGGCTCCGCAGGCCGCGACCGCGTCGGGCCGCATGGCACCGGGGTCGGCAGGCACGGCGCGACCGGAGGGCGTTGCTGCAGGAGATGGGAAGGTGTTGGCCCCGGAGGATCGGAAGGCCTACGCGGCTTGGCTGACGACCGCTGCGCGTCGGTAGACCGTCACCGGACCGGCGGACAGAAAATCGATCACGCGCTGGCCGGGGATGGGCACGGAGACTGACCGCTTGCGGGCTCTCCGGAGCGCCTGCAGACGGAAATGGTCGACGATCACCGGATCCCGCAGAGCTTCGGACCAGGATGACGGCAGATCGGAGGGGCTGTTGGCTGTCAGGAGCACGGCCTGGGACGGGAGGGAGATGCCGGGAAGGTTGGCGTGCCCCCTTAACACCGACTTCAGTGCAAGTGTCGCCTTGACGGTCTGGTAGCAGGCGAAAAAGTGCCTCTTCACGCTGTTGTAGCAGCGCGGAACGATGGCGGTGAGCGAGGCGATGGTAGGTTCGCGGCCTGCCGCCAGCTCGAGGAGAATGGCCTTGGTGATGATGGCGCGGGTCTCGGTGATCCGCACCGTGGCGGCGTAGGTCCCGCCCTTCGACTGCTTAACGTGCTTGCTGTCGGTCGCCTCGATCAAGTGGGCCGCGGCGCCGAGGTCCTTGCCGCTCGTGTCCATCTTGTCCGGGTCGAAGGTGGTGGCGGCGTAGCGTGCGCAGCATGCGATCAAGCTGGCGACCGCCTTGCGCTGCTCCCCGGACGGTTGGATGGCCTCCAGCGCCGCAGGCGTGATCGCTTTGATGATGCGTTTCTTCAGCCGCGCGGCATCGGCGGTCGGGAAGCCCTGCCTGTGCAGATCCTGGGCGCAGAGGTTGGAGAGGCGCGCGACGGTGGTGAACCACGTGTTGCTGTCGGCCTTGTCGAAGCCGGCCTCCTCCAGCGCCTGCGCCGACATGAAGCGGACCATCTGCTTCGGATCGAGAGTGCAGCCCAGCGCCTCGAAGTATTCGATCAGGGTCGGCATGTGCGTGTCTTGATAGATCTCGGCATCCACCAGGGGCGAAACAACGTTCTTGCCGGAGAACGGGTCGGCCAGGCCGCCGGGATCGCACTCGAACGCCAGCGTCAGGCCGGCGATCACCTGGCCGAGCATGGCGTGCTGCTGCGGATCCGATTCTTTCCAGACCGCACTGCCTTCCGGAAGAATGAAGTACAAGTGAGGCCTGTTCCACTCGCCGGGGAAGCGGTCGTCGGGGCTGTTGGCGATGATGTGCGGACCGCACGGCAAGTCATGTTCGATGACCTGTTCGGCGATCCAGGCGCGCAGGTGCGCCTGGGTTTTGAAGGGCTTTTCACAGTCGAGGCGCCACATGTCGCGGCAGGCGACGCTGAAGAAGGCTTGGGGCTGGTCGAGCGCCGGCAATTTCTTGAACTGGATCGTGCACTCGCTCTTGGAGGGGCCGGTGCGGAGATTCTTCGACTTGGCGCTGCCGGTCGAGGCGACGAAGCGCTGGAAGTAAGGGTGTTCCCAGCTCTTGAGGCCCTTCTGGACGAAGGGGGCGCGCCATCTGCCGTTCACCATGCCGCCGGGGTGGACGTAGCCGACTGTGACGATGCGCTCCCAGGAGGTCTGGTCGGTCGCGTAGAGCTTCATGAAGAATTCGCGGTCGTCGGCCTGCATGTCGAGCTGCATCTGCTCTCTGGTCGCGGTGCCGGCCAGCACGGCGGCCTTGGCGGCCACGAGCTCGGCGCGCATCTCGTCGAGGCGGCCCGATGCCCTGTCTTCCTCGAGCTTCTGAGCCTTCTTGGACTTGCGGTTGGCGCGCGCGTAGCTGCGATCGGAGGATACGGTATCGAATCCTTCGGAGAATTCCGCGGTGGAGCGGGTGCGGGCAGGCTTGCTGCCCTTGCCGCGCGCGCCGGCGCGCTTGCCTTCGGCGACCACGTTGGGAAGCACGACGCCTTCGCCCGCCATGGCGCGCTTGGCGCCGTCGATGCCGCTGTCGGAGTCCATCCGCCAGCCGGTCATGCTCCGCAGCCCCGCGTGCTCGCCGGCGGCGCAGGGCGCAGCAGCGGTCAGGTCGGGCGATGAAGGGGAGATCGAGATCAATGGATGTGTCCGCTGTATGGACGCGAATCCTTGAGCTGGCGGCGGCGCAAGTCAAGGGGCAAGGCTCGATAACCCGTTGGAGTGGAACGAGAAAATGTAATGCTATGCATTACACCTGCACCGCAGCAATGGGACCGGATCCGGTCGCATCCGGGGCTGACAATTCGACTCTCGTAATGTCCTAATCTCGAATTGATGGCTCGAGTTGCCACCACTCGATCCGGGGAAGCCCCGCCGAACGGTCATCGCACGAATTTCGGCGTGCAGGCGGACATTACGACTCTCGTATTGTCAGTCGTCTTGGTCGGGCTGCAGCGGCTGGCCGCCCCGCCGGAGGTGGACGTAGTCGGTGGGCTCGTCACGCAGTTCGTCGGGCGGTTTCCACCCGAAAAGATTTTCGTTGATAGCCGTCCAGCGAGCCCACTCGGAGCCGAAGCGGACCGGATCGGCGGTCCTGTTGATGGTCGGGCCGTCCGTCAGGATCCGGCCGCTCTGGTCCAAGCGGGGGTTCCGTGGGTCCGCTTTGAGGTAGCTAATCAGCAGCCGCTCGATGTAACGGCTGCGGCTCTCGCCCCGCTCGGCGGCTCGGATGTCGACTAAGTCGATCAGCGCGCTATGAACCCTCATCATCATGCGGTGGTCGCGGGCGTCCTCGCCGGTCGGCGGGCGGCCCCGTTTCGGACGAGGCAAGGGTCCGGGTTTCGGCGCGGCCTTCGTTTTCGAATCCTTCACCATAATCTGATCGAATCCTTGATTTAATGTCCGGACATGGTCCAGACTAAAAACGGCAGAGGTGCAGCGCTCCGGAGGGATACAACATGAGTACGAAGGATTCGTCTACGGCCGCCGCCGAACTGCTCCGCCTGATCGAGGAGGACCGCGCCGAGAGCGCGCCGGCGCAGCGGCCGGCGCGGCCTCGATCGGTTGTGACAACGAGGGGGCGAACTGCGGCGGCGGCGGACGCTGCATCAGCTTGACCGCCGCCAGACCGCCGATCAGCAGCACAATGGCGAGCAGCAACAGAAGGGGCTTGCGCATGGGGCAGGGCGGGCCAGGGAAGACAGCCGCTACTGTACCGCCAAGCGCGTAGCCGGCGATGAGGCGCAGCCGAACAGCGCCGCCGCGCCGCGCGTTGCCGTCACCGGTGCGTAACACCGTGTGTAGAAGCGGCATGTGCAGGACCAAGTTTCCTTTACATGGGCCTTGGTAAGCTTGTCGGCCATCCCCATCATCGTCAGCGCAACGCCCGGTCTTCGCCGGGTGAGTGAGCTACCAGGAGAACCACATGGCCTATACCCTCCCCAAGCTGTCCTACGCCTACGACGCACTTGAGCCGAATATCGACGCGGCCACGATGGAAATCCATCACACCAAGCATCACCAGACCTACATCAACAACGTCAACGCGGCACTGGAAGGCACCGAGTTCGCCGACCTGCCGATCGAAGAACTGGTCAAGAAGACCAAGTCGCTGCCGGAGAACCTGCAGGGCCCGGTGCGCAACAACGGTGGTGGCCACGCCAACCACAGCCTGTTCTGGACCGTGATGTCGCCCAACGGCGGCGGCGCACCGGTGGGCGAGGTGGGCAAGGCCATCGAGTCGCAGCTGGGTGGCTTCGAGAAGTTCAAGGAAGCCTTCACCAAGGCCGCACTGACCCGCTTCGGCAGCGGCTGGGCATGGCTGAGCGTCACCCCCGACAAGAAGGTGGTGGTGGAAAGCAGCGCCAACCAGGACAGCCCGCTGATGGACGGCAACACGCCGATCCTGGCGCTGGACGTCTGGGAACACGCCTACTACCTGAAGTACCAGAACCGTCGCCCGGAATACATCGGCGCGTTCTTCAACGTGGTCGACTGGAACGAAGTCGAGCGTCGTTACCAGGCCGCGATCGCCTGAGCGATACCGCCGGTAGCATGACAAAACGGCCAGGCAGCAATGCCTGGCCGTTTTCGTTTGGTGCGCCAGGTAGATCAGGGCGCGCTGGCGGGCACCGGCGACTGCAGCCGCAACGTGGCCATCACCCCCAGGCGCAGCGCGCCCTTGTCGGGAACGGCGCCGTCGGCAGCCGGCAGCTTCAACGCCTGCTGGCCGACGCCCTCGAAATGCTTGACCTGGAACAGCACGTCCAGCCCATGGCCGCGCGCGCTGCCGGCCACCGACGGGGGATCGACCCGTTCACCGGGGTTGCGTCGCGCGGGCTGGAAGCCGGGGGTGCTGCGCACCAGTTCGGCGGTGTCGGCCGAGAAATCGCCCGCGATCAGCGAGGGCAGCCCTTCGCCCGTGGCGCCGATCCAGGTCATCAGGTCGCTGCTCTGATGGCGGCGTACCTCCGGTTCGTCCGGGTCCGGGCGCAGCCGTGCCACATAGATGTTGATCAGCTCTTCCTGCAGCTTCACCCGCAACATGCCCGCAGCGCTGAACTGGCCCGGGGGGTGCAGGAGGGTGACGCCGTCTTCGCTCACCGGTAGCCGGGTCAGCATGGCGCTGCCATGGCGCAATGCCTGGCTGGGCGGGTCGGCGGTGACGAAGTCGCAGCTGTAGCGCAACCGGGTGGCCAGCCAGCAGGCCGGATTGCGGCCCTGCGCCTGCATGACGCGCTGGACCGCGATCACGTCCGGCTGCAGTGTCTCCAGCATCTGCAATACCTGGTCGCGGCGTTGCTCCCACTGGCCCTCGTCCAGGGTGGGCAGCTCCAGCGTGGCCACCTTGAGCAGGCGCGGGCCGGGGTCGGCCTGGCGCGCCTGCACCTGCGCCGCCGAGGCGGCCCAGAGCATGAGCAGCAACCAGCCCGGCCAACGTCCCGTGACAGCAGTGGAGATCATGCGCATAACGATAAGTTTACGCTTTGTCCGTCGACGCTTCGTGACTTCCGCCGCGATTCGGCGCGTTTGCCTGCCATGTCCGTGGCGCGCTGTCATGTAGGGGCGCAGCGTGCGTGGGCGTAGGGGTTCCGGTAAGCTCGCGCCCTTTCGTATTCGCAGGACAGCCCCATAGGATGAGCACGATCGCAGCCGCCAGCGCAGGCAAGGGAAAAATGCCGCGCCAGATTCCGTACATCATTGGCAACGAGGCCTGCGAACGGTTCAGTTTCTACGGGATGCGCAACATCCTGGTGCAGTTCCTGATCACCTCGCTGCTGCTGCAGGAGATCACCGCCGAAGGCCGTGCGGGCGAGGCCAAGGACATCATGCACAGCTTCATGATCGGCGTGTATTTCTTCCCGCTGCTCGGTGGCTGGCTGGCCGACAAGTTCTTCGGCAAGTACCACACCATTCTGTGGTTCAGCCTGATCTACTGCGCCGGCCACGCCTGCCTGGCGGTGTTTGAAGACAGCCGCCAGGGCTTCTTCGTCGGCCTGGGCCTGATCGCGCTGGGTGCCGGCGGCATCAAGCCGCTGGTGGCCTCCTTCATGGGCGACCAGTTCGACCAGAGCAACAAGCATCTGGCCAAGATCGTCTTCGACGCCTTCTACTGGATCATCAACTTCGGCTCGCTGTTCGCCTCGCTGCTGATTCCGCTGGCGCTGAAGAATCTGGGCCCGCAGTGGGCGTTTGGCATTCCCGGCATCCTGATGTTCGTGGCCACCTTCGTGTTCTGGCTGGGTCGCAAGCGCTATGTGCTGGTGCCGCTGCCGCCGAAGGACCCGCATTCGTTCGGCAACGTGGTGCGTACCGCGCTGACCGCGCAGGTGCCGGGCAAGGGACGCCCGGGCCTCACCCTGGCGATCCTGGGCGCGGTGCTGGCGGTGGCCTCGATGGGCCTCGTTGGCAGCCTGGGTATCGTGATCTGCCTGTGCATCGCGCTGGTCCTGCTGCTGGCGGGCATCGGCGGTGGCACCTGGATCCAGCTTGACCGCGCCCGTGCGGTGCACCCGGCCGAGGCCGTGGAAGGCGTGCGGTCGGTGCTGCGCGTGCTGGTGATCTTCGCGCTGACCACGCCGTTCTTCTCGCTGTTCGACCAGAAGGCCTCCACCTGGGTGCTGCAGGGCCAGCAGATGGCCATGCCGTCGTGGTTCACCGCCTCGCAGATGCAGGCGCTGAATCCGCTGCTGGTGATGATCCTGATTCCGTTCAACAACCTGGTGCTGTACCCGACACTGCGCCGCTTCGGTTTCGAGCCGACCGCGCTGCGCCGCATGACCGCCGGTATCGCCTTCAGCGGCCTGGCCTGGATCGTGGTCGGCGGCATCCAGGTGATGATGGACGGCGGCAACGTCATGTCCATCTTCTGGCAGATGCTGCCGTATGCGCTGCTGACCTTCGGTGAAGTGCTGGTCTCGGCCACCGGCCTGGAGTTTGCCTACAGCCAGGCCCCGCAGGCGATGAAGGGCGTGGTGATGAGCTTCTGGAACCTCACCACTACCATCGGCAACCTGTGGGTGCTGCTGTCCAACGCCGCGGTGCGCAATGACACGGTCACCCACCAGATCGCCAGTACCGGCTTGAGCGAGGCGGCCTTCCTGATGTTCTTCTTCGCCGGATTCGCGTTTGTGGCGGCGTTGGCCTTCGGTTGGTATGCCAAGCGCTATCGTATGGTCGACAACTACCGTACGGCCTGAGCCCTGACATGACCCCCGTCAATCTGCTGTTGATCGCCATCACCGTCATCGTGTCGTGGATGGCCTTCAAGAACCGCAAACTCGGCGACCGCCTGATCCTGTGGCCGCCGGCGGTGGACCGCCATCGCCAGTACTACCGCCTGGTGACCTACGGGTTCATCCATGCGGACCTGGCGCATCTGGCGTTCAACATGATCACGCTGTTCTTCTTCGGCGGCCAGATCGAGTCGTTGATGATCAACCTGACCGGCAGCTACCTGACCTATCCGGCGTTCTATCTGGCGGCGCTGGTGGTATCGATCCTGCCCAGCTACCTGAAGAACCAGAAGAACCCGAACTACCTCAGCCTGGGCGCGTCGGGCGCGGTGTCGGCGGTGCTGTTCGCCTTCATCCTGCTCAGCCCGTGGAGCGTGATCTTCGTGTTCTTCATCCCGGCCCCGGCGATCGTCTACGCGGTGTTCTACGTGGGCTACAGCATCTGGATGGACAAGCGCGGCGGTGACCGCATCAACCACAGCGCGCACCTGGCCGGTGCCGCGTTCGGCGTGATCTTCCTGCTGGCCATGCGCCCGGCGATCTTCGAGCATTTCCTGCGCGAGCTGAGCAACCCCAGCTTCCGCCCGCTGGGCTGAGCCTGCGCCGGGGGTACCGACCAACGGTCGGTACCTACCGGGATCGGGGTGCCTGCGCCTGGGGTACCGACCAACGGTCGGTACCTACCTGGGCCGGGGTTCCTGCGCCTGGGGTACCGACCAACGGTCGGTACCTACCGGGATCGGGGTGCCTGCGCCGGGGGTACCGACCAACGGTCGGACCTACCGGGACCGGGGTTCCTGCGCCTGGGGTACCGACCAACGGTCGGTACCTGACGGGACCGGGGTCACCGGCAGCCGACGGCAGGTCACGGCCGTTGATCGAGACGCGTGTACCGGGGCGGTATGCCGCCACCGGGGATGTCACGACCGTGGGTCGCGACGCATTCGGGGTCCGTTTCGCGGTAGGTCACGACCGTTGGTCGTGACGCCCGTATCGGGCCGCCACGCCCTCATCGCGGTAGGTCACGACCGTTGGTCGTGACGCCGGTATCGGGCCGCCACGCCGCCATCGTGGTAGGTCACGACCGTTGGTCGTGACCCAGGCCGTTCACGCGGCCTTCTTGCCTTCCGCACCATAGGCGCTGAGCAGGCGGGCATAGACCTCGTTGTCGATCTGGTCGAATTCCCAGCTCTGGGTCTGGCCATTCACGGCCAGCTGGAACAGGCCTTCCAGCAGCGAGCTGTCGGCATCGCCAGGGGCGGGGGAGGTAGGTGCGTTGTCCATGTGGACCTCCTTGTGGAGCACGATCGGGTAGGCAGGTGTCGCAAAACTCGTGCCAGCTTTCACGCCCTGTCCGTTACCGATATCGGCTTGAATCGGCGGAGCTTTAGGGCCGGATGTGACGCTCTACGTCGTTGCTTGCCCCTGTTCAGACTTCACGCGATCATGGCGCTACGCTGCGCACTATCGCGTCAGTTGCCGCAGGAGACACCGCCCATGGCTTCGGTCACCCCGCCCGGATTGGCATACGAGGTGGAGCACGATCTGGCCAACCACCGGTTCCAGGCTCGGGTTCAAGGGCATCTGGCACTGCTGGATTACCAGATCAAGTCGCTGAAACGACAGAAGCGCATGGTCATCACCCACACCGAGGTGCCTGAACCCATCGAGGGGCGTGGCATCGCAGGGGAGTTGACCAAGGTGGCGCTCCGCTATGCGCGCGAACACAAATACAAGGTGGTGCCGGCGTGTGCCTACGCCGAAGCCTTCATGCAACGCCATGAGGAATACGACGACCTGCTGGCCGGCTGACGGCAGCAGGGGGTGTCTCACGGACGACCGATCATCATGCTGGGTTTCAACAAGGGGATTGCAATGAACATCGTAGTAAACCGTCGCGCGCTGCGCGCCAGCGCGTTGGCCCTGGCCGTGGGCCTGGTGCTGGTGGCCGGCTGCAAGCGCGACGCCGCCGATACCGCCGCACCACCGGCCGATGGCAGCACGGCAGCGCAGCCGGCCAACATCGAGACGCCTGCCGACGCAGCGGCCCCGGTGGAACTGCGCGACGTGATCGAAAACACGCCGCAGGCCGTGGTGGGGATCAGCTACCCGACCGACATCGCGCGGTACCCGGGCCTGGCCAAGGCACTGTCCGACTATGCCGGCGCGGCGCGCGGGGAGTTGCAGCAGGCCGTGGATGGCCTGGGCAATGACAAGCCGACGATGCCTTACGAGCTGTCGCTGAGCTTCGAGAAGGTGCTGGAAACCCCGCAGCTTGTGGTGGTCAGCGCCGATGGCAGCCGCTACACCGGCGGTGCCCATGGCGAGCCGCTGGTCGCGCGCTTTGTGTGGTTGCCCGAGCAGCAGCAGATGCTCACCGCCGACAAGCTGGTGGCCGACGCCAAGGGCTGGAAGGCGGTCAGTGACTACATCGGCGACCAGCTGCGCGAGCGCGTGGCCACCCGCCTGAGCAGCGAAGACATGGACCCGGGCCAGCTGCAGGAGTCGCTGCGCAGCGCCAGCCGCATGATCGCTGATGGCACCGAGCCGAGCGCGGAGAACTTCAGTCAGTTCCAGCCGCTCACCGGTACCGATGGCAAGATCAGCGCGGTACGTTTTGTGTTCCCGCCGTACCAGGTGGGGCCGTACTCGGATGGCACGCAGACCGTGGATGTTCCGGCCAGCGTGCTGGCGCCGCACGTCGGCACCGCCTACGCGGGGCTGTTTGCCCGGGGCTGACCGACGGAGGCAATGTGGACGCGGGACTGCAACGACGAGTGACGCTGTTGCTGCACGAGGCGGGGGTCACCGTTGGCGGTGACCAGCCGCACGACATCCACGTGCATGACCCGCAGTTCCATACGCGGGTCATGGCCCAGGGCTCGCTCGGCCTGGGCGAGAGTTACATGGACGGCCAGTGGGACGCCGCCTCGCTGGACGGCTTCCTGTATCTCCTGATGCAGGCCCACCTGGACGAGCGCGTGCACAGCTGGCGCGAAGTGGCCGATGGACTCAAGGCGCGCCTGTTCAACCTGCAGGCGGGCAGTGGCAGCTTCGAAGTCGGCAAGCGCCACTATGACCTCGGCAATGATCTGTACGAGGCCATGCTCGGCCAGCGCCTGGTCTACAGCTGCGGTTACTGGCGCGACGCGCAGGACCTGGACGGGGCGCAGGAAGCCAAGCTCGACCTGATCTGCCGCAAACTGGGATTACGCCCGGGCCAGCACGTGCTGGATATCGGCTGTGGCTGGGGCGAAGCGTTGAAGTTCGCCGCCGAACGCTATGGCGTATCCGGCGTGGGCATCACCATTTCGCAGGAGCAGGCCGAGTACGCGCGCCAGCTGTGTGCCGGTCTGCCGATCGAGATCCGCCTGCAGGACTACCACGACCTCAACGAGACCTTCGACGCGATCTTCTCGGTGGGCATGTTCGAGCACGTGGGCGACAAGAACTACCGCGGGTACTTCGAGGTGGCGCGGCGCTGCCTGCATCCGCACGGGTTGTTCCTGCTGCACAGCATCGGCGGCAACCTGTCGCGCCACCGCACCGATCCCTGGATTGCGCGCTACATCTTCCCCAACTCGATGCTGCCCTCGGCCGCCCAGCTCACCGCCGCGTTCGAAGGGCTGTTCGTGCTGGAGGACTGGCACAACTTCGGCACCGACTACGAGCGTACGCTGCAGGCCTGGCGGTTGAACGTGGAAAACGCGTGGCCGCAGCTGGATCCGCAGCGTTACGACGAACGCTTCAAGCGCATGTGGCGTTTCTACCTGGCCGCCTCGATGGCCAGCTTCCGCTGCCGGCAGCTGGTGCTGTCGCCGCATGGGGTTCCGGGTGGGTATGTGGCGCCGCGCTGACGGCGCGCTATGTGGAACCACACCACATGTGGCTGAACGCGCCCGTTGACGGCGCAGCACGGCCTCGACCGCCACTCCGGTCGTTTCCGGGTAGCATCCCCGCATGCATGATGCCGTTTCTTCCGCCGTAGTCCACGCGTTGCGCAGCGCCCGCAGTGAGGTGGAGGCCGCGTTCGCCGGTGCGCGCGATGCGGACGCTGCACTTGCAACGGCTGCGGCCACGCTGGAGGCCGCGTTGTCGGCACACGGCGACGATCCGCTGCTGCTGACCGGGCTCGGCGCCGTTGCCTGTGACCGCGCGCAGTACGCCCACGCGCGTGAGGTGTTGAAGCGGGCATTGGCGCTGGGCAGCGATGATCGGCATGCGGCATTCAACCTTGGCGTGGCGTTGCTCAATACCGGGCGCATGGCGCAGGCGAGGGCGGCGTTCGAACAGGCGCGCACGATGGCTGCCTCACCGTTTACCTGGGACGCCTGGTTCGACCCGCAGGCGCATTGAGGGCCGTACCAACCAACGGTTGGTACCTGCCGCCACGTCCGTATCGCCATGGCAAAACGCGTATCGCCATGGTAGAAGAGCCAAAAAAGAACGCCCGGCATGGCCGGGCGTTCTGGTGGTGCACGTCGATCGAGCGGACGCTTACTTCTTGCTGTCACCCGAGGTCAGGCCACGCTTTTCGAGCAGCGGCTCGATCTGCGGGGCGTGCCCGGCGAAGTCCTGGAACAGCTGCATCGCGTCCACGCTGCCGCCCTTGGACAGCAGCGCCTTGCGGAAGTGGTCGCCATTCTTGCGGCTCAGGCCGCCGTTCTCGCGGAACCACTTCTGGGTGTTGGCGTCGAGCACTTCGGACCAGATGTAGGCGTAGTAGCCGGCCGAGTAGCCGTGAAGTACGGGGTCTTGTAGCGCGGCGGAACCGGCGCGTAGTAGATGCCGTCCTTCTCCAGCGCGGCGCGCTCGAAGGCCATCACGTCCTTGGCGGCCGGCACCTGGTCCGGCCCGATCTGGTGCCAGCGCTGGTCAAGCATGGCCGCGCCCAGGTACTCGGTGGTGGCAAAGCCCTGGTTGAACTTGGCCGCGGCAATCACCTTGTCCAGCAGCGCCTGCGGCATGGCCGAGCCGTTCTGGTAGTGCTTGGCGTAGTTCTTCAGGATGGCCGGGTTGTCCGACCACATTTCGTTGACCTGCGAGGGGAACTCGACGAAGTCGCGCGGCACGGCGGTACCGGAGAAGTAGGGGTACTTCACGTTGGAGAACATGCCGTGCAGGGCGTGGCCGAACTCGTGGAAGGTGGTGGTCACTTCATCCCAGGTCAGCAGGGTCTGCTGGCCGGCCGGCGGCTTGGGAATGTTGAGGTGGTTGGCCACCACCGGCTTGAAGCCGGTCAGCGCGGACTGCGACACATACGAGTTCATCCAGGCGCCACCGCGCTTGGAGGCGCGTGCATACGGGTCGAAGATGAAGATCGCCAGCTGGCTGCCGTCGGCGTCGAACACGTCATAGACGGTGACGTCGTCGTGGTAGACCGGCAGGTCGGTACGCTGCTTGAAGGTCAGGCCGTATTCCTGGTTGGCGGCGAAGAACACGCCGTTTTCCAGCACGTTCTTCAGCTCGAAGTACGGCTTGAGCTGGGATTCGTCGAAGTTGTACTTGGCCTGACGGACCTTCTCGCTGTAGAACGCCCAATCCCAGGCTTCCAGCTTGAAGGTGGGCTTGCCGGCGGCCTTCTGTTCCTGGTCGATCATGGCCTGCAGGTCGGCCGCTTCGCGCTTGGCGTTGGCCACGGCGGCCGGGGCGAGCTGGCCGAGCATGGCGTTGACCGCTTCGGGGGTCTTGGCGGTCTGGTTGGTGAGGTTGTAGGCGGCGAAGTTGGCAAAGCCCATCAGCTTGGCCTTGTCGGCGCGCAGCTGCATGATGCGCGAGACCAGCGCGGTGTTGTCGTACTGGCCGCCGCGGCTGCCGCGGGTGATGGAGGCTTCGTAGATCTTCTGGCGCAGGTCGCGGTTGCGCAGGTTGGTCAGCGGCGGCTGGCCGGTGGTGTTGAGCAGGGCGATGACGTACTTGCCGTCCAGCTTGCGGGCCTTGGCGGCTTCGGCGGCGGCGGCGATCTGCTCGGGCGACAGGCCATCGAGCTGCTTGACGTCATCAACGACGACCGCCGAGGCGTTCACTTCGTTCTGGACGTTCTGGCTGAACGTGGTGCCGAGGTTGGCCAGTTCGGCGTTCATGGCCTTGAGCTTGGTCTTGTCGGCATCGTTGAGTTTGGCGCCGGCGCGGACGTAGCTTTCGTAATACTTTTCGACCAGGCGCACGCCTTCGGCGTCGAGGCCGAGCTGGGCGCGGGTGTCGTACAGGGTCTGGATGCGGGCGAACAGCTTGCCGTTGAGGGCGATGGCGTCGCTGTGGGCGGCAAACTTGGCCGAGTAGTCGGCCTGGAGCTTCTTGCGGGTGTCGTTGGTGTCGGCGCCGACCAGGCTGAAGAAGACGGTCGTGGCGCGATCCAGGGTGTCACCGCTCTTTTCCAGGGCGATGAGGGTGTTGTCGAAGGTCGGCTTGGCCTTGTTGTTGGCGATGGCCTCCACTTCCTTGAGCTGCTGGGCCATGCCAGCATCGAAGGCGGGGGCGAAGTCGCTGTCCTTGATCTTGTCGAACTGCGGGTAATGCAGCGGCAGCGGGCTGTCGGCGAAGAACGGGTTGGCCTGCTGGGCGTTCGCGGCGGTGGGGGTGGCGGCGACGGCGGAATAGGCAGGCAGGGCCAGGCCGAGGGTGACGGCGACGGCAAGGGCAAGACGGGTGGTCAAGGGGAATTCTCCGGTCAGACAAGTGCCCGAGGGTAACCCGGGGTGGCGGGGTGGGGCTTGTGTCGAAAGGCATGTTGAAAGCGTGGGGCGCAAGGCGCGGTTGGTCTGAGGCATGGCGCGTGGTGGCTGGGGGGCTGCGGGGCACGCTGTAAATCCCGCTCCGCGGTCCGGCCCAGCCGCTGGCGGCTGTGCGTTCAAGCGCATGCGAGGCAGTGCCTCGCAAGCAATGCGCTCTCACCCCTGGGCGCTCGTGGTCGGCATCCATGCCGCCCAACGGCCCGCGAACCCCCAACCGCCCCGCGCTGGACATCGGGTCGGCGCCTCACCAAGAGCACAAGTCTCTCTATCTGTAGGAGGGTAGTGCCGGCCGCTGGCCGGCTCCCCATGAACCCCACCGCGTAAGCGCCACCTCACGGCCCGTTGCCCCGTTCATCCCCACCACGGCGCTAAGATGCTTTTTTGCGCAGGAGCTCGGCCATGACCACCGCCTTTGATTTCTCGTTCGTGGACCTCACCGGGCAGCCGCAGGCGCTGGAGCAGTACCGGGGCAAGGTGCTGCTGTTGGTGAACGTGGCCAGCAAGTGCGGGTTTACCCCGCAGTACGAAGGGCTGGAGGCGCTCTGGCGGGAGTACGCGGCGCGCGGGCTGGTGGTGATCGGGTTCCCGTGCGACCAGTTCGGGCACCAGGAGCCGGGCAATGCCGAGGAGATCCGCAGTTTCTGTTCGCTGACCTACGCGGTGGATTTCCCGTTGTCGGACAAGGTCGAGGTCAACGGAGAGGGCGCGCACCCGCTGTGGCAGTGGCTGAAGGCGGAGAAATCCGGGGTGTTGGGGACGCGCGGGATCAAGTGGAACTTCAGCAAGTTCCTGGTCGGTCGCGACGGGCAGGTGCTGCAGCGCTATGCGCCGACCGACAAGCCCGAGTCGCTGCGCGACGACATCGAGGCGGCGCTGGCGTAACGCCGGGCTCTGCCCGGCTCCGTGATCCCGGTAGTGCCGGCCGCTGGCCGGCTCCTCGCATCGCCGGTTCGCCCAACGTTCCAGCCACGCATGGCGAGGCTCTACCGGCTCGCATCACCGGATCGCCGACGTTCCAGCCACGCATGGCGTGGCTCTACGCCGCTGCGGTGGAATCAGCCGCCTGCTTTGCGGTTGCGCAGGTCTTCGGGCAGCAGGGCGAGGATGTCGTCGACGATTTTCGGCAGGCTTTGCTCGGAATAGCCGCGATGCACGCGGGCGATGCTGCCGTCGTGGCCGATGATGAACATGTGCGGGATGGCCTGGATGCCGTACTGGTCGCTGACCTCGCCCTTGGCGTCGTGGATGTAGTCCAGTGGCGGGGCGTTGCGGCTGCGGGCGATGGCGGCGAAATCGGCGCGCGGTTCCTTCAGGTTCACCGCGTAGACCTGCAGCGCGTCATGCCCGATGACCTTCTGCAGCTGGCCCAGGATCGGCAGTTCCTTGCGGCACGGGCCGCACCACGAGGCCCAGAACGTGACGATGACAACCTTGCCGCGCTGGCTGGCCAGGTCGACCACGTTGCCTTGGCGGTCCTTGCCGAGGATCTGCGGCGGGATATCGCCGGCTTTCGGTGAGGGTGTTGCAGGCGCGGCGGCGCTTGCAGCCAGGCTCATGGCGAGCAGCAGGCAGGCGAGGGCGGGGCGGATCTTCCTGATCATCGGCACGGCTCCAGGTCAGGCCCGACCGTTGCCGGGCTGACGCGGAATATAGCCGAACGTGCATCCGATCGTTGGCGCGGAAGCCGACCAACGGTCGGCTCTACCCGGCAGGGCCGCGGTCGGCGAATCAGCCCCGTAGAGCCGGGCTCTGCCCGGCTGGCGCGCAGGCTGGCGAATCAGCCCGTAGAGCCGGGCTCTGCCCGGCTGGCGCGCCGGTTGGTCGATCAGCCGGGCAGAGCCCGGCGCTACGGGGTGGCGCAGATTGGTCGATGAGCCGGGCGGAGCCCGGCGCCGCGGGGTGGCGCAGGTCGATCAGCCGGGCGGAGCCCGGCGCCGCGATTACTTTTCGACGAACGCGCGCTCGAAGACGTAGTGGCCCGGGGTGCCGATGCGTGGCGAGGTCTGGAAGCCACGGCTGTCCAGCACGGTGCGCAGGTCGGCCAGCATCTGCGGGCTGCCGCAGATCATGGCGCGGTCGTTTTCCGGATCCAGCGGCGGCAGGCCGAGGGTCTTCTGCATCTCGCCGCTTTCCATCAGCGAGGTCAGGCGGCCCTGGTTGGGGAACGCCTCACGGGTGACGGCCGGGTAATACAGCAGCTTGTCGCCGATCATCTCGCCGAGGAATTCGTGCTCGCGCAGTTCCTTCTCGAACAGGTCGCGGTAGGCCAGGTCCTTTTCGTAACGCACGCCGTGGGTGAGGATCACCTTGTCGAAGCGTTCGTAGGTTTCCGGGTCCTTGATCACCGACAGCCACGGCGCCAGGCCGGTGCCGGTGCCCAGCAGGTACAGGTGCTTGCCCGGGTGCAGGTCGCTGATCAGCAGGGTGCCGGTGGGCTTCTTGCCGACCAGTACCTTGTCGCCCTGCAGCCGCGAGGTCAGCGGGCCGTCCTGCACCTTGATGCTGAAGAACTCCAGGTTCTCTTCCCAGTTGGCGCTGGCGATCGAGTAGGCACGCAGCAGCGGCCGCGTCTCGGTTTCCAGGCCGATCATCACGAACTGGCCGTTCTCGAAGCGGAAACCGCTGTCGCGGGTCGTGGTGAAGCTGAAGTAGGCGTCGGTCCAGTGACGGACCTCAAGCACCGTTTCGGCGCCGAAAGCGGAAGACATGGGGGTGGGGTCTGATCTGTTTTGTCCCGGCCAGTTTATCTCAAATGAGATAAATTCTCATTGACTGGCCGGGAAGGCCGGTGGAACGGGGCTGTCAGCGGTATCCCGCCGCCTGCAGTTCGAACAATTCGGCATACCGACCGCCCTGGGTCATCAGCTCGGCGTGGGTGCCGCTGGCCTCGATCCGGCCGCCGGCCAGCACCAGGATGCGGTCGGCCATGCGCACCGAGGAGAAGCGGTGCGAGATCAGCACGGCGGTGCGGTTGTCGGACAGTTCCTTGAAGCGCTGGAAGACCTCGAACTCGCTGCGCGCATCCAGCGCGGCGGTGGGCTCGTCGAGGATCATCACCTGGGCGTCGCGCATGTAGGCCCGCGCGATGGCGATCTTCTGCCACTGCCCCCCGGACAGGTCCACGCCCTGTTTGAAGCGCCGGCCGATCAACTGGTCGTAGCCATTGGGCAGGGCGTTGATGACCTCGTCGGCCATGCCGCGGCGGGCCGCGTCGCGGATCCGCGCATCGTCGGTCATCGCTTCCACCAGGCCCACGCCGATGTTCTCGCCGGCGCTCAGGTTGTAGCGCACGAAGTCCTGGAAGATCACGCCCATGTTGGCGCGCAGGTCGTCCAGGTCGTAGTCGCGCAGGTCACGGCCGTCGAGCAGGATGCGACCCTCGTCGGGGTCGTACAGACGCGCCAGCAGCTTCACCAGCGTGGTCTTGCCGGCCCCGTTCTCGCCCACCAGGGCCAGCACTTCGCCGGCACGCAGTTCGAAGTCCAGGTGGCGCACCGCCCACGACTCGGCGTCGGGGTAGCGGAAGCCCACGTTCTCGAACACGAAGCCCTGGGTGATCGGCTGCGGGATCGCCACGGCATCGGTGCGCGAGTGGATTTCCGGCTGGATCTGGAAGAACGAGAACAGGTCGTCCAGGTACAGCGCCTGGCCGGCCACCTGCGAGAACCCGATCAGCAGGCCTTCCAGCAGCTGGCGCAGGCGCAGGAAGCTGCCGGCCAGGAAGGTGAGGTCGCCGATGGAGAAGTCGCCGCGCACGGTGCGCCACGCGATGTAGGCATAGGCGGTGTAGTAGCCCAGCGTGCCCAGCGCGGCCAGCAGCGTGCCCCAGAACGCACGCTTGCGGGCGAGTGCACGGTTGGCATGGAAGAACTTGTCGGCCAGGTACTTGTAGCGCTCGATCAGGAACCGGTGGAGGTTGAAGATCTTCACCTCCTTGGCGGTTTCCACGCTGGCCCCGATCTGGCGCAGGTAGTCCAGCTGGCGGCGCTCGGGCGTCCACTGGAAATTGAGGGAGTAGCCGGCCGCATTGAAGTGCGATTCGCCGATGAACGCCGGCACCAGCGCGACCGCCAGCAGCAGGATCAGCCACGGCGCGTACACCAGCAGGCCCACCGCCAAGCTGGCCACGGTGATGGCGTCCTGCACCTGGCCGAACAGCTGGCTCATCAGGTTCATCCGGCCCATGGTCTGGCGCCGCGCGCGGTCCAGCTTGTCCTGCAGGTCGGGGTCTTCGAAGTCCTCCAGGTCCAGCTCGGCGGCGTGCTCCATCAGCCGCACGCTGGTGACGTTGGTGAACAGTTCCGAGAGCAGGCTGTCGGCGTAGTTCACCGCGCGGCCCAGCAGGTCGGAGACGATCGCCAGGCCGAACTCCAACGCCAGCAGGCCCAGCAGTGGATTGAGCAGGCCACTGGACAGCGCCTCGCCGAACGGCGGGAACCCGGCCTCGTGCTGGCTCAGGTGCAGCGCCGCGTCGATGATCAATTTGCCCACGTACAACATCGCCACCGGCAGCAACGCACGGATCAGGCGCAGGCCCAGGCTGGCGCTGGCCAGGCCGGGGCTGGTCTGCCACACCTGGCGCAGGAACGGGGGCAGGTTGCGCATCGCCTGGAAGCGTTCGCGCAGGCTGGGATTCTTCTGGCCGGGCGCACCGGCAGCGGGGGAGGCAGGCATGGCCGCTATTGTGCGCGCCCGCGCCGTGGCGGAGGGATGAATGCGTTGCATGCCACGCCACCAAAGCGCGCACTTATCCCAACCGGTAGGTGCCGACCGTTGGGCGGCACGGCAATCACACCGTAGGTGCCGACCGTTGGCCGACACGGAAATCACACGGTAGGTGCCGACCGTTGGTCGGCACTACCGGGTTACGGCAGCGGCGGCAGCAAGCCCGCGCCCAGACGGTTCCAGGCATTGATCACGGCCACGCCGACGCTCAGGTCGCTGATGCCCTTTTCATCGAAGTGCG
>LNAP01003586.1_pt2 | contig 64035 bp, 48 predicted proteins | sample 602601 | NCBI WGS metagenome assembly LNAP01 (sample SAMN02440304, study PRJNA202911) | soil metagenome | biome: Subtropical and temperate rainforests or woodlands; isolation source: soil samples (1 kg each in a 20% v/v slurry with milli Q water) were... ...
AATCGGCGGCAAGTATGGAGAATCGACGTAGTCATTGCAACGCCACAGGCCGCAGCGATAAGGCTTTCAGGCACCTGAAACAAGGTATTTCGGCCTCTAAATGAGGTTGGTTCTCAGGTGTCTGCCCTTATCCCTAACCGTCTACGAATGTGTCTTGTGCCTCATAGCAAACACTGACGGCTAATGCGCCAGTTTAGTAGATGAAAAAGCAGCGTGAGGGTTACCTGTCGGCGGGGTGCGACACTGGGTCGCATCGCGACTTAAGGCCAGATTGGCCGATTGGTCAGGTTGCTCGATTTAGTGATTTGTTTGGCGGATGAGGGCTTTTAGAGAGTTGAAGAGCATGACCCGCAGTCCGTCGCGCCATGTTCTTCAACTCAAATTGCTCGTTACCGCGACAAGCTCAGGACATACGCCGCCAGTACATGCACTTTGTCATTGCCCAGGTATTGCTCTTGCGCCGGCATCTGGCCGTTACGGCCGTTGCGGATGGTTTGCTGCAGTTGCACCAGGCTGCTGCCGTAAATCCAGCCGCCAGGATGGGTCAGGTCCGGTGCGCCCATCAGGGCGTTGCCTTTGCCTTCCGGTCCGTGGCACGCCTGACAGGTGCTGGCGTAAGTCGCAGCACCAGCGGTCAGGTCTGCATCGCTTTCTGCAGGCTGTGGCAAACCGGCCAGCTTGGTTCGCACAAAGGCTGCCACGTTCTTCACTCCGGCATCACCGATAACCGGGCCCCAGGCCGGCATGGCTGCCTGACGACCATGCAAGATGCTGGCTTTCACCGCTTGCGCATCGCCGCCCCAGCGCCAGTTGGTGTCGGTCAGGTTGGGGAAACCGACGGTACCTTTGGCGTCTGAGCCGTGGCAAACCGAGCAATTGGTGGCAAACAGGCGACCGCCAATTTTCAGCGCTTCAGGATTTTTGCTCAGTTCTTCCAGCGGTGTGGCCGCGAGGCGGGCGAACAGTGGGCCGTATTGCGCATCGGCCTTGTCTACTTCGCGCTGCCATTGGTTAACCTGGGTCCAGCCATCGCTGTAGCCAGGCAACACGCCTTTCCAATTACCCAGGCCTGGGTAAAGCAGCAGATAAATGAAGGCAAAAATGATGGTGCCGACGAACAACAGAAACCACCACCGCGGCAGCGGGTTGTCGTATTCCTCGATGCCATCAAAGGCATGCCCCATGGTTTTATCGCCGCCATTGGGGGTTTCACCGCTGCGGGTAGAAAACACCAGCCAGAGCAAAGCGAACAGGCTGCCCAGGGTTAAAAAGCAGACGTACCAACTCCAGAAAACAGTCATTTCAATGTTCCCCTGCTCAGCGCTTGTTCTTGATGGCGGTGCCGAGCACCTGCAAGTACGCAACCAGCGCGTCCATCTCGGTTTTGCCTTGTACGGCAGCGCTGGCGCCTTCGATATCCGCGTCGGTGTAAGGCACGCCCATCAGGCGCATCACTTGCAGTTTCTTGATCCAGTTGGTGTTGAACCAGCCATGGGTAGCCAGGCATTTTCGATTCCGGCACCACGTTGCGCGGGTTGTACAAGTGTGCGCGGTGCCAGTCATCGGAGTAGCGCGCGCCAACACGGGCGAGGTCCGGGCCGGTGCGTTTCGAGCCCCATAGGAAGGGGTGATCCCACACGCTTTCACCGGCTACCGAGTAGTGGCCGTAGCGTTCGGTCTCGGCGCGGAAGGGGCGGATCATTTGCGAGTGGCAGCCGACGCAGCCTTCGCGGATGTAAATGTCGCGCCCTTCCAGTTGCAACGCGGTGTAGGGCTTCATGCCATCCACAGGCTTGTTGGTTACGTCCTGGAAGAACAGCGGCACAATTTGCGTCAGGCCGCCGATGCTGACCGCCAGCACCATGCATAGCACCAACAGGAACACGTTCTTTTCGAGTACTTCATGTTTGCTCATGGCCGCTCTCCTCAAGCCATCTGCGCAGCGGCGGCAACTTCTGCCGGCTGTGCGCTGCGCACGGTGCGCCAGGTGTTGTAGGCCATCAGCAGAACGCCGATGAGGAAGATCGCCCCACCGACCATGCGCACGACGAAACCAGGGTGACTGGCTTCTAGCGCTTCCACGAAGGAGTAAGTGAGGGTGCCGTCACTATTAATGGCGCGCCACATCAGCCCTTGGGTGATACCGCTAACCCACATCGACGCGATGTAAAGCACGGTGCCGATGGTGGCCAGCCAGAAGTGCGCGTTGACCAGACCCATGCTGTACATCTGTGGGCGGCCCCAGAGTTTCGGGATCATGTGGTACAGGGCGCCAAAGCTGATCATGGCTACCCAGCCGAGGGCGCCAGCATGCACGTGGCCGATGGTCCAGTCGGTGTAGTGGGAGAGGGCGTTGACGGTCTTGATCGCCATCATCGGACCTTCAAAGGTCGACATGCCGTAGAACGCCAGCGATACAACCAAAAAGCGCAGGATCGGGTCGTCACGCAACTTATGCCAGGCGCCCGAGAGCGTCATCATGCCGTTGATCATGCCGCCCCAACTCGGTGCCAGCAGTACCAGTGACATCACCATGCCCAGCGACTGTGCCCAATCTGGCAGCGCGGTGTAGTGCAGGTGGTGCGGACCGGCCCAGATATAAAGGGTGATCAGCGCCCAGAAGTGCACGATGGACAGACGATAGGAGTACACCGGACGGTTGGCTTGCTTGGGTACGAAGTAATACATCATCCCCAGAAAGCCTGCGGTGAGGAAAAAGCCCACGGCGTTGTGCCCGTACCACCACTGGATCATGGCGTCAGTCGCGCCGGAATACAGGGAGTAGGACTTGGTCATGCTTACCGGCACTTCCAGGTTGTTGACGATATGCAGCACCGCGACGGTGAGGATAAAGGCGCCGTAGAACCAGTTACCGACATAGATATGCTTGGTTTTGCGCTTAAGCAGCGTGCCGAAGAACACCACGGCATAGCCGACCCACACGGCTGTGATCAGCAGGTCGATAGGCCATTCGAGTTCCGCGTATTCTTTCGAACTGGTGTAGCCCAGTGGCAGGCTCACGGCGGCGAGTACGATCACCAATTGCCAACCCCAGAAGGTCAGCGCAGCCAGGCGCGGCGCGAACAGTGCGGTTTGGCAGGTGCGTTGTACGGTGTAGTAGGACGTGGCGAAAAGTGCGCAGCCGCCGAAGGCGAAGATTACGGCGTTGGTGTGCAGGGGGCGCAGGCGTCCGAAGCTGATCCAGGGGAGGTCGAAGTTCAGTTGTGGCCAGACCAGTTGGGAAGCGATAAACACCCCCAAGCCCATACCGACGATGCCCCATACCACCGTCATAATGGCGAACTGGCGAACCACCTTGTAGTCGTAGGCAGTCGTGGTTGTTGTGCTCATGTCAGGCCCATCCGCGGATTTCTCTAGTTGTTGAAGGCGAGGCGAAGCATGGCGAAACCGACAAGCGGCGATATTGATCTGTATCAACCGGTATCCGGCGGGGCGCAGCCCGCTCAGTGGCTGTGGGATAGGCCTGTAGGAGATACCCAGGCAACTCTCATTTTCGCCCACGGCGCTGGTGCGCCAATGGATAGCCCGTTCATGACTGCCATGGCGGCGCGCCTGGCCGCGCAGGGCGTGGCTGTGGTGCGTTTTGAGTTTCCCTACATGGCTCAGCGGCGCCTTGATGGCGGCAAGCGGCCGCCCAATCCACAGGCGCGTTTGCTTGAGCACTGGCGAGCGGTGTATGCCCAGGTGCGCCAACAAGTCGCAGGGCCATTGGCTATTGGCGGCAAGTCCATGGGCGGGCGAATGGCCAGTCTGCTGGCCGACGAGTTGGGCGCGGATGCGCTGGTGTGTTTGGGCTATCCGTTCTATGCCGCCGGCAAGCCGGAAAAGCCGCGGGTGGCGCATTTGGCCGAGTTGCGCACGCCGACGCTGATTATTCAGGGCGAGCGGGACGCGCTAGGGGATAGGCCGACGGTGGCGCAGTACGCGCTGTCGGCTGAGATTGAGTTGATGTGGTTGCAGGCGGCAGATCATGACCTCAAACCGTTGAAGTCATCGGGTTTTAGTCATGAGCAGCATCTTCACACTGCAGCGCAGAAGGTCGCGGCGTTTTTAACGTAGGCGTACCGGGCCCCCGCCTGCGCGGGGACGACGGTGTTGTGTTGCTCGCCGCCGTCTTCCCCGCGCAGGCGAGGAACCGCAGGCCGGCCGCGTAATCAGCGGTTAAACCGCTCCACCAACGCCGATTGGCGTTGCGCGGTGATGGTCAGTTCCTTGCTCAACTGCGCGGTGTTCTGCGCTTCGCCGGAGGTTTGGTCGGCGAGCAGGGCGATGGTGGTGATGTTTTGGTTGATCTCATCGGCCACCGCACTTTGCTCTTCCGCCGCCGCCGCGATTTGGTCAGCCATATCGGCGATATTGGCCACCGCATCACTGATGCCAGCCAGCGCCTGGTCGGCTTTCAGGACGCGTTCAACGCCTTCATCCGCCTGTTTACGGCCAATTTCCATGGTTAGCACAGCCTCTTCGGCGGTGCGTTGCAACTTAGCGATCAGTTGGTGGATTTGTCCGGTTGATTCAGCGGTACGTTGTGCCAGCGAACGGACCTCGTCAGCTACCACGGCAAAACCACGGCCCATTTCACCCGCGCGGGCCGCTTCGATGGCAGCGTTTAGGGCGAGCAGGTTGGTCTGGTCGGCGATGCCTTTGATCACATCGACTACGCCGCCAATTTCGTTGCTGTCCTGGGCCAGGCGGGTAACGGTTTCGCCGGTTTCGCCGACGGAAATCGACAGACGCTGGATCGCTTCGCGGGTTTCACCGGCAATGGTGCGGCCCTCGCCAGTAAGGCGGTTGGCTTCCTGGGTGGCGATGGCGGTGCGGGCCACGTTGCTGGCTACTTCCAAGGTGGTGGCGGCCATTTCGTTGACGGCGGTGGCGACCTGTTCGGTTTCCACGCGCTGACGTTCCAGGCCTTTGGAGCTGTTCTGCGCCAGGGTGTCGGCTTGACGGGCTTGTTCGGTCAGATGTTCAGCACTGTCCTGCAGGCGGGTCAGGCAGGTTTTCAGCCGCGCTTCCTGGCTGAGCATGGCCATTTCCAGGCGCGCTTGTGGGCCGCGGCTGTCGGTGTACATGGTGGCGATCAGCGGATCGGAGTTGCTTTGCTCAGCCAGTTTCAACAGCCGGCGCAGGCCGCGTTGCTGCCAGTTCAAGCCCAGCAGGCCGAGCGGCACGGAAAGTACCGCCGCGAGCAAGAAGCCCCAATGGAAATCGAGCCAGGCGCCGAGCACAAAGCCGATCTGGCTAATCAGAATAAACGGCACCCAGTTCTGCAGAATCGGCAGCCAGACGTTGCTCGATGGAATGGCGGCTTTGCCAGTGTTAATGCGCTGGTACAGCGCTTCGGCGCGGCGGATTTGTTCCATGGTGGGCTTGATGCGCACCGATTCAAAGCCGATGACCTGGCTGTTTTCCAGCACCGGCGTGACATAGGCGTTAACCCAATAGTGGTCGCCATTGACGCAGCGGTTTTTCACGATGCCCATCCACGGTCGGCCCGCTTTCAACGTCGTCCACATATGCGCAAACACCGCCGGCGGTACGTCAGGGTGACGAACCAAATTGTGCGGCGAACCAATCAACTGCTCGCGGGTGTAGCCGCTAATTTCCACAAACGCATCGTTGGCGTACGTAATTTCGCCTTTGAGGTCGGTAGTGGAGATCAGGCGTTGCTGAGCAGGGAAGGTGCGTTCACGTTGGGTGACGGGCTGATTGTTGCGCATGGGGCTATATCCGTAATGTCCGTGCCGTTCTGATCGGCCGCTGCCGAGCAAAGTTGAGAAGAAAATTCCTACGCTTAACTTCCGCTAGCGAGTTTAACCAGATTTGAACTGGCGCACAGTTAAGCCTCAACAGTAAGCGTACTGGCAGCGCCAGGCCCCATGGCCAACGCCGCCAGCCCGCGCGGTACAGCCTTACCCAGCGATCAATTGTCGCAGCACGTAATGGAGGATGCCGCCGGCGCGGAAGTATTCCACTTCGTTGAGCGTATCGATGCGGCACAGCACCTCGAATTGCTCCTGTTTGCCGTCCTCGCGGGTGAGGGTCAGCGGCAGGTGCATCAGCGGTTTTAGCTCGACGTTATCCAGCCCGCCAATGCTCAAGGTTTCCTTGCCGGTAAGGCCCAGGCTTTTGCGGTCCTGGCCATTGGTGAACTGCAGCGGCAGCACACCCATGCCGACCAAGTTGGAGCGGTGAATGCGTTCGAAGCTCTCCGCTAACACCGCTTTTACCCCAAGCAGGTTGGTGCCCTTGGCTGCCCAGTCGCGCGATGAGCCCGTGCCGTATTCCTTTCCCGCTACCACCACCAACGGTGTGCCTTCCTGCTGGTAGCGCATAGCGGCATCGTAGATCGCCAGCTTCTCGCCGCTGGGCACATGCAGGGTGTTGCCGCCTTCCTCACCGCCGAGCATTTCGTTGCGGATGCGGATATTGGCGAAGGTGCCGCGCATCATCACTTCATGGTTGCCGCGCCGTGAGCCGTAGGAGTTGAAGTCTTGCGGGGGCACGCCGTTTTCTTGCAGATAACGCCCGGCAGGGCTGCTGGCTTTGATGTTGCCGGCGGGGGAGATGTGGTCAGTGGTCACCGAGTCGCCGAGCAGGGCGAGGATGCGTGCGTCGGCGATGTTGCCGATGGCGGGCGGCGCTTGGTCAATTTTGTCGAAGAACGGCGGGTGCTGGATATACGTGGAGTCGGCCTGCCAGGCGTAGGTATCGGAATCCGGCACCGCAATGGCCTGCCATTTCTCGTCACCGGCAAACACCTCGGCGTACTCCTTATGGAACATCGCAGTGTCCACCTTCTGCACCGCTTCGGCGATTTCCGCCTGGCTGGGCCAGATATCGCGCAGGTACACCGGCTTGCCGTCTTTGTCGTTGCCCAACGAGTCGGCGCTGAGGTTGATGCGCACTGTGCCGGCCAGCGCATAGGCCACCACCAGGGGCGGTGAGGCCAGCCAGTTGGTTTTTACCAAGGGATGCACGCGGCCCTCGAAATTACGGTTGCCGGACAGCACTGACGCCACGGTGAGGTCGGATTGCTGAATAGCTTTTTCGATGGGTTCGGGCAGCGGCCCGGAGTTGCCGATGCAGGTGGTGCAGCCATAAGAAACCGAGGGCGTCGAGGTATTGGGTCAGGCCGGCAGCATTGTAGTAATCGGTCACTACTTTGGAGCCAGGCGCCAATGAACTCTTAACCCACGGCTGGCGTTTCAGGCCTTTCTCCACGGCTTTTTTCGCCAGCAAGCCGGCGGCCATCATGACGCTGGGGTTGGAGGTGTTGGTGCAGGACGTAATGGCGGCGATCACCACCGCGCCATGTTGCAGGCGATGGGTCTGCCCCTCGAACTCATAACTAACCCCGCCCACCTGCGAATCATCGTGAATCGCCGTGCCACCGCCGCCTTCACTCAGCAGGCGGCCTTCATCGGTGGCGATGGGCTTCACCTGCAGCCCCAGGAAATCATCAAAGGCCTGGCTGACATGGGGTAGCGCTACGCGGTCTTGTGGGCGTTTCGGCCCGGCCAGGCTGGCTTCGACCGTACCCATATCCAAGGCCAGTGCGTCGGTAAACTGCGGCTCATGGCCCGGCTCGCGCCACAGGCCCTGGGCTTTGCTGTAGGCCTCTACCAGCGCCACGGTCTCTTCGGGGCGACCGGACAGGCGTAAGTAGCCCAGGGTAATGTCATCCACCGGAAAGAAGCCGCAGGTGGCGCCATATTCCGGGGCCATATTGGCGATGGTGGCGCGGTCAGCGAGGGGCAGGGTGGCCAGGCCGTCGCCATAGAATTCGACGAATTTCCCCACCACGCCTTTTTTGCGCAGCATTTGCGTAACGGTGAGCACCAGGTCTGTGGCGGTAATGCCTTCTTTGAGTTTGCCGCTGAGCTTAAAGCCGATCACTTCGGGAATCAGCATCGACACTGGCTGGCCCAGCATGGCCGCCTCCGCCTCAATACCGCCCACGCCCCAGCCGAGTACGCCAAGGCCGTTGATCATGGTGGTGTGCGAGTCGGTACCGACCAGCGTGTCGGGGAAGGCAAAGGTGTGGCCGTCTTCTTCTTTGGTCCACACCGTGCGGCCGAGGTATTCCAGGTTGACCTGGTGGCAGATGCCCGTGCCCGGTGGCACCACGCTGAAGTTATCAAAGGCGTTTTGCCCCCAGCGCAAAAAGGCATAGCGCTCGCCGTTGCGCTGCATCTCGATTTCGACGTTTTGCTCGAAGGCGCTGTCGCTGGCGAACTTGTCGACCATCACCGAGTGGTCGATGACCAAGTCCACCGGCGATAGCGGATTGATTTTCTGCGGGTCGCCACCGGCCTTGGCCATGGCCGCGCGCATGGCGGCGAGGTCGACCACGGCGGGCACGCCGGTAAAGTCTTGCATCAATACCCGTGCCGGGCGGTATTGGATTTCCCGTTCGGAGCTACGGGTTTTCAGCCAGTCGACAATGGCTTGGATGTCGTCGCCATTAACAGTCTTGTTGTCTTCCCAGCGCAGCAGGTTTTCCAGCAGCACTTTCAGTGACTTGGGCAACGAATCGAGGTTGCCCAGGCGTTTGGCGGCCTCGGGCAAGCTGAAATAAACGTAGGTTTTATTGCCGACACTAAGGCTTTGGCGGCTATTGAGGCTGTTCAGGGACGGCATTGCTCATCTCCTTTCGGGCCCACACGGTCAGGGGCCAGTCGTGCGCAGTGGTGCTGCGTCATAAGGGGCGCCGCGCCGATAAGCGCAACGTTTAAATACAGGTCTAGCCTAGCTGGACTGGGGCGCTTCGCTTCGCGGCTACCCCTGCAACTGACTGCCCCTGAGCGCTCAGGGTTCCAACTCAGCTATCATGCGCGCCCTGAGGAGAACGCCTGATGACCACGTTGTTGCTGCACTGCCGCCCCGGTTTTGAAAATGAGGTGTGCGCCGAAATAAGCGACCATGCCGCGCGCCTGGACGTGGCCGGGTACGCCAAAGCCAAGCCCAATAGCGCCTGCGCCGAATTTATCTGCACCGACGCCGATGGCCCGGAACGCTTGATGCGCGGCCAGCGCTTTGCCGAGCTGATCTTCCCCCGGCAATGGGCGCGCGGGCAGTTTATTGACCTGCCAGAAACAGACCGTATCAGCGTGCTGCTGCAACACCTGCAAGACCTGCCCGTGTGCGGCAGCCTGTGGCTGGAAGTGCTGGATACCAACGACGGCAAAGAGCTGTCGAACTTCTGTAAAAAATTCGAAGTGCCGCTGCGTAACGCCCTGAAAAAAGCCGGGCGCCTGGTGGACGACGAGCGCAAACCGCGTTTGCTGCTGACCTTTAAAAGCGGCTCGGCTTGGCCGAAGCCAACAATTCGGCGTTCTGGCCTGGCGGTATTCCGCGGCTGAAATTCCCCCGCGAAGCCCCCAGCCGCTCGACCCTCAAGCTGGAAGAGGCCTGGCACCAGTTCATCCCCCGTGAAGAGTGGGATGAGCGCCTGAATGGCGATATGACCGGCGTTGATCTCGGCGCCTCGCCTGGCGGTTGGACTTACCAACTGGTCCGCCGCGGCATGCTGGTCACCGCCATCGACAACGGTCCGATGGCCGAAAGCCTGATGGACACCGGTCTGGTGCAACACCTGATGGTTGACGGCTTTACCTGGACGCCGAAGCAGCCGGTGGATTGGATGGTTTGCGACATCGTCGAAAAGCCTGCGCGCAATGCCGCTCTGCTGGAAACCTGGATTGGCGAAGGGCATTGCCGTGAAGCGGTGGTCAACCTCAAGCTGCCGATGAAACAGCGTTACGCCGAAGTAAAACGCCTGCTAGAGCGCATTGAAGAGGGCTTCAAGGCCCGTGGCGTGCGCGCCAGCATCCGCTGCAAACAGCTGTACCACGACCGTGAAGAAGTTACCTGTCACCTGCGTCGGCTAAGCAAGTAGCCGCGCCCGTTTGCGGAGTTGTTTATGTCTGAATTCGATCCTGCTGCGCCACTGGACGGCACCCTGGATGCCACCGGCCTGTTCTGCCCTGAGCCGGTGATGATGCTGCACAACAAAGTGCGCGACCTGCCGGCCGGCGGCCTGCTCAAAGTGATCGCCACCGACCCGTCGACCCGCCGGGACATTCCCAAGTTCTGCATGTTTCTCGGCCATGACCTGGTGCAGCAGGAGGAAGAGGCGGGCACTTACCTGTACTGGATTCGCAAGAAGGTCGACGGCTGATTCGTCGATTGGAGGTGGGCGTAGGTTGGGTCGGTCCGCGTTTGGTGAGCGCAGCGAAGCCCAATGGGCCGGCCCGACAGACCGCGCAACATGCTCCTCAACAGAGCGCCCGCTGGGCGGTGCGTTTCCTTGATATCTACACGCGGAGCCCGTCGGGCTCCCTGTTGGGCTTCGCTGCGCTCAACCCAACCTACGGGTGTCGTGCAGGCGGATGCGCTTTTTCGCACTACGCGCCAACCTGACGGTGAGCATCACCGCCGCACAGGTCAGCCCGACGATCAAGCCCTGCCACAAGCCCTTCGGCCCACTCGGTTCGCCAAACAGGTGCGACAGCCCCAGCGCATAGCCCACTGGCAAGCCAATGCCCCAATAGGCAAACAAGGTCATCACCATGGTTGCGCGAGTGTCTTGGTAGCCGCGTAGCGCGCCAGCGGCGGTGACCTGTATGGCGTCGGAAAACTGATACAAGCCGGCAAACACAATCAACGCCGACGCCACGCCAATCACCGTTGGGTCCGGGGTGTAAATCGCGGCAATCTCGCTGCGTAAGGTCAGCATCAGGGTGCAGAAGAACGCGGCAAAGGCCAGTGCGGTAAGAATCCCGACGCCCGCCACAAAGCGCGCCTGCCGTGGATCGCCAGCGCCGAGGGCGTGGCCAACCCGCACTGTCACCGCCATACCCAGGGCGTACGGAATCATAAAAGTCAGCGAGCTAAAGTTCAGCGCCACCTGGTGACCGGCCACCACATCGGCGCCAAGGCTGCCGATCAGCAAGGCGATGACGGCAAAAATGCTCGACTCGGCAAACACCGCAATACCAATTGGCAAGCCAATGCTCAGCAGGCGCTGAATGGGTTCCCAGCGCGGCCATTCAAAGCGGCTAAACAAGCCGGCCTTTTTATATGCCGGCGCCCAGTGCACGTAGGCGAGCATGGCGAAAAACATGCACCACATCGCCACGGCCGTGGCCCAGCCGCAACCGGGGCCGCCCATGGCCGGCACACCAAAATGGCCGTAGATAAAGACGTAGTTCAACGGAATATTTAGCAGCAGGCCGAGCAGGCCAATCATCATGCTTGGGCGGGTGCGCCCCAGGCCGTCACTGAAGCAGCGCAGCACGTAGTAAAGGGCAACGGAAGGAATGCCCAGGCCAATGCCGTACAGGTAAGTCATGCTCGGGCCGATCAGCGCCGGGTCGACTTTCATCACCTGCAAAACCGGTTCGGCATGCCACAGCACCACGCCAGCGCTGATACCTACTACCAGGGCCAGCCACAAAGCCTGGCGCACCAAGGCGCCGATTTCAGTCTCCTGGCCGGCGCCAAAGCGTTGCGCCACTTTCGGTGTGGTGGCCAGCAGGATGCCGGTCATGAGCAGAAATACCGGCACCCAAATCGAATTGCCTAAAGCCACGGCGGCCAAGTCGCGCGGGCCAACGCGGCCGGCCATTACCGCATCGACAAAGCCCATGGCCGAGTGCGACAGCTGGGCAATCATAATCGGCAGGGCAAGGGTCAGCAGGGTGCGCAGTTCGCGTAGGGAACGAGCAAAGCGGGATTCGCGGGCGATCACAAGGCAGTCCATTCTTTTTATCAAAAGCTATCAAGTGCGCACTGTATCGGCAGTGGTGGCCGGGCACTCGCTCTGTCGGTGAGGTGCAACGTACAGCAGGCGCGGGCTGCGCCAGAACAGAGCTTGCAAAGGAGCGGCGAGTTTACGCCTTGACGCACCGGTCAGGAAAGAGTCGCGGCAAATCCAGCGTCGCCCCGCGCCGGCTTACGCCCTAGAATGGCGCCCAGACTTTGGGAGCCTGCCATGCGAATTCTTGCCGACGAAAATATTCCGCTGCTGGACGAGTTTTTTGCCGAGTTCGGCGAGATCGAACGCATGCCCGGTCGTGCCTTCGACCAGGCCAGTGTGGCCCGCGCCGATGTGCTGCTGGTGCGTTCGGTCACACCAGTGAACCGCGCGCTGCTTGAAGGCAGCAAGGTGCGTTTTGTTGGCACTTGCACCATTGGCACCGACCACCTGGACCTCGACTATTTCGCCGAACAGAGCATCGGCTGGGCCAGCGCCCCGGGCTGCAATGCCCGTGGTGTGGTGGACTATGTGCTGGGTAGCCTGCTGACCCTGGCGGAAGTCAGTGGTGCCGATCTGGCCCAGCGCACTTACGGTGTGGTGGGCGCTGGGCAGGTCGGCGGCCGCCTGGTGGATGTGCTGCGCGGGCTGGGCTGGAACGTGTTGGTCTGCGACCCTCCGCGCCAGGCCGTCGAGGGCGGCGACTACGTCAGCCTGGACGAAATCATCCAGCGCTGCGACGTCATCAGCCTGCACACGCCGCTGATTGCCAGCACCCGCCATCTGCTCAACGCCGGCCGCCTGGCGCAGCTAAAAACTGGCGCCTGGCTGATCAACGCCAGCCGTGGCGCGGTGGTCGATAACGCCGCGCTGCGTGCGCTGCTGCAGCAACGTGTTGATGTGGAAGCAGTGCTGGATGTGTGGGAAGGCGAACCGCTGGTTGACGCGCAATTGGCCGAGCTCTGTCTGCTCGCCACGCCACATATTGCCGGCTATAGCCTGGACGGCAAGTTGCGCGGTACGGCGCAGATCTATCAAGCGTTCTGCCAACACTTCAACGTAGCCGCACGGGTGGACTTGGATGACCTGTTGCCGCCGTATTGGCTAACCGAGTTTGGTTTGGATGCCAGCGCGCCCGTGCCGGTGGCCTTGGCTTCGCTGTGTCGCGCCATCTACGACCCACGCCGTGACGATGCCGATTTTCGCCGTAGTCTGGAGGGCCCTGCGCCGGAGCGCAAAGCCGCCTTCGACGCCTTGCGCAAGCATTACCCCGGGCGACGCGAAATAGATGGTTTGCAGGTGAAGTTAAGCGGTGATGCGCCTGGGTTGGCGCAGGTGGTGCGGGCGTTGGGCGGGAAGTTGGTGTAACCCAGGGTGTGCCGGCCCGCGCACGCTGTGCGGGCCGGCACACCCTACGGGTTACTGGTCTTTAGGCTTTTCCATCCGGGCTTTTTCCAACTGCTCGCAGGCCTGTTGAATCATGCCTTCGGTAATCGGAATTTCCCGCCCTTGGGCATCAATCACAGCGCCGCCCACGGGGTGTTGTGGTGGCAGGGGAGCGGCGTGGCGTTCGCCGGTATGTTGGGTATGTAAGCTCATGGCTCGTCTCCTCATCAGGTGATGGGCGCATCGTAAGCGGCCCAGATGAATGCTCAGTGACAACAGCACGCTGTGCGCTTTTGTAGACGTCTTTTTTGTGAAACAAGCCGGGCCAACTAGTTCCCGCTTTTTTGAGGGTCGTATGTCGGTTTTTCATCTCGGTCTGATCATCAATCCGCTGGCCGGCCTGGGCGGGTCGGCGGGGCTCAAGGGCAGCGATGGCGTGGCCGCCGAAGCCTTGGCCCGCGGTGCGCTGCCGCGCGCGGCCGAACGTACGCGGGTGGCGTTGGAGCTGTTGTTACCGCTGCGTGAGCGCCTGCAATTTCTGACTTTTCCCGGCCCTATGGGCGGCGATTTGCTCGCAGAAATGGGCTTTAAACACCGTTTACTCGGTGAGCTACAGACCGGCGAAACCAGCGCTGCCGATACCCGCAATGCGGTGCAGGCCCTGCAAGCCAGCGGTGTGGCATTGCTGCTATTTGCCGGTGGCGATGGCACGGCACGAGACGTGTGCGCGGTGGCGCAAGAAGGCCAGGCCGTACTCGGGATTCCCGCCGGCGTGAAAATTCAGTCCGGCGTTTATGCCGTCAGCCCACGGGCAGCAGGTGAGCTGACGCGGCGCTTGGTTGAAGGCGGTTTAGTGCGCTTGAGCCATGCCGAAGTGCGCGATATCGACGAAGCCGCCCTGCGCGACGGGCGCGTGGCGGCGCGCTGGTACGGCGAACTGAGCGTGCCGCAAGAAGGCGGTTTTGTGCAGCAGGTGAAGCAGGGTGGGGTGGAGTCTGAGGAGTTGGTGCTCAGTGAGATTGCCGCCTGGCTGGAAGACACCTGGCAAGCCGACACCCGCTATGTGTTTGGCCCCGGTTCGACCTTGCATGGCTTGGCCCAAAACCTCGGTTTACAGACCACTTTGCTGGGCGTGGACGTTATCGAAAATGGTCGGGTGCTGGCCCTGGATGTAACCGAGGCGCAGTTGTTCGAGTGGGTTGAGGGCAGACCCGCCGTGCTGTTGGTCACGGCGATCGGCGGCCAGGGCCATATTCTTGGGCGCGGCAATCAGCAGGTCAGCCCGCGCGTAGTGCGCGCCATTGGCTTGGACAATCTGCGGGTGGTGGCGACCAAGCGCAAACTAGCCACGCTGCAGGGGCGGCCGTTACTGGTGGATAGCGGCGACGCCGGGTTGGACGACAGTTTTGCTGATGTCGCCAAGGTGTGGGCGGGGTACAAGGAAGAGTTGTTGTACCCCTTGTCTAGCGGCCAACAGCCGTAAAGCGCTGGTAGCGGCGCCACACCAACCTAGCGCTCGCGCATCGCCTCCGAGCGCGCTTTGAGCACCGGTTTAAGCAAGTAGTCGAGCACGCTTTTATGCCCGGTGATGATGCCCACATTGGCCACCATGCCCGGAATAATCAGCAGCGGATGCTCATCGGTGCCCAGGTGGTTTTTATCCGTGCGCACCTGAATCAAGTAGAAGCTGTTGCCCTTGTCGTCGGTCACGGTGTCGGCGCTGATCAACTCCAGCTGCGCTTTTAACCCGCCATAAATCGTGTAGTCGTAGGCGGTGAATTTCACCATCGCACTTTGCCCTGGGTGCAAAAACGCCACGTCTTGCGGGCGCACGCGGGCTTCGATCAGCAGGTTGTCTTCAATCGGCACAATTTCCAGCATGTCGCTGCCGGGCTGGACCACGCCGCCGATGGTGTTGATTTTTAGCGTTTTGATAATGCCGTGTACCGGCGAGGTTACGGTGGTGCGGCTGACGCGGTCGTCGATGGCGACGCTGGTGGAGGTGATTTTGGTCAGTTCGGTGCGTTTTTCGTTGAGCTCTTTGGAGGCATCCGAGCGAAAGGCCAGGTCCGATTCCTGCATTTTGCTTTTGATTTCGTCGATGGCCGCTTCAGCGCGGGGAATGGCCAGCGATGTGGAGTTCAACGAGCCACGAATTTCCACGGCGCTACGCCGTAGGCGCAGGATTTCCACGGGGGAAATTGCGCCGGTGCCGACCAGGGGTTCGGACATGTTCAGCTCTTGTTGCAGCAACCCCAGGCTGGAGCGGTATTGCTCGACCTTGGAGCGGAATTCGGCCAATTCCTGAGTCTTTTGCCGCAGCTGTTCGTTCAGCGTGCGCTGCTCACTTTCCAAGTGTTTTTTCCGCGAGCTGTACAGGGCCAATTCGTCGGCGGCCAGTTGCGGGGCTTTTTCCAGCAGTTCTGGTGAGAGCTGCAAGGGCCTGCCTTCGGCTTCGGCCGATAGGCGTTCTACCCGAGCCACTAACGCCAGGCGGTCCGCTTCCGTCTCGCCACGGTTGGAGAGAAAACGGGTGTCGTCCAGGCGCATCAGTTTGTCGCCCTTGTTAACCATCTGCCCTTCGCGCACAAAGATTTCGGTGACGATGCCGCCTTCCAGGTTTTGGATCACTTGCACCTTGCTGGAGGGAATCGCTTTACCTTCGCCGGTGGTGACTTCATCGAGCACGGCAAAGTGTGCCCAGCCGAGGGCGGTGAGTAGCAGGGCACAGGTCACCCACAGGGTGATGCGTGACAGCCAGGGCGAGTCTTCGCGCACCGTGCCGTCGACCTCCGGCATAAATTCGGTGTCCTGTTTCTTCTGGCGCAGGCTGGAAAAATAGCCGCGCGGCGGTTGGCTCAGGTCCATGGTTTTCCCGTTAAGCAATGAGTTCGCAACGTCATACCGAGGCCTGGCCGATGCGGCCTTTGCGCAGGGCGTCGATAACCGCCTCTTTAGGGCCGTCGGCCATCACTTGGCCGTTGTCGAGCACGATCAGGCGATCGACCAGGCTGAGCATTGAGGTGCGGTGGGTAATCAGCAGCACGGTTTTGCCCTGTACCCAGGTTTGCAATTTGGCTTTAAGGGCTTCTTCGCTGCTGTTGTCCATGGCGCTGGTGGGCTCATCCAGCACCAGAATCGGCGGGTCGAGCAGCAGCGCGCGGGCCAGTAATACCGCCTGGCGTTGGCCGCCGGAAAGCAACTGGCCGCGCTCGCCCACGGGGCGCTCAAAGCCTTGCGGGTGGGCGCGGGCCAGCTCGTTGACGCCGGTCATTTCCGCCACTTCAAGCATGCGTGCGTCGCTGACGTAGCGGGCACCTAAGGTGAGGTTGTCGCGCAGGCTGCCGGAGAGCAGCGGCAGGTCGTGGGCGACGTAGCCGATCTGGTGGCGCAGGTCGGCGACATCCAGTTGCCGCAGGTCCAGGCCGTCGAGCAGCAGTTGGCCTTCTTCGGGGGTGTAGAAACCCATGATCAAGCGCGCCAGGGTGCTTTTGCCTGAGCCGCTACGGCCGATGATGCCGATGCGTTCACCGGCCTGCATATGCAGGCTGGCACCCACCAGGGCCGGGGCGGCAGCGCCTGGGTAGGTAAAGCTGACTTTGTGCATGTCCAGCGCGCCCTTGAGGTGGGTGCGTTCCAGCGGCCGCTGTTTGGCCTGACGCTCTTGCGGCATGGCCATCATCGCGTCGGTGCTGCGCATGGTGATTTGCGCTTGTTGGTAGCGCGTAATCAGCCCGGCGATTTGCCCCAGCGGCGCCATCACGCGGCTACCGAGCATGTACGAGGCCACCAGGGCGCCGACGCTCAAGTTGCCGTCGATGATCAGGTACACGCCGGCGATGATGGTGGCCATGCCGGAGAACTGTTGCAAAAACAGCGTGCCGTTGGTGGCCAGGGCCGAGAGGTTGCGGGCATGGGCGTCGAGGCGGGTGAGGGCGCCGTGGGTGGTTTCCCATTTGTGCTGGCGCTCGCTTTCGGCACTGCAGGCTTTCAGGGTTTCCAGGCCGCTGAGGGTTTCGATCAGCAGGGCTTGGCGCTCGGCACCGAGGGCCAGGCTTTTTTGCACGGTGTCGCGCAGCCGCGATTGGATGATAAAGGCGAAACCAATGGTGATCGGAAAGGCCAGCAGCGGGATCACCACCAGCCAGCCGCCCAGCAGACCGATGACGATGATCATCAGCAGGGCAAAGGGCAGGTCAATGATGCTGGTCAGGGTCACGGCGGTAAGAAATTCACGCAGGCCCTGGAAGTCATGAATGCTCTGGGCGAAGCCGCCGACGCTAGCGGGGCGGGCGCTCATGGACATGCCGGTGATGCGTTCAAATAACGTGGCTGAGAGCACCACGTCCGTCTTTTTCCCGGCTACATCCAGCAGGTGCGAACGCAGCACGCGCAGCAGCAGTTCGAAAATGGTCCCCAGTAGCAGGCCGATGGACAGCACCCACAAGGTGGCGGTGGCCTGGTTGGGTACTACGCGGTCATAGGTTTGCATGACAAACAGCGGCACCATCATGCCGAGAATATTGATCAGCAGGCTGGCCAGAACAGCGTCGGCATACAGCCAGCGTGACAGTTTCAGGGTGTCGCGAAACCATGCTTCAACACGCGGCACCAGCGGCGTGCGCAGGTCTTCGAGTTCATGCCGGGGGCGGGCGAAGAGGGCTTGGCCGGCGTATTCGCCTTTGAGTTCTTCGCGCGTTACCCATTGCTCACCACCTTCGGCTTCACTGGGCAGAATCAGCGCTTTACCGTCTTTGCTCCACTCGCGCAGCACCGCGCAGCGACCGCCTTTGAACAGCAGCAACACCGGCAGATTGAGCGCGGAAATGGCGGTTAAATCGCGGCGCAACAAGCGCGCCTGCAAGCCGGCACGGGCGGCAGCGCGGGGCAGCAAATCGGCGCTCAGGCGTTGTTCGGGCATGGGCAAGCCGGCACTCAGGCTGCCGCGGCTGGCGGAGCAATTGTGCAGGTTGCAGAGAATCAGCAGCCCGTCGAGCAACGGGTCGTCGTGGTCTAAACGCGGGTCACCGGAAGGTCCGGTCCGTTCCATGGTGGTCACAGATACAACTCCTACTTCTTCAGACCGTAGAGCTCGGCTGCCAGCGTTGAGACTCTGTGTGTGTGAGCCTGTTCACACTATTTAGCCGAGCCTCGGCGTTGGCCACACCCGGTGTGACGCCTACATGGACGTAGGTTGGGTTGAGCGCAGCGAAGCCCAACAGGCCGGCCAAAGGCCGGCGCGTATCGGTCTTGACCTACATACGCCAAAGGCCGGCGCGTATCGGTCTTGACCTACATACGCCAAAGGCCGGCGCGTATCGGTCTCCGCGTATCGGTCCCGAGCCCAGCCTGCACCCGCCGCAGGTCTTCGCTTCTCGGTCTAACTTGAAACCTCCACCATCCCAGGGCTTGCAGAGGTTCGTCTTGGGACCGATACGCACCGTCCTGCGGACGCTTTGTTGGGCTTCGCTTTGCTCAGCCCAACCTACGTATTACGCAGCGCGCATCTCGCTATTTCATCGACGGCAGTTGCGCTGTGCTTTTCACTTCATTCAGGGCGGTGGCCTCAGCCGGCAGTACGGTGCCTTGGTGACGCAGCAGGTCGCCCATGGCCGATTGCAGGCGGTACATCGAAAACTCTTCGGTGTAGCGCACTTCGGTGTAGCGGCGGTTGGCGGTGAACAGTTCGTTTTCGCTGTCGAGCAGGTCGAGCAGGGTGCGTTGGCCGAGGCCGAATTGGTCTTGGTAGGCCATGCGCACACGTTTGGTGTAGTCGGCGTAATCACGCGCCATCGGCGTTTGCAGGCGGGCGTTTTGCAGGGCGTTCCAGGCCAGCGAGACGTTCTCGTTGATCTGCCGCAGGGCGTTGTTGCGGATGTCCATGGCTTGGTTGATTTGGTACGCGGTGGATTGCAGGTTGGCTTTGTCGCGCCCGCCGTTGAACAGGTTGTAGGTCATCACCACGCCGGCGCGCCAGTTGTTGTCGTGGCCTTCTTCACCCGAGGTGTTGTTGTTGGCGTTGGTCGCCAGTTCGGCATCCAGGCGCGGGTAGAAGGGCGACTTGGCCACCTCGTATTGTTTCTCGGCGGCGTTGACATCGGCTTGGGCCGATTTCAGCAGCGGGTTGTTATCCACCACCAGTTGCCGAGCGGCGCCGAGGTCTTCAGGGATCTGGCCCTTGATCGAGGCCGGGGCTTCCAGCTCATCGGCGGGGCGGCCAACGGCGCTGAGGAAGTTGGCTTCGGCATCGGCCAGGTTGACTTCTTCGGTGTACAGGTTGTTGGCTGCCAGGGCCAAACGGGCGGCGGACTGGTCAGAGTCGGCGTTGCTGCCCACCCCGCGCTCGCTGCGCAAATTAATTTGGTCGCCCATGCGTTGGTGGGCCTGCAGGTTGTTTTTTGCCAGGGTCACCATCTCCCGGCGTTTCAGCACTTCGAGGTACACCTCGACGGTGCGCAGGGCCAAGTCTTCGCCGGTGCCTTGGATGTAGTAAGCACGCGAATCAACCACTGCTTCGGTACGGGCCACCTCATTGGGCGTGTTAAAGCCGTCAAAAATCATTTGCCGCAGGCGCAGCTGCGAGGTGCCGTAGTCCAGCTGTTCCTTGTTGTGCCCAGTCAGGCCTCGTGTGGTTGGGCTGTCGGTTTCTTCGCGGCCGTAACCGGCGATGGCATCGACCACCGGGTAGTAGCCGCCCTTGGCGACCTTGACCTGTTCCAGCTTGGCGCGGCGGTCGTTGATGCTGGCTTGCAGCTCAGGGTGGGTGTCGATGGTGCTTTGGATGGCTTCGCTCAGCGACATGGCTTGCGCTTGCGCGCAAACCATCGCCAGCAGCACACCAGTCCATAGGGGGCTTAGTGCAGGCATTGGTACTTCTCCAGATGTGTGTGTTGTGTTGTTTATGCCAATAAATTGGCTTATGTGCCTACTAGACCGTTTCAGGCTTGTAACATCACAGCTAAGAACAACTTTAGACGAAGCTAAGAAATTTTTGGAACAAACCTTATGAACAAACATTCTTATGCAATATGTGAAAACGAGCACATTGTTTTTGCCTGCAGGTCACGTTTTCCGGGGTCTTTGATGCTGGCGGGGCTTGTCAAGTGCGGTCAATTGCTGTTTTAGAGCGTCTGGAAAGGGGAGAAATACTGCTGGCAGTTTGAGCAGGCTAGGGCGATGGTTTTTTGACGTCATGGCTTTTTGATGTTTTTTGTCACTGCCTAACTTTCGGCGGGTTTCTCGTATTCCTCGGGTTTTGAAAGGCTGTTGGCCCTTTTGAAATTGCATGTCGACGATCGTCGGCAGCGGGTGTGAGGAAGGAAGTCATGGCTACGTTAATTGGTGTCGTCAGTAAGGTAATCGGCGAGGTCTTTGCGGTAGCGAGCGATGGATCGCGACGCCAGCTCTCCGAGGGAGACAAGCTGTTTGCCGGTGACCAGCTCGAAACCGGCGCCCAAGGTGCAGTGGCAGTCGCCCTGACCAACGGCAATGAATTAACCCTTGGCCGCGAAAGCAGCCTGTCGCTGGACAGCTCTCTGCTGGCCCAGGGCAATAGCAGCACCCCCACCCCGGACGGCAGCGATACCGTCAACCCCAACGCCACTGCCCCGGCAGCCCCCACTGATCAGCAACTGACTGACGTGGAAAAACTGCAAGCCGCCATCGAGGCCGGCGCCGACCCAACCCAACAAGGTGAAGCCACTGCTGCCGGTCCAGGCGCAGGTGGTGCGGGTGGCGCAGGCGGTGCCGGTGGTGGCCGCTCGTTTGTGTTGCTGTCAGAAACGGCGGGTTCGGTAGCGCCGACCATTGGTTTCCCGACCGAAGGCTTGATTCGCGGCCCAGAATTCCCCGAGCCAGAAGCGGGCACGCCCAATCCTGCGGTTGCCGCTGTCGATAGCACCCCAACTACCGGCACCACCAGCATTGACCTCGACGAAGACGGCGACCTGCCCGGTAGTATCGAAGGCAGCGCCTACGGTGATGACCAGCCCAATGTGCCGGCGTCCCTCAGCGGCTCCCTGGGCTACAACTACGGCGCCGATGGCGCTGGCACGTTTTCCTGGAATGCGGTCGATCTCTCAGGCCTCAGCTCCCACGGGCTGTCACTGGTTGCGGTGATCAGCGCCGATGGCCTGACCCTTACTGCCCACCAGGGCAGCAGCGATGGCCCTGTGGTGTTTACCGCCACCAATACCGACCCGCTGACCGGCGCCTATAGCTTTGAACTGCAACTGCCGTTGGACCACCCCGTGGCCGGGGCCGAAGACACCCTCAACCTGCAACTGGACTACACCATCACCGATGGCAACGGTACGCCAGCCACCGGCACGCTGGCCGTCAGCGTCAACGACGACAGCCCGGAACTGGTGACCTTTGAGGACGAAGGCGAGGGCGAGGGCAACGGTGATCAGCTCAGCCTGCAAGCGTTTCCCCACGTCGGCTTTACCGTGCATGAAGACGCGCTTACCCAAACGCCGCAGAGCGAGGGGCCGACCTTGTTCGCGTTCCCCAGCGTGCCGCTGAATGCGCCCTACGAGGGCAACAACGAAGATGGCGACCCGGTTGGCTCTGACGCCAACCCGGCGCAAACCGTGAGTGCCGGCATTGACGCCGGCCCAGGCTCACTAACCAGCCTGGTGAACTTTGGTGCCGATGGCATTGGCAGCTTTGGCATTGTCAGCACCGCTGTCGCCAACACCTTGATGGGCGCGCAAAACCTCACTTCAGGTGGCGTGGCGTTGCAATTTATCGTTGAGGCTGCCGAAGACGGCAGCAGCACCACGCTAACCGCCTTTGTGCCGGGCTATAACGTCTTCACCTTGCAGGTGGGCGCCGACGGCAGCTTTAGTTTCACCCTACAAGGCCCGCTGGATCACCCCTTGGCCGACGGCGACGACGGCGAGTTGTATGGCGATGGTGAGGTACTGGGCATCGACTTCACCCATATCCTCACCGCTACGGATTTCGACGGTGATCCGGTGCAAGGCTTTGACCAAGCCAATGGCCTGTTCACCATTGATATCGAAGACGACGTGCCGACGGTTGGCAATTCGGTTGCTAGCACGGTGCTGGACGACGAAGGCCTGCTGGGCGGTATCAACGGCGGCCCGGACGATGTGGCGGGGGCTGCCACCAGCACCAGCGGCAATCTCGATTACGCCGCTGGCGCCGATGGCCTGAAAAGTGTGGCCTTAAGCGGCCCGAGCAGCCTGGGCAGTGAGGAGGTCACCTCGGTTTGGGATGCCAGCACCAATACGCTGACCATCAGCTCCGCCCGCGGCGCGCTGGTCACTGTAACCCTTACCGATACCGCCAGTGGCGCGTACACCGTGACCCTGCTGCAACCCTTGATGCATGAAACCGCCGGCACTGAGGACAACATCACCCTCAACGTCGGCTTTACCGTAACCGATGGCGACAACGACCAAGCCAGCGGCAACCTGACGGTAACCATCAACGACGACAGCCCAACCATTCAAACCGCCGACCTGGGCGGCAGCTCGTTTGTCACCTTCCAAGGCACCAACGCCGACTACAGCAACAGCTACGGCTACTACACCAAGGCCGCAGACGGCACTCCGGTGGATGGCAAAGTCATCTGGGCCGATGTGCACAACCAAAGCGCTGGCGACACCTTTGATATCAGCGGCCTGGACCCCAGCACCACGGGCTTTTTCATCATCCCCAACGGTGGCGCGAATAACCCCGGGCTGAGCAATGGCGCCGACGTGACCTTTACCCTGGTCAGCGGTCAGTGGGTGGCCTCGGTTGGTGGCGTGGCGTTGAGCGGTACCGGTGGTGCTGATGTGCTGTTCAGCGACGCTGCACTCAATCCGTCCGGCTCGCACCTGCAAGACACCGGCGCAGCCGGCAACCAGAACTGGGAAGACATCGCGATCGGTGCCGACTTTGATTACAACGACGTCAGCACCAACGTCACCTGGGGGTCGACGGTGCAACTGCAAGTCGACGAAACCGATTTTTCCACCAACGCCAGCGCCAATTTCAGTGGTGCATTCAACGTGCAGCCCGGCGCCGATGGCCTGCAAAGCCTGACCTATGGGTTGGCGGTAAACGATCCGGCCAGCGGTTTGGTAGACACCGCCACGGGCGAAAACGTGGTGCTGACCTTGGTCGGTGGCGTAATCGAAGGCCGCACCGAGGGCAGCGGCGATTTGGTGTTCACCCTCAGCGTGGGCAGCGACGGCACCGTGACCCTCGACCAGCTTCGCGCCGTGGTGCATGCCGATGGCAGCAACCCCGATGATGTCGCCTCGCTTGGCCTGGGCCACATTAATCTGCTGGCCACCGCTACCGATAACGACGGTGACACCGCCACTGGCTCGCTTGATCTCGGGGCGGTGATTAGCTTCCGCGACGACGCCCCCAGCATTACCCCCGGCACCCTGGCTGGCATTGCCTTGGTGGTGGATGAAACCTTCCTCGCCACTGACGCCAGCGCCGATTTCAGCAGCGCCTTTGTGCCGACCTTTGGCGCCGATGGCGCCGGCAGCGTGACCTACGCGTTAAACGTTAGCGCTGCGGGCGCCGACAGCGGCCTGGTGGATACCGCCACGGGCGATGCGATTTTGCTGTTCAAAGAAGGCGCTGAACTGGTTGGCCGCGTGGGCGGGCCAGCGGGTGCGGTGTCCTTTACTGTGAGCGTGGATGCCAGCAGCGGTGTGGTCACCCTCGACCAGCAACGCGCCGTGGTGCATGACCCCGAAGCCGGCCCGAACCAAAGCACCGGCTTGCTCGGCACCGACCTGGTGCAGTTGGTCGCGACCATCACTGACAAAGACGGCGACAGCAACAGCGCCAGTCTGGATATCGGTGGCACCATCAGCTTCCTTGACGATGCGCCCAGGCACCGGCAAGCCACCCGTTCTGGTGGTGGACGAAACCAACCTAGGCCTGGACGCCAGCGCCGATTTTAGCGGCGCGTTTGTTCCGGTGTTCGGTGCTGATGGCCCAGGTGCGGTGACCTACACCTTGAACGTCAGCGCCCCCGGTGCCGACAGCGGCCTGAAAGACACCGCCAGCGGCGATGCAATTCTGCTCTACAAAGAAGGCAACGATTTGGTCGGCCGTGTCGGCGGGCCAAGTGGCGCGGTGTCCTTTACCGTGAGCGTGAATGCCGCCACTGGCGTCGTTACTCTCGATCAGCAATTGGCTATCCAGCACTTGCCAGAAAGCGGTCCGGATCAAGCCAGCGACACCCTGGCCGCCAACCTGATTCAGCTCACTGGCACGGTTACCGACGGCGATAACGACAGCACCTCGGCCACCCTGAATATCGGCAATGCGCTGAGCTTCCACGACGATGCGCCTACCGTTGGGCAAACCACCGCCACGGCGGTGCTCGATGATGAAGGCCTGCTCGGCGGCATCAATGGCGGCCCAGACGATGTGGCCGGTGCGGCGACCACCACCAGCGGCACGCTGAACTTCGCGGCCGGTGCCGATGGCCTGCAAAGTGTTGCCTTGAGTGGCCCGTCTACTCTGGGCGGCGAAAGCGTGACCTCGGTATGGGATGCCAGTACCAACACCCTGACCATCAGCTCCAGCCGTGGAGCATTGGTGACTGTAGAGCTGACCAATCTCAGCACCGGCGCCTATACCGTCAGCTTGCTGCAACCCTTGATGCATACCACTGCAGGCACCGAAGACACCCTGCAGCTCAACGTTGGCGTGGTGGTGACCGACCGCGACAACGATCAGGCCACCGGTAGCCTGGTGGTCAATATCAACGACGACAGCCCCACCATTCAGGCCAGTGACTTGGGCGGCAGCTCCTTCGTGACCTTTGAAGGCAGCAGCGCCGGCTACAACAACACCTATGGCTACTACGTCAAAGCCGCCGATGGCACGCCGGTGGACGGCAAAATCATCTGGGCCAATGTGCACGACCAAGCCTCGGGCGATACCGTCGATATCAGCAGTCTGGACCCCAGCACCACGGGCTTCTTTATCATCCCCAACGGCGCCACTAACAACCCAGGGTTGGTTAACGGCGCACCGGTGACCTTTAGCCTGGTCAGCGGCCAATGGGTGGCTTCGGTCGGTGGCGTAGCGCTTACCGGCTCGGCCGGCGCCAATGTGCTGTTTAACGATGCCACCCTCAACCTCGACGGCTCGCATCTGCAAGACACTGGCACGCCCGGCAACCAGAACTGGGAAGACCTCACCCAGGGCTCGGACTACGACTACAACGACGTGGCCACCAACGTTACCTGGGGTTCATCGCTGCAATTGCAGGTGGATGAAACCGACTTGGGCACCAATGCCAGCGCCAACTTCGCTGGCGTGTTTAACGTGCAGGCCGGCGCCGATGGTTTGGCCAGCCAAACCTATGGCCTGAATGTCACTAACGCCAACTCCGGCTTGGTCGATACCGCCACCGGCGAAAACGTGATTCTCAGCGTTAACGCGGGCGTCATCGAAGGCCGCACCGCCACCAGCAACGAGTTGGTATTTACCGTCAGCGTAAACGCCAGCGGCACCGTTACCCTCGACCAGATCCGCGCCATCGTGCACCCCACCGGCGACCCGGACGAAGCCTCGTTCCTCGGTGCCGGGCATATCAGCCTGGGCTCCACCGTGGTTGATGGCGACGGCGACTCAGCCTCTGCCGCCGTTGATCTCGGCCAAGTGATCAGCTTCCGCGATGACGGCCCCAGCGTTACCAGCAATGGCGTGGTATTGCTAGACGACGACGCGTTGGCCAACGGTATTCCGGGCGGCGTGAACGACGACGTTAACTCGGCCAATAGCGCCGGCACCCTGGCCCATAGCTACGGTGCCGACGGCGCCGGCTCCATCCAATGGCTCACCACTGGCGCGCCAGCCGGCTTCACCTACGAAACCTCCGGCACCAGCCTGGTGGTGAAACAGGGTGCGACCACTGTGCTGACCGTGTCGCTGAACAGCAGCACCGGTGAGTACAACGTGGTGCAAAACGCACCGATTGATCACGCCAACGCCGACAACGAAAACAACCAGGCCTTTACCTTTAACTACCAAGTTGCCGACAAGGATGGCGACAAGGCCACCGGCACCTTGCAGGTTAATGTCGACGACGACACCCCGCAGGCACAAAACGATGTGGCCACCGTGCAGGTTTCGCAGGCGCAGAACTTCAACACCGTGTTTGTCTTGGACTTCAGCGGCAGCATCAACAACACCGAGCTAAACACCATGCTGGTGGCGGTAAAAGCGGCCGCCCTGGCGCTGTTTAGCGGCACCAGCGGCGATGTGCATGCGCAGATCGTGGTGTTCTCCGATGGCGCGGCGTCGTACCCGACCTTTGACAACTACGCCGACTTTGCCGAGCAGATCGACCAGCTCAACCCGGCTGAGGGTGGTATCCGTCCATTCAACGGCAACACCGACTTCACCGATGCCGTGCACCAAGTGGTCACCGACTTCACCCCGATTACCGGTGCCAGTAACCAGGTGTTCTTTATCAGTGACGGCAACCCCAATCAAAACACCGGGCCTGGCGACAACTCGCTGACCACCGCCGGGCAGGCCGAATGGGCGGCCTTTATCAACGCCCACAACATCAACGTCACCACTATTGGCGTGGGCGATGGCATCGACCAAACCCACCTGCAACAGGTGGACTTGGACGGCAGCGGCACACCGATTCTGGTGGGCGGTTTCGGCGGTTTGATTGACACCCTGGTTGACCAAATCACCGGCAGCTTTGTCAGCGGTAATGTGCTGCTGGGCAGCAACGGCGTGGCCGGTGGCGGTGATGACGACAGCTATGGCGCCGATGGTCCGGGGCATATCCAGTCCATTCAGGTGAATGGCGTCACCTATGTATGGGATGGCGTAAACACCATTGACCCAAGCGGCAGCGGGGCGAATATCAGCGGCAATCAGCTGAGCAATATCGCCACCGCACAGGGCGGCACCTTGTCGTTTAACTTCAGCACCGGCGCCTGGACGTACAAAGCCCCGGATGCCGGTGGCGACAAAGTGGAAACCTTCCAATACACCATCGTCGACCACGACGGCGATCCATCCACGGCCTCGCTGACCGTCTACGTGCAAGACATCTCGCCAGTGGTGGCGACTGTCGATGAAGACGAACTGCCTGGCGGTATCACCGATGGCGACGCCTTTACCACCGTTGCCACTGGCAGCCTGGTGGACCTCGGCGTGGCCGGCAGCACTCCGCAGTTCACCTTGAGCAGCGATACCAGCGGCTTGTCGGCTGCCACCTCGCATGGCGTGGCGCTGGTCTACAGCGTGGTGGGCAATACCCTGACCGCTACGGCGGGAGCGGGTGGCGCGCAGGTGTTTACCTTGCAGGTAGACGCCAATGGCGATTACACCTTTACCCTCAAAGGCCCGCTGGATCATCCGCTGGGCAATGGCGATGACAGCGAGCTATTGACGCTGAATTTCGCCAGCATTCTGCAGGCCACCAATGGCGGTAGTCCGCTGCCGCTCAGTGGCGGCTTCCTGGTCAATATCGAAGACGACGTGCCGACCATCAGCGCCGGCAACGCCACGCCAGCGCAGCTGCAAGTGGACGAAACCGACCTGGGCACCAACGCCAGTCATAATTTCGCCGGCTCTTTTACCGCCCAGTCCGGCGGCGACGGCGCGGGCAGCACCACCTACAGCCTGAACGTCAGCAGCAGTGGGGCTAACACGGGTCTGAAAGACTCGGCCACCGGCAACGACATTCAACTGTTCAAAATCGGCAATGAGGTGGTCGGCAAAATTGGCGGCATCGCCGGCACCACGGTGTTTACCGTGTCGGTGAATGCCAGCGGTGACGTGACCCTCGATCAACTGCGGGCGATTGCCCATACCCCCGATAGCGGCGCCGATCAGGCTGCCACGCTGTCGGCGGCCAACCTGGTGCAACTGGTTGCCACCATCACCGACTACGACGGTGACAGCAGCAGCGCCACGCTGAACCTGGGCAATGCCATCAGCTTTAAAGATGATGGCCCCAGCGTCACCAGCAACGACACCGTGCAGCTGGACGACGATGCGCTGGCCAATGGCAACGCCAGCGGTATTGGCGACGACGTGAACGCGGCCAACACCAGTGGCACCTTGGGCCACAGCTTTGGTGCCGACGGTGCCGGCTCGATTCAGTGGCTAACCAGCGGTGCACCGAGCGGCTTTACCTACCAGGCTTCGGGCAACAACCTGTTGGTGAAACAGGCCGGCGCCACGGTGCTGACCGTCACCCTCAACACCGCCACCGGTCAGTACAACGTGGTGCAAAACGCACCCATTGACCACGCCACGGCGGATAACGAAAACAACCAGGCCTTTACCCTTAACTACCAAGTCACCGACAAGGACGGCGACAAGGCCACCGGCACCCTCACCATTGATGTCGACGATGACACCCCGCTGGCCAAAGGCGACCTGGCCTATGTACAGGAAGCCCAAGGGCAGAACTTCAACTCGGTGTTTGTGCTGGACTTCAGCGGCAGTATCGACAACAGCGAACTGAACACCATGCTCACCGCCGTGAAAGCGGCAGCCCAGGCGCTGTACAGCGGCACCAGTGGTGATGTGAAGGCGCAAATCGTGGTGTTCTCCAGCGATGCCACGGCGTATGCGCCAATTAGCAATTACGCCGACTTTGCCGCCAAGGTCGACAGCCTTAACCCAACCCTGCCCGGCGGTGTGCGGCCTTATAACGGCAACACCGACTTCAGCGATGCCGTCAGCAAGGTCACCACCTCGTTTACGCCGATTGCCGGCTACAGCAACCAAGTGTTCTTTATCAGTGACGGTAACCCCAACGAAAACACCGGCGCGGGCGGCGCTTCGCTGACCACCGCCGTGGCCACAGCCTGGACCAACTTCGTCAACGCCAACCATATCAACGTCACCACCCTGGGTGTGGGCGACGGTATTGATACGGCCCATCTGCAAGAAGTCGACGTCGACGGCAGCGGCTCACCGATTCTGGTGGCCAGCTTCGGCAGCCTGGTTAGCACCCTGGTGGCGCAAGTCTCTGGCGGCCTGGTTAGCGGCAATGTGCTATTGGGCAGCAATGGCGTGGTGGGGGGGGGCGATGACGACAGTTATGGCGCCGACGGTGGCGGCCATATCCAGTCGATTCAAATCAACGGCATCACCTACACCTGGGATGGCGTAAACACCATTGACCCTTCGGGCAGCGGCGCCAACATCACCGGCAACTCGCTGAGCAATATCGTCACAGCCGATGGCGGCAAGCTGTCGTTTAACTTCAGCAATGGCGCCTGGAGCACCACCGTAGTCGGCGACAAGGTGGAGAGCTTCCAATACACCATTGTTGACCATGACGGCGACCCATCCTCGGCCACGTTGACCGTGTTCGTCGAAGACGCCGCGCCGGTTATCGCGCGGGTAGACGAAGATGAACTGAGCGGTGGCGTAACCGATGGCGATGCCTTTAACACCGTGGCCACCGGCAACGTCGGCGACCTGGTGTTTGGCCCAGGCACCGCGCAGTTCAGCCTGAGCAGCAACACCAGCGGCCTGGCCTCGGCGACTTCGCACGGTGTAGCGCTGGTCTACAGCGTGGCTGGCAATACCCTGACCGCCACGGCGGGAGCGGGTGGGGCGCAGGTGTTTACCCTGCAAGTGCAAAGCGACGGCAGTTACACCTTCACCCTCAAAGGGCCGCTGGATCACCCACTGGCCAATGGCGATGACAACGAGCTGCTGACCCTGAACTTCGCCAGCATCCTTAAAGCCGTGGACGGCAGCAATAACCCGATGACCCTGGCCGGCGGTTTCCTGGTGCAGATCGAAGATGACCTGCCAAGCGTTGCCCTCAGCACCGCGCCAGCGCCAACCTTGCAAGTGGACGAAAGCAACCTGGCAGCCAACGCCAGCACTAACTTCGCCGGTGCGTTTAACAGCAGTTATGGTGGCGATGGTGCGGGTTCAACCACTTACAGCCTGAACGTCAGCTCGGCAGGCGCCGTCAGCGGCTTGAAAGACGCCGCCACTGGCAGCGATATCCTGCTGTACAAAGTCGGCAACGATATCGTCGGCAAAGTGGGCGGCAGCTCGGGGGCGACCGCCTTCACGGTAACGGTCAATGCCAGCAATGGTTTGGTGACTCTCGATCAGAGCGTGGCCTTGCAACACAGCCCCAATACCGGGCCAAACCAATCGCTGACCTTAAGCGCCGCGAACCTTGTGCAACTGGTAGCCACCGTAATCGACCACGACGGCGACTCCGCCAGCACCGCGCTGAACCTGGGCAACGCCATCAGCTTCCTCGACGATGCGCCAACCGCGGTAAACATCACCCAGAGCGGCCAGGCCAGCACCAGTCTCAACACCAACCTGATGATCGTGCTGGATAACTCCGGCAGCATGGACGACCCCTCCGGTGTCGGTAACATGACCCGCATGGAAGCGGCGAAGAACTCGCTGCTGGAGCTGTTCGAGCAATACGATGCCTTGGGCGATGTGAAAGTCAGCGTGGTGTCGTTCTCCACCACCGCGACCGTGCAGGAAGTGTGGGTGAGCATTGCCGATGCGAAAGCGGCTGTGCTGGCGCTGCAACCGACCAATACCACCAACTACGACGACGCGCTGATCAAGGCGATTACCGCCTATGCGCAAACCGGCAGCGACGGCGGCAAAGTTACCACCGGCAATGTGCAAAACGTCGCGTACTTCCTCTCCGACGGTCAGCCCAACGAGCCTGACAGTGATGCAGGCATCTCCAATGCCGCTGGCAGCGCGGCGGGGTGGCCGACACCGTACTCCAACGGTGGTGTGTCGGAAGAGCAAGCGTGGATCAACTTCCTGAGCGCCAACAACGTACGGGCCTACGCCTTGGGTATGGGCACTGGCGTCAGCGCCGGGCCGCTCGACCCGATTGCCTATAACGGCAGTGCCAACAGCAACACCGGTTCCACCGTGGTCACCGACCTCAATAACCTCACCTCGGTGCTGGTTGGCACCGCCCAGGCATCGCCACTGCTGGGCAACCTTACCAGCGGCGGCAGCTTCGGCGCCGATGGCGGTTATGTGCGGGTGCTGAGCGTGGATGGCAAAACCTTCACCTACGACAAAACCACTAACGCGGTAACTGTCGGCGGTGCTGCTGGCGCCACCACCTACACCTACAGCGCGGGCACGCTCACCCTGGGCTTGACCTCGGGCGGCAGCCTGGCGGTGAACGTCAACAGCGGCGCTTACGCCTTTACGCCACCGAGCGTAGTGAGTACCGCGCTGGCGGCGACCATTCTGTTCACCCTGATCGACCTCGACGGCGACACCGCACAAGCGGCGCTGAACATCGCCATCAGCGCCAGCCAGGCGCCGATGGTGGTGCGCGACGACCTGGTACTGACCAACGCCGAGGCGCAATCAGGCTTCGACCACATCAGCATCCCGAGCTGGGCGCTACTGGCCAACGACACCGGCCCAAGCCACAACCTGCTGTCGATCATCGCCTCGGGCAATGCGGTGGATGGCACGGTTACCCACGACGCGACCGCGCCGGTCTTCAACGAAGAAAGCAACAACGCCCGCGATGGCGGCAGCTTCACCTACACCGCCTCCATCGACGGCAGCCACGCGTTGGATACTTCCGTGGTGACTATCGACCGCGGCCAGAGTGGTGAGAGCACCCTGGACGGCACTTTCCGCGACGAGATTCTGCTCGGTCGTGATGGCGCCAACGACACCCTCAACGGCAATGATGGCAACGACATCCTGCTCGGCCTGGGGGGCAACGACACGCTCAATGGCGGTGAGGGTAACGACATCCTTGCCGGTGGCCTGGGTAATGACGCGCTCAACGGCGGCAATGGCGTGGACACCGCCAGCTACATCGACGCCAACGCCAGCGTGATCGCCAACCTCACCACTGGTGGTGCAAGCGGTGGTGCTGGCAACGACACGTTTAACAGCATCGAAAACCTGATTGGTTCGGACTACAACGACACCCTCACGGGCAACAGCGGCAGCAACTACCTCTACGGCGGTGCCGGTAACGACACCTTAAGTGGTGGCGGTGGTGCCGACTTCCTGGTCGGTGGCTTGGGCGCAGACACCATGACCGGTGGGGCAGGGAAGGACACCTTCATCTGGGAAAAAGGCGGTTTGGGCGGTGGCACCGACCATATCACCGACTTCGCCGTTGACCTCACCGGGAGCAACTCCGACGTGCTGGATCTGTCGCAACTGCTTTCGGGCGTGGCGCAGAACGGCAATGCCTTGGATGACTACCTGAGCTTCAGCTTTGGCACCAGCACCACCATTAATATCAGCACCACGGCGGGCGGGCCGGCGCAGCAGAGTGTGACGTTGGATGGGGTTAATCTCTCTAGCGCGGCGTACTACGGCAGTACTGATGCGGCGACGGTGATCAATGGGATGATCAGTGATCATGCGTTGAAAACTGACACCGTATAAACCGGTTGTTCCTGACTTGGCCCGCCGTAAGGCGGGCTTTTTTTTGGGTGGCTGATTGGGGGGCGCGCTTTATGCGCGAGGTAGGGTGTGCTGGGCGCACCTGCGTTTGCTTTGATGGCTCTGTTGGTATTCGTTGCCGTGTGGGCTGAGCGTTTTGTTTCGCGCCTTACGCGCGAGTCACTTTTTCCAGTCGCCGGGATGCCGGACCAGAAAAAAGTAACCAAAAACGCTTGCCCCTACCTTGGCCCTTCGCTGCGCTACGGGTTCCCTCATTCCATCGCCGCTCCAGGGGCACGGCACAACGGGCCTTCCATGGCCCGATGCGCCTCTCGCCGCGTCCCTGCGGCTCGACCCCTTACACGGCGATTCCATTCGGCCTGCGATGAATGGGGCGGATAGATCACAATCCAGATCAAGAGCAGATCAAGAGCCCCTCTCCCCAGCCCTCTCCCGCAAGCGGGAGAGGGAGTCGGTCGGAGTACGGCTTTGGCCATACGTCACCCCTCGCCCGCTTGCGGGAGAGGGGCCGGGGGTGAGGGGCTTTTGATCTTGATCTACCCGCCCCATTCATCGCAGGCCGAGTGGAGTCGTTGCGTAGGGGGTTGAGCGGCAGGAGCCGCGAAAGGCGTGGGGCCAAGGATGGCCCTGCACGCCGACCCCCGGAGCAACGACGTAGCGAGGGAAGTCGGAGCGCAGCGTAGACCCAAGGTAGGGGCTAGACCTTTTGCTTACTTTTGGGTGGTCCGGCAATCCGGCAATGCCAAAAGTGAGTCGCGCGTAAGGCGCGAAACAAAACGTTCAGCCCACGCGGTAAAGAAGAACTCCGCCAAGCCAAAAGCAAACTGCCGGCGCTGTTTTAAGACTGCCAAGGCGCAGGCGCCCCAATCAACCGCCCCATGGCACCCTTAATCCCCAACTCCTTAAGCGCCTGCAACTCCCCCTCGGTCTCAACCATCTCCGCAATCAACGGCAAATCAATACTGTTCGTGGCGCGAAACATCGCCTCAATAAACATGCGCTTGTCGGTTTCCTGGTCGATCGCCCGGATATACGTGCCATCCACTTTCAAATACGCCAACCCCAAGTGCGTCAGGTTACCGATCAGGCTAAAGCGCCCACCAAAATGCTGCAGCCCCAGGTTAAACCCAGCGCCATGCACAGCCTGGCTCAAGCGCTCCAGCTCAGCCGGTGGCGGCAGGTGGCGCTCGTCCACTTCCAGGGTCATCAACGATGCATGCTGCGGGTTTTCTTTGAGTAGGGCGATTAACTGCGCCTGCGCATCGGCTTCGCGCAATGTCGCGGCCGACAAGCTCAGGGCAATCGGCTGCTGGTGCGTGGCGAGATGGGTGAGGGCGTGTTTAAGCATGGCCAGGTCAAAACGCGCGGTCCAGCCTAAACGCTCGATCCACGGTAGGAAACGCCCGGCAGCAATGGCCTCGCCCTGCGGGTCGATCAAGCGCGCCAGCACTTTGTGGTGCAGGACACGATGGCGGTCGGCGCAGTCGACTACCGGCTGGAAGTACAGCTCCAGCTTGCCTTTGTTCAGCGCGTCGTCGATCCAGCCGCGCCAGTCGTTGAGGCTTTGGCTTGGCGCGGCGTTGAAGTCGTCCAGGCGTTCCCAGAATTTGGCGCTGTTGCTTTGCGCTTGGGCCAGGGCTTGGTCGCCACGGTTGATCACGCTGCTTACTTCTTCGCCAGGGCGGAAGGCGGCGATGCCGAGGTGGGCGACCGGGGTGCAATCGCTGGCGCCGGTCTGGCGTAGGCTTTCCAGGCTGTCGCTCATTTGCAGGGCGAGACGGTCGGCGTCTTCGCCGGAGAGCCCTGGCGCCAGCAGGGTGAATTCGCCGCCACGGCTGCGTGATGCCAGCCAGTCGCTGCGGTCGGGGTGTTCGAGCAGGCGCTTGAGCAGCTCGCCGATGGCGCCGATCAGGGCGTCGGTGCGTTGCCCGCCGAGGCGTTGGTTCAGACCGCCGAGGTCGTTAACCCGCAGCATGATCAGGTAGCCCTCGGCGTTCTGTTCGTGGGTGGCCAGTTGGTTGGCCAGGTTGATGTCGAACAGGCGGCGGTTGGCCAGGCCCGTGAGGGTGTCTTGGTAGGCTTCTTCACGCAGTTTTTCGCTGCGCGCGGCTTCTTCGGCGAACAGGGTTTTGAGTTTTTCCACCATTTGGTTCATGGCCAGTACCACCCGTTTTAGCTCCGGGGTACGCGGCACGCGGGGCAGGGTGAAGAACTCGCGGCGGCTGATGGCGTGGGCCTGTTGCACCATATTGTCGAGGGGGCGCAGTTGGGTGCGCAGCAGCCAGCCGCCGAGTACCGAACTGACCAGCCCGCAGAGCAGCAGCCAGGCTGCGCTACCGACGGCGCTGTCCCACAGTTTGGCGATGGCAAATTGCGGATGGCTGAGCACTTCTACCCGCGCCGCTTGGTCCCAGCCGCGCATGATCATGGCGTCGCCGCCCTCCGGCTGCAGGTTGATCAGTTTGACGAACCAGCTCGGCACATTGTCGGTGGTGGTGGTTGTGCGCCGCTCGACAATGGTTTCGCCGTTGTCGACACGCACCACGCGGATGGTGGCGTAGTAGCCGCTGTCGAACACCGAACTGACCATCAGCTCGATCATTGCCGGGTCGTCGACGTGCGGGGTCATCGACAGTGCTAACGCGGTGGCGGCGTCTTGGGCGTGGGAGCGCAGTTGGCTGAGTAATTGCTCGCGTGAGCTCTCAACGCTGGTGATAAAACTGCCCGTAAAGGCCACCACCAAGAACAGGCAAATGGCCAAAAACAGCTGCTTGAGTAACGACATAAGGTTCTCCTAACCCTCACCAACGGCAAAGCCTTCGGCATTCATTTTTTTCAACAGGTCCTGCCAGCGCGAAAGCTTTTTGGTGTCACCGCGTTTGCCTGTGGAACCCGGCAGGTACAAACCTTCGGCATTGAAGGAATACACCGGTAATAGATCTTTACGTTGCGAGGCGGGGCGAATATCGCCGATCAGATTGTCCAGTACCAACGGTTGTGCGGTGGGGCTGGAGTAATAGGTCAGCACCATGTGCGCCTGGTTGTAGTTCAACGCCTTAACGTAAGTGATGCGCAGCTTTTCGCTGGGAATTCCCAGGCGGCGCAGGGTGAAGTATTTGGCGATGGAATAGTCCTCGCAATCACCCGCACCCTTTACCAGCGCCTCCAGCGGCGTGGCCCAATAGTCTTCCTGCCGCCAGTTGCGCAGGTCATCGACAAAACGCAACTGGCGGTTGAAGAACTTGTTTACGGTAATGAGTTTTTCGTTTTCCGGCAGGTCGCCGCTGACATTAATCAGGTCGCTCCAGGCGACGATACGTTCCTTCGCCTCACCGAGATTGCCATAGCGGCTCTCGGCGGTTTTGAGGATCACGGCGAAGTCCCAATTGGCGTAGACACTGGCCACACCCAAGAGCAGAGCCAGCAACAAAGACAGACCGACGCGTGCCAAGGGCAGGCGTCTGGATCGTCCTTGATTGGGCTGCCAAAGGGGCATGTCGCGTCTCCGCCGAAGATGGAGTGATTCTAGGCAGTTAACAGGAATTTGCGTAGGTTGGGTTGAGCGCAGCGAAGCCCAACAGGCCGGCCAAAGGCCGGCGCGTATCGGTCCCCTGCGGAGCTCAGCGCTGTCGAGGGACCGATACGCGGAGCTCAACGCAGTCGAGGGACCGATACGCGGAGCCCGTTGGGCTCCCTGTTGGGCTTCGCTGCGCTCAACCCAACCTACGGTCTTAAAGTCTTCTGCCGCAGGATATAAATCGTCACGCACACCGCACTGGTCAACATAAACGTGCGCGCCCAAAACATCGGCACCAGGTAGCAGGAAAAACCAATGCTCAGCCACATCAGGCCAATGGCGTAGACCTTGCCCTTAAGTGGAATGCCGTTGCCGTCGAGGTAGTCGCGAATCCACGGCCCCAGTTTTGGGTGGTTCACCAGCCAGTTGTAAAAACGCTCCGAGCTGCGCGCAAAGCAGCCGGCGGCCAGGAGCAGAAAAGGCGTGGTGGGTAACACTGGAAGAAAAATACCAACCACGCCCAACACTACGCTTAGCCAACCAATGGTCAGCAGGGCGTAGCGAATGGCGGGGTTACGGTTTTCGTGGACTTGGCGCGGCATCCACTGACCTTAGTGGTGACGAGGTTTGAGCAGCGCCGGTTTTTCGTCTGGGGCCTGGCAGAGCAGGAAGAGGGCGGTAAGGGCTTCTGGAATTTGCTCGACCATGTCGTCCATCAGGTCGGCGTCTTTGGCGATATCGGCGAATTCGGCTTCTTCGTCGAACAAGCCGGAACCCACCATGATCGGCAGCAGCAGCTCGCTGACTTCTTCTTCGGCGGTTTCAAACCAGGCCGCTTCGCGCATAAACACGCCTTCCATAAAACCGATGCACCAGTCGTCTGGCTCATCGCCAAGATCCAGGTCGCACGGCAATTCCAGGTCATCGTCGGCAGCGAGCATGCGGCCGATATGGGCTTTGAGTTGAATCAGGGTGGCTTCGATTTCGTCGCGCTCGGCGTCATCGCGGTAGTGCGGGGCTTCGGAGAACAGCGCATCAATCCATTCGCGCTCAGAGACCTCAACGGTGCAGATCGACAAGGCGGTCAGAAAACCATGAGCGGCCACATAGTCCAGGGCCTCTTCATGCAACTCATCGGCGTCGAGGAAGGCTTGCAGGCGGGTCAATTGCGCGGCGAAGGACATTACGGCACTACCTAATAGGACTGAATGCGCAGGATTTTAGCCTGTATAGCCCACGGGCGCGGCGCTGTTGCCCAGTTTTTTTTCGCTGCCGTGCCAGGCCTGTGGGATTTTTCATCTGCCGATCACCGATGGGCGTCGTCCATTGCCGGGGGGTGCTGACGTATACTGCGGCGCTTTTGTGCCTGCACCTTCTGCAACAGCTTGGGGTTTATATGCTCGAACCGGCTCTGCGCATCCTTAAAGACGTCTTTGGCTACGACAGCTTTCGTGGGCGTCAGGGTGCGATCATCGAGCGCGTTGCCAGTGGCGGCGACGCTCTGGTACTGATGCCCACCGGCGGCGGTAAGTCGTTGTGTTTCCAAGTGCCGGCGTTGTTGCGCCCGGGTTTGGCGGTGGTGGTTTCGCCTTTGATTGCCTTGATGGAAGATCAGGTCGCCACCCTCGACGAGCTTGGCGTGGCCGCTGTGGCGTTGAACTCGACCTTGAGCGCGGCCGAGCAGCGACAAATCGCCGACCGCATCCGCCGCAATGAAATCAAGCTGCTGTATGTGGCCCCCGAGCGCCTGGTGCAGCCGCGCATGTTGGCGTTTCTGCAGGACCTGGATATCGCCCTGTTTGCCATTGACGAAGCGCACTGCGTATCGCAATGGGGCCACGACTTCCGCCCGGAATACCTGCAACTGGGCCAGCTCGCCGAACTCTTTCCGCATGTGCCGCGCATTGCCCTGACCGCCACGGCAGACATGCGCACCCGCGAAGAAATCGTTACCCGCCTGCACCTGCAAAACGCCGAGCGCTTTCTCTCAAGCTTTGACCGGCCGAATATTTTCTACCGCATCGTGCCCAAAGAGCAGCCGCGCAAACAGTTGCTGGCCTTCCTTAAAGAGCGCAAGGGCGATGCCGGTATCGTTTACTGCTTGTCGCGCAAAAAGGTCGAAGAAGTCGCCGCGTTTCTCAGTGCCGAAGGTTTTCCGGCCTTGCCGTACCACGCCGGTTTGCCTTACGAAACACGCGGGGCTAACCAAAAGCGCTTCCTTAACGAGGAAGGCTTGATCATGGTGGCGACCATTGCCTTTGGTATGGGCATCGACAAATCCAACGTGCGCTTTGTGGCGCATTTGGATTTACCGAAATCGCTGGAGGCCTATTACCAGGAAACCGGTCGCGCCGGCCGTGACGGTTTGCCGGCCAACGCCTGGATGGCTTACGGCCTGCAAGACGTGATCACGCTTAAACAGATGCTGCAGAGCTCCGAAGGCGACGAGCGCCACAAGCGCCTGGAGCAACACAAGCTGGATGCCATGCTGGCCTTGTGTGAGCAGATTGGTTGCCGTCGCCAGGCGTTATTGCGCTACTTCGACGAAGAGCTGCCAGCGCCCTGTGGGCACTGCGATAACTGCGTGGACAACGTGCAAACCTGGGACGCCACCGAGCCGGCACGCCAGGCCTTGTCGGCGATTTTCCGCAGCGGTCAGCGTTATGGCGTTGGGCACTTGGTGGATGTACTGCTCGGCAAAGAAAACGAAAAAGTGCGCAGCAGCGGCCATCAACACCTCAGCGTGTTCGGTATGGGCAAGGCCCTGAGCGAAGGCGAATGGCGCTCGCTGTTCCGCCAACTGGTGGCGCGCGGTTTGGCCGATGTTGACCTCGAAGGCTACGGCGGCCTGCGTCTTACCGAAAGCTGCCGGCCCTTGCTGCGCGGTGAAGTAAGCCTGGAACTGCGCCGTGACCTGAAACCGCAGCTGGCGGCGAAAAGCGCCTCTTCCGGTGGCAGCTCAGCCAGCCAACTGGTGCGTGCCGACGAGCGCGAACAGTGGGAAGCCCTGCGTGCCCTACGGCGCAAATTGGCCGAAGAACATGCGGTGCCGCCGTACGTTATTTTCCCCGACTCCACCCTGCTGGAAATGCTCCGCAGCCAGCCCGGCTCGATGGCCGAGATGGCCGAAGTCAGCGGCGTTGGCGCACGCAAGTTGGAGCGCTATGGTACGGCCTTCCTCGAAGTGCTCAGCGGCGCGGCAGAAACTGCCCCAGTGGTGGTCGATGTGCGTCACGAACTGGTCAGCTTGGCCCGTGCCGGCATGACCCCGCAGCAAATCGCCAGCCAACTGAAATGCACCGAGAAAAACGTTTACACCATGCTCGCCGAAGCCATTACTCGGCAGCAGGTATCGCTGGAACAGGCGCTGGATTTGCCGGCTGACTTGCTTGGTGAAATTCAGGATGCGTTTCTCGATGCCGACGGTGAATTACCCGCCGTGGCCGCCATCGCCGAACAGTTTTCCGGGCGCGTACCAGAGGGTGTGCTGTACTGCGTAAGGGCGGCGTTGCAGGCTGAGTTCGAGGTGTGAAACAGCGCTTGTAGCCTGGGCGGTTTGCCTGTCGGAAGCTTGGCGCCGGAAAATCGCCAGGCTTGTTGCGCGCACTTTCTGCGGCTATGGTGTCAAAAAGCCTCCCCGCCAAGAGAAGAGGTAACGGGTGCCGCTCCATCACACCTGGCTGGACGATGTCCGCCCCAATCCTTATGCCGACCAACTGTCCTTAGGCTTTCGCCTGCTGCGTTTCGTGCGGCCGCTGGAACTCGAATACCGCCAATACATGAGCGAAGACAGCTTCGACCTCAAACGCATCGCGTTGAGCGTCGGCATGGTGCTGTGGCTGGCCTTTGCTGTATTGGACTTTTCCCTGATTCAAGGGCCGCAGCTGTGGTGGATGCTGGCGGTACGCCTGGGCGTACTGGCCATGCTGATGATCTGCGCTTTTTTGATTTTGCAGCGCAAGCATGTGCACCTGCTGGTGCCCCTTAGCCTCACCTGCATCGGTGGCCTCGGTGTGGGCGCGGCGGCGGTGGTGGCGATTGCCCACACGGTCGATGCCACGTACCCCTATGAAGGCCTGTTGCTGGTGTGTATGGCCGCCTACTTTCTGGTCGGCCTGCGTTTGTCCGAAGCGGTGGGCAGCTCGTTGCTGGTGCTGGTGGTCTACGTGGTGGTGGAAATGCTGGCCGGGCTGCCTATTCCGCGCTTGATTAACAATGTGCTGTTTCTCCTGTTTGGCAACCTGATGGGCGCTGTGGGTTGCTACCTGCTGGAGTTCAAGTCCCGCGAGCACTTTCTCGTCAGCCGCCTGATGCGCGTACTGGCCGACCACGACAGCCTTACCGGCCTGCACAACCGGCGCAGTTTCAACCGCCAGTTGGAACGCCTGTGGCGCCAAGCGCAGCGTGAAAACCAATCCTTGGCGCTGCTGCTCTGCGATATCGACCACTTCAAAGCCTTCAACGACTGCTACGGCCATCAGGCCGGTGACAACGTATTGCAGCGCGTCGGCAGTGTGCTGGCCGATGCCGCGCGACGGCCCTTGGATATGTCGGTGCGCTTAGGGGGGGAAGAGTTTGCCGTGCTGCTCTACGACATCACCGATGTGCAGGCGCTGGAGCGGGCAGAGGTGTTGCGCGGGGCGTTGGAGAAGTTAGGTATTCAGCATGAGCGCTCGACCACGGCGCGCATGGTGACTATGTCGATTGGCGTAGCGTGCTTGTTGCCCGCGCAAGAGGCGGATATGGCGCAGCTCTACGAACGGGCAGATCGGGCGTTGTATGAAGCCAAGGCGTATGGGCGCAATCAGGTGGTGGCCTAACCAAGCCCTCGTCCCCGCGTAAACGGGGACGGCGGGTTAATCCCCGCGATACTCGCAGCCACTGGTGCAGGTCTCATGAATGCGCACCCGGGACAGCTCCGGCAGCAACGGTTTCAGCTGTTGCCAAATCCACTTGCTCACCACCTCACTGGTGGGGTTTTCCAGGCCAGGAATATCGTTCAAGTAGTTGTGATCCAACTGTTCATACAGCGGCTTAAAGATCGCTTTGATCTCGGAAAAGTCGCGAATCCAACCGGTGTAAGGGTCGACCTCGCCTTCGATATAAATCGCTACCCGGAACGAGTGACCATGCAGGCGCCCGCATTTATGCCCGGCAGGCACGTGGGGCAGACGGTGTGCGGCTTCGAAGATAAATTCTTTAAACAGTTCCACGAGGTAACGCTCTGAGAAGGTGGCTAAAAAATAGCCGGCGAGTCTACCAGCTCATCCCGGCGTTTACCCATAGCGCGTTTGTCTCCCTGGTCAGGAAGCGCCGGACGGCAGCGCTCAAGCCTTGAGATTCAAACGCTTGGCCAGGCGGCTCAAATTGGCCCGATCCAGTCCCAGCTCCCGCGCCGCGCTGGCCCAGTTGCCCTGGTGGCGCTCCAGGCACGCGCCGATCAGTTGCCGCTGGTAATTGTCCAAATGCTCGCGCAAATCGCCCACCGCACCCTCGATTTTGGGTATTTCCATTGGTTCATTGGCGGCCATCGGCTGACCGTCCGGCAACGCTAAATCCGCGGCATGCAGGCTAAGAATGCGTGGCCGTTCGCTGCACGCCGCCAACGCTTTAAGCGAGGCACGGCCGATCAGGTGTTCGAGTTCGCGCACATTGCCCGGCCAGTCATAGCCGAGCAGCGCTGCCTGGGCGTCGGCGGCCAAACGCAAGCTGCGCAAGCCTAGGCGCGGGCGGTTGTCTTCAAGAAAGTAGCCAGCCAGCAGCAGGACATCGCGGCCGCGTTCGCGCAGGGGCGGCACGCGCAGCGGATAAACGCTTAGGCGATGGTAGAGGTCAGCGCGAAAGCGCCCGGCGCGCACTTCTTCGGCCAGGTCGCGGTTGGTGGCGGCCAACACCCGTACATTCACGTGGTGTTCCTTGTCCGAGCCCACGCGCTGCAACTGGCCGCTTTGCAGCACCCGCAGCAGCTTGGCCTGCACGGGTAGCGGCAACTCCCCGAGCTCATCAAGAAACAGCGTGCCGCCATCGGCCAATTCAAACTTGCCGCGCCGCTCGTTTACCGCGCCGGAAAACGCCCCGCGTACATGGCCGAACAGCTCGCTCTCCACCAGGGTTTCCGGCAGCGCGGCGCAATTCAGACTGATCAGCGGCGCCTTGGCGCGCGGTGAGTGGGCGTGAATAGCGTGGGCCACCAGTTCCTTGCCGACCCCGGTTTCGCCGCTGATCAGTACGCTCAATTCGCTATTGCCGACCACTGCGATTTCTTCCACCAAGCGTTTATGCGCAGCGCTTTGGCCGATCAGTTCCTTGGCGTGCGCCTGGCCGGCGGCCTGTTTGTAGACCTCGGCAAGCTGGTGCTGGTCCTGGGCGTCGCGGGCCAGGCTGCTGATGCGCTCGCCGGCTTTGACTGTGGCCGCCGCCAGGCTGGAGAAAGCGGCGAGGGTGGTTAAGTCGGCCGCACTAAAGCAAGCGGCATCCAGGGCATCGAGGGTCAATACCCCCCAGGGACGGTCGTCGAGGTACAGCGAGCAGCCCATGCAGTCGTGCACCTCGAGGTGGCCATGCACGCCATCGACCAGGCCGTCATAGGGGTCAGGCAAATCGCTGTCAGCGGCAAAATGAGTGGGCTCGCGGTTTTCCAGCAACGTTTTGAGGCGCGGGTGCTCGGCCACTTTAAAGCGCCGACCGAGGGTGTCGGCGCTCAGGCCATGCACGGCCACTGGCACTAACTGCTCGCCGTCCAGGCGCAACAGCGCCGTGGCATCGCAGGGCAGCAGCGCGCGCAGGGCGTCGAGCAGGCGTCGATAGCGTTCACCTTCGGGCAGCTCGCGAGACAGGTCAGCGACCAGCGGAAGAAAGGCACGCAGTAGCGAGTTTGCAGTCATTTAGACCTTCTTGGAGTCATCATGACTGCTGTCTTGATGACTCACTAAAAATTAAGTTATTGAAAATTAACAATAAAATAGTTGGCATAAAAACTGGAATAGCTAGGAGAGAAACCCTACCACGATCTCGGAGAAAACTGATGCTTACTGCCCCGCAGACCGCTTTGATCAAAGCTACCGTGCCCTTGCTGGAGTCCGGCGGCGAAGCGCTGACCTCGCACTTCTACGAAACCATGCTGCGTGACTACCCCCAGGTGCGCCCGCTGTTCAATCAGACTCACCAAGCCAGTGGCGCCCAAGCCCGGGCGCTGGCCAATGCGGTGCTGATGTACGCCAAATTTATCGACCGCCTGGAAGCCCTTGGGCCGTTGGTGGGGCAAATCGTCAACAAGCACGTAGCGTTGCAAATTTTGCCCGAGCATTACCCCATCGTTGGCAGCTGCCTGCTGCACGCCATCCGTGAAGTGTTGGGCAGTGAAGTGGCCACCGATGAAGTGATAGACGCGTGGGCGGCTGCCTACCAGCAGCTTGCCAATTTGCTGATGGGCATTGAAGAAACGATGTACAGCGAGCGTGAGCAGGCCACGGGTGGTTGGCGCGGCGGCCGGCAATTCCGCTTGTTGCGCAAAATGGTGGAAAGCGAGGAAATCACCTCGTTCTACTTTGTGCCGGCTGACGGTGGTGCGCTGATGGATTTTGCCCCCGGCCAGTACATTGGCCTGCGCCTGACCATCGACGGCGACGACCTGCGCCGCAACTACTCACTGTCCGCTGCGCCCAATGGCCGGGAATACCGCATCAGCGTAAAGCGCGAAAAGGGCGGGCGGGTGTCGGGGTATTTGCATGAGCAACTGCAGGTGGGCGACACGCTGGAACTGTTCCCGCCCGCTGGGGCGTTTACCTTGAAAGCCTCAGAAAAACCGCTGGCGTTGATCACCGCGGGTGTCGGCATTACCCCGGCCTTGGCCATGTTGGAACAGGCATTGAGCACCGGGCGCGACATCCATTTCATCCACTGCGCGCGCCATGGCGGCGTGCATGCGTTTCGTGACTGGTTGGAATGCAAAGCCCAGGCCCATCCGCAGCTCAAACGCTTCTACTGCTACAGCGAACCGCGTGAGGAAGACCAGCACGTTGAGGCGGGTTTGCTGACTGAGGAGCGCTTGGCCCAGTGGTTACCAGAAGAACGGGATGTGGATGCTTACTTCCTGGGCCCGCAACCCTTTATGGCCCATGTGAACCGCAGCTTGCGCGGGTTGGGGGTGCCGGGGGAGCAGTGTTATTACGAGTTCTTTGGGCCGGCGGGGAAGCTGGACGCTTAATGGCGGTGCAGTGATCAAGCTCGGCGAACCTGGATCCCCGCCTGCGCGGGGACGACGGGGTTGGCCCGTCTATCACCGTCATCCCCGCGTAGGCGGGGATCCAGGTACACGGTCTGAAATGTGCCCCTGGCGATTTAAGGCTTACGAATCCTCAACAACTCCCCATTCAACCAATCCGCCGACGGCTGTTTCTGCCCGGCGCAATCCACGCTATAGGCCTTGCCGCTAATGCTGCTGCCGGTGGCGGCGCGGGTAATAAAGTCTTCAGGCGAATCCACCAGCCCCTTGTTTTCCAAATAGTCGAGCTTCTGTTGCAGGTGCATACGCGCTTCTTTGCCGTCGTAGCCGCTGCCGTTGCGGATAAAACTACAGCCGCTGTTTTCCACGAAGGCCAGCAGTTTGCCGACTTCTTCCTGGCCTTGGGGGCTTAGTGCGGCCCTGCTTTCAGTCGCCGCAAGCAGGCAGCAGCTGATGCAGATAATCCGCCACATAGGCGTGAAAACCACCATCGTTCCAGTACTCCATATGACTTAAAGGGGTGTGCCGTTTGTAGCCATGGCGCGGTCTTCATTGACCACCTGGGCATAGTTGGCCAGTGGCCGCAGCGGGTAGCCGAGGGCGTCGGCCGGTGCGTAGAGGTTAAGCCAGCGCGCCTGTTCGCGCACTTTTTCAGTCAGGCAGTGGCCGGGAAAACGGATCGGCAGCACCGGGTTATAGGCAAAGGTGAACAGCGGAATGTTGCAGCCGAAGGTGATCAGCCCGGTCAGGGTTTCCAGGCCTAAAAATGGGTCCAGCGCGCAGGTGGGGGTGGCGTTTAGCTGCTGCTGGTCCCAGGCGTAGTTGGAAAAAATATGCCCGCCCAGCGAGTGCGCCAGCACCACTAATGGCGTTTCGGCACCGACTTTGGCGCGCAGCGCTTGCAGGCCCTGGCGCACGGTTTGGTGCACTTCCTGGTAGGTGGTGTCGTAGGCCTCGCTGACCTTGCGGTAGCCGCTGGCATCGCCAAGAAACAACGTCACCGCGCGGCGTAACCAGCGCCAGGTCACCGGCTCGGCTTTGAGTTTTTCCAGGTAAGCGAATTCGCGGTCGTCGAGCACATTGGCCCAGTACAAACTTTGGAACGCCACCTGCTCAGCCTGCTCACCCAGGCGCAGGCGCAATTGGGCGATCAAGCGCTGGGCAAACAGATGATGGCCTTCGCTATCGAGCTGTGCGGGTTGACTGCCAATGCCATGGATGATGGCAACTGCAAGCTTCATAACCGTTCCTTGGTACTGCTGCTTTTACAGGGCGAGCAGGTGCTTTCAAAGGGCTTGCAGGCGTTCGCCGAGTTTGCCGCCGTCGACCAGCTCGAGAAATTCGTCGCCAAGGCGCCGGCTGGCGTCCATGGCGGCGCGCCAGTAGCGTTCGCGGCCGCTGTCATTACCGAGGTAGCGGCTGAAGTCCTTACGGTCCGGCAGCTTGCCGTGGGGCAGTTGCGCCAAGTACTCGCGCGATGGCGCCAGGAGCAGCACGTTCTGCAGGCGCACGTTGTCGCCTTTGCGCCAGGGCAGGCCCTTGTCGAACCAGCCTGGAATCACCTTGTCGGTGAAGTGCGGGTACAGCACCACGTCGTCGCCGCTGTAGGGCAGGTCGAGGTGGTAATCGAGCAAGCCACCGTCGCGGTAGGTGCCGGCGCCGGCACCGGGAATATCGCGCACGCCTTCCATCACCATCGGAATCGAGCCCGAGGCCAGCAGGGCGTGGCGCAGGTTGCCGCTATCCAGATGCAGAAAGCGGGAAGGGAAATCGCTTAAGGCGCTAAGCGGCGGTTGGCTGCGGGCGTCATGCAGAATCACCCGCTCAAAATGCCGCGACAGGCGCGCACGCCCGAGTAGGTTGTTGCCGATCACCGACGACAGCCCCAAGCCCAGCGCGCCACGGCGGTCATGGGCCAGTAGGCCGAGGCTTCTGACCACCATGATGTTCAGGCTGTAGTGCGGGTTGTTCAGCACATGGGCGTCTTGGCCATCGAGCAAGTCGTCGAGCATGCGCACGCAGCTCTGCGACACCTCGGCCATGGTCACTGCCTTAGTAAAGCGCTGCTGGGTATACAGCTCGCCCAGGCGTTGAATGCCGGCCGCGGCGTCCGGTAGGCAGGCGCTGGCGAAACGCCAGGAGCCGATAGAGGCGCCGATCAGTGCCCGTTGGCGCGGGGCGCGGGGTAACCAATCGCCAAACAGTGCGAGGTCCAACCCCTGAATGCCGAGGGCTTTGGGCCCGCCCGCAGCGCCCGGCAGAATACCGACATCAGCAGGCGCCAAACCGCGCTCACGAATACGCGCCAAGGCGTTGCTGCCGGCTTTCAGGGTTAGGGCGGGGAACTTGATTTGAATCGCGCTCATGTAGGCCTCCATCACGCAAGGCCGCGATTATAGAGCGGTGGGCTGTAAGACCAAGAGAGTTTTGTTGTGTGAATGGTGGGGTAAAACGTGCTGGGGAGGCGAGGGAGATTGCGGGGTGGAAAAATTCACCGTCATTCCCGCGTAGGCGGGAATCCAGAATGCCGCGGCGAACAGCGTACGCCCTGAGATTCTGGGTCCCCGCCTGCGCGGGGACGACGGTGTGGTTACGAGCAGCGCTTAGAAGCGGTACGAAACCTGAGTACCGAAACCATGCGCACTGTTTTCATAGGTGGAGCTGTAGCTGCCTTTGCCGGTCTGCGTTTCATCGACTTTGGTGTCTTCTTCCCACAGGTAGGAGTAGGCGAGGTCGATGGTCATATCAGCCGTTGGGTTCCAGCCCACGCCAAAGCTCACGGCGGTGCGGTCGCCAGTGGGAATGCGCGGTGAGCGGTTGGTGTTGTTGGTCGGGCTTTGGTCGAAGGCCAAGCCTGCACGCACGGTCCATTGCGGGTTCAGCTTGTAGGCGGTACCGACGGCGTAACCCCAGGTGTCATGCCAGTTTTGTTCTTCGGTAATGGTCGACAAGCGCGAGGACGCTGCGGCGGAAACACCGTCGTTTTCCACGGTGATTTCTTTCAGGCGGCTCCAGCGGGTCCAGGTGCTGCCGGCGTAGACGGTCCAGGCGTTGTCGATGTCGTGGGTAATCGACATATCCACCGATTCCGGGGTGGTCAGGTCCAGCGATGCATCGTATTTGCCATAGGCGCCAATCGAGGCCAGTACCGCGTTGCTGCCGGAAACCGTGGTATCACCTTCCAGCTTGTACTTGACCTTGGAGTGGTAGGTCAGGCCCGCGCGGGTTTGCGCGGTGAACTCGTAGAGCACGCCAGCGTTGAAGCCCAGTGCGGTGTCGTCACCCTTGATTTTTACCCGGCTTTCGCTGGCGTCGAAGGCGGGAATCGGCGCGGCAAAGGCGCTTTCCAGCTTGCCGTCAATGCGGTTGATGGTCGGACCAAAGCCAACCGAGAGCTGATCGTTGAAGCGAAAGCTCACGGTCGGCTGCACGGTTACCACTTTTACTTCGCTGTAGTCGCCGAAGTTGCGGCCCTGGAAGCCACCTTCGTAATCGGTGATCAAGCCGAACGGCGCGTACACGCCAACACCGAAGGCCCACTGCTCGTTGACCGGGTTTACGTAGTAACCCATCGGCACGGCGGTGAACGGCACCATATCGCCGTCGTTGCTGCCGGAGGTGGAACCGTCTGCGTGTTTGATATCGGTTTTGGCCATGATGGCGGCGGCACCGACGCTGATTTCCTGGCGTTTAAGGCGCGACATGCCGGCTGGGTTACCGAACAGCGTAGTGGCGTCATCGGCCGCCGACGAACGCCCAGCGAAGGACGAGCCCATGCCGCTGATGCTTTGTTCGTTGAGGGCAAAACCGCCAGCGAGGGCACTGCTGGCGGCGGCAGAAATAGTCAGGGCTAGGGTGGTCTTGAACCAGGCGTGTTTCATTGGAAAAGTCCTGTTGTATTTTTGTACGGGGGGCGGAAATTATCAGGATTTGAATTACCTGGCCAGTCGCTCAAGAACGCAACTTTGCGGGCAATTGTTGGACAATTTAAGGCGGTTTGATGGCATCTTCGGCAATTTCGTACGAGCGTACTGTTGCCGTTTGGTTCCCCGTAAATCTCACGCGGCTTGCCGGGCCTTTGCGACGTAGTGGTGCCACGCACGGCTGAAATCCCGAAGCCGCCCCTCGGGTTGGAATACCTGCTGCCACACCTGGGCCATGCCCATTATGTCGTCAACCTCAGGCAGCTTGGGGCTTTGCGCTTCGACCATCAGCCAGGCGATGGCGGTGGCGTAGCGCAAATTAACGGTCAGCTCGAGGTGCGGCGCGGCGAGAAACGCATGCTGACTGGCCAAGCCGCGAACGCGGCTGGCCAGTTCCGGGTCAAGGGCCAAGTGCTGATCCCAGAATATTTGGTGACGCAGATCGGCGATTCGGTACAGACCGTGACCATGTGGGTCATCTAATGCTGAACCGAGAGCGGACTGACAAGCGGCAGCGCAGAGCAGAAAAGATTCAGCGCAGGCGCTATGGCGATCCAGGTAGAGGAGGGTAGGGCGGATAACGTGTTGGCATAAATCTGCGGCGGCGATGCCCATAGAAACCTCGAAAAAGGTAACCGGCGGGGCCTTGGCGCCTGGCAGCGGATGGAAGTACGAATTTCGAAAAGGCCCCACCGGGAGCGGGGTTAGCCGCTCCTGTTGAAGCATAGTCAGATCATTGTGCTGTAAAGGGCTGTTTTTAAATCGTTTAAGGCTTTTGGGTGCTGGGTATATGCCTCAAGGTGCTTAAAACCCTGAATGGCCGCGCATTACCGTGTGTAGGCAGGCGCTACTCGCCTGTCGCGACGGGGCGCTCGGGGTCGGTAATCCATTCACTCCACGAGCCGGCATACAGCGGCGCCAACGGGTAGCCGGCGAGGCTCAAGGCAAACAGGTTATGGCAGGCGGTAACCCCTGAGCCGCAGTAGGCCACCAGGCCCTCGGCGCTGCGCTCGCCCAATAGCGCGGCGAAGCGGGCGCGCAGTTGTTCGGCGGGTAGAAAGCGCCCATCACTGCCGAGGTTGTCGGTAAACACCGCGCATTGTGCGCCAGGGATATGCCCGGCTACGGGGTCGATAGGTTCTACGTCGCCTTTGAAGCGCGCCAGGGCGCGGGCGTCGAGCAAGGTAAGTTCCGGGTCGCCAAGGATCAGTTCCAGTTGCTCCGCGCTGACGACCAGGCTGGTATCCGCTTGGCCAGTAAAGGTGCCTGGGCTGCGTTCGGGTAGCGCCTGATTTACCGGCAAACCTGCTTCATTCCAGGCTTTAAATCCGCCATCAAGCAGGTAAACGTTATCGCGCTTGCCTAGCCAGACCAGCAGCCACCACGCATGGGCAGCGAAGGCGCCGTTGCCGTCGTCGTAGAGAATGACTTCGCTGTCAGTGTTCAAGCCCCAGGCGCGCAGGCGCTCTATTAATAGTTGTGGCTTGGGCAGGGGGTGGCGGCCGGTCAGGCCTTTGACGATGGCGCCCGATAAGTCCTGCTCAAGGTCGGCAAACACCGCGCCGGGGATATGCCCCTGGGCATAACTGCGTTGGCCGTAGCCAAGGTCGTCGAGGGCGAAGCGGCAGTCGACAATCAGGCGGTCGGGGTTGCCTGGGCGGTTAGCGAGTTGCTGCGGGGTGATCAGTTGCGCGAGGGACATGATGGGCACCTGAGATAAATCGGGGCGCCCATCATAAACGCAGATGTTGGCAACCGGCTTAGTCGAGTTTCAGCTTGCCGATGCGGTCGTTGTCCAGGCTGCCGAAGTACAGGTAGCCGCCCACCGGTTTCACCGAGGTGACCATGCGCAGGTTGGTGCCGCTGGTGTCGTGCAGGCTGCGGATGATTTTGCCTTGTTCATCCACGGCAATCGCCAGGCCGTATTTGGCAGGTTTGGGCCACAAGGCGCGTGGCAGTTTGGCCATTTGCGCTTTCAACCAGGGCTGGCCTTGGAGAAAGTCGGCGTCAGCTTTGCGCGGTGTCGGCAGCGCCACCCAGAAGGTGCCTGCGCGGTCGCCTTGCAGGTTGTCCGGCATGCCGGGCAGGTTGTCGATAAAAATGTCATGGGTGCCGGCTTTCGGGCCTTTGAGCCACAGGCGGCTGATGCGATAGCGGTAGGTTTCGTTAACCAGCACAAAGTCTTCTTTGGCCGACAGCGCCACGCCGTTGGCGAAGTACAGGTCTTTCAGCAGTACGTCGGTGGTCTTGGTTATTGGGTCATAGCGCAGCAGGCGGCCATAAGGACGGCCTTCCAACAGGTCGAGCAAATAGTCCGGCTGTTCGAATTTGCTGGAGGCGTCGGAGAAATAAATGCGCCCGTCGCTGGCGATGTCGACATCGTCGGTAAAGCGGAACGGCACGCCGCCGGCTTCGGTGGTCAGTACGCTGATCTGGCCCTGGGGGTCGATGCTCAGCAGGCCTTTATAGGCGTCGGCAACGATCAGATTGCCCTTGGCGTCGAAGTCCATGCCCAGGGGGCGGCCCTTGGTGTCGGCGAAGGTTTCGACGCTGCCGTCGGTTTTAACGCGGATGACTTTGCCGTCATGGGTGCCGCCGTATACGCGGCCTTCGGCGTCGACTGCGGTGTCTTCGGGGCCGTGAACCTGCCCTTTGGCCAGCAGCTCGGCTTTCATTAACGAATCGTTGGGTTCCAGCACGCCGGTCATGGCTGGCTCGTGGGGTGGGGTCCACGCCATTGGGTCAATCGGGCTGGGTTGTGCCAGCAGATACACCACGGCGATGACCACTAGCAGGGCCACCAGGCCCAGAAACTTTTTCATGACATATCCTTGTTCTGGTTATTGTCGGACAAAACGACGGCAGCATAGGAGCGCCGATACCGCAGGGCAAGTGTCAATCACCGGCCCGATTTACCGAGTCAGGCACCGTCCATAGCCGGGCTCGATATATACTGCGCGGCAACTTTAAGGAGAGGCATGTGGCCATCGAAATCAATTGGATCCGTGACGACGCCAGCTTGGCGCACCTATGTGCCGAGTGGCGGCGTCTGCCATACGTGGCCCTCGACACCGAATTTATGCGGGTCGACATCGCCGGTCTGCTGCAAGTGTGCGACGGCAGCCAGGTTTATCTGATTGATCCGCTACTGATTCAGAGCTGGGACGCCTTTGCCGAGCTGTTGGCCGACCCTGCGGTGATCAAGGTCTTGCATGCCTGCAGCGAAGATCTTGAAGTGTTCTCGCGCCTCACCGGCACCTTGCCACTGCCGCTGTTCGACACCCAGATTGCCGCCGCTTACCTGAATATCGGTTTCTCCATGGGCTACTCGCGCCTGGTGCAGAGCGTGCTGGATATCGACCTGCCCAAAGGTGAAACCCGCTCGGACTGGTTGCAGCGGCCGTTGTCGGAAACCCAGGTTAGCTATGCCGCCGAAGACGTGCTGCATTTGGCTGAGGTATACCAAGCCCTGCGCGCGCGCCTGGCACCGGATAAGTTCAATTGGGTGCTGGAAGACGGCGAAGAAATGGTGGTTAACGTGCGCCGCGAAATCGACCCTAACGAGGTCTACCGCGACGCCAAACTCGGCTGGAAACTGGCCCCGGCCAAACTCGCTGTACTGCGCGAACTCTATGCCTGGCGCGAGCAGCAAGCGCGCCTGCGCAACCAGCCGCGCAACCGCGTGATCCGCGAAAATTCACTGTGGCCGATGGCGCGTAACCAGCCCGACAACCTTGTGGCCCTGGCGCGCATTGAAGACATGCACCCAAAAACGGTACGCCAGGACGGCGAGTTTTTGCTCGGCCTGATCAAGGAAGCCGCCGCCAAACCTGCCGCCGAATGGCCCGAAGCCCTGCCCGAGCCGTTGCCGGTGGAAGCTGCTGCCGTACTTAAAGTGCTGCGTGCGGTAGGCCAACGCGAAGCGGAGCGCCTGGATATCGCCCCGGAAATTATGCTGCGCAAGAAAATCCTCGAAGCCCTGCTCAAAAGCGGCTTCCCCAATGGCCCTTACCAACTGCCGGATTCGCTGCGCGGTTGGCGCCGAGAATTGATGGGCCAAGCGCTGCTCGACAGCCTGGCGGCCTATACCGAGGAACAACAGGCATGAAAAAGATTTGCTCGATTTACAGCAGCCCCAAGCGCAACGAAATGTACCTCTATGTACTCAAAGCCGACGCCTTGAAAAAGGTGCCGGAATCGTTGCTGGTGGCCTTTGGGCCGCCCAAGCACACCTTTGATTTGGTGTTGAGCCCGGAGCGCAAACTGTCGCGCGAGGACATTGAAGTGGTTCTGGCGAACCTGGAAAAGCAGGGCTACCACTTGCAGATGCCGCCAGCTGAAGATGAGTACATTCAGCATTTGCCGGAAGAGCTTCTTCGTAGAAACGACCCGATTTAAGGCGACCTCCTGGGCGTCGGCCAGGCGGCGTTGCGTCCTCACTTTTAATGCTCACGTACTTTAGTACGCTGCGCTTAAAAGCTCCGGGGCGTCTCGTCTGGCTCTAGCCCAGAAGGTCGGAAGAAGCTCAAAAGCAAAAGCAAAAGAAAAGCCAGCGGAGTCTGGCGAATCGATACTTTCCCCCTGTCTTAAGGTGCTGCTACCGCGAGTGGCCGCGCCGTGTTTTAAGGTTTTTCTGCCCCATGCGCGTTTTACTTGCTGAACATGACCACGCCATTTATGCCGACCTGCTGCGTGCCGCTCAACCCGATCTGGAGCTGGCGATCAGTGACGATCCGACCCAACTGGCGCAGCTCGCGCCGGGCTGTGAGGTGTGGCTAGGTGAGCCGGTGCTGCTCGCCACGCTGCTGCGCAAGGGCCATAAACCGCAGTGGCTGCAGTCGACCTGGGCGGGTATTACGCCGTTACTGCCCAAGGATTTGCCCAAGGACTATCGCCTGACCCGCGCCGTAGGCATTTTCGGCCAGGTGATGGCGGAGTACGTGCTCACTTATATGCTTGCCCACGAACGCGAAGTGCTGGCGCGCCTGGCTGCGCAGGTGGAGCGTCGCTGGGATAACCACGCGCCACGCAGCCTGGCCGGGCGGCGCGTGCTGATTGTCGGCACTGGCGAAATCGGCCTCAGCGTGGCGCAGTTTCTCGCGCCGTTTGGCGTCGAGTTGTATGGCGTGGCCAGTTCGGCGCGGGAGCTGGCGCCGTTTAAAGAGGTGGCAGGGATGGACGCTTTGCCACGGTTGGTCGGGCAGGCCGACTACGTGATCAACCTGTTGCCGGATACCCCCAGCACCCACGATATTTACAACGCCAAGCTGTTTGCCCAATTCCTGCCGACGGCGCTGTTTATCAATGCTGGGCGTGGCGTGGCGGTGGTGGATGCCGACTTGGTGGCGGCTTTGCGTGACGGCCATCTGAGCGGCGCCATTATCGACGTGTGTCGCCAGGAGCCGTTGCCGGCGCGCCATCCGTTCTGGACCGCCTTCGGCCTGTTGCTCACCGGCCATAGCTCGGCGCCGACCCAGCCGCCGTTAATGACCCAGCTGTTCCTCGATAACCTGCAGCGCTTTAACAGTGGCGAGCCGTTGCGCGGTGAAGTGGACTTTTCCAAGGGTTATTAAGAGTGGTTCGCAGGCCCGCCAATGGGCCTGCAACCGTTTGGCAATGCGGCCTTGGCCGATGCGCAGGTGAGCGCTAGACTGCCGCCCTTTCTCCAGCCCGTACCCCGCCATGGCCGCCATAGTCCAACCTTTTTGGAAACGTAAAACCCTCGACCAGCTTGATCAGGACGAGTGGGAGTCGCTGTGCGACGGCTGCGGCCTGTGTTGCCTGCAAAAGCTCGAAGATGAAGACGACGGCAGCGTTTACTACACACGCATCGCCTGCAAACTGCTCGACCTGAAAACCTGCCAGTGCAGCAACTACGCCAATCGGCGTCAGTTCGTGCCTGACTGCATCCAGCTCACCCCAGGGCAGGCGAGCGAGTTCCAGTGGCTGCCACCGACCTGCGGCTACCGCCTGGTGGCCGAGGGTAAAGACCTGGAAAGCTGGCACCCCTTGGTGTGCGGCGACCCGCAAATGGTCCACAACGCCGGTATTTCACAGGTGGGCACTATGCTCAGTGAGACCGCCGTCGCTGAAGATGACTGGGAAGACTATATGATCTTCCGCTCTGGCTGATTGGGGCTGATAGGGGCTGATAGGGGCTGTGTTGGGCTTCGCTGCGCTCAACCCAACCTACGGACTGTAGAAGCGTAGGTTGGGTTGAGCCACAAGCGAAGCCCAACAGACCCTGCCACCACCCTTTCGCGCTGAATCAAATAAAGCAGGGCCGGTCATAGGGAACTACCGCGCCGCGTTACAAGGACCTGTCGTTGATGCCCATCCACCGTCACCTGCTTATCTCCCTCGCTCTGCTGGCCGCTGGCTCGCCGCTTTTGGCCGCAGAAAAAGTCGACCTCGATTACACCGTGCGTTTTCTCCCGGACAGCGATCAGGCCGACGTGCTCCTGACCTTGAAGGAGGGCGAAGCGGTGCGCAGTCTGAGTTTTGACCTGGGCAAAAAAGGCTATTACAGCGACTTTAAAACCGACGGCAGTTGGCAGCTCGGTGCTGCCCAACCCGGAGAAAAACAGCAAGGCGTATGGCAACCCGGCAAAGGCAAAACCAGCCTCAGCTACCGCGTGCGCATCAACCACCCGCGGCCTGCCGCCGCAGGCAAAGCCACCAGCTATGACGCGCGCATGACCGCCGACTGGGCGCTGCTGCGCGGCGACGACCTGGTGCCCAGTGCCAAGCTCGACCAGCACGACGGCACCGAGTTGGTTTCGCGTCTGCAATTCGAGTTGCCCAAAGGCTGGAAAAGCGTGGAAACCGGCTGGCCACGTATCGGCAAAAACCGCTTCCGTATCGACAACCCCTCGCGCCTGTTTGACCGGCCGACTGGCTGGATTATCGCCGGCAAAATCGGCACCCGCCGGGCCAAGCTCGGCGAAACGGAAGTCACCGTCGCCGCGCCGGTGGGCGAGGGCATGCGTCGTATGGATGTGCTAACCCTGCTGACCTTCGTTTGGCCGCAGGTGCAGGCCGTATTCCCCCGTGACCCGGCCAAGCTGTTGGTGGTGGGGGCTGGAAATCCGATGTGGCGCGGCGGCCTGTCGGCCTCCAACTCGCTGTTTATGCACAGCGACCGGCCCTTGGTCAGCGAAAACGGCACCAGCTCCTTGGTGCATGAGTTGGTGCATGTGTTTAGCCGCATTCGCGACATCGACCAGAGCGACTGGATTAGCGAAGGCCTGGCCGAGTACTACGCCATTGAACTGGTGCACCGCGCTGGCGGTATGAGTGAAGAGCGCTACAAGGCGGTCAACGACGAGCTGAAAAAGTGGAGCCGCAACGTCACCACCCTGCGTGGCAACAGCGTAAGTGGCCGCACCACGGCGCGGGCAGTATTGCTGCTGCAAGAGCTTGACCGCGAAATTCGCAAAGGCACCGGCAATAAACGCTCGCTCGACGATGTAAGCCGTGGCTTGATGCGCATGGATGGGGTCAGCACTAAAGACTTTATTAGTGTGAGCGAGGAGGTGTTGGGTGGGGCGTCGAAGGTGCTAGATACGCCGCTGCTCAAGTCTGCGCAGTGACAAGGGACTTTGTACGACTGGCGATTCTGGATCCCCGCCTGCGCGGGGATGACGGAGGTTTTTGCAACTAACACCGTCGTCCCCGCGCAGGCGGGGACCCAGAATTGTTCGTCGAGCACCGTAGGCCCGGCCGTTTAGGACTGAAACGACTTGCCAAATAACGGCCCGGACTTGGTGTTCAGCCCCTTCGCCAGGCGGTCATACAGCACCACATTCACCGTCGCCGCTAGGTTCATGCAGCCATTGGTAGGGATGTAGATCACCTCTTCGCACCATGCCAACACCTCTTTGCTCAGCGAGCCATCTTCGGGGCCGAAGATGTAGATGGCACGGTCCGGGTGGGTGTATTCGGTCAGCGGTTTGGCGCCTTCCACCAACTCCACCGCCACTGGCGTGCAGCCCAGCGGAATGATGCTTTGCAGGTCTTCGATGCCTATCAGCGGGATGTCCTGGTGGACCATCTTGGTGTCGGTGGCGAATTCCTGAGCGCGGGCGTAGCGCTTGCCGGTGTAGAACACCGAGTTGACCCCGTAGCAGCCGGCGGCGCGCATCACGGCGCCGACGTTGTCGGGTGACTTGGGATTAAACAGGCCAATGCAGCTGTAACGACGGTTTGCCACGTAGTGCTCTCTTATTCTTTGCTTTTCAGCAGCGCGGCCAAGTCGGCAAAGGCTTTGTGGGTGACCTTCGGCCCGGTTGGGCTGGCCGTGGAACCTTCGCTGAAGTACTGCTGGTCGGTGTAGCGCGAGTGTTCGTTGTCGTGACAGAACAGGCAGAGCAACTCCCAGTTGGAGCCGTCTTGCGGGTTGTTGTCGTGGTTGTGGTCGCGGTGGTGCACGGTCAGTTCGCTGAGGCGTTTGCCTTCGAATTCACGCTGGCAGCGGCCACAAATGTGTGGGTACATTTTCAGCGCTTTAACTCGGTAGCCTTCTTCGCGGCTACGTTGGCCTTCGGCAATCAGGCGGTCGGTTTTAAGCGTTGCTGCGGATTTTTCAGTGCTCATGGGGTTACCTGTTCAGTCCAGGGGTGCAAGCGTGCCAGCGGCTATGGTGAGCCCAGGCTGTGTGCTTCTCAAGTTATCAGCGTTTTTGCGCAATCCAGATGGTATGCCGCGTGCCTTTGTTGCCGTGGGCATAGACCTGAACTTCCTCAACCTTGAAGCCGGCCTTGGCCACGCGCTCGGAGAACTTGCGGTCGGCACTGGCTGACCACACCGCGAGAATTCCCCCGGCGCGCAACGCGCTATGGCAGCTGTGCAAACCGCCGGCGGAGTACAGCCAGCTATTACCTTTCTGAGTCAGACCCTCGGGGCCGTTGTCGACGTCGAGCATGATGGCGTCAAAGCCGGCGGGCTCGGCTTGCAGCACATGGGCGACGTCTACGCAGCGTACTTCGGCCCGCGGGTCATCAATCGGCATACCGGCCTTGGCCCCCAGCGGGCCACGGTTCCACTCGATCACCCCGGGCACCAGTTCGGCGACCACCACCTGGGCCGTCGGGCCCAAATGTTTAAGGGCCGAGGCGAGGGTAAAGCCCATGCCCAGGCCGCCAATCAACGCGCGCGCTTGCGGTCGTTGGCCGATCTTGCGGCAAGGGATCTCGGCCAGGGCATCTTCGGAACCATGCATGCGCGTGTTCATCAGCTGGCCGCCATCGCCGCCCTGAATCTTGATCACGAAATCCTCGCCGTACTCGAACAGGCACAGGGCGCCGCCGTTGTCGGGGATCGGAGCGGTGTCGAGCAAAACGAAGCGTTTCATTGAAGGTGAGCCTTATTCGGGGCGCGTAGTCTAACGTTCACGCCACGTTTAAGGAGGTGTGAAATGCGTATGTTCAGATTGATGGTGCTGGCGGCCGCGAGCGTGGCCGCCACCTTGACCCTCGCCGCCGAGCCCGGTTCACCCGGCACCGCGACGCCGCAACCGTACCAGCCGGTGCAGCCACGCAATGTGCCAATGCCCGCGCCCACTGGGCCGGTGATGCCCGGCACCAATAGCCCGCGTAATTTACCGCCAGCGACCACTATTAACCCGCGGGACAATGGCTTGCAGCAGCCTCAGCAGGCGCCCAGCACGCCCAAGGTGAAGACGCCGGAGCCGGTGAAGCCGAAGGTTGAGTAGGGCTGCTATTTGAAGAGTTCCTCTGCCCAACCCTCTCCCGTAAATGGGAGAGGGTGCTGTCCGACGTTTCGCAGGCCAGTGGCATGGGGCAACCGCCAAGGGCGGTGTTAATTCAGCTGGCCCAGCACCTTCAACACAAACGCATACTCCAGCGCCACATCCTTGATGCCTTGGTAGCGCCCGCTCATGCCGCCATGCCCGGCGCTGAGGTCGGTCTTTAGCAGCAGCAAATTATCGTCAGTTTTGTGCGCGCGCAGCTTGGCCACCCATTTCGCCGCTTCCCAGTACTGCACGCGGCTGTCGTTGTAGCCCGCTACGGCGAGCAGTGCCGGGTAGGCCTGGGCGCTGACGTTTTCGTAGGGCGCGTAGCCTTTGATACGTTCGAATACCTCAGGCTCGTGCGGGTCGCCCCATTCGTCGTACTCGGTGATGGTTAGCGGCAGGTCGGGGTTCTGCATGGTGTTGAGCACATCCACAAACGGCACTTCGGCGATGGCGGCGGCGAACAGGTCCGGGCGCTGGTTCAGTACCGCGCCAATCAAGAGGCCGCCGGCACTGCCGCCGCTGATGGCCAGCTGTGGGGTGCTGGTGTAGCCCTGGGCAATGAGATGCTCGGCGCAGGCAATAAAGTCGCTAAAGGTATTGCTCTTGTGTTCCAGCTTGCCGGCGCGGTACCAGGCTTCGCCCAGTTCGCCGCCGCCGCGCACATGAGCAATGGCGAAGACAAAACCACGATCGAGCAGACTCAAGCGGGCATGGGAAAACCACGGGTCGAGGCTGGCGCCATACGCCCCATAGCCATAGAGGTAGCAGGGTGCCGGTTTGCCCAATACTTCGCGGCGGGCTACCAGGCTGATGGGGATTTGCGTGCCATCGGCGGCGCTGGCCCACAGGCGTTGGCTGACGTATGCGTCGGCATCGAATACGCCTTCAACCGGCGTCTCTTTCAGCACCGTTTGCTCACCGCTGACCAGGTGCAGTTGGCGCACTTGCGCCGGGCGATTGAGCGCCTCGTAGCGCAGGCGAATCACCTCGCTGTCGAACTCCAGGCTGTCTTGCACATGCAGGCTGTAGGCAGCATCGGGCAGTTGCACCCGCGCAGGTGGCAGGCCCAGGCCATGCACTTCCAGAATTGGTAAGCCGCCTTCGCGCAGGCCAAGAATAATGGCGCCGGCGTTTAAGGTGGTGTCTTCGAGCATAACGGCCGGGTTATGGGCGATCAGCTCTTGCCAGTCGCTACGGCTCGGCACGCCGGCGGTGCTGGCGTGGTAAAGGGCGAAGTTGATGCCGGTCTGGTTGCTGCGAATCACCCAGCCCCATTGCCCAGCCGCGTCGCCATGCACCAAGCGGCCGTGGTCGACAAAGTATTCGTGGTCTTCTTCGCGCTGGGCGATGCAGGTGAACGTGCCCTGCGGCGTATCAGCGTCCAGCGCCCAGGTTTCGCACGTGGTTTTACTGTTGAGCAGCACAAACAGCTGACGCTCCGAGCTGCTGCGATAGCAATTAAGAAAGAAGCGCCCATCGGGCTCTTCAAACACCAGCTCTGCGCCGCTGTTGCCCAAGGTGTGGCGATAGAGCTTGTGCGGGCGATGGGTGTCGTCCAGCTCGCCGAAGAACAGGGTTTGGCTGTCGTTGGCCCAGGTCATGCTGCCGTCGCAGTCGTCGAAGGGCAGGGGGGTGATGGCCTCGCTGGCCAGCTCTTTGACGAATAGCTGGTAAATCTCCTCGCCGCTGGTGTCCAGGCTGTACGCCAGGCGCGCGTGGTCGGGGCTGATGCTAAAAGCGCCGAGGGACAAGAAACCGCCGTTGGCCAACTGATTGGGGTCGAGCAGCAACTGCTCGCTGGCGGCGTCGACTGTATTGCTGCCATCGCCCGGGCGCGCGCAGCGGTAGTGGCGTGGGTATTCATCGCCAGCGGTGGTGCGGGTGTAGTAGAGGTACGGGCCCCAGGGCGAGGGCAGCGACAGGTCGGTCTCGCGGATACGCCCTTTTATTTCTTCAAACAACTGCTCGCGCAGCTCAGCTTGTGCGGCCAGTTGCGTATCCAGATAAGCGTTTTCGGCCTTGAGGTAATCGAGTACGTCCTCGCTGTCGCGGTTTTCCAGCCAGTGGTAGGGGTCGTTGCCGCTTTCTACGCGGGCGATGGGGGCGTTCGACATACCGAAACTCCAGAGCAAAGGCCGCCGACGTCAAGCGCGCCGGGCAGGAGAAAAGCCGCTATCATAAGCGCCCCTTCGCCAGCATCGCCACGAACCGCATGAACGAACACGATTACGTCCTCGTCTGGGCCCTCTACGCCATTGCCGCCCTGGGCTGTTTGCTGGTGAGCTTCCGCCTGACTGGCTGGATGTGGCGCTACCTGCGCGAGCCGCTGCGTGTGGTGGTGGCAGTGCTGCTGTTTACCCCGACCATTGTTGACCCGAGCAAAGAGCTTTTCGCCCCGGCGGTGGCCATCACTGCGCTGGATTTGCTGTTTAAAGTGGGCAGCAATATTTGGCGCGCGGTGGCGGACTTGGCCATGTACGGCATGATCGCCTTCGCCGTGTACCTGGTGTTTGTACTCATCCGCTGGCCCATCGAGCGCGCTGTCAACAAGCGTAAAGCCGCCAAGGCGGCGATTGTTCAGGACGACCAAGAGCAACCGACCCTGCGCGAAATGATGGAACGTGAGCCCCTCAGCAAACCGTATATTCAACCGCGTGCCGAAACCCGTTCCGAACCTGCCAGTGGCACGGGCGGGCGGCGCGAGCGCATTGAACCCCGTCTTTAAGTCGCTGCCGAAAAGCTCAGGTGTCCCTGACAGAGTGCTAAGCCATGTGTGAATTACTGGGCATGAGTGCCAATGTGCCGACCGACATCGTGTTCAGCTTCACCGGGCTGATGCAACGCGGTGGCGGCACCGGGCCGCACCGCGACGGCTGGGGCATCGCCTTTTACGAAGGGCGCGGCCTGCGTCTGTTCCAAGACCCGCAAGCCAGCGTCGACTCGGAAGTGGCCAAGCTGGTACAGCGTTACCCGATCAAAAGCGAAACCGTGATTGGCCATATTCGTCAGGCCAACGTCGGTAAAGTCTGCCTGGCCAACACCCATCCGTTCGTGCGCGAGCTGTGGGGCCGTAACTGGTGCTTTGCCCATAATGGTCAGTTGGCCGACTTTACCCCGACGCCTAGCTTCTACTGGCCGGTGGGCGATACCGACAGCGAAGCGGCGTTTTGCGATTTGCTTAACCAAATTCGCAGCTCCTTTCCACAACCGGTGTCGGTGGAAATGCTTCTGCCCACCTTGGTGCGCGCCTGCTCGGCCTACCGCACCAAGGGCGTGTTCAATTGCTTGCTCAGCGACGGTGATTGGCTGTTTGCCTTTTGCTCCAGCAAGCTGGCGCAAATTACCCGGCGCTCGCCGTTTGGCCCGGCGCGGTTAAAAGATGTGGATGTGATTGTCGACTTCCAGGCCGAAACCACACCCAACGACGTGGTAACGGTGTTGGCCACTGAACCGTTGACCGAAAACGAAAGCTGGACCCTCTACCAACCCGGCGAATGGAGCCTGTGGCGCCGCGGCGAGTGCATCGCCAAAGGCCGCAGCTAAACCGCTCAACATGCAACTAAGGGAGCAGGCATGTTTAGAAGTTATCTACGTTTGGTGTTGTTTGCCGTGGGCCTACTGGTAGGCGTGCAGATTCCTGGTTTTATCAATGACTACAGCCAACGTATCGAAGCGCACTGGAAGGAATCCGAGCAAAGCCTGAGCGGCTTCCGCCAGACCGCCAACCAATTCTTCGCCCTGGTCGCCCACTACCGTGCCAGCAGCGACCCGGTATTTGCCAGCGACGCCAATAGCCTGACCACCTTGCTGGTGCGCTCGCGTTTGCTCGATAGCGAATGGCAGGCCATGACGGGGCCTTGGTATGTGCGCGTGTGGCATGTGGCGTTTAACGCCAACCCGGAACTCTTCAAAGAAACCTACGACGGTTACCGCTACCAAGTGCTGTTGGCGCCGGAAGCGATTGCCTGGGGTATTGGCTGCGCCGTGCTGCTGGCGTTTGTGATTGAACTGTTGGTGCTGGGAGCGGGGTGGACGCTGGGGTTTGGCCGCACCCATAAAGTCACTCAGCATGAGCAGCGGCCTTGGCGGTAGGCAGCGTTGAGGGCTGATGTTGGGGCGGCTCGCGTTCGGTAAGCGCAGCGAAGCGTAAAAAAAACGGGCCCTGGGCCCGTTTTTTTATTGCAGCGGCTTATTTGGACAAAAACTTCATCCCATCTTCCAAGCCACGCAAGCTCAATGGGTACATGTGGTCTTCCAACAGGTCGCGCACGATGTTGGTCGAGGCCGTGTAGTTCCAAGTGTCCTTGGGGTAGGGGTTAATCCAGATCAGTTTTTTGTATTTCTCGCGGAAGCGCTGCATCCACACATAGCCCGGCTCCTCGTTCCAGTGCTCGACGCTGCCGCCAGCCTGGGTGATTTCATACGGGGCCATGGCCGCGTCGCCAACAAACACCACTTTGTAGTCGGCGCCGTATTTGTGCAGCAGGTCTTGCGTGGAGAAGCGCTCTGAGGTGCGGCGCAGGTTGTTCTTCCACACGGACTCGTAAACGAAGTTATGGAAGTAGAAATACTCCAAGTGCTTGAACTCGGTTTTACACGCCGAGAACAGCTCTTCGCAGACCTTCACATGGGCGTCCATCGAACCGCCGATGTCGAACAGAATCAGCAGTTTTACCGCGTTGCGGCGTTCCGGGCGCATCTGGATATTCAACAGGCCGCCGTCACGGGCGGTGAAGTCGATGGTGCCGTCCAGATCGAGCTCGTCTTGCGCGCCTTGGCGGGCGAATTTGCGCAGGCGGCGCAGGGCCACCTTGATATTGCGCGTACCCAGTTCCACTTGGTCGTCGAGGTTTTTGTACTCGCGCTGGTCCCAGACTTTTACCGCTTTACCCTGGCGTTTACCGGCATCGCCGACGCGAATGCCTTCAGGGTTAAAGCCGCCGGAACCAAACGGGCTGGTGCCGCCGGTGCCGATCCATTTATTGCCGCCTTCGTGGCGTTCTTTTTGCTCTTCGAGGCGTTTTTTGAACTCCTCAATCAGCTTGTCCAGACCACCGAGCGACTCGATCTTGGCCCGCTCTTCATCGGTCAGCGAACGCTCGAATTCCTTGCGCAGCCACTCATCGGGGATCAACGCCTCGATGTGCTGGTTAAGGTTTTCCAAGCCCTTGAAATAGGCACCGAAGGCACGGTCGAACTTGTCGAAATGGCGCTCGTCTTTGACCAGGATCGCGCGGGACAAGTAGTAGAACTCGTCCATGTCGGCGAACGTCACGTTGTGTTTTAGCGCGTTGATCAGGTCCAGCAGCTCGCGAACCGAGACCGGAACCTTGGCGGCGCGCATTTCGTTGAATAGGTTGAGCAGCATGGCTGCGTCTCCATTGGCGTTTCATTTCCTCTCGAATGCAGCTAGAGAGAGGCGACCCAACACAAATTAATCCTCTAGCCCCCTGTGGGGAGAGGGCTAGGGGGAGGGGGGAGGCAGGCTAGGCGGTGGTGGCTGCCTGCCCTCTCCCCCGGCCCCTCTCCCGCAAGCGGGCGAGGGGGGCAGAGCCGTTGAGTTTTTATCGCCCCGCGCGGCGGCTCATAAAGGCCAGGCGCTCAAGCAACTGCACGTCTTGCTCGTTTTTTACTAAGGCGCCAGCCAACGGCGGAATGGCCTTGGTAGGGTCGCGCTCACGCAGTACCGCTTCGCCAATGTTGTCGGCCATCAGCAGCTTGAGCCAGTCCACTAGCTCGGAGGTGGAGGGCTTTTTCTTCAGGCCGGGTACTTTGCGTACGTCGAAGAACACGTCGAGGGCTTCGGCGACCAGGTCTTTTTTGATGTTGGGGTAGTGCACATCGACAATCTTCTGCAGCGTGGCGCGGTCAGGGAAGGCGATGTAGTGGAAGAAGCAGCGACGCAGGAAGGCATCGGGCAGCTCTTTTTCGTTGTTCGAGGTAATGATGATGATCGGGCGTTTTTTCGCCTTGATGGTTTCATTGGTCTCGTAAACGTAGAACTCCATCTTGTCG
>LNAP01000394.1_pt1 | contig 63962 bp, 54 predicted proteins | sample 602601 | NCBI WGS metagenome assembly LNAP01 (sample SAMN02440304, study PRJNA202911) | soil metagenome | biome: Subtropical and temperate rainforests or woodlands; isolation source: soil samples (1 kg each in a 20% v/v slurry with milli Q water) were... ...
GAAGGTCCGCGCCAGATCCGCCGCGGTCCCGGCGGCATTGCGCGCCCCGTCACCCCGCCCAAGACCACCGCCAAGCCGGCGCCCGCCAAGCAGCGCGGCCGCCTGACCCTGGTCACGGCACTCTCCGCCGACGACGTGCGCGAGCGTTCCATCGCCTCGTTCCGTCGCCGGACCCAGCGCCTGAAGGGCCATCAGTCGAACGAGCCGAAGGAAAAGCTGGTTCGCGAGGTCATCATCCCGGAAGCGATCACCATCCAGGAGCTCGCCAACCGCATGGCCGAGCGCGCCGTGGACGTGATCCGGCTGCTGATGAAGCAGGGCCAGATGGTCAAGATCACCGACGTGATCGATGCCGACACCGCCCAGCTCGTCGCCGAGGAACTCGGCCACACCGTCAAGCGCGTCGCCGAGTCGGACGTGGAAGAGGGCCTGTTCGACAAGGTGGACAATTCCACCGACGTCGAGCCGCGTTCGCCCGTCGTCACCGTCATGGGCCATGTCGACCACGGCAAGACCTCGCTGCTCGACGCGCTGCGCCATGCCAACGTGGTGTCCGGCGAAGCCGGCGGCATCACCCAGCACATCGGCGCCTACCAGGTCACCTCGCCCGAGAGCGGCAAGAAGATCACCTTCATCGACACCCCGGGCCACGCCGCGTTCACCGCGATGCGCGCCCGCGGCGCCAAGGTCACCGACATCGTGATCCTGGTCGTCGCCGCCGATGACGGCGTCATGCCGCAGACCATCGAGGCCATCAACCACGCCAAGGCGGCGAAGGTGCCGATGATCGTGGCGATCAACAAGATCGACAAGCCCGACGCCAAGCCGGAGCGCGTGCGCACCGAGCTGCTGCAATACGAAGTGCAGGTCGAATCGCTCGGCGGTGACGTCGTCGACGTCGAGGTCTCGGCCAAGAACAAGACCAACCTCGACAAGCTCTTGGAAATGATCGCGCTGCAGGCCGAACTGCTGGATCTCAAGACCAACACCGACCGTCCGGCCGAAGGCACGGTGATCGAAGCCAAGCTCGATCGCGGCCGTGGTCCGGTCGCCACCGTGCTGGTCCAGCGCGGCACCCTGCGCGTGGGCGACATCATCGTCGCCGGCGCTGAAATGGGCCGCGTCCGCGCGCTGATCTCCGATCAGGGCGTCACCTTGACCGAAGCCGGTCCGTCGGTTCCGGTCGAGGTGCTCGGCTTCAACGGCCCGCCGGAAGCCGGCGATCGCGTCGCCGTGGTCGAGAACGAAGCCCGCGCCCGCGAAGTCACCAGCTACCGCGCCCATCAGAAGCGCGAGAAGTCCGCATCGGCCATTTCCGGCATGCGCGGCTCGCTCGAGCAGATGATGAGCCAGCTGAAGACCACCGGCCGCAAGGACTTCCCGCTGATCATCAAGGCCGACGTGCAGGGCTCGCTCGAAGCGATCCTCGGCTCGCTGGAGAAGCTCGGTACCGACGAAGTCGCCGCGCGCATCCTGCATGCGGGCGTCGGCGGCATCAGCGAATCCGACGTCACGCTGGCGGAAGGTTTCAACGCCGCCATCATCGGCTTCTCGGTCCGCGCCAACAAGGAAGCGGCCGCGGCTGCCAAGCGCAACGGCATCGAGATCCGCTACTACAACATCATCTACGACCTCGTGGATGACGTGAAGAAGGCGATGTCCGGCCTGCTCGCGCCGACTTTGCGCGAGACCATGCTCGGCAACGCCCTGATCCTGGAGGTGTTCAACATCTCCAAGGTCGGCAAGGTCGCGGGTTGCCGCGTCACCGACGGCACCGTGGAACGCGGCGCCAATGTGCGCCTGATCCGCGACAACGTCGTGGTGCACGAAGGCAAACTGTCGACCCTGAAGCGCTTCAAGGACGAAGTGAAGGAAGTGCAGTCCGGTCAGGAATGCGGCATGGCATTCGAGAGTTACGGCGACATGCGCGCCGGCGACATCATCGAGTGCTACCGCGTCGAGACGATCCAGCGCTCCCTGTAAGTCGGGATCTTTCTGTAAGTCCAAGTCTTACAGATAGCCGGACCAACGAAGAGGCGTCATGGCCGGGAGTTTTTCCCGGCCATCCATGCCTTGTCAGACTCAATGCGAAGACGTGGATGCCCGCGCTACCGGCGGGCATGACGCCAGCTTTGGAATTCAGCGATGCCCAAGCATCATCAAAAAACCTCCACCTCGAGCGGCTCGCAGCGCCAGTTGCGGGTCGGCGAAATCATACGCCACGCGGTGGCCGACATCCTGTCGACAGGGGGCGTCCATGACCCCGTGCTCGAGACCAACCTGATCACCGTGCCGGAAGTGCGGATGTCGCCGGACCTCAAGCTCGCCACCGTCTACGTGATGCCGCTTGGCGGCCGCGACACCGACAAGGTGCTGAAGGCGCTGGCCGCCAACAAGCCGTTCATCCGCACCGCCGTCGCCCGCAAGGTGAACCTCAAATTTGCGCCCGATCTGCGCTTCCGCATCGACGAACGCTTCGACGAGGCAGACCGGATCGAAAAACTGTTGCGCACGCCCGCCGTGCAGCGCGACCTCGCACAAAATTCGCAAGAACCGGAAGATAATTGATGACCGTGACGACCCCAGACGCCGCCCTCGATTCGCAGATCGATGAATCGACCGGCGTTGAAAAAAGCATGCCTTCCCATGATGGTCACGGCGACCATACGGCCCATGTGCCGGCCATTGCCCCGCTCGGGGCGGAGGCCGACGCGCAGCAGGGCCGTGACGGCCGCGATGACAACCGTTCGCGCGGCGGCAAGCAGTCGCGCCAGCAGGGTCAGGTTCGCCGCGACAAGCGCGACGTGCATGGCTGGGTCATCCTCGACAAGCCGATCGGCATGACCTCGACCCATGCGGTGGCGGTGGTGAAGCGGCTGTTCCAGGCCAAGCGCGCCGGCCATGCCGGCACCCTGGATCCGCTGGCGTCCGGTGGGCTGCCGATCGCCATGGGCGAGGCCACCAAGACCGTTCCCTTCGTGATGGACGGCCGCAAGCGCTATCGCTTCACGGTCACCTGGGGCGAGGAGCGCGATACCGACGATACCGAGGGCAAGGTCACCTTCTCCAGCGAGCTGCGCCCGACCCGCGAACAGATCGAGGCGCTGCTGCCGCAATTTACCGGCAATATCGAGCAGACCCCGCCGCAGTATTCGGCCATCAAGATCGCCGGCGAGCGCGCCTATGACCTGGCGCGCGACGGCGAAATCGTGCCGCTGGTTCCCCGGCCGGTCGTCATTCACGAATTAATCCTGACGGAACAGCCGGATAGCAACAATTCGGTGTTCGAGGCCGAATGCGGCAAGGGCACCTATGTGCGGGCGCTGGCCCGCGACATCGGACGGCTGCTGGGCTGCTACGGCCATATCAGCGCGCTTCGTCGCACCCTGGTCGGTCCTTTTAAGGAGGCCGACATGATTCCGCTGGAACAGTTGGAGGCTTTGTGCGATAGAGCCGCGTCTGGCGAGGGTCACCTCGCCGACGCGCTACTGCCCGTTGAGACCGCGCTGGACGACATCCCGGCACTGGCCGTCACACGGGCAGATGCGGCAAGGCTCCATCGGGGCCAGGCCGTTTTGTTGCGCGGACGGGATGCGCCCAATTGTAGCGGCACAGTTTATGTCACGGTGGCAGGCCGGCTTCTGGCCCTCGCCGAGATTAACAATGGCGAACTCATCCCCAAGCGCGTCTTCAACCTGACCGGACTGACCGCCAGTTCGGCTCGCAAAGAAAGTGTTTGACGATGTCGATTACCGCAGAACGCAAAGCGGAAGTCATCAAGACCAATGCCAACAAGACCGGCGACACCGGTTCGCCGGAGGTCCAGGTTGCGATCCTCTCGGAACGCATTGCCAACCTGACCGGCCACTTCAAGACCCACGTCAAGGATAACCATTCCCGCCGTGGTCTTCTGAAGCTCGTCTCGACGCGTCGTTCGCTGCTTGATTACATCAAGCGCAAGGACGAGGCGCGCTACAAGGCGCTGCTCGCAAAGCACAACATTCGTCGCTGATCGAGAAGTTTTACGCGCGCATCTTGCGCGCGTTTTACGTTTGGTCCGGAAAACCGGGTTCCGGTTTTCCGCATTGGGCCATTCGGCAAGCGTAGTGGGAGCCATCGTGATGGCTCTCACGATAACGTCCAGCAGCACTCCGGCGGCTGGACGATGACGGGCAAGGTGCCCGTCGCGCGGGTCATTCCCGCGACCATCGGAAGGATGGACGCCATTTTGAATGCAAGAGCCAGGATTCTGGAAGATTCGGCAGGATCGCCGGACGCTGATTTCGCTGATGGAGCGGACAGCGTCTCGCCGTCTTGCACGAGACTTCCGGATTTCTGGCTTTTGCGTTTCGGGCGCCGCGTCGTTTCGTGAACCCATGAAAGAAAAACACGATGTTTAATATTCATACCGTCGAAATCGATTGGGGCGGCCGTCCGCTCAAGCTCGAGACCGGCAAGATCGCCCGTCAGGCCGACGGCGCTGTGATCGCCACCTATGGCGAGACCGTCGTCATCGCCACCGTGGTCGCCGCCAAGACCGCCAAGGACGGCATCGACTTCCTGCCGCTGACCGTCGACTATATCGAGAAGACCTACGCCGCCGGCCGCATCCCGGGCGGTTACTTCAAGCGCGAGGGACGTCCGACCGAGAAGGAGACCCTGGTCTCCCGCCTGATCGACCGTCCGATCCGTCCGCTGTTCGTCGATGGTTGGCGCAACGAGACCCAGGTCGTCGTCACCGTGCTGTCGCACGACATGGAGAACGATCCGGACATTCTGGCGCTGATCGCCACCTCGGCCGCGCTGACGATTTCCGGCGCCCCGTTCCAGGGCCCGATCGGCGCAGCGCGCGTCGGCTTCATCAACGATGAGTTCGTGCTCAACCCGACCCTCGACGAAATGGCCGACACCCAGCTCGACCTGGTCGTCGCCGGCACCGGCGACGCCGTGCTGATGGTGGAATCCGAAGCCAAGGAGCTGAACGAAGACATCATGCTCGGCGCCGTGATGTTCGGTCATCGCCACTTCCAGCCGGTGATCAAGGCGATCATCGAGCTTGCCGAGAAGGCCGCCAAGGAGCCGCGCGAAGTCAAGACCATCGACGACAGTGCGCTCGAAAAGGAAATGCTGGGCATGGTGGAGACCGAGCTGCGCTCGGCCTACGCAATCGCCATCAAGCAGGACCGCTACGCTGCCGTCGGCGCCGTCAAGCAGAAGGTGATGGCGCATTACTTCCCGGAAGGCCAGGAGCCGAAATACGACAAGCTCCGCATCGCCGCCGTGTTCAAGGAACTGGAATCGAAGATCGTTCGCTGGAACATCCTCGACACCAAGAAGCGCATCGACGGCCGCGACCTGACCACGGTCCGTCCGATCGTCTGTGAAGTCGGCGTGCTGCCGCGTGCCCACGGTTCGGCGCTGTTCACCCGCGGTGAGACCCAGGCGCTGGTCGTGACCACGCTCGGCACCGGCGAAGACGAGCAGTACATCGACTCGCTGTCGGGCACGTACAAAGAGACGTTCCTGCTGCACTACAACTTTCCTCCCTACTCGGTCGGCGAAACCGGCCGCATGGGCGGCACCAAGCGTCGCGAAATCGGCCACGGCAAGCTCGCCTGGCGCGCGATCCATCCGATCCTGCCGGGCCATCACGAATTCCCGTACACGGTGCGCGTGGTCTCCGAGATCACCGAATCCAACGGTTCGTCGTCGATGGCTTCGGTCTGCGGCGCCTCTCTCGCGCTGATGGATGCGGGCGTCCCCCTGAAGCGGCCGACGGCGGGTATCGCCATGGGCCTCATTCTCGAGGGCGAGCGCTTTGCGGTTCTGTCGGACATCCTGGGCGATGAAGATCACCTCGGCGACATGGACTTCAAGGTCGCCGGCACCGACACCGGCATCACCTCGCTGCAGATGGACATCAAGATCGCCGGTATCACCGAAGAGATCATGAAGGTCGCTCTGGGTCAGGCCAAGGAAGGCCGCATTCACATTCTCGGTGAGATGTCGAAGGCGCTCAACAATGCCCGTGCCGAGCTCGGCGAATACGCGCCGCGCATCGAGACGTTCAAGATCCCGACCGACAAGATCCGTGAAGTGATCGGCACCGGCGGCAAGGTGATCCGCGAGATCGTGGAAAAGACCGGCGCCAAGGTGAACATCGACGACGACGGCACCGTCAAGGTGGCGTCCAGCGATGGCGAATCGATCAAGGCCGCGATCAAGTGGATCAAGTCGATCGCCTCTGACCCGGAACTCAACGCGATCTATGACGGCACCGTCGTCAAGGTCATGGAGTTCGGTGCGTTCGTGAACTTCTTCGGCGCCAAGGACGGCCTGGTCCATATCAGCCAGCTCGCTTCCGGCCGCGTGCAGAAGACCTCCGACGTCGTCAAGGAAGGCGACAAGGTCAAGGTCAAGCTGCTCGGCTTCGACGATCGCGGCAAGACGCGTCTGTCGATGAAGGTGGTCGACCAGGAGACCGGCGAGGACCTCGAGGCCAAGCAGAAGGCCGCCGAAGGTACTGCCGCTGCAGAGTAATTTCTGCGCATCGCGAACAATGAAAAGGGCGGCCGAAAGGCCGCCCTTTTGTTTGACCCCGGCTGATGTGCCTGTGCCGCTGCGACACTATGACCGGCGGTGAAACTGTAGGAGACTGCGTCGCGTAGTTGCTCCAACGAACGCCATGATATTCCGCCAGCTATCGAGAGCATTCGCTCACCCCACGGAGAGACCCGATGTCCCTGATGTCCCGACGCCACCTGATGTTCGCTGCGACCGGCATTGTCGCAGTCGCCGCCGCCCCGCGTCTGGTGTTCGCGCAGGCCGCGGCGCCCGCGCCCGCCGGCCCGTTCGTGCTTGATCCGCTCGGCTACCCCACCAATGCCTTCGAGCCGCACATCGATGCCAGGACCATGGAAATCCATCACGACAAGCATCACGCCGCCTACGTCGCCAACATGAACAACGTCGCCAAGGCCAATCCGCAGCTGGCGACGACGCCGATTCCGGATGTGCTCGGCAACCTCAACGCATTGAACGACGACATCAAGTTCCTGGTGCGCAACAATCTCGGCGGCCACGCCAACCACACCATGTTCTGGCAGATCATGGGACCGAACGGCGGCAAGCCGGAAGGCGAGGTGCTGGCCGCGATCGATCGCGACCTCGGCGGCATGGAGAAATTCCAGACCGACTTCAATGCCGCCGGCGGCCGCCAGTTCGGCTCCGGCTGGGTGTTCGTGATCGTCGACAAGACCGGCAAGCTGTCGATCGAGACCCGTCCCAACCAGGACAGTCCGATCATGGACGGCAAGCGCGCGCTGATGGGCAATGACGTCTGGGAGCACGCCTATTACCTCAACTACCAGAACCGCCGCGCCGACTATCTGAAGGCGTGGTGGAATACGGTGAACTGGAAGGTGATCGGCGAACGCTATGCCGCGGCGAAGGCGGGGACGCTGGGGATTTAGTACTCCGTCTACGCAATGCGCTCCGTAGGTCCCCTCTCCCGCTTGCGGGGGAGGGCCAGGGAGGGGGCAGCCACAAGCGCCGACGTCTGCGGCCCCCCCCCCCGTCCGCGCTTCGCGCGGCCACCCTCCCCCGCGAGCGGGAGAGGGAAGAAAGATCACACGCACCCCTTCACCACATCGCCCAGCGCCGCAAAGTCCGCCTTGCGTGGCGAGGTCTTGCGAAACACCAGGCCGATGCTGCGACCCGGCTGCGGATTCTCCAGCCGCAGGAATTTCACCCGATTGTCGCGTTTCTCGACATCGGCGGCGATCTGCGGGATCAGCGTGGTGCCGTAGCCGCTGGCGACCATCTGCATCACTGTCGAGAGGCTTGATGCCGCGAACGCCATGCCGGGGGCCCCTGACCCGTTCGACCGCGCGACCGTGCCGCAGAACGCCAGCGCCTGGTCGCGCAGGCAGTGGCCGTCTTCCAGCAGGATCAGCCGGCGCTGGTCGATCTCGGCGGCATTGATGCGGGTCGTCACCGGCCGCGGATCGTTCGCCGGGACCGCCAGCAGGAACAGGTCGTAGAACAGTTTCAGCGTGTCGATCTCGGGCTCGCCGAGCGGTAGCGCCAGCATCGCGGCATCCAGCGCGCCGCTCTTGACGTCGTCGACCAGTTGCCTGGTCTGGGTCTCGCGCAGTTCCAGTCGCAGCTCCGGAAACTGCTGCTGCAGCACCGGCAAAATTCGCGGCAGCAGATACGGCGCCAGGGACGGAATAACCCCGAGCGTCAGTCGCCCGGTCAGCACGCCGCCGCGGTGCCGCGCGAAATCCACCAGGTCGCGCGACGCCGCCAGCACGTCCTCGCCGCGCCGCGCAATCTCGCGTCCGACATCGGTGAGCATGACCTCGCCGGGGCGCCGCTCCACCACCTTGACCCCCAACGTGCGCTCCAGATCGCGGATCTGCATCGACAATGCAGGCTGGGTGACGGCGCAGGCGTCTGCGGCGCGGCCGAAATGGCCGTGTTTGGCGAGAGCGGCGAGATAGCGAAGCTGGCGAAGCGTGATCATGGATGATCAGATAAACTGATCGAAGGACGAAGACAATTCGACTGGACCTGATCTTGGATATCTTCCAAGGTAATGTCGCAAACTCCGGCTAGCATGACCATCAGGCTCGCACGGCGAGTTCGCGATTGAAAACACAGAGCTTTTGGAAATCCGGATGTTGTCTTGCGGCGATATGGCACCCGCCATGGCCCGACAGCGCCGCAGTTCCAGACGGCGGAGGAGAGAACCATGGACCAGAAGACAGACGATGCCGGCAAGTGCCCGGTGGCACACGACGCCAAGGGCAAGGGCCCGAAAAGCAAGGCCTATCGCAACAAGGACTGGTGGCCGGAGCATCTGGATATCGGCGTGCTGCACGCCATTCATCCGTCTGCCGACCCAATGGGCGAAGCGTTCAACTACGCCGAGGAATTCAAGACTCTTGACCTCGATGCCGTGGTCAAGGACCTGCATGCCCTGATGACCGACTCGCAGCCATGGTGGCCGGCGGATTTCGGCCATTACGGCGGGCTGTTCATTCGTCTGGCCTGGCACAGCGCCGGCACCTATCGCACCACCGATGGCCGTGGCGGCGCCGGTGGCGGTCAGCAGCGCTTCGCGCCGCTCAATTCCTGGCCTGACAACGTCAACCTCGACAAGGCCCGCCGCCTGCTGTGGCCCATCAAGCAGAAGTACGGCAAGAAGCTGTCGTGGGCCGACCTGTTCGTGCTGGTTGGCAACGTGTCGCTGGAATCCATGGGCTTCAAGACCTTCGGCTTCGCCGGCGGTCGCGCTGACACCTGGGAGCCGGAAGAGCTGTACTGGGGTCCCGAAGGCAGCTGGCTGGGCGACGAGCGCTACAGCGGCGAACGCGAGCTGGCCGAGCCGCTCGGCGCCGTGCAGATGGGCCTGATCTACGTCAATCCGGAAGGGCCCAACGGCAATCCCGATCCGCTCGCTTCGGCGAAGGACATCCGCGAGACCTTCGCCCGCATGGCGATGAACGATGAAGAGACCGTGGCGCTGATCGCCGGCGGCCACACCTTCGGCAAGACCCACGGCGCCGGTGATCCGTCATTCGTCGGCGTCGACCCGGAAGCCGGCGCGCTCGAGGACCAGGGCCTCGGCTGGAAGAGCAAGCATGGCACCGGCATGGGCGCCGACGCCATCGGCAGCGGCCTGGAAGTGACCTGGACGCAGACCCCGACGAAGTGGAGCAACCACTTCTTCGACAATCTGTTCAAGTTCGACTACGAACTGACCAAGAGCCCGGGCGGTGCGAAGCAGTGGGTGGCGAAAAATGCCCCGGCCGATATCCCGGATGCATTCGACCCGTCGAAGAAGCACCTGCCGACCATGCTGACGTCGGATCTCGCGCTAAAGATCGATCCTATCTACGAGAAGATCTCGCGCCGCTTCTACGAGAATCCGGACCAGTTCGCCGATGCCTTCGCGCGCGCATGGTTCAAGCTGACTCATCGCGACATGGGCCCGGTGGTGCGCTATCTGGGCCCGCTGGTGCCGAAGGAAACGCTGATCTGGCAGGATCCGATCCCCGCCGTCGATCATCCGCTGATCAACGACGCGGACATTGCCGAGCTGAAGGCGAAGATCCTCGCCTCCGGCCTCACCGTGTCGCAGCTGGTCTCCACCGCCTGGGCCTCGGCCTCGACGTTCCGCGGTTCCGACAAGCGCGGCGGCGCCAACGGCGCCCGCATTCGCCTCGCGCCGCAGAAGGACTGGGAGGTCAACCAGCCCGCCCAGCTCGCGACCGTGCTGGCCAAGCTGGAGGAGATCCAGAAAGGCTTCGGCAAGAAGGTGTCGCTCGCCGACCTGATCGTGCTCGGCGGTTGTGCGGCGATCGAGAAAGCGGCCAAGGATGCCGGCCAGAGCGTGACCGTGCCGTTCACGCCGGGCCGCATGGATGCCTCTGCGGAACAGACCGACGCGGCGTCGTTCGCGCCGCTCGAGCCGCGCGCCGATGCGTTCCGCAACTATGTCAGCAGCAGCAAGCAGCAGTTCATGAAGCCGGAAGAGGCGATGATCGACCGCGCGCAACTGCTGAAGCTGACGGCGCCGGAACTCACGGTGCTGATCGGCGGCCTGCGCGTGCTCGGCGCCAATGCGGCGGATTCCAAGCATGGCGTGTTCACCGCAAGGCCCGGCGTGCTGAGTAACGACTTCTTCGCCAACCTGCTCGGCATGGGCACCGTGTGGTCGCAGGTCAGCGGCCAGGACGGTGTCTATGAAGGCCGCGACCGCAACAGCAACGCGGTGAAGTGGACCGCGACGGCTGTCGACCTGATCTTCGGCGCCCACTCGCAGCTGCGGGCGCTGGCGGAAGTCTACGCCTGCAGCGATGCCGGTCCGAAATTCACCAAGGACTTCGTCAAGGCGTGGACCAAGGTGATGAATGCGGATCGTTTCGAGATCAAGGCCGAACCGATGCTGCAGGCGGCAGAGTAGTTTTCTCTGCTGTTTCAGATTGAATTGGAAAAGCCCCCGCGAGACATCGCGAGGGCTTTTGCTTTAGGTGGCTTTCTTCCTTCCTTCTCCCTTTGTGGGAGAAGGTGGCACGGCCGAAGGCCGTGACGGATGAGGGGGGTCTGGGTTCCGAGCTTGCGTCTACCCCTCACCCGGCCGCGCTGCGCGCGTCCACCCCCTCCCACAAGGGGAGAGGGAAGAAAGGTGCGCCTCGCATGCGCAGCATGGCCACCTTGCACCCTCCAGCGAATCTCCGCACAACTGCCGCCAGCCTTCAACGGAGCTTCGCCATTATGAAACTGTACTGGTCGCCACGGTCCCGGTCGTTCACTGCCCTGTGGCTGATGGAAGAGACCGGCGTGCCCTATGAGCGGGTGCTGACCGACATCACCACCGGCGCACAGCGATCGCTGGAATTCCTCACGGTCAATCCCATGGGCAAGGTGCCGGCGCTGCAGGATGGCGAGGCGACCATGGCGGAGGCTGCGGCGATCTGCGCCTATGTGGCGGAGCGCCACCCGGAGGCAGGGTTGGCCCCGCCGCTCGGCGACGTGCATCGCGCCAAGTATCTTTACTGGCTGTTCTTCGCGCCCAGCTGCATCGAGCCGGCAATCGCGCAGCTGGCCGCCAAATTCGAGATGAACTCGGTGGCCGCCGGCTGGGGCGACGCCAAGCGGGTGTTCGACGTGCTGGAAGCAGCGCTGGAAGACGGGCCGTGGATTCTCGGCGAGAAATTTTCTGCGGCCGACGTCGCCATCGGCTCGAGCCTCAACTTCGCGGTGCGGCAGTTCAAGATGATCTCGCCGCGGCCGGCGTTCGATCGCTATCTCGATCGCTGCCAGGCCCGACCCGCATTCCAGCGCGCGTTGGCCTTTGCCTCGGGCGAGAAGGTGTAGGCGGCGGGGCGCTGCAATTGACGTGGCGCAACGAGGCCATCGCAGCGCGGGCGATAGTTGTTCTGCAGGCCGGCTGCTGCCGGCGCCAGGCCGGACTTCACGGCATCGTCACGTCGACAGCAACATTTGGCACAGACCGACATGCCTGACCCTCACGCCCAGGAACTGCCGGCGCTGCGCCGCCGGCTCGGCCTGCCGCTACTGACACTGTACGGCATCGGCATCACCGTCGGTGCCGGCATCTATGTGTTGATCGGCGCGGTGGCCGGCCACGCCGGCGTCTACGCTCCGTGGTCATTCGTGCTGGCCGCAGTGGTGATGGCGTTCACCGTGGCCTCCTATGCGGAGCTGTCGACGCGCTTCCCGGTCAGCGCCGGCGAGGCTGCCTATGTGCGGGCGGCGTTCGGATCGCGCACGCTGTCCACCGCCACCGGTCTGCTGAGCATCGCCATCGGTGTGGTGTCGTCATCGACCGTGACTCTCGGCGCCGTCGGCTATCTCCAACAATTCGTCGATCTGCCGCAGTGGGTACTGGTGGTGGTGCTGGTGGCGCTGCTGGCCGCCGTCGCGGCCTGGGGAATCCTCGAATCGGTCGTGCTCGCGGGAATCTTCACGCTGATCGAGGTCGGCGGCCTCTTGATCGTCATTGTCGCCGCGCTTCGTGTCGACCTGCCCATCGGCGCCACGCTGGCGAAGCTGCCGCCGCTCGAGATTGGCGCGCTGTCGGGTATCGGCTTTGCCAGCCTGCTGGCCTTCTTCGCCTTCATCGGCTTCGAGGATCTCGCCAACGTGGTCGAGGAGGCCGAAAATCCGCGCCGCGACATTCCGCGCGCCATGGTGCTGACGCTGCTGGTGTCGACGGTGCTTTACGTGGTGGTCGCCGCGGTCGCGGTGACGGCGGTTTCGACAGAGCGGCTGGCGGCCTCGGCGGCGCCGCTCAGCCTGGTGTTCCGCGAGGTCGCCGGCGTCAGTCCAGCGACCATCAGCGTCATTGCCATCGTCGCCACCCTGAACACCATCCTCGCGCAGATGACCATGGCGGCCCGGGTGATCTATGGCATGGCGAGGCAGGGCGACCTGCCCGTATCGCTCGGCGCGGTGCATCAGGCGACGGGAACGCCACTTCTGGCCACCGCGCTGATCGCCGCGGCGGTCATCGCGCTGGCGTTGGGCGTTTCCTTCGTCCGGCTCGCCGAATGGACCTCGCTGGCGACGCTTGCGGTGTTCGCGCTGGTCAATCTGGCATTGCTTCGGCTGCGCTGGCGCGGCGTGGCATCGGCCCAGCCGCATGTCACGGTGCCGGTCTGGATCCCTGCCGCGGGACTTGTCAGCTGCCTTGTCATGATCGCAGCCGGGCTGCTCGGCTAACGGATCCGGTTCGCCCCGCTCCTGCGCTAGATCAATTCGGCGCGGCGGAAGGTGGCCTAAGCTTAAACAAACGCGAATTCAGCCCGCCCACGGAGAGAAATATGGCCATCAAGGACATCCTGCTGACATTGACGACCTATCCGGAGCCGACCCCGGCACAGGTGGTGGAGGACGCTGTTGCCATCGCCGCGACACTCAGCGCGCATATCGCGGCCATCGCCTGCGAGACCCATGTCGAGGTGCCCGGCAGCTTCCTTTCGAGTTCGCTGGTCAACGTCGCCGCCCTTGTCGCCGACGAAGCCCACAAGAGCCTCGCCAATGCCCGCAGTCTGCTGGCGACGTTCGAGACCACCGCGGCAAAACAGGGCGTGCTGTACGAGACGATCACGGAACGTTGCATGACCGACGAGGTGCCTGACGTCATGGTCGATTACGCCAAGCTGCGCGACCTGACCATCGTCTCGGTCCCGGAAGGCTCCGATGAATGGATCGCCGAAGCGATCATCTTCGGGTCCGGCAGGCCGACGCTGGTATTGCCGGATCGGCCGCGCACCCGGCCGCTCGAATTGAAGACCGTCCTGGTGGCCTGGGATTTCAGCCGCGCCGCGGCGCGGGCCGTCAGCGATGCCATGCCGATCCTTGAAAAGGCGGGTTCGGTGCGCATCGTCACGGTGGCCGGGGAGAAGGATTTCGACAGCGATCGCTCCGCCGAAGAACTGGCCAAGAATCTGGCGCGTCACGGCATCGAGGTGGTGCTGGAACAGGTCGACGCCGGCGACGACGACATTGGCGACGTGCTGGAGGCCCGCGCGCTGGCCTGCAGCGCCGACCTGCTGGTGATGGGCGCCTACGGCCATTCCCGGTTCCGCGAATTCATCCTCGGCGGCGCCACCAGCAGCATGCTGGCGGATGCCCCGCTGCCGATCCTGTTCTCGCACTGAGGCGTCGCAGCAACGCGCATGGTCCAAGGATGAGCGAGCAGACACTTCCCCTTCCGCGCAACCACGCCGGGACAGGCACGAAGGTGTGGGGCGCAATATGGTCCCATCGCTGGTTCGTGCTGGCTGTGCTTGTCGTGCTTGGTATCGGCGGCTGGCAGGGCCTGCGGTTGCTGCTCGGCCCTTCCGTCGTGGTCGATCAGATCAAGCGCGGCAATCTGATCGAAACCGTGGTGGCCAGCGGTCACGTCGAGACGCCGTTCCGGGTCGAGATCGGCAGCCAGATCACGGGCACCGTGGACGATGTGCTGGTCAAGGAAGGCGAGCACGTCACCAAGGGCCGGCCGTTGATCGCGCTGGAGGCGCGCGAACTGAAGGCGGCGGTGGTGCAGGCCACCGGTGCGGTCGCGCAGGCCGAAGCCCGGATGCGCCAGCTCGCCGAGCTGACACTGCCCTCGGCCCGGGAAGCGCTGACCCAGGCCAAGGCCAACCTGCTGAATGCGCAGCAGACATTCGACCGCACCTCGCAATTGACGCAGAACGGCTATGCCACGCGCGCCGCGCTGGACGACGCGCAGAAGGTGCTCGACGTGGCGCGAACCCAGGTGCGGACCGCGGAATTTCAGGTCTATACCGCCAGTCCCGAGGGCAGCGACTACGTCATGGCGCAGACCCAGCTCAACCAGGCGCGCGCCAATCTCGACACTGCGGAGTCGCGGCTCGGCTATGCCACCATCGTTGCACCGCGCGACGGCGTGCTGATCACACGCAATGTCGAACGCGGCACGGTGGTCCAGCCGGGCAAGGCCCTGCTGGTGCTGGCGCCGGCCGGCGAGCTGCAACTGGTGCTGCAGATCGACGAGCGCAATCTCGGCAAGCTGCAGCTTGGCCAGAAAGCCGTCGCCTCGGCGGACGCCTATGCGGATCGCCGCTTTGCGGCGATGGTATCGTACATCAATCCCGGCATCGACATTTCTCGCGCTTCGGTGGAGGTCAAGCTGACGGTTACGGATCCGCCGGACTATCTGCGCCAGGACATGACCGTGTCGGTGGATATCAACGTGGCGGAGCGTGAAAACACGCTGGTGCTCCCGGTCCGTTCTGTCCATGACGCATTATCCGGACAGCCCTGGGTGTTGGGGATCAAGGACGGCCGCGCCAGCAAGAAGCCGGTCCGGCTCGGCCTGCGCGGCAACAATCACATCGAGATCATCGATGGAATGACGGATGGGGAATTTGCGATTCCCGCCAATTCCGGTGTGCTGAATGGCCAGCGGGTGCGGGCGATCGTGCCATGAGCCGCTGGCTGCCGTTCGAATGGATCGCCGCGGTGCGGTTCCTGAAGGAAGGGCGGATGCAGACGCTGTTCATTCTCGGCGGCATCGCCATTGGCGTCGGCGTCATCGTCTTCATGTCGGCGATGCTGGCCGGGCTGCAGGCGAACTTCATCAAGCGGGTCCTGACCTCGCAGCCGCAGATCCAGTTGCTCACGCCCGACCAGGTGGCGCGCCCGCTGCGCAACGCCGCCGGTCAGTTCGAGGATGCCACCATCCAGCGCCCGAGCCAGCGCGTCATCTCGATCGACCAGTGGCCGAAGATCCGCGACCAGATGCTGGCGATGCCGGAGGTGACGGCGGTGTCGCCGACCATCCTGGGCTCGGGACTGGCGATCCGCGGCGACGCCAATCGTGCGATCTCGATCTCCGGCGTCGAGCCGGCGTCCTATTTCAAGATCGTGAGAATTCCCGACTACATCGTCGCGGGCGAGGCGCGGCTGACCAGCGAGGACATCCTGATCGGGACCGAACTGGCGAAGAATCTCGGCGCCACTGTCGGCGACAAGCTCAATGTCCAGGCGGCATCGGGCGCCAATCGCGTGCTGACCATCACCGGCCTGGTCGATTTCGGCAACAAGGGCGTCAACCAGCGCAATGCCTATGTCGCGCTACGCACGGCCCAGTCGCTGCTCGGCATGATCGGCGGCGTCACCACCATCGACATTACGGTCAGCGACATCTATGCCGCGGAAGACATCGCGCAGCGAATCCAGGCCTCGAACGCGGTGGAGGCTGACAGCTGGATCAAGACCAACGCCCAGTTCTTCACGGCGGTTCAGGCGCAGCAGACCTCGAACACCCTGATCAGGGTTTTTGTCGCCATGTCGGTGGCGTTCGGGATCGCCGCCGTGCTGATCGTCTCGGTCATCCAGCGCTCCAAGGACATTGGCATCCTGCGGGCGATGGGGACGTCGCGCGGCCAGGTCCTTCGGGTATTCCTGCTGCAGGGCGGCCTGCTCGGCTTCGTCGGTTCGCTCATCGGCGCTACGCTCGGCGCGCTGACCCTGATGTACTGGCACTCGGTCGCCCGGCAGGCCGATGGGTCGGAACTGTTTCCGCTGATCCTGGAGCGGCAACTATTTGTTATCACAGCGCTGCTGGCCACCGTCACCGGTCTGCTGGCGGCGACGGCTCCGGCACTGCGCGCTGCCAAACTCGATCCGGTGGTGGCAATCCGTGGCTGATGAAATCCTGCGCCTCGAGAAGGTCTGCAAGGCCTACAATGTCGGGCAACCCTCCGAGACCGAGGTGCTGCATGACATCGACCTGACGCTGGAGCGCGGCGAGTTTCTGGCGCTGATGGGACCCTCGGGGTCAGGCAAGAGCACCTTGCTCAATATCGTCGGACTGCTCGACCGGCCAACCTCAGGGCGGCTGTATATCAAAGGTCAGGACACCGGCCGCCTGAACGACACCGAACTCACCCATCTGCGCGGCCACACCATCGGCTTCGTATTCCAGTCCCACCTGCTGATTTCGGCCTTCACGGCACAGGAGAATGTGATGATGCCGATGCTGGTGGACCGCGGCTTTCCCGCAGCCGGCATGGAGGCGCGGTCGCTACAGCTTCTCGCTCAGGTCGGGCTCGAAAAGGTCGCCGGCAACCTCGCCACCAACATGTCCGGCGGCCAGCAGCAGCGGGTCGCCGTCGCGCGCGCGCTGGCGATGAGCCCCGACCTCGTTCTCGCCGATGAGCCCACCGGCAATCTGGACACCAAGTCGGCCGACAGCGTGTTCGAGCTGATGCGGCAGGTCAACCGCGACAGCGGCACCAGCTTCCTGCTGGTCACCCACAATCTCGATCTGGCGAGGCGCTGCGATCGCATCATCGACGTCGTCGACGGTCGCATTCAGCGCTGAGCGCGCGAGCGCATTGCAACATCCCGCCCGCCGGCGTGGTTGCGAATCCATCCGTTGCGTCGCCATGCCATCCTCGTACACTCCCGATAAAATCAGGGAGGGGATACATGGCTTGTTTCAGGCTGGGGTCTGCTTGTCTTGTGGTTGCGCTGGCGTTCGGGGCGGCGGCTGCTGCCGACGATTATCCCAGCCGTCCGATCACCCTGATCGTGCCGTTTGCCGCCGGCGGCAGCTCCGACGTGAATGCCCGGCTGATCGGCGAGCAGATGAGCCAGCATCTCGGCCAGCGCATCGTCATCGAGAACATCGGCGGCGCCGGAGGCGCCGTGGCTCTGGCCCGCGTCGCGCAGGCACCGCCCGACGGCTACACCATCGTGCAGGGCAACAGCGGCACCAACACCGCAGTCTATCTCTTTACCCCCGACGTGAAATTCACGCCGGAGGACTTCGCGCCGATCGGCATGTTCAACAAGAGTTCGGCGGTGGTTGCGGTGCGCAGGACCTTTCCGGCCCGCACGCTGGCCGAATTCATTGCCCACGCCAGGCAGAATCCCGGCACGCTGAACATCGGTCATTCCGGCGTCGGCTCGCAGAATTACCTGTTCTGCAAGGCCTTCATCCAGGCCGCCGCGATCGACGTGACGCTGGTCGGCTACCGCGGCGGCGGACCGGCGCTGAACGACCTGATCGGCGGTCAGATCGACGGGCTGTGTGATTCATCGGCCTCGGTGACCCCGGCGATCCAGGGCGGGCTGGTGCGCGGCATCGCGCTGGCCTCAAAGACCCGGCTGGCCCATCTGCCGGACGTCCCGACCGCCGCCGAGGCGGGGCTGCCGCAATTCGAGATCCAGGGCTGGTATGCGCTGTTTGCCCCGAAGGGCACGCCGCCGGCCGTCATAGCCAGGCTCAACGCGGCGATGCGTGCCGGCGTGGCGAGTCCGGATTACCAGAAGCGGCTCGACGATCTCGGCTCCTACCCCGCCGATGACAGCGAAATGAAGCCGGACTATCTCGCGCAACTCGTGCCGCGCGAAATCGACAAATTCCGGAAAATGCTCGGCGACGGCAAGTGATCCTGCGGTTTCCGTGCGTTGGCGTTCTGTGACATATAAGCCGAGATCGCTTTCTCATCCGCAGGAGACCAGCCTTGTCCTACGACCGATCCACCCTCGATGCGGTGATCCAGCATTATTTCGATGGCCTCTACGATGGCGATGCCGACAAGCTCGGCGCCATTTTCCATCCCACCGCAGATCTGCGCTGGGTCGAAGGCGGCGAGTTGAAGATCCTCACCGTGCGGGACTGGCTGGCACTGGTGCGCAAGCGGGGCTCGGCCAGGGCGGAGGGCAAGGCGCGCGACGATTTCATCGTCACCGTCGACCGTTCGGACGAGGCGACGGCCTTCGTCAAGGTCCGCTGCCAACTGCCTCCGCGCTATTTTACCGACTACCTCGTGGCGATGAAGCTTGCCGATGGCTGGCAGATCGTTTCCAAGGCTTACCGCTGCGATATGCGGGACTAGCCCGGCCAGGAACAGTTGACGGGTCGAGGGTGTCCTGATCGCCCGCACGCTTCGTTCGGTGAACTGACCGGCTGGCACGCCAGGCGGTGGTACTCTGAGGCCTGAAGTCGGCCGACGCGCCTGACAGGGGCTTTATGTTGCGCCCCGGACATTCAACAAGAACTTTCCACAATCGCGCCACGTTTTGATTTCGATCAAATCGGGGATCGCGCTGCTGTGATTGATAATACCAGCCTCGCACATAAAAGATTCAGCATGACACAGACATACAATGGGAAATCGATGACGGGCGGCGAAGCCGGCTTGGCGGGCGTGCTCGCAGTGGCCGTTTTCTTATGCGTCGTTGCCACCGCCAAGGCGGAAGATTCCGCCTTCGCATTCCACGCCGCGCTCAGCGCGGCGGCAAGTCTGGCTGGCGTCTTTGCCATCCTTAACCGCTACTATGATCGCAAGGAGCTGGCGCCGCAGGAAATCTTCGGCCGGCCGAACTACAATTACGGTCCGATCAAGTTTGCCAGCTTCATGGCGGTGTTCTGGGGCATCGCCGGCTTCACTGTCGGTCTGCTGATCGCCTGCCAGCTTGCCTGGCCGGTGCTCAATTTCGATTTGCCGTGGACCAGCTTCGGGCGGCTCCGCCCCCTGCACACGTCGGCGGTGATTTTTGCCTTCGGCGGCAACGTGCTGATCGCTACCTCGTTCTACGTGGTGCAGAAGACGTCGCGGGTTCGTCTCGCCGGCGACCTGTCGCCGTGGTTCGTGGTGCTTGGCTATAATTTCTTCATCCTGATTGCCGGCACCGGCTATCTGCTCGGCGTTACCCAGTCGAAGGAATATGCCGAGCCGGAATGGTATGCCGATGCGTGGCTGACCATCGTGTGGGTGACTTATCTGCTGGTGTTCCTGATGACGCTGGTGAAGCGCAAGGAACCCCACATCTACGTTGCCAACTGGTTCTATCTGGCCTTCATCGTGACCATCGCCGTGCTGCATCTCGGCAACAATCCGGCAATTCCCGTCTCGGTGTTCGGCTCGAAGTCCTACGTCGCCTGGGGCGGCGTGCAGGATGCCATGTTCCAGTGGTGGTATGGCCATAACGCGGTCGGCTTCTTCCTCACCGCCGGCTTTCTCGCCATCATGTACTACTTCATCCCGAAGCGGGCAGAGCGGCCGGTCTATTCCTATCGGCTCTCGATCATCCACTTCTGGGCGATCATCTTCCTCTACATCTGGGCCGGCCCGCATCATCTGCACTACACGGCGCTGCCGGATTGGGCGCAGACGCTCGGCATGACCTTCTCGATCATGTTGTGGATGCCGTCCTGGGGCGGAATGATCAACGGCCTGATGACGCTGTCCGGCGCGTGGGACAAGCTGCGCACCGATCCCGTGCTGCGCATGCTGGTGGTGTCGGTGGCATTCTACGGCATGTCGACCTTCGAGGGGCCGCTGATGTCCATCAAGGTGGTGAACTCCCTGAGCCACTACACTGACTGGACCATCGGTCACGTCCATTCCGGCGCACTCGGCTGGGTCGGCTTCGTCTCGTTCGGCGCGCTGTACTGCCTGGTGCCGTGGATCTGGGAACGCAAGGCGCTGTACAGCCTGAAGCTGGTGAGCTGGCACTTCTGGATCGCCACGATCGGTATCGTGCTCTACATCTCCGCGATGTGGGTGTCCGGTATCCTGCAGGGCCTGATGTGGCGCGCTTACACCTCGCTCGGTTTCCTCGAATATTCCTTCATCGAGACCGTCGAGGCGATGCACCCCTTCTACATCATTCGCGCCCTGGGCGGCGCGCTGTTCCTGATCGGCGCACTGATCATGGCTTACAATCTTTGGATGACGGTGCGGGTCGGCGAGGCGCTGGTTGAATCCGGTGCCACCCTGCAGCCGGCTGAATAGGGGCTATCAATGTCTTTCTGGACCCGACACCAAATCTTCGAGAAGAATTCGATCATCCTGGTCGTTGGTATTCTCCTGGTCATCGCCGTAGGCGGTCTCGTCGAGATCACGCCGCTGTTCTATCTCAAGAGCACGATCGAAGTTGTCGACGGCATTCGTCCCTACACGCCGCTCGAACTGACCGGCCGCAACATCTACGTGCGCGAGGGCTGCTATCTCTGTCACTCGCAGATGGTTCGGCCACTACGCGACGAGGTCGAGCGCTACGGCCACTATTCGCTGGCCGCGGAAAGCATGTATGACCATCCGTTCCAGTGGGGTTCCAAGCGCACCGGACCGGATCTCGCCCGGGTCGGCGCCAAGTATTCCGATGAGTGGCACGTCACCCATCTGACCAATCCCCGCGCCATCGTCCCGCAGTCGGTGATGCCTCCCTATTCGTTCCTTGCAGAAACCGAGATCAATCCGGACTCGATCGCCGATCACCTGCGCACCAGCCGCATGGTCGGAGTGCCCTACACGGACGACCAGATCGCCAATGCAAGCGCCGACCTGAAGGCCCAGGCCGATCCGGACAGCGCCGGCGCCGACGCGTTCAGCAAGCGCTACGCCAAGGCCGTGGTCCGCAACTTCGACGGCAAGCCCGGCAATCCGACCGAGATGGACGCGCTGGTCGCCTATCTGCAGATGCTCGGCACCCTCGTCGACTTCAAGCTTTACAACGAAAAAGCCAACCTCCGCTGAGAAACGAACATGAAAGCAATATTGACTGTTCAGAATTTCGCTTCGGATTTCGTCATGACGTTCTGGACGCCGATCTTCGTCGCGACGTTCATCGCAATCGTGGCCTACGCCTTGTGGCCGCGCAACAAGGAAACCTTCGACGCGGCAGCGCGACTGCCGTTGCGAGAGGAATAAAGCAATCATGAGCAAGCACGAGGATATCGACCAGGTCTCCGGAACCGCCACCACCGGCCACGAGTGGGACGGCATCAAGGAACTGAACACGCCGCTGCCGCGCTGGTGGATCATTACATTCTATCTGACCATCGTGTGGGCGGTCGGCTACTGGATCGTCTATCCGGCGTGGCCGATGATTTCTGGCTACACGACGGGCGTCATGCACTATTCCTCGCGTGCCGATGTTGCGGTGGAACTGGCGAATCTCGAAACCATCCGCGGCGCCAAGATGGTGGCGCTCGGCAATGCGCCGCTGGCCGACATCGAGAAGGATCCGGCATTGCTGGCGATGGCCCGCGCCCGCGGCAAGGCGGCCTTCGGCGACAATTGCGCACCGTGCCACGGCAGCGGTGCGGCCGGCGCCAAGGGTTACCCCAACCTCAACGACGACGACTGGGTCTGGGGCGGTTCGCTCGACCAGATCCAGCAGACCATCGAATTCGGCGCGCGCAGCGGCAATGCCAAGGGGCATGAGGGCGCGATGCTCGCCTTCGGCCGTGACGGTATCCTGAAGAAGCCGGAGATCGTCACCGTGGCCAATTATGTCAGGTCGCTGTCCGGCCTGCCCACGGCGCCGGGCTACGATGCCGCAGCCGGCAAGAAGCTGTTCGCCGAGAATTGCGTTGCCTGTCACGGCGACAACGCCAAGGGCAACATCGAGCTTGGCGCGCCCAATCTCACCGATGGTATCTGGCTCTACGGGGCGGATCAGGCGACGCTGGTTGAAACCATCACCAATGGCCGCGCTGGCGTGATGCCGGCCTGGGGCGGGCGTCTCGACCCCGCAACCATCAAGGCACTGACCGTATACGTTCATTCGCTCGGCGGGGGACAGTAAGACCCACGCCGGGGGAACCGGGCACGGCGACAGGGTATTTGAGGTGGATCAATTGCGCATTAGAGATTGGGCCTAGGTTCAATTCACGATGCGAGATAAGTCCTCCCAATGAACCAGCCTGTCCTGCCCAGCGAACTGCAAGTCGACGACTACGGGCCGCTTTATGCGGCCCGCAAGAAGGTCTACCCGCAGAGCGTTTCCGGTACCTTCCGCCGCATCAAGTGGGGGTTGATGGCATTTTGCCTCGGCGTCTACTATCTGCTGCCGTTTGTGCGATGGAATCGCGGCCTCGGCGCGCCGGACCAGGCGGTCTTGATCGACCTTCCCAACAGCCGCTTCTATTTCTTCTTCATCGAACTGTGGCCGCAGGAGGTGTATTATTTCACCGGGCTGCTGGTCGTTGCCGCGCTCACCCTGTTCCTGATGAATTCCATCGGCGGCCGGATCTGGTGCGGCTATCTGTGCCCGCAGACGGTATGGACAGATCTGTTCTACGCCGTCGAGCGGCTGATCGAGGGCGATCGCCGCGAGCGCATGAAAAAGGACGCCGCCGGCAGCATGAAGCTGCAGCGCTTCGCCGAAATCCTGCTCAAGCATTCGATCTGGCTGATGATCGCATGGTGGACCGGCGGCGCCTGGGTGCTGTATTTCAACGATGCGCCGACGCTGGTGAAGGAGCTGGTGACCTTCCAGGCGCCGATGATCGCCTACATCTGGATCGGCATTCTGACTGCCACGACCTACGTGCTGGCCGGCTTCATGCGCGAGCAGGTCTGCGTCTACATGTGCCCATGGCCGCGTATCCAGGCGGCGCTCACCGACGAATGGGCGCTCAACGTCACCTACAAATACGATCGCGGCGAATCCCGGACCTCGCTGAAGAAGGCGGCCGAGCTGCGCGCGCTCGGCCAGCCCGTCGGCGACTGCATCGATTGCTATCAATGCGTCGCGGTCTGCCCGACCGGCATCGATATCCGCGACGGTTCGCAGATGGATTGCATCCAGTGCGGGCTATGCATCGACGCCTGCGACACGGTGATGGCGAAGATCGGCCGCGAGCCCCGGTTGATCGGTTACGACAACGACATCAACATCCATCGCCGCCAGGCCGGCAAGGCGGATATCTTCCGCGTCGTTCGGCCGCGCACCATCGTCTATCTGGCACTGATCGCGACGGTCGGCGGCATAATGCTGTACGCACTGCTGAACCGGACCCTGCTCGACATCAACGTGCTGCATGACCGCAATCCGGTGGCGGTCCGGCTGTCCGATGGCCAGATCCGCAACGCCTATACGGTTCGTCTGCTCAACAAGCGCGGCTTCGATCGCGTGGTGGCCATCGACGTCGACGGCCCTGCCAATCCGACCATCCATGTCGTCGGCGCGGATTCCGTCACCCCGGACCGTCCCATGATCATCCTCGGGCGCGACCAGACCACCGAACTTCGCGTGCTGGTCAGCGCGACGCCGCTCAAGGACGGTGAGAAATCCGTTCCATTGAAGATCCGCGTCACCGACATCGGCCTCGGTGAAGTCACCTCCGCTACCGACAATTTTGTGATGCCATGACGTCATCAAGGAGCCATTCATGAGCAAGCCCGATGCAGCACCGCGGCCCCTCACCGGCCGGATGGTCCTGTTCATGCTGATCGCGTTCTTCGGCGTGGTATTTGGAGTCAATCTGACCCTGGCGAAGTTCGCCATAGACACGCTGCCCGGCACCGAAGTGGACAGCGCCTACAGCGCCAGTCTCGCCTACGAAGGCGAAATTGCCGCGGCCCGGAAGCAGAACGAGCGCGGCTGGAAGATCGACGCCCATGTCGAACGCGCTGCCGATGGCGTCGCCAACATCCTGGTCAATGCCCGCGACAGCCGGGGAAGTCCGCTGGCCGGGCTCGCCTTTTCCGGTCGGCTGGAGCGGCCCACCGATCGCCGCGGCGATCGCGAGGCGAGTCTCGCCGAGGCCGAGAGCGCAGTCTATCGCGGCAAGGTCGCCGATGTCGCGCCAGGACAATGGGATCTCGTGCTGGAAGGCGACGCCTCGGGCCGGCGTGTGTTCCTGTCGAAGAGCCGTATCATCCTGAAGTAGGGCCGCCGTCATGCTGGCAACGCGCGATTTTTCCCACTACGTGAAGAATGTCGGGGCGGGCCTGGCGCATATCGACCTTGCCGTCGAGGGCGTCAGCTGCGCCGGCTGCATGACCAAGATCGAGCGCGGCCTCTCGGCGATCCCCGACGTGACGCTGGCGCGGGTGAACCTGACCGACCGCCGCGTCGCGCTGGAATGGAAGACCGGCACGCTCGATCCCGCCCGCTTCATCGATCGCCTCGCCGAACTCGGCTACAAGGCCTATCCGTTCGAGACGGTGCGCGCCGAGGCAGTGGAGGTCGAGCAGTCCAGGTTCCTGATGCGCTGTCTTGGCGTCGCCGCCTTCGCCACCATGAATGTGATGATGCTGTCGATCCCGGTGTGGTCGGGCAGCGCGGGTGACATGATTCCCGAACAGCGCGATTTCTTCCATTGGCTGTCGGCGCTGATCGCGCTGCCCGCCGCCGCCTATGCCGGCCGTCCGTTCTTCCAGTCGGCCTGGCGCGCGCTGCGCACCGGCAACACCAACATGGACGTGCCGATCAGCATCGGCGTCACTTTGGCGCTGGCGATGTCGGTCGCCGAGACCATTGCCCACGCCGAACATACCTATTTCGACGCAGCCATCATGCTTCTCACCTTCCTGCTGGTCGGCCGCTATCTCGACCAGAGCATGCGCCGCCGCACCCGCGCGGTCGCCGGCAATCTCGCCGCGCTGAAGGCCGAGACCGCGACGAAATTCGTTGCCGACAATGAAATCAGCGAGGTGCCGGTGGCGGCGCTGCGTGCCGGCGACTTGGTGTTGCTGCGGCCGGGCGAGCGCTGCGCTGTCGACGGCACGGTGGTCGAGGGCCATTCCGAGATCGACCAGAGCCTGATCACCGGTGAAACCCTGTATGCACCGGCGGAGCGCGGTACCGCGGTCTATGCCGGCACCATGAATATCTCCGGCACCCTGCGGGTGCGCGTGTCCGCGGCGTCCGAAGGCACGCTGCTGGCGGAGATCACCCGGCTGCTGGAAAATGCACTGCAGGCTCGCTCGCGCTATGTGCAGCTGGCTGATCGCGCGTCGCGGCTCTATGCGCCGGTGGTGCATGCCACCGCCCTGCTGACCATGATCGGCTGGGTGCTGGCCGGCGCCAGCTGGCACGACGCCATCGTCACCGCGGTCGCCGTGCTCATCATCACCTGTCCCTGCGCCTTGGGCCTGGCGATTCCCACCGTGCAGACGGTCGCCTCCGGCGCCATGTTCCGCGCCGGCGTGCTGCTCAACGCCGGCGATTCCATCGAGCGCACCGCCGCGGTTACCCGTGTTATCTTCGACAAGACCGGTACCCTGACCCTGCCCGAACTCGACGTGATCAACAGCGGCAACGTGCCGGCCGATATTCTCGACTTGGCCGGGCGGCTGGCGCTGGCCAGCCATCATCCGGTGGCCGCCGCCGTGGCCCGTGCCGCCGGGGTGAAATCGCCGCTCGAGGGAATCGTCGAGCAGCCCGGGCAGGGCGTGCGCGGCGAACTTGACGGCGTCGAGCTGCGGCTCGGCAGGCCGTCGTTCTGCGGCGCCGAAGACATGGCGGAGCAGCTGCTGCGGCTCGATCCGGAAGTGTCCGTCGTCGCGTTCCGCAAGGGCGATGCGCGCTATGTGTTCGCGGTCCGGCAAAGCCTGCGCACCGATGCGCGGGAAATGATCGCCGGCCTCAAGGCCCGCGGCATCGCAGTGGAAATCCTGTCGGGGGATCGTGAGCTGGCGGTGCACGCCGCGGCCCAGGCGCTTGGCGTCGACGAATGGCGTGCCGCCGTCACGCCGGCCGAGAAGATCGCGCGCATCGAGGCGCTGAAAAATCAGGGTGTGAAAGTCATGATGGTCGGCGACGGCCTCAACGACGCGCCGGCGCTGGCCGCGGCGCATGTCTCCATGTCGCCGGTCAGTGCTGCGCATCTCAGCCAGGCCGCCGCGGACATGGTGTTTCTCGGCAAGAAGCTTTCGCCTGTGGTCGCCGCCATCGACTATTCCCGCAAGGCATTGCGGCTGATGCGGCAGAATCTCTGGCTTGCGGTCGGTTACAACATCATCGCGGTGCCGGTCGCCATCACCGGCGTGGTGACGCCGCTGATTGCCGCACTGGCGATGTCGGGTTCGTCACTGCTGGTGATGCTGAACGCGCTGCGTGCGCGCCGCGTCGCATCGGAAAGAACCTAATGGAAGTCCTCGTCTATCTCGTCCCGGCGGCGCTCGGCCTCGGTCTGGTCGGGCTGCTGGGATTCCTGTGGTCGCTGAAGAGCGGCCAGTACGACGACATGGAAGGCGCCGCGTGGCGGGCCATCGCGGATGACGAACCCGCCGCCAAGGCTCCCCCGGACGGCGCTGGCAAATAGGCTGTCTTGCCGCCGTCAGCCGCAGCAGCACAGGAACGCCGCGATCGGCGCTTCCCGCCGGTGGGTCGGCTTCACTGCGAGTTCCTGCAGCGCCTCGGCGTTGACCCAGCCCTCGCCGGTGTGAAGCACGGGCAGCGCAGTTCACGGACGCGGTCGTCGATGATGGCCAATCCGACGTCGTGAACCCCGTGAACCCGCGGCGCGGTTGAGATGTCTCCACATGGCTTCGGCTCTGCCAGCCGCCGCTGTTCCGCTTGGTTCAGATCAGCGCCGGGGTCTTTGGCTCAGTGTCCGTCTCAGGAAGCAGCGACAGCGTCACGTGATAGATGCTGTGATCCTCGCGGTCCGGCTTGATGGTGAACCCGAGATCCCGGCACATGTTGAGCATGACGGTATTATCGGCCAGCACCTGACCGGCAACGGTCTTCAGTCCCTCCGCCCTGGCATAGTCGATCATCAGTTGCATCAGCGCCCAGCCGAGTCCGCGTCCTTTCAGGTCCGAGCGCAGCAGGATGGCGTATTCGCCGCTGTCGTAGATCGAATCGGAATGCAGCCGCACCACGCCGATCATTTCGCCATTGGCCTCGTTGAAGGCGACGAAGGCGATGGCGCGGGCATAGTCCAGCTGGGTCAGCCGGGCGATGAATTCATGGGTGAATTCCTTCATCGGTGCGAAGAAGCGCAGCCTGAGGTCGCCGAGCGTGACGTAGCGCAGCATCTCGTGGATCTGCGGTTCGTCCTCCGGGCGGATCGGCCGGGCGAACACGTTCAACCCGTCCTTGAGCGCGAAATGGCGCTGCCACGTCGACGGATAGGGACGTACCGCGAAATTGCCGTTGCCGGGGCCGGCGAATTTCTTCTGCACCACCGGCCGCACGGCGACGCGCGCGTCCACCGCGATGACGCCGTTCTCGTCGGCCAGCAGCGGATTGATGTCGAGTTCGCTGACCTGCGGCAGGTCGGCCGCCAGCTGCGCCACCTTGACCAGGGTGCGCTCGACCTCGCCGGGCTTGACCGGGGGGACGTCGCGATAGCCGGCGAGGATGCGCGACACCCGCGTACGGGCGACCAGGTCGCGGGCCAGGTTGAGATCCAGCGGCGGCAGCGCCAGCGCCTTGTCGTTGATGACTTCGACCGCGGTGCCACCACGGCCGAACACCACGATGGATCCGAACGTCGGATCGTTGGCGATGCCGAGGATCAGTTCCCGCGCCTTGGCGCGCACCATCATCGGCTGCACGATGACGCCGTCGATATGGGCGTCCGGCCGCTTGGTCTTCGCGCGAGTGAACAGTTCGTTGACGGCGATGCGGACCGCATCCGCGCTGGTGAGATTGAGGATGACGCCGCCGACATCGGACTTGTGTGGAATGTCCTTCGACAGGATCTTGAGCACCACCGTCAGGCCCTTGGCAAAATGCACCGAAGCCTGCGCCGCCGCTTCATCGGCATTGGCTGCGGCGCCGGTGGCAACCATCGGGATCTGATACGCGTCGAACAGCTCCTTCACCTCGATGGGATCCAGCCAGTCCCGCCCTTCGGCGATGGCCCGGTCGACGATGGCGCGCGCCCGCTTTACGTCCGGCACGAAATCGCCGGGCAGGCTGGGCGGCACCTCGGCCAGCGCCGTGACGACCTCGCGGTGATGCACCAGATGCATGAAGCCGCGCACCGCGTCGTCCTCGGTGGCGTAGTTGGGAATGCCCGCGGCGCTGAGCGCCTGGATGATGCTCTGATCGGCGCCGACCCAGACCGCCAGTACCGGCTTCGGGATCACATCGCGCTTGCGGCGATGGGCATCGATGACCCCGGTGACGGCCGCCGCGATATCGCCGGCGGGCGCGATGGCGGTTTGAACGTTCATCACCAGCACCGCATCGTTGCTCTTGTCGGCCAGCAACAGCTCCAGCGTCGCGGCGTAGCGCGCGGCATCGGCATCCCCGACAATATCGATTGGATTCGAACCGGACCAGGTCGGTGGCAGGATGGCGTCGAGCTGCTGCCGGGTCTCGTCGCCGATCGCCGCGGGAATGCCGCCGAGTTCTACCAGCCGGTCGATCGCCAGCACGCCAATGCCGCCGCCATTGGTCAGGATCGCGAGCCGCTTGCCCGGCGGCGCCTTGACCCGGCTGAGGGTCTCGACGCAATCGAACAGTTCGCGCAGGTCCGAAACGCGCAGCATGCCGGCGCGGCGAAACGCCGCGTCGTAGACATCGTCGGCGCCGGCCAGTGCGCCGGTATGGGTCGCCGCCGCTTTGGCGCCTTGCGCCATGCGTCCGGCCTTGACCACGATCACCGGCTTGACGCGTGCCGCGGCGCGCGCCGCCGACATGAACTTGCGGGCGTCCTTGACAGCTTCAACATAGAGCAGGATCGCCTTGGTGCCCGAGTCCAGGGCGAAGTAATCGAGCAGGTCGGCAATATCGACATCGAGCTGGTCGCCGACAGATACGATTCCGGAGAATCCCACGCCGCGCTGTGAAGCCCAGTCCACCATGCCGGTGGCAATGGCGCCGGACTGCGAGATCAGCGCCAGATTGCCCGCAGCCGGCATGTGCGCCGCGAAACTGGCATTCAGACGCACGTTGGGCATCAGGATGCCGATGCAGTTGGGGCCGATCAGCCGCATGCCATGTTGGCGGGCCGCCTGCTCGATCGCCTCCGACAGCGAGCCCGCGCCGTGGCCGAGCCCGGCGCTGATGATGACGGCGCCAGCGACGCCGAGAGCGCCGGCCTCTGCGATGATGTCGGGGATCGCCGGTGCCGGCGCGGTGACAATGACAAGCTCCGGAACGAAGGGCAGCTTGGCGAGGCTGTCTACCGTCGTGGTCTCGCCGATCATGGCGTGCCGCGGGTTCACCACGCCAAGCTGCCCCTTGAAGCCTGCGCCGGCGATATTCTTCATCACTGCGTGCCCGACGGAACCCGGCCGCGGGCTTGCGCCGATCAACGCCACTGAGCGCGGCGCAAGCAGGTTGCTCAACCGATAGACGGACATCTGGTCATGACATTTCTATGAACGGAACTGGGGCGACCGACGGGTCATGCAGGAGCCCGCCCGTCATCGGTGGCGCAAACCTGCAGCGCGCGCATGACGTCCTCGCGAGAGATGATGCCCCTCAGCTGGTGATCGGCCGTCGACACGATAATGCTGCGAATGCGGTGCTCGACCATCAGCTGCAGCACCCTGACCAGCTTGCTTGATTCGTCGACCGCGATAAACTCCGGCGTCATCAGCTCGCCCACGGTCCGCTTCATGAGCTCGTCATAATTTGGCACAATGCTGCCCGGCTGCAGGGCAAAGCACTTCAGGAAATCGAATTTGGTGATGATGCCGACGATCTTCGAATCCTCAACCACCGGGTAGGTGTTGAAGTCGTCTTTCTCGACCAGAGCGTAAAGATCACGCATGGTCATGTCGCGTGTCACCGTAGCGACACCGCGGGTCATGAAATTACCGACGGTTTCTTCGAGGAATTTGTACACGCGCCATCCGCTGTTTGATTGTCAGATTGTATCATCCAGTTCGACGCATGAATAGTGGCGCGCCACGGCAGGCCGCAGCGCGCCACCGCGGCGGTCAGGCCGCGGTTTTGATGTCGATCTTCTTCGATTGCGCCGGCGCCGGCTTGGGAACGGTCACCTTGAGTACGCCATTGGCGATAGTCGCCTTGATGCTGTCGAGGTTGACGCCAGCCGGCAATTGCACTGTGCGCATGAACGAGCCATAGGTCCGTTCGACCAGATGATAATCCTTTTCCTTCTCTTCGCGCTGGTTCTTCTTCTCGCCGCGGATGGTCAGAAGATTGTCTGCGACGTTGAGCTGGATGTCCTTTTCCTCAAGGCCGGGCAGTTCTGCCGTGATCTCGATTTCCTTGTCGGTTTCCGCGACGTCCATGTTGGGAACCAGCGGATAGGATGACGGCGAAAACGAAGGCAGACCGCGGGCGAATCCGTCGAACAGCCGGTCAATTTCCTGCTGCAGGGCGGAAAACGGATTGGCGGCGGGACGGCCAAGGCTGCGGTTCTGGCCGACGGGAATGAGCGATTTCATGTTCATGATCTCCTCCATCTGGGGCCCCTTGCCCTCGCTGAATCAATACCGCGATCGTGGCATTCCTGTTTTGATCAAGGTCAAATTGGTACATATCGCGTTGCGCCATAGATGAAGCGGAGCACTTGCGACAGGCTGTTTGCGACTTCACATGACGTGGGTCGCGCAGCAATTCCGCCATCCGCGGTCATTCGTCAACAGGAAGCCGATCACCAGATGGCAGGCGCAATCGCTTCCGAAGCGGCCTCGCAGGACGAAGTGTTTTCCTTCCTGGCCGATCCTGCCACCCATGGCGGTCGTGCGGTCCAGCGCATCGATACCCATGCTGCCTCGGTGTTCCTCTCCGGCGATCACGCCTTCAAGGTCAAGCGCGCGGTGCGCTACCCCTATCTGGACTTTTCGACGCTGGCGAAGCGCAAGTCAGCTCTTGAGGTCGAGCTCGAGGTCAATCGTGCCTTCGCGCCGCAGATCTATGCCGGTGTCGTCCCGATCGTACGCCGGCCGGACGGCGGGCTGGCCATCGGCGGTGACGGCGCACCGGTGGAGTGGACACTCAGGATGCGGCGCTTCGACGAGACGCAGACCCTCGACCATCTTGCCGCGGCCGGTCTGCTCGATGCCGGCTTTGTCGCCGCGACTGCCGAAGCGATTGCGGTGGCGCACCAGGCGGCGGCGATCTGCCGCGATGCGGCGTGGCCGCAGACGATTCCTGCGCTGATTGCTGGCAATACCGCAGCCTTCGTTGCTGCAGGCCGCTTCACCGCAGGTCAGGTGCAGGCACTTGATCGCGACAGCCGTGCTGCCTTCGCGCGATTGAACGATTTGCTCACGGGACGTCGCGACGCCGGGTTCGTCCGGCGTTGTCACGGCGACCTGCATCTGGCCAACATCGTTCGGATCGACGGCAAGCCCGTGTTGTTCGACGCGCTCGAATTCGATGCCGCAATGGCCACCACCGACGTGCTCTACGATCTGGCCTTCGCGCTGATGGATCTGATCAGTTACGGGCGTGGCACCGCCGCCAACATCATGCTGAACCGCTATCTCGCAATCACATCGCCGGACAACGTCGACGCCCTGTCGACGCTGCCGCTGTTCCTGTCGATCCGCGCGGCGATCCGGGCCAATGTGCTGCTGGCGCGGCTCGATCGCAAGGGCAGCGACCGTTCGGACGTGATGGCGCGCGCCGAGACCTACTTCACGCTCGCGCGCCGGATGATCGCCCCGGCAAGGCTGCGACTGATCGCGGTCGGCGGACTGTCCGGCACGGGAAAATCCGTGCTGGCACGTGAGCTCGCGCCCGACATTGCGCCGCTGCCGGGCGCTGTCGTGCTGCGCTCCGATGTGCTGCGCAAGCATCAATTCGCGATGCCGGAGACCGGCCGCCTGCCGGCTGACGCCTATCGGCCCGAGGTCACCGCGGCGGTTTACGATACCCTTGCCGAACGCGCCGGTCGCGTTCTGGCGGCCGGCCATTCGGTCGTCGTCGACGCCGTATTCGCGCGGCCCGCCGAGCGCGCGGCGATCGCCGAAGTCGCCCGCAGCGCCGGCGTCGCGTTCACCGGTCTGTTCCTGCAGGCCGATACGACGATCCGCGCCGCGCGGGTCGCAGGTCGTCGCGACGATGCTTCCGACGCGACCGCGGAGATCGCGCGGCGACAGGACGCCTACGATCTCGGTGCGATGGACTGGATCTCGATTGATGCGTCCGGGACGCCGGAGCAGACGTTGGCACGTAGCAGGGCAAAACTGGTCGGCGACGACAGGGCGCCGTGACGGAACGCTAGTCGCCCTCGTCGTCGGCCCAGAATTTCTCGGTGCGGGCAAAGGCGCGATAGGCCTTGACCGAGGTCTTCAACAGCGCCTTGCTGTGTGATCGGCCTTCCCGCGACAATAGTTCTGTCACCAGCGATCTCGCCGGCGGCGCCCGCCGGGCGCGGCGGGCGTTTTCAGCAGCGGCGTCCAGCATCTCCTTCCAGCCGGCCTGATCGTTCAACTCGCCGAGCGCGGTCTGCAGGCGTTCCAGTGCGACAAGCGACCGGTCGATCAGCGGCGTGTTGCGCTTGCTGTCAAACAATCCGCGGGTCAGTTCGGTGGCATAGCGCATGCGCTTGGCGCGCAGGCGGAGCTTGTGTCGCTCCTCTGGATCCAGTTCTTCGAGATGCCGGCCGGTGCGCATCTTGCGCTTCTGCCGCGACAGTTCCTCCCCCACCACGGCTCTGGCCTTGCTATCGCGGTGCTCATCGTCGATGCACCTGCCGTCGGCCCATTCCACCGCACGCAGGGCAAAGGCGCGAAAGCGATCGGACGTCAGCGCTGCTTTCACGCGCCGATACGCCGACGCACGCTGCCGCGCGAATGTGCTGTGCAGTTCCGCGACGCTCTTGCGTCTCGGAACGGCTTTCATCAGCGGCCGCACCGCTTCGGCCAGGAACACGTCGAACTCCCGCGCCTTGCCGAGTTCGCCGCTGATCCATTTCAGCTCGCGTGCAACGATGCCGGTTTCATCGACGGAAAGCACTTGGGAAAACACCCGGATGGCTGCATCCAGCCGGCGCGCGGCGACGCGCATGGCATGCAATGCATCCGGATCGCCGGCACACACGCCGGCCCGATTGGCAAGCAGTTGGGAGAGGCAGGCGTCGAACACCGTCGTGACCGCCTCCGCCGCGCTCATGGATGGCGTCAAGGCAATGGCGGATGCCCTGACGGCTACGGTCTTGCCGCCGTTCAGCAATTGATAGCCGTCATACGCCGCGGATCTGACCGAGATGTCGGCCGGGACGATGGCCTGGATCTGTCTGGCGACATCGAACAAAGCGGCGTGACGGCCGCGCGTCAGTTCGAGGACCACGGCATGAAATTGCCCGGCCTTGCCGCCGGCCGCGATTCGGCCGCTGTCGAGTGAAATCCGGACGCCGCCGAGACGACAGCTCCGGCGCGTAGTCTCGATGCTGAAGACGGGTTGCAGCGCGGTCGGCAGGTGGTCGCCGCACAGCCGGGCAATCAGGTTGCCGGGAACCGCGAATTCATCGTCGGTGGTGATTGTTTGCTGCTCGCAGCGCTGCAGAATCCCGAGCCGCGGCACTTCGATGGTCTGCACCAGCCGACCGGCTTCGCCGCGTAGCCGGAACGAAAATCCGGCGCGACCGAAGGCGTGGTCCCTGGTGTCGAGATAAGTCGATTTCACGATGCGGACGCGCTCCGGCTGCGGCAGTCGAGCGCGCAGCAGCGGGTGACGCCTCAGGCGGGTCATATCCTCCGCGGTGACGTCGAATGAGAGTTCGGGCAGTCCTGCGATTGCCGGGCTGTCACCCGCCGATCCAGCCACGTCGCGATTCGGATGGTCCGGTGGAGACGGCGGCAATGCATGACCTTTCTCCATGGGGGCTAACCTGGCCAGCGATCCGCGAGGCAGGCGGCGGGGTGCCGAATGCCTGTCGGCGATTTGTAGCGCGAGAATACCTTCCACGTAACTCGCATTTTTTCATGACAATTCGATTGAGCCGGGTCAATTCGGGTCTATGATTGCCGCCCGTTCGGATCTGCCGGGTGTCCACGCCACAGCGCGCTCGGCGGGGTCCGTGGATTGATGCAAATCAATCCGGGACGATACCTGACTTACTAAAGAAGACGCTAAGGTTCTCGCAATTCCTTGAAAGGTCTGGCTGCAATGCTGCGAACGATTTTAGGTCAGACCGCGGTCGCGCTGATGCTCATTGGATCTGCGCAGGCGCAGGGGCCTTCGCCCGCCGTCCAGCGCGGCAAGGCCTTTGCGATCAACAATTGCAGCAAGTGCCATTCCGTCGACAAGGTGACGCAAAGCCCTCTCAAGGTCGCGCCGCCGTTCCGCACCCTGCATCTGCGCTATCCGGTCGATACCCTCGCCGAAGCCCTCGCCGAAGGCATCGTGACCGGGCATCCGTCGATGCCCGAGTTCAGGCTCGAACCCGACCAGATCAACGACTTTTTGTCTTATATGAAGACACTGGAGTAGGTTGCGCCGAGCGACCTCTACAGCACGTCCACGGTCCAGGCGATGATCTCCTTCGCAATTCGTCCGAACGCGGCATTGAACGCGGCGACAGCGCCCTTGGGATCGACGGTGTCGAGCTTCTGGGTCTGCTGAAACAGCTTTGAAGCGACGACCTTGCCGTCCTTGTCGAGAATGCGCGCCGACAGGGCGATGTCGGCGGTCGGCTCAGTGTCCGTGGCGATCTGGAAACGGCGGATATCGATGGCGATCTGGTCTTCCGCGGTCACGCCGTCCATCGAGCGCAGCGGCGCGTGCGCCACGTCGTAGTTCTCAAAACTCTCCAGCAGCTTGGCCTGCAGCAGTTTCGGAATGCTGTCGGCCCATTGCGCGTCGTCGAAGCCGGGAAAGTCCTTGGCCGGCGAGAACAGGAAGCGCTGCGTCTGCAGCATGACCACAGCGGTCGGTTCCGGAATGGAGAGCTGCCCCTTGAGGGTCTTGGTCGGCGCGGAGAAGCCCTGCGCCGCGAGCAGGTTGTACGTGGTCTTCTTGGCCGGGGCCGCGCCGCCGCCGGTCATGCGTTCCAGCCCGCTGACGATGCCGTCGAGTTTTCCGGTGTTGCGCGCCAGTCCCTCGGAGAACACCTGCAGATTGCCGATGGTTGCCTTCAGCGGTTCCGCATTGTCTGCGATCAATGTGTCGACGCGGCGCAGCGCGTCGCGAGCGGCTTGCGTCATGCTCTGGCCGGCACCGGGGTCGGCGATCAGGGTCGGCACAGGACCGGCGTTGCTGAGCATCTTGCCGCCTTCCAGTGCGATGACGGGAACCCCGGTCAGCCCCTGGAAATCCAGTCCGACTTTGGTGTCCGGCCGCACCGGCGTGGTGGTGGCCACCGAGACGGTGGCGTTGACGCGGCGCGGATTGTCGGGGGCCAGGCCGAGCTCAGTGACTTCGCCGACGCGGATGCCGTTGAACAGCACGCCGGCGCCCACCAGCAGGCCGGGTACCGAGCCCTCGAACTGCACGTGATAGATAGTGCGCGCGCCGAGGCCGCCGGTGTTGTGCAGCCAGTAGACGAAGCCGAACACGGCGACGATGGCTGCCAGCACGAAGGCACCGACGACGACGAAGGGGGCGCGGGTTTCCATGGTTCAGCTCGCTTTTGGTTGCAGCATCTGGGATCGCTTGCCGTGAAAATAGGCTCGCACCCAGGGATGTTCGGATTGCATCAGTTCGCGCATCGGACCAATGGCGACGATCTTGCCCTCGGCCAGTGCAGCGACGCGGTCGCACACGGTGTTCAGGCTGGCGAGATCGTGGGTGACCATGAACACCGTCAGCCCCAGCGTCTGTTGCAGCGTCTTGATCAGGGTGTCGAAGTCGCCGGCGGCGATGGGATCGAGGCCGGAGGTCGGCTCGTCGAGAAACACAATGGCAGGATCGAGCGCCAGCGCGCGGGCCAGCGCCACGCGCTTGGTCATGCCACCCGACAGCTCGGACGGAAATTTGTCGCCGTCTTCCGGCTTGAGCCCGACCATCTCCAGCTTGGCGTTGGCGATCTCGTCCATCAGCGCGTCGGACAGCGTCAGGTTTTCGCGCAGCGGGAACTGCACGTTCTGCCGCGCGGTGAGGGAGGAGAACAGGGCGCCCTGCTGGAACAGGATGCCCCAGCGACCGGCGCTCTTCTGCGTGACGCGGTCGTTGGCGTCGCCGATCGCCACGCCCATCACCTCGATCTCGCCGCTGCGACGCGGAATGAGGCCAATGACGGTCCGCAGCAGCACCGACTTGCCGCCGCCCGAGGCGCCGACGAGGCCGAGGATTTCGCCGCGACGGACATCGAGCGACAGATGGTCGATCACAATATGCTTGCCGAAACCAACCACGAGGTCACGGACGCGGATCGCGAAGGGATTGGCGGAGTCCGTCATCGTCACATTCCAATCGATGCGAAGAACACCGCGAACAGCCCATCGAGCACGATCACGAGGAAGATCGATTTCACCACGGACGTCGTCGTCTGCTTGCCCAGCGATTCCGCGCTGCCCTTGACGCGCAGGCCCTCGCTGCAGGCAACGATGCCGATCACCAGCGCCATGAACGGCGCCTTGATCATGCCGACCTCGAAATGGGTGACGGTCACCGCATCGTGCAGCCGCGCAACGAAGATCGTCGGGCTCATGCCGCCGTAGAACCATGCGGTCAGCCCGCCGCCGTACAGCGCGGCCATCGATCCCAGGAAGGTCAGGATCGGCAGCGCGCAGACCAGTGCCAGGATGCGCGGCAGGATCAGCACGTCGACGGGATCGAGGCCCATGGTCGACAGCGCATCGATTTCCTCGCGCATCTTCATCGAACCGAGCTCGGCGGTGTAGGCGCTGCCGGAGCGGCCGGCCACCATGATGGCGACGATCAGCACGCCCAGTTCGCGCAACACGAGGATCCCGACCATGTCGACCACGTAGGAATCGGCGCCGAACCGGCGGAAATGGAAGATGCCCTGCTGGGCAATGATGGCGCCGATCAGGAAAGTGATCAGCAGGACGATGGGGATCGCCTGCCAGCCGACCCGGTAGAGCTGATAGACGAAGGATGTGAAACGCAGCGAACGCGGCCTGGCGACGATTCGCAGCAGCGCCATGCAGAGCGATCCCAGCATCTGCAGGAAGATCGAAACGTTCTGGGTGGCGCCAAGAGCGGAGCGCCCGAGGTCGTCCAGCCTGGTGACGACAAGCCCGCGCGGCGCCGGCGGCTTGGCAAGGTGACGGTTGACCTGACGGACTTCCTCGATCAGCCCGGCATAATCGGGCGACACATTGACGACCTCGGCGCGATGGCCGGCGAGGGCGACGCGTCGCGACAGCTTCTCGAGCAGCCAGGCGCCGATGGTGTCGATCTCGCGGATGCCGGCCAGGTCCATGGTCACGCGCGGGGCCCGATCGAGTTGCGGTACCACTGCCGCCGCCAGCGTCTCCAGCGCTTCGGCATGAACCGCAGTCCAGGATCCGCTCGGACGCAGTTCGAGCGCAGTGTCCGTCGGCGTGGCGGTCAGCAGGGGGGCAGTGGTCACGACGACCGTCCTTTTACGATCCGGCCCCAAGGGGAAGCCGGGCTGTGCGAATGCTTCACTCTTGAGGAAGCGTGCGCCGCGCGCAAGCGAACCGTTTTGACACAAATCAATGGACACCTGAGCGGCCGGCGTAGGGTGGTTGCAATTCGGAGGCGGCTTGATGCTTCTGTCAGGAGGATCGGTCCTGTCAAGTTCTTGAGGCATTTCGTCAGGCAACGTGCGCCACAATTGGGGGCACGCTTATCGGTGGGGACCATACTCGCAAAGGGTATCAGACGCAGATGCAAAACGCGCAATCGAGGCCGATCCCGAGTTCGTCGCTTCCGCCGCATTTCCGACAGATCCGTCTGGAACTGGCCCGTGAGCGCGGCCATCCCGAAGGTGACCCCGGCATCGCCTATGTCATCGTCGCTCCGCTCGATGCCGAGGGCAAGATTGATCCGTTGCTGTGGAAGAAGCATCGCAGGGCCTGCCGCATTGCGCGTCTGCGTCCGGACAGCGATGACAGCCTGGGTCAACTGGTGCACCGGCTTGGCGGCGCCTGGGCATTTCACTATGACCGGTCGCCCTACGTGCCTGACGAGGTCGGCTATCACTTCGCGGACGAACGTTTCATGACGGGCGAATATGTTTCGATCAGGGAAGGCCGCGACACCCATACATATCGCGTGACGTCGGTGGGGCGTCTTTGACGCTGTCCGCATTCCGGTTACGTTGCATGCGGGTGATTGCCTGCGGGGGACATGATGCGAGCAATGGTGTTGCCGGGTCCGGGTGCGCAACTGCAGATGCAGGAGCGCGCCGATCCGGTGCCCGGAGCCGGGCAGATTCGTGTCAAGGTCAGCGCCTGCGGCGTTTGCCGCACCGATCTGCACGTTGTCGACGGCGAACTACCTGATATCAAGTATCCGATCGTGCCGGGTCACGAGATCGTCGGCCGGGTCGATTGCGTTGGCCCCGATGTCGCCACGCACCGCATCGGCGATCGCGTCGGCATCCCCTGGCTAGGCAGCACCTGCGGCGTGTGCCGATTCTGTCGCGAGGGCATGGAAAACCTCTGCGATAACCCGACCTTCACCGGCTATACCCGCGATGGTGGCTTCGCTACCCACACCATTGCCGATGCGCGCTTTGCGTTTGCCCTTGGCGAGCACGGCGATGACGTGGCGATGGCGCCGCTGTTGTGTGCCGGCCTGATCGGCTGGCGCTCGCTGGTGATGACCGGCGACGCACCGCGGCTGGGCATCTACGGCTTTGGCGCCGCCGGGCACATCATCGCCCAGGTGGCGATCTGGCAGGGCCGCTCGGTCCATGCCTTCACGCGGGCCGGCGACATTGCGGCGCAGGATTTCGCGCGCAGTCTTGGCGCAGCATGGGCCGGCGCTTCGGGCGAACTGCCCGATGCTCCGCTCGATGCCGCCATCATCTATGCGCCGGCCGGCGAACTGGTGCCGATGGCGCTGCGCGCGGTGCGCAAGGGCGGTCGCGTGGTCTGCGCCGGCATCCACATGAGCGACATTCCGACGTTTCCCTACGCCTTGCTGTGGGGCGAGCGGAAACTGCTGTCGGTCGCCAATCTGACGCGCCAGGACGGCATCGACTTCTTTGCCATTGCGGACAAGGCCGGCATCCGCACCCAGACGACCGCCTTTCCGCTCAGCGAGGCCAATCAGGTACTCGCCAAATTGCGCGGCGGCGAATTGCTGGGCGCGGCGGTGCTGCAGCCCTAGAGTGCCGTTGCTACGGCTGGCGCACATAGTCGCCGGGCGCGTCGGGCAGGGCGGCGCTGTCGGCCGTGCCGCTGCCCATGGGCGGAGGATCGCACAGATCGCCGGACCGTGCCGTCAGCCATGCCGTCCATTCCAGCCACCACGAGCCATCGTGCCGCGGCGCCGTTTTCAGCCATTCGTCGGGCCCGATATAGGGGGCATCCGATCGGTGCAGCCGAACCTGGTAGCTGTGACCGTGCTGGTCCGGCGGGGCCACGATGCCGGCATTGTGGCCGCCGCTGGTCAGCAGATAGGTGACGTCGGCATCCACCAGGAAATGGATCTTGTAGGTCGACTTCCAGGGCGCCACGTGGTCGCGCACCGTGCCGACCACGAACATCGGAGTTTGAATGTCGGACAGTGCGATCGGCCGGCCATCCACCATGTAGCGGCCTTCGGCGAGATCGTTGTGCAGGAACAGCCGGCGCAGATATTCGGAATGCATCCGGTAGGGCAGCCTTGTGGCGTCGGCATTCCAGGCCATCAGGTCGGAGGGCGGTGCGCGCTCGCCCATCAGATAGTCGCGCACGATTCGCGACCAGATCAGGTCGTTGGAGCGCAGGATCTGGAACGCGCCGGCCATCTGCGTGGTGTCCAGCACCCCGCTCTGCCACATCATGTCCTCGAGAAATGCCACCTGGCTCTCGTTGATGAACAGGGTCAGTTCCCCGGCTTCGGTAAAGTCGGTCTGCGCTGCCAGCAGGGTGATCGACTTCAGGCGGCGGTCACCGTCGCGGGCCATGGCCGCGGCGGCGATCGACAGCAGGGTGCCGCCGAGGCAATAGCCCAGCGCGTGGATCGCGCGATCCGGTACGATCTCGGCGATCGTGGCGACGGCGGCATTGACGCCGAGCCGGCGGTAATCCTCAAGGCTGATGTCGCGGTCCGCCGAGTCCGGATTGCGCCACGAGATCATGAACACCGTGAAGCCGGCATCGGTGAGGAATTTCACCAGCGAGTTGTGCGGCGACAGGTCGAGAATGTAGTATTTCATGATCCAGGCCGGCACGATCAGGATCGGCTCGGGACGCACCTTCGCGGTGGTCGGCCGGTACTGGATCAGTTCGATCAGCTGATTGCGGAACACCACCTTGCCGGGTGCGGTGGCGACGGTCTTGCCGACGACGAAGCCTTCATTCTCGCTGGTCTTTTCACCGGCCAGCGCGTGGCTCCAGTCGCTGCAGAAGTTCTGCCAGCCGCGAACGAAATTCTCACCGCCGCTTTGGAGGGTCTTCTGCAGCACATCGGGATTGGTGGCGGCAAAATTGGACGGTGCCAGCACGTCGAGCATTTGCCGCACCGAGAATTCGACGATGGCTTCGTTGGCCGGCGCCACGCCGCGCACGCCGGTGGTGGCGTTGTGCCACCACTGCTCATTGAGCAGGAACGCCTGGGCGAACAGGTTGAACGGCGGCAACTGCCAGCCCGGTCCGGCGAAGCGGCGATCCTGCGGCAGTGGCGTGATCAGCGGGGCAGGCTGCTCTTTCGACGATGACGTGGCCACGGCGTAGTTGGCGAGCCGCCTGGCGCGCTGCACGGCGTCCCGGGCGACATCCAGCCGCTTGGCAGGCGCCGAAGCCAGATGCGAGGCCCAGTCAAGCCAGGCCAGGGCCAGCGCCGTCGGCGAAATGCCGCCGGTGAGGTGCGCCAGCGCGGCATGGAAGGCGCGGTCGGCATCGTTAGATTCGGAGGGGTCGTGCCGGCTCTCGGCCGCCGCCGCCGGGTGCGCGGCTTCAGGCACTGTGGCGGGCGCGCTTGCGCCAGGCACTATGGCAGGTTCTGCCACGACCGGTAACTGACTGCCTGAACTCATACGCTGCGTCCCATCCGGCCCGTGCACCGCGTTCCGTCGTCTTGCTCAGCCCTGCTGCCGTTGGTCGGTCAACTGCGCCATCGCCTGGAGGATGCGCTCGCCATGGCGGAACAGGCGCTCGGCGTCGCGGCGCAGGAAGTCGATCTGGTGCTGGCTGCATTCGGTCCACATGGTCTTGATATCATTGGTGGAGTGCGCACCGGCCATTTTCGAGACGAGTTCGTTGAACAGGTGCGTTTCGGTGCGGGCGCGCTCGAACATCTCGTTGCCGGCGACCATCCATTCGTCGAGCAGTATCCGCTGCGTGCCGAGCAGAATGTCGAATGCACGCTTGCCGGCCACGGTTGAGCGAGTGACTGCGTCGGCCGCCGTTTGCTCGCTTGTTGCGATTTGCTCGGAAAGCTCCGCCATGACGATCTCCGTGATCCAGAGGTTCAGGAAAGCAATGCCAATGTTACGCGGCTTCTACGTTGAGCTGAATCAATTCAACGAGATGCCGACACTATAGCGCGTCGCCGTGACGGGATCTTGATTCAGGTCAACCAGGCCGGTGTCATTCCGGATCATTCAAGTTGCTCTAGGAATTGACGCAATTCTTTTCGGCGGCCGGAATCGTTCATGACATTTTTCGTAAAGCACAGCTTTCCCATGCGGCGCCAGCGACTTGCCGTCAACGTCGCGCCGGCCAACCGGTTCTGGCAGAAGCCCGCGGACACCCTGCTGACGGATCTGCAAAGCCGGCGCGAGGGGCTGACGGCGTCGGCTGCTGCTCACCGGCTCCGGGAGATGGGGCCGAATGCCTTCCACGAGCCGGTCAGGCAGCGCCTGCTGGCCAAGATCGCCAAGCGGGTGCTCAATCCGCTGATCGCCATCCTGCTGGTCGCCGCCGCCATCTCCAGCATCAGCGGCGATGTCGCCAGCTTTGTGATCATCGTGACGGTGATCGCGGGATCCATCGGGCTCGATATTGTCCAGGAGCACCATGCCGAAGTGGCGGTGGAGACGCTGCGGCGTTCCGTTGCGGTGAAGGCCGACACCCGCCGCGACGGCAAGGTGAGCGCGGTTGCCGTCGAGGATCTGGTGCCCGGCGACATCGTCGAGCTGCGTACCGGTGACCTGGTGCCGGCCGACGGCGTGGTGCTCGAAGCACACAATGCCCAGGTCAACGAATCGCTGATGACCGGCGAGGCATTCCCGACACCCAAGAATAGCCAGCCGTCGCACAGCGCGGCGCCGGGCGATGCCGGCAACGCGCTTTTCGCGGGTACGTCGGTGGTCGGCGGCAGCGCGTTGATGCTCATCGTCGCCACGGGCCCGAATACCCGCTTCGGCGCCATCGCTGCGGCGCTGTCGTCAAACGAGCCGCCCACCGCGCTGGAACGCGGTGTGCACAATCTCGGCCTGCTGATTCTGAAGCTGACCATCTTCCTGACGCTGTTCGTACTGTTCGCGCATCTGGTGGCGGGGCGCCCGCCGGTCGAATCATTCCTGTTCGCGGTGGCGCTGGCCGTCGGCCTGACGCCGGAACTGCTGCCGATGGTCATGACGGTGACGCTGGCGCGCGGCGCGCTGCGCATGGCGCGGAAGCAGGTGGTGGTGAAGCGGCTGTCGGCGATCCACGATCTTGGTGCCATGGACGTGCTGTGCGTCGACAAGACCGGCACCCTCACCCAGGCAAAGATCACGCTTGTCGACCACATCGGCACCGACGGCCGCGCCAGCGACCGTGTGCTGATGCTGGCGGCGCTCAACTGCAAGTTCTCAACCGGCGTGCGCAGCCCGCTCGATGATGCCGTGCTTTCACATGGCGACTTGCCGGCGGTCGCGGAATGGACCCGGCAGGGCGAGGTGCCGTTCGATTTCGAACGGCGTTGCGTGTCGGTGCTGGCGAGCCATCAGGACCGGTCGTTCCTGATCGTCAAGGGCGCACCGGAGGCGATCCTGTCGCGTGCCGCGTCGATGGAGGATGCGGCCGGGGCAACGCGGCCTCTCGATGCCGCGGCGCTCAAGGCGCTGCACGAGGTCGAGGCGCGGCAGATCGCGGCAGGCTATCGTCTGCTCGCCGTTGCCATCAAGCCAATGCCGGCCGCAACTGCCGACGCGCATCTTGCCGACGAGTGCGATCTGACCTTTGTCGGCTTCTGCGTGTTTTCCGACCCGCCGAAAGCTGATGCCAACGCCGCCATCGCGATGCTCCAGCAACTCGGCATCAGGCTCAAGATCATTTCCGGCGATCATGCCGCGGTGGTGCAGCATGTCGCCTGTGCGGTCGGGCTGACCTGCGAACGGGTGCTGACCGGCGACGAGATCGCGGAATTGACCGACACCGCACTCGCCGCGCAGGTCGACGGCGTCGACCTGTTCGCGCGCGTCGCCCCGGACCAGAAGACCCGCATCATCCGGGCGCTGCAGCGCCGCGGCCACGTGGTCGGCTTCCTCGGCGATGGCATCAACGACGCGTCGGCGATCCACGCCGCCCATGTCGGCCTGTCGGTGGAGGGGGCCACCGACATCGCGCGCGGCGCCGCCGACATGATCATGCTGGCACCGGATCTCGGCGTGCTGGCGGACGGCGTGCGCGAGGGCCGGCGGACCTTCGCCAATATCCTGAAGTATGTCCGCATGGGTACCAGCTCGAATTTCGGCAACATGCTGTCGATGGCGCTGGCTTCCATCGTGCTGCCGTTCCTGCCGCTGCTGCCGATGCAGATCCTGCTCAACAACCTGCTTTACGACCTGTCGGAAATAGGCATCCCGTTCGACAGCGTCGATGCCGAAGAAGTCGGCAACCCGCATAGCTGGGACATCAAGAACATCCTGCGCTTCACCATCGTGATGGGGGCGGTCTCCTCGCTGTTCGACGCCGCGACCTTCACCCTGCTGCTCAAACTGTTCCATGCCGATGCACCGACCTTCCAGACCGCATGGTTTCTGGAATCCATCGCCACCCAGATTCTGGTGATCTTCCTGATCCGCTCGCGCGGCGCGTTCTGGAAAAGCCGACCGCACTGGATCCTGGTGACCACGTCGCTCGGCGCGCTCGCGGGCACCATCCTGATGGTGGTCAGTCCGCTGCGCCATCTGTTCGGTTTCGTGGCGATCAGCGCCCAGCTCGGCTGGGCCATTGTGGCGATCGTGATCGCCTATCTGGCTTGCGCCGAGGGGCTGAAACGTTTTGCGATTCCGCGATCAGCGCGACAGCAGCGAGCAGCGCGTTGACGGATTGACGAGCTGCCGCGTTACGCCGCCGAGCACCCACTCGCGGAATCGCGAATGGCCGTAGGCGCCGGCGACGATCAGGCCGGCGCCGACATCGGCGGCGATGCTCTCAAGCTGCGTTGCGGTATCGCCGCGGTCGTTGCCGACCTGCGCGCGGGCGGTGACGCCATGTCGCGCCAGCCAGCCGATCACGTCGTCGAGCCGCGCCTGCGCCGCCGGGCGCCGTGTCTCGTCGTCGATCAACTCGGCGACCGTCACGTCCTTGGCCTTGCGCAGCAGCGGCAGCGCATCGACGATGGCGCGCCGTGCTTCGGCTGTGTCCTTCCAGGCCACCAATACGCTGCGCAGATCCAGCCACGTTCCGGCGTCGGGCACCACCAGCAGCGGCCGGCCGATCTGCATCACCAGATCGCTGGGACCGGCTCGCTCGGATAAGTCACCAAGCGCGCCGCCGCCATCGGGCCCGACAACAAGAATGTCCGCGGCGCGCGCCTGCTGGACGATATAGCGCGCCGGAAAATCCTCGGCGCTGCGCCATTCCAGTCGGGCGGAGCGCGACTGCAGCGCCTTGCGAAACTGCGCTTCCAGCGCGGCGACGCGGCTACTGATCTCGGCCCGACCTTGGTCGAGCAGTTCTTGCGCCTGATTGCCGTCGGTGAAGTAAAGCGGCGGGCTGAACTGTGCAGCAGCGATTCCGATGACATGGGCGTCGAAGCGCTCGGCTATCTCCCGGGCAGTTTCCAGGCGGGCGTCATTCGATCTGTCCAGCGCCAGGCCCACCATCACCGTTGCGTAAGTCATCTTTACTCCTTCACCGCGGCTGCCGCAGCCGCTCTCGGGCACCTTGCACCGTCAACGAGCGCAGGACGCTGTGGTGCAGTCATCCTTGATAGGGAGGAATCAGGCGGGCAGGATGAGCTAGATCAAAGTATCGCGGCCGACGACACGTCACAATCTAATCCAGGCTATGGAAATCGTATACCCAATCCGGCGAGAAGGCGTAGCGCATGCTGAAGGATATCGTCGTCCATATACCGGTTGAGCGGCCCGCTGAGCCAGTGATCGACTGCGCCCTGTCGGTGGCGGCCATGTTCGGCGCCCATCTGGACGGCGTGGTCTGCGCTTACCAGAGCATCAATCCGGCCATGGCGGTCGGGCCGACGGCAGCCGCCTTTGCGCTGCCCACGGAGTACAATACGGATCCGCAACTGGCCAACAGCCGGCTCGACCGGTTTGCGGCGGCCGCTGCGCAGGCTGGCGTGCCTGCCGGCCGCGGCTGCGTGTCCGACACGCCATTCCAGGCCAATCGTACGCTCGCCGAAGCCTCGCGGCTGTACGATCTGGCCATCGTGGCTCAGGCCGACTCGGCGCGACCGACCCATGACGGGGCGCTGTCCGAGGCCGTGCTGTTCGGCTCCGGGCGTCCGATGCTGCTGGTCCCCTACATTCACAGGGGCCCTCTGAAGACCGGCCGCGCGTTGATCTGCTGGGACGGCAGCAGTCAGGCCGGTCGCGCCGTTCATGATGCGCTGCCGTTCCTCGAACGGGCCCAGGCCGTCGATGTGGTCAGCGTCAACGGCATCGATACCGCACCGCGCGAAAGTTCGGCGGCGACGCTGATCAGCCATCTGGCGCGGCGCGGCGTGTCTGCAAATCTGCAGCAAGCCACCGCCGAAGCGTCAAATGTTCACAATGTCCTGCTGTCGCTGGCGGCGGACCTCGGCAGCGATTTCCTGGTCATGGGCGGCTACGGTCATTCGCGGCTGCGCGAAATCATCCTCGGCGGCGTGACCCGTGGTATGCTGGAATCGCTCACCATTCCGGCCCTGATCTCTCACTGAATCCGGAGCGCGATGTGACCTACCGATCCCTTATGGTCTACCTCGACCCCGACCATTCCAACGAATCGGCGCTGCGGGTCACCGCCGAACTGGCCAACCGGTTCAAGGCGCAGGTGACCGGGGTCGCCGCCGGCGTGCCGGTAATGCCCGTTCACGCCGATGGCATGATCGCCTCCAGCGTTCTTGAAGTCGATTACACCCAGCTGGAAGAAGCGCTTCGTCGCTGCGAAAGCCGCTTCCATGCGGCGCTGATGCCGGTAAGCGATGCGCTGCAGTGGCGCGCCGCGATTGCCGCGCCGGCCGAATACCTTGCGAGCCAGGCGCGCGCCGCCGATCTGATCATTGTCGGCCGTTCTGCAGACGAAGCCGGACCATTGCTGAATCAGTCGCTCGATATCGGCGACATCGTGATGGGCGCGGGCCGGCCGGTGCTGGTCGTTCCGCCGGGCAGGACCAGCCTCGCGCCGGACCGGGTCCTGGTGGCGTGGAAGGACACCGCCGAAGCGCGCCGCACCATTGCCGCGTCACTGCCGCTGCTCAAGCAGGCCGCTGACGTGACCGTCGTCGAGATTGTTGCCGCGGACAGCGATATCGCCGACGCGACCGGTCGTCTCGCCGATGTCGCGGCCTGGCTGCAGCGCCACAAGGTGACCGCCGCCACGCGCGTCGAGCCGTCGGCCGGTGATGCCGGCAGTCATCTGGATCTGCTCGCCGAACAGAACGGCGTCGATATCCTGGTGGCCGGGGCTTACGGTCACAGCCGTCTGCAGGAGTGGATCTTCGGCGGCGTCACGCGCCATCTCCTGAAGAAGTCGTCGGTCTGCACGCTATTGATGCATTGACCGAATGTCCGCCGGCATTTGACCTGTGTCAAACGGCGGCGTGTGCTTTGGAATAGCATTTCGCCATCGATTTCACGTCCAACCTGGAGGTCGCGCATGCGCGCACATCAGATCATGACCCGGCAGGTCGTCACGGTTCGGCCCGAAGCCACCATCGTCGAGGCCGCCGGCACGATGCTGCAGAAGCACATCAGCGGGCTTCCGGTGGTCGATGCCGCCGGTAAACTGGTCGGCATCGTTTCGGAGGGGGACTTCATCCGCCGCTCCGAAATTGGAACGCAGCGCAAGCGCGGCGGCTTTCTCAAGTTTCTGCTTGGTCCCGGCACCTCCGCAGCGGAATTCGTGCAGGCGCAAGGCCGCAAGGTCGGCGACGTCATGACGCGCGAGCCCCTGACGGTGACCGAAGATACGCCGCTTGAGGAAATCGTCCAGCTGATGGAGAAGAACCACGTCAAGCGGCTGCCCGTGATGCGCGGCGTGGAAATCGTCGGCATCGTGTCGCGCGCCAACCTGCTGCAGGCGGTGGCCGATCTGGCGCGCGCGGTACCCGACCCCACTGCCGATGATGATCACATCCGCAACCGCATCTATGCCGCCCTGGAAAAGAACGACTGGATGCCGTTCGGTCTGACCATCACGGTGCGCGACGGCATCGTTCACATCAGCGGTGTGATTACCGAGGAACGCGCACGAAAGGCGACGATCGTCGCCGCCGAAAACGTTCCGGGAGTCAAGGAAGTGCATGATCATCTGTGCTGGATCGAGCCGATGTCGGGCATGTATCTGAATTCCGCGGAAGACGAAGCGATCGCAAAAGCCGGCTAGGCCGGCTGCGAATAACGACATTGAGGAGCAAATCATGCAGCCGCACTATCACGCCATCATCTGGATCGACCATCGCGAAGCCAAGGTGTTTCACGTTGGACTGTCCGGCGCCGATCAGATCGATCTGCATCCCCACCTTGAGACCCGGCACATTCACCACAAGGCCAGTACGATCGGCAGCGGTCATGTCCATGAAGACAAGGACATGATGAAGGCCGTCGCGGAAGCGGTGGCCGATGCCGGCGAGATCCTGATCATCGGTCCGGCGCAGGCCAAGACCGAATTGGCCAGCTTTCTGCGCGAGCACATGCCGAAGATCGGCGCAAAGATTGTCGGCGTTGAACCTGCCGATCATCCCAGCGACCGCGAAATCGTGGCCTATGCCAAGAAGCACTTCAAGATCGGCATCCTGCGCGCCGCCGCCTCTGCCGGCCAATAGTCGGCGCTTGCGGCGCTCCGGCGATGCCGGGCACGCTTGACATGCGGCGGTCGTAATCCGCGGCCTATAAATTGCAATGGCGGCGACGGTCCCGAGGGACCGTCGCCGCCATGCAATTTTATTGCACGTGCAATGCCACCATTGCAGGCCCGCGACGTTTAGTCTCCGCTGTCCACCGCGACGAAAGGTTCTCCGATGCAAGATGTCTCACGCGCCCCCGAATCGTCGCTGAGCCCCGGCGAACTGGACCTGATCGACCGTTACTGGCGCGCGGCGAACTATCTGTCGGTGGGGCAGATCTATCTGCTCGATAATGCGCTGCTGCGCGAGCCGTTGCGGCGCGAGCATGTCAAGCCGCGCCTGCTCGGCCACTGGGGAACCACCCCCGGACTGAATTTCATCTATGCCCACCTCAACCGCGCGATCGATCTCGACGTCATCTACATCTGCGGTCCCGGTCACGGCGGCCCCGGCATGGTGGCGAATACTTATCTCGAAGGCAGCTACAGCGAGATCTATCCGGATATCGGCCGCGACGCCGGCGGCGTGCAAAAGCTGTTTCGGCAGTTTTCCTTTCCCGGCGGCATCCCGAGCCATGCCGCGCCGGAAACCCCGGGTTCGATCCACGAAGGCGGCGAGCTCGGTTATGCACTGGTGCATGCCTATGGCGCGGCGTTCGACAATCCCGACCTGATTGTGGCCTGTGTGGTCGGCGACGGCGAGGCCGAGACGGGACCGCTGGCGGCGTCGTGGCACTCCAACAAGTTCCTCAGCCCGAAGCACGACGGCGCGGTGCTGCCGATCCTGCATCTCAACGGCTACAAGATCGCCAACCCCACCGTGCTCGGCCGCATGAGCGACGACGAGATCCGCCACCTGTTTCTCGGCTTTGGCCACGAGCCGCTGTTTGTCGAGGGCAGCGATCCCGCCTTGATGCATCCGCAGATGGCCGACGCGCTGGACACCGCGTTGGACCGTATTCGCGCGATCCAGGCTGATGCGCGCGACGGCCGCACCGCCGTCGAGCGGCCGAAATGGCCGATGATCGTGCTGCGCAGCCCGAAGGGCTGGACCGGGCCGAAGGAAGTCGACGGCAAGAGGGTGGAGGGCTTCTGGCGCGCGCATCAGGTGCCGATCGCCGATCCGCGTGACAACCCGCAGCATCTGCAATTGCTCGAGCAGTGGATGCGCAGCTACCAGCCGGAGACGCTGTTCGACAAAAGCGGCAGGCTGATGCCCGAATTGCAGGCGCTGGCGCCGGACGGCCCACGCCGCATGGGCGCCAATCCGCACGCCAACGGCGGTCTGCTGAAGCGCGAGCTCAAGCTGCCGGACTTTCACGACCACGCCGTCGATGTTCCGCATCCGGGCGGCGTCGAGGCCGAGGCGACCCGCGTGATGGGGCAATTTCTCAAGGACGTGGTGACGCTCAACGCCGAGGCGCGCAACTTCCGCATCATGGGGCCGGACGAGACCGCCTCGAACCGCCTTGATGCGGTGTTCGACGTCACCGAGCGGGTCTGGATGGAGGGCATCGAGCCCTATGATGTCCATCTGGCCCAGGACGGCCGGGTCATGGAGGTGCTCAGCGAGCATCTCTGTCAGGGCTGGCTGGAAGGCTATCTGCTCACCGGCCGCCACGGCCTGTTCTCCTGTTACGAGGCGTTCATCCACGTCGTCGATTCGATGTTCAACCAGCATGCCAAATGGCTGAAGGTGTCGCGCGAGCTGCCGTGGCGGCGGCCGGTCGCCTCGCTGAACTATCTGCTCACCTCGCACGTCTGGCGCCAGGATCACAACGGCTTCAGCCATCAGGATCCCGGCTTCGTCGATCTTGTGGTCAACAAGAAGGCCGACGTGGTCCGCGTCTATTTTCCGCCGGATGCCAACACCCTGCTGTGGATCACCGACCACTGCCTGCGCACCTATGACCGCATCAACGTCATCGTCGCCGGCAAGCAGCCGGCGCCGCAGTGGCTGACCATGGCGCAGGCGATCACCCATTGCGACGCCGGCGCCGGCATCTGGTCATGGGCCGGCACCGAGGTCGAAGGCACCGAGCCGGACGTGGTGATGGCCTGCTGCGGCGACGTGCCGACGCTGGAGACGCTGGCCGCCGTCGACCTGCTGCGGCAGGCGCTGCCGGAGTTGAAGATCCGCGTCGTCAATGTCGTCGATCTGATGACGCTGCAGCCGAAGGAGCAGCATCCGCACGGATTCAGCGATCGCGATTTCGACAGCATGTTCACCTGCGACCGGCCGGTGATCTTCGCCTATCACGGCTATCCCCATCTGATCCATCGCTTGACCTACAGTCGCACCAACCATGACGGCATGCATGTGCGCGGCTTCGAGGAGGAGGGCACCACCACCACGCCGTTCGACATGGTGGTGCTGAACCGGCTCGACCGCTTCCATCTCGCCATCGAGGTGATCGAGCGCGTTCCCGGGCTGGCGATCTCCGCCGCCGCGATCAAGCAGGGCTTCCGCGACCGGCTGATCGAGCACAGCCGCTATATCCGCGAACACGGCGAGGACATGCCGGAGATCCGGAGCTGGGGATGGTCCTATGGCACGGCGGCCCGTGCGGGTGATTGAATCGCGGGCCTGATTCGCCCAAGACCTGTTTGTCCGTTCCGCTGCAATCGAGTGTTCGCTGATGTCCGACGCCATCCTGGTCCTCAACGCCGGCTCGTCGAGCATCAAGTTCGCGCTGTTTGAAGTCGCGCGCGATCGCGAACCGCAACTGCTCTGCAAGGGCATGCTCGACGAACACGACGCCGAGCCGCGACTGGTCATCGAGGACAATACCGGCGAGGTGCTCTACGAGAAGCATCGCCATGCCGCCGACAGCGACAGCGAGGCGCTGCTGCTGGATACGCTGAGCTGGGTGGACACCTATCTTGCTGCCGACGACCTGCTTGCGGTCGGGCATCGCGTTGTCCACGGCGGCCAGGAGTATTCGGCCCCGGTGCAGATCGACGAGCGGATTCTCGATGCGCTGAACGATCTGACGCCGCTTGCGCCGCTGCACCAGCCGCGCAGCCTGGTGCCGGTCCGTGCCATCATGAACCTGCGACCGGAAATGCCGCAGATCGCCTGTTTCGATACCGCCTTTCATCACAGCCTGCTGCCGGCGGCACGCCGCCTCGCCATCCCGCGCAGTCTGGATGAAAGCGGCATTCATCGTTACGGGTTCCACGGCCTGTCGTTCGAATATGTCGCACAGCGGCTCGGCGCCATATCACCGGCGCTGCCCGGCAAGCGCACGGTGGTGGCGCATCTCGGCAGCGGCGCCAGCCTGTGCGCGCTGCGCGACGGTATCAGCATCGACACCACCATGGGGCTGACGCCGCTCGACGGCCTGATGATGGGCACGCGCTGCGGAGCGCTCGATCCCGGCGTGGTGCTCTATCTGCAGCGGGTGCGCGGTATGTCGGTCGGTGCGATCGAGCGCATGCTGTACGAGGAATCCGGCCTGCTCGGCGTCTCCGGCATTTCCGCCGACATGCGGGCGCTGCTCGCCAGTACGGATCCGCACGCCGCCGAGGCCGTCGATCTCTTCACCTTCCGGGTGGCGCGGGAAGTGGCGATGATGGCCAGCAGCCTGGCTGGCCTCGAATGCCTGGTGTTTACCGGCGGCATCGGCGAGCACTCCGCGGAGATCCGCCAGCAGGTCTGCGACCGGCTGCGCTGGCTCGGCGTTGCGATCGACGCCGCGGCGAACGCGCAGGCGATGCCGTGCATCAGTGCGGAGGACAGCAAGGTGATGGTGCTGATCGTCCCCACCAGCGAGGAAATGATGATCGCACGGCATTGCCAGACTGTTCTGAACGAGCGCTGAGGCCGCCGCTGCTACGATGCGTCGCGACTCTGCGCGGTCAGGCCTGGCGATGCCAATCGCCGCGGCTTTCGGCCGGACGGGTCTGAAAATCCCCCCAGATCAGCACCGCGGCAAATACCGCGAGAACCGAAACGACGGATGCGATGATGAGCATTGTTCCTACAGCCATGGCAACCTCCCGATGGTTGCCACTATCGCCTTACCTTGGACGCAATGATTTGACGTGCATCAAACATGCAGGCGGCGTCACTGGCAGGGAGGCCTCGGCCGCGTGGAAACGTCAGGCGTCGTGGCTGGCTTCGAGCACGATGCGGATGAGATCCGTCGAATTCTTGGCGCCGAGTTTTTTCATGATGTTGGCGCGGTGATCCTCGATGGTCCGCGGGCTGATGCCGAGCTGTCGGCCGGCGTCCTTGTTGGAAAGACCGGATGAAAACAGTTCGAGCACCTCGCGTTCGCGCCGCGTCAGCGGCTCGCGTCCGGGGAAATTGAGCGACAGCACCTTCGATGTGCTGGGCTGCATCCGGCGTCGCGTGAACGCGCCGATGGCGTCCTCGATGCGCTGCACGATCTCGTTGCCGCGGAACGGCTTCTCGATGAAATCGAGCGCGCCGGACTTGATCGCATCCACCGCCATGGCAATGTCGCCCGACCCGGAAATGATGAAGATCGGCGCCGGATAGTCCTGGGCACGCAACTCTTTCAGGATATCAAGTCCGGATTTGCCGGGGATGTGAACGTCGAGCAGCATGCACAACGGACTCCGACTTCGCGCGGTCGCCAGCAACGCGGCGCCATCGGCAAAGCAGATCACCTTGTAGCCGGCCGCCGACAGTACGATCGATAGTGTTTCTCGTACGGCCGGATCGTCGTCGACCACATAGATTTCACCAATGGAACTATCCAAAATATCCGGGCTCCGTCATCGGGCCGACAATGCAAGCACTGCAATCGGCCTTCCCGTAGTCGTACGGGGAAACAGGTTAACGCTCAAGTAGCATCGAGCTCACTATATCTTCAATGCGAGGAGAACGACGATGCAGCAGGCAATGGTTGACCATAGCAGGGGCGCGGCAGCTCGAATTGACGGACATCAAGATGTGATCAATTTCGATCTTGCCGAAGGTCACGATCATAGCGCGACGATGCGGGGCGAACACTGTCCGCAGACCGTCGCCGCCAGCGCAGAAGGTAACGTCGTAATCCTCGACGACACCCCTCAAAGGTACTCAGGTACACGAGATCCGAACGCCGATTCGCACGCCTATCTTGAAGGGTGCCTCCGCGTCCTGCAATCCATCGTCGGCCGGGGGCGACGAAGGGAGATCTGACAGGTGTCTTGACCGGCGAGGACATTTACCGCGCCAGGCTACCGGGAACCGCGAGCCTGGCGGTGCGGATGCGCGCATCTCGGCTGAGCGGTTCGAAACGGAGCAGGGCCTTTCACATGCAGGACAAACAGAAGATGGCGGCGGCTGCCGTCGGCGGCGCTGCGGCGAAGCAGGCGTTGCACCTGCTGGTCATCGACGATGACGCTACCCAGCGCAAGCTCGTGAGCCTTGCCGCGGCCAAGGCCGGACACGCCGTGACCTTCGCGATATCCTGCGCCGACGCCATTGCAAAGCTCCGCGAGCGGCAATTCGACTGCGTCACGCTCGATCTCGCGCTCGGCGACGGCGATGGCCTCGAGGTGCTGAAGGCCATGAATGCGACGGGCCAAACCGTTCCGGTCATCGTGATCAGCGGAATGGACCGGGTCCGGCGCGAGGAATCCCGATTCATGGCACGCGCGCTGGGTATCGAGATGAAGAGCCTGCCGAAGCCGGTGGATCTTGCCGCGCTTCGCGTTCTGTTGGCCAATCTGCGCTATCAGTCGCTCGGGCTGCCGATGATCCACATGTGGGGCGGCGTGGCGGTCAGCAATCTGGCCGACGATCACCGCAACTAGGCCCCGCTTCGCCGGTTGCGCGCGTCGCGGCTGTGCGATTGCGGCGGATGGCCCTGCCAGCGCGCCGCCCAGTCGAAAAAGTCCTGTTCGGTCAATCCGGCGCTGATGGCGAAGCCCTGGCCGAGATCACACCCGACGGCGGCGAGCGCGCGCCAGGTGTCCTCGTCCTCGATGCCCTCGGCGACAACCTTCATATTGAATTCGTGACCGATGGCGACGCAGCCGCGCACGATCTTCCAAAGGTCGGGGTCGGTCTGGCAATGCCGGACGAAGGACCTGTCGATCTTCAGCTCGCTGAACGGCATCCGCGCCAGCGCGGACAGTGACGAATAGCCGGTGCCGAAATCGTCGATCGAGACGCCGATCCCCTTCAGCCGCAGCCGAAGGATGATGTCGATGGCGCGCGAGACGTCGGACATCGCCGTGCTCTCGGTGACCTCGAGCATCAGCGAACTCGGCGGCAGGCCCATGTCGGCGAGAAGGCCTCTGACATATTTGGGGATCGACAAATCGGTCAACAAGGTTGCCGAAAGGTTGACCGCGACAACGAAATCCGGGATCAGCCCTGTAAAGGTGCAGGCCGCGGCGATTGAACGGGCCAGCACGAGTTGCGTCAGCGGCTGGATGTGGCCGGAGCGTTCGGCCAGAGGGATGAACAGTTCGGGCGAGATCGTACCGAATTCGGGACTGCGCCAGCGCGCGAGGGCTTCGCAGCCCACCACCTTGCCGGTGGCGAGATCGATCTTCGGCTGGAATACCGGGAAGAACTCGTGGTTGGCCAACCCGCGTGCGATATGTCGCTCGTCGATGGCTATCACCGGTCCGTGGTCGGGGACAGGCGCAGGCCGTCGGGACTGGACAACAGCGAGCGTGGTGCGCAGCAGCCCGAAATCGACCGGCTTGGGCACCGATCGCACATCGATAATGCCCGCCGCATGCGCCATGCGCACCGTCGCATTGAGGATGCGGGCATCGCAGCCGCTGATGACCACCACATGCGGGGTCGGGCGCAGCTCGCCGATCAGGCGCAGCAACTCGATGCCGTCGCGTTCGCCAAGTGAAAGATCGACGGTGATGCAATCGAACGACCGATCGGCGATCAGTCCCGCCGCTTCGTCAAATGATACCGCCATCGTTGTTTCGTAACCGAGCCGCTGCGCGATCCTGCTGATGACGCTGCGCTGGGTGGCGTCGTCATCGACGATGAGGAGCGTTGACGCCCCCGGTTGCTCAGAATGAGTCGACATGCGGCACCCGATTTCGTGCTTCCCAGATGGATGGTCGGCGGCAATGGTAGCCGTCAGAAGCAGCCAACTCGTAAACATTGGCGCATAAACCTGAACGCTGGAGTGCATTCGGAGGAATATCCGTCGGAGATTGCGTCTGGCGGGTAGCTTGAAGCGTTACGGACATGGCATTGCCGCCCTCAGGCTGCCTGGCGAAACGCTTCGTCGAATTGCACGACGCCGCTGGCGAATGCCGACTCCAGATCCGGCACGATCGCCTGGAAGCTTGGGTCCTCGATGGTCAGTGCGGCGTTCTCCAGCCGGGCCGCGAGCGCCGCCAGCTGGGTGAAGCCGAACAGGGCGGCAGTCGATTTCAGCGAGTGCGCTTCGATCTGTACCAGCTTGCGATTGGCCGCCAGTTCGATGGTTGCAAGCGTGAGGAGGCGCCTCTGCGTGTCCGTCTGGAACACCGCGAAGGTCTGCATCGCGCCTTCGACGTCGATTTCCTCGGCGAGGCGTTCGAAGGCGGCGCGGTCAAGCGTCTCGGAAAGCGCCGTGCCGGGCGGGGCTGCGATGTCCGGGGCCTGCGCCTCCGCCTTGCTCGTCTCATCCCGGATCGCGGAGCCTGCGCCGCGGGCCTGGTTCAGCGCATTGAGCGTCGCCTGGATCAACAGGTTCTTGCGCACCGGCTTGGCGACGAACTCGGTCATGCCGGCGCGTGCGCAGGCATGACGATCGTCGGCGAAGGCGTTGGCGGTGAACGCCACGATCGGCAGCGACTCGAACCGGCCGCCGGAAGCGCGGATTGCCGCCGTGGCGGTCAAGCCGTCCATTTCCGGCATTTGCATATCCATGAACACCACGTCGAACTCGCGGTCGTGCACTGCGGCGATCGCTTCGAAGCCGTCGGCCGCCTCGGTGATCACGGAGTCGAACTCGCGGAACATACGGACCGCGACCAGCCGGTTGGTCGGGTTGTCATCGACGATCAGGATGCGCAGCGGTGACCCCATCAGCCGAATGCGTTCCTTGAGCAGGGCCGTCGAAGCCTCCTTGTCCTGCTGATCGAGTGCCGAAGCGTCGGCGATGGTGAAGGGAAGTTCGCACTCGAAGGTCGACCCCTTGCCCAGCTCGGAGGTGACGCGGATCTCGCCGCCCATCTGTTCGACGATCCGCCTGCAGATCGCCAGCCCCAGTCCTGAGCCGCCGAACTGGCGATTGACCGAGCTGTCGACCTGGACGAAATCGTTGAACAGCGCGTCGATGCGGTCGGCGGGAATGCCGATCCCGGTATCGGTGACCGCCCATCGCATCTGGACGGCTTGCGAGCTGACCGTGGTGCAGTCAACGCGCACGCGGATCTCGCCGCTGCGCGTGAACTTGACCGCGTTCGACACGAGGTTGAGAAGGATTTGCCTGACGCGGCCGGGGTCTCCGAGGATGATCCGCGGGAGGTTGCTTGCCGTATCCACCCTGATGGTCAATCCCTTGGCTGCGGCGGTCGGCTCGACGATGGCCAGCGTGCCTTCGACAACGGTCTCGGGCGCGAATGCGACCTGCTCCAGCGACAGGTTGCCGGCCTCCAGCTTCGAGAAGTCGAGAATGTCGTTGAGTATCTCGAGCAGGTTGTCGCCGGCGCTGTGGATGGTCCGGATCGCGTCGCGCTGCTCGTCATCGAGCCTGGTCTCCAGCAAGGTGCTGGTCAGGCCGAGCACGGCGTTCATCGGCGTACGGATCTCATGGCTCATCACCGCGAGAAACCCCGACTTGGCTCGATTGGCGGCTTCGGCAGTGCGCTCCTGCTGGCGCAGCAATTCGGTTTCGGCGAGCGCCTGCGCCTTTTCCGCATAGGCCTTTTCCGCCTGGAGCCGTGCCAGTAACTCGTGCTGCTTCCATTTGCGCGCGATCACCGTCGCAGCCAGCAGCAGCGTCAGGATCATGCCGCCGGTAAAGCCGGCGAGCAGCTGAACCGTCTTGCGCCACGGCGCCAGGATGCTGCTCTCCGCCTGGGTGGTCAGCACCAGCAGCGGCAGGCTCGAGAGGCGATGCGCGGCCTTGATCCGCCTGATGTGATCGACGGGGCTCACTTCGCGGAGGGCGCGACCGCCATCCTTCAACACCAGACGGTTGCCGGAGTTGAATACCTGGCCAATTTCTTTGGTGCGTGGATAGCGCGCCAGCAGCGTGCCGTCCTCGCGCAACAGAGCTTCGGCGCTGCCCTCGCCGAGCGAGACGGATTGGTAGAAGTCTTCGAAATACTGCAGAGACATCGCTGCCAGAACGAGGCCGGCGAACTCTCCCCTGAGCCCGTTGACCCGGCGGGCGATGTAGATGTTCCAGGTGCCGGTACCGCGGTTCTGCACCGGCTGTCCGATGAATGTGAGCTCGTTCGTTTTCGAGTCGCGTAGCGCGCTGTAGTAGTCGCGGTCGGACACGTTGACGGCGGGGATCGGCCAGTAGCGCGAGAAATTGAGCAGCTTGCCATCGGCATTGATCATGGTGATGGCTTCGATCTGCGGCAGTCCGGCGAGCTTTTCCTTGAGTAACTTGTGCGCATCCGCTCCGCTCATGGCGGCTTCGTAGCTGGCGCTGTCGAACACGCCCTGGTTCGTCAGGTGGTCGGTGATGCTTGACAGGATGAGGTCGACCGACTGGAACGAACGGTCGGCCTGGCCCGCCAGCGTCAGGCTGTGGCGGCTGAGATTGATTTCGGCATTGCGCAGCGTGTCCTCGCGCAGATTGCCGGCGATGATCAGGCTCATCGCCGCCAGGGCAATGACCAGCACGGCGGTCGCCAGAATCAGGGTCCGGAATGGCCGGTTGCTGGCAGGCACGAGTTGAGTGTGCATGGTGTCCATCATGTAGGGGCGGCGCAGCCCTCGGGCTGCTGCCTGAAAGCCACCAATCTCCGCTCCGGTTCGCGCAGGTGGTCTCCCAGCATCACAACACTCCGGTTCAGCCGCCATTCACGTGAGTGCAGGCAGGTCGACATACCAGCTGACTGTTGAATGTCGCGTTAAACGACGCTGTGCAATCCGGAGTCCCGTAAGACTACGGTGTACACCAGAGATGTGTAGCGCGCGCAGCCAAATACCACGTACTAATACGGTGCGTCGGCGTAATGCGCGGTTAGCGACCATCCGGCGATGATCGATTCGAACGTCCAACTCGGGTGGAGCGAATCAGTCCTCGCCATCGGAGCGAAACCGTCATCAGGCAGGCCATAACAAGGGGTGAGACAATGCGCGAGAATGTGAATCGCAAGCGGTCGATTGTCGTTTCCGGAAAACGGACCAGCGTCAGTCTGGAAGATAGTTTCTGGTCCGGGCTCAAGGCGATTGCCCGCATGGAAAACATGACCATCGAGAAGTATATCGAGCAGATAAACCTGCATCGCAAGACGCCGAATCTGTCGTCGAATCTCAGGATCGCTATCCTTGAGTACTTCCTGAAGAACGGCCGCAGCGAATGGCAGCAGCTCGTCGTCGGCAGCAGCCCGACGCCAGCCGCCTATCTGGGCGTTCACGAAGAGCGGACCTGAAGCCGCGTCGCTGAAATTACTCTGCTGGCACTGATCGCTGCGTTTCGACGCAGGGGTTCGGCAGGCCAGCAGTCGCGTTCGGCATTCCGTGCCGAAGGCCGTGATCGAACTCTGATGCGATCGCACGATTGACTGACGCAGATGCGTCGTCCGGTGCCGGCCCAATGCGCAGGCGCCGCAATGCTCCGCATGCACATTTCCCGTTGAAGAATCCTGCAGGCAACGGCGGCGCATTGCAGTGCAGTCGCGAGAGCGGGTCGCGCGCGCGCCATTCGATCCCCATGCCAACACGATGACCCCGGTGAAGCGGATCGCCGCCGGGATGCGGCTTTGCGGTCGCGCGCGGGGCTCGAGATATCCGCCGCCTGTTGAAGTTGCGTCGCCGCAGCAGGCAATCTGTACGATCCCCGCGCGTCAAACTGTGTTCCATCGTGACAGTCACGGCACACTTCACGGTGTGCTGTGCGTTGATGGTCGGCGCGAGCCAGGTGGTGCCTGAGTAACGTTGCGGCGATTAAACGCCCGTGCTGCCCGCCGTGTCGACGATGGTGCGGTCGAATCAATCGAGAGTACGTATTTATACCAACGTATTTGTACTCGAGTATTTCTGCTCGGCCACAATTTAACACCGGACTAGGATGCATTCTCCAGACTACGTATATCGCGCAGTGAGCGCGCTGGATGCGATGACGTTGTTGATCGTCGGTGCACGGAAACCGGGTGCGATTCGACGCCCCAGCCTGCAATGTCCCGCTGGAACCATTCGGTGCTCACGCTAGTTGGTCTTAGTTACCTTCATGATCGGGCTGCCTGAATGTCGCTGATAAGTTCGAAAATCGAGGCGGCACGACTCGCTCAGGCCGGCGACAGGCAGGCGCATGCCATGATTGATGCTGTTGCCCTGTCGAGCGCCCGGCGCTGGGCGGTCAACGAGGTCGGTGCAGCGATCGCGCAGCAGCTCGTTGAACCGCTGACCGCGCTGATGGTCTACATGCAGGAGATCAAGAGCTCGAACGCCGGGCGGCATGGTGCCGCGCCAAATCCGATGCAGGAACTGGTCGACGGTGCCATGCGCGAGACCGAGCGTGTTTGCGCCATCATGGAGCGGATCGGCAACAGGAGCGACAGCAGTGGCAGTTCCGAATTTGCGATCGGCGGCGGAAATGACGCCATCACCTGGTGGTCGCGCCCTGGGGCCGCTGCCGGTTCGGCAGAGCCTGTAGCCGACGCCGCTCCGGCCGGCCATCACGGGCTGACGCAGCGCGAGCAAGAGGTGCTGAATCTGGTGAGCGGAGGCGTCACCAACAAGGAAGGTGCGTTGCTGCTCAAGATCAGTCCGCGGACCTTCGAGGCGCATCGCGCCCAGATCATGCGCAAGCTGGGCGCACGCAACGTCGCCGACTTGCTCCGCAAGGTGCTGGGTTAGGCCGGCTGTTGTCTTCCGTGTTAAAGCGCTTCCAGATCGTCGTGTCGGAGACGCGGCTTCATGGCACCGGAGCAGACGCGCACTGACGGGGCAATCCCGATGCAGTCGCGCGCGGCTTGACGCCGCCGGCCATCAGTCCCGAATGGATTCGACCTCGTCGACTTCCGAGATCCTCGTCCACAGCACGTGAGCGCAATCTGTGCCGCGAAGCCGCGCGGCCTCTACGGTCGCGCGAATCGCTGTGGCGGTCGCTCGCCTTGGGCGGCGCGCTTTATCCCGATGCGGCAGGAAATAGCCGGGCCGTCAGACGTCGACGTTGGCGCTGAGCGAGTTTTCCTGGATGAAGTCGCGGCGCGGTTCGACCACGTCGCCCATCAGCTTGGTGAAGATGTCGTCGGCCTCGTCGACTTCCTTGATCTTCACCTGCAGCAGCGAACGCTCGTTGGTGTCGAGCGTGGTCTCCCACAACTGGCCGGGGTTCATCTCGCCGAGGCCTTTGTAGCGCTGCAGGGCGACGCCCTTGCGGCCGGCATCGGTCACCGCCTCGAACAGCGTCACCGGACCGTGGATCGGGCTTTCGACGTCCTTGCGGCGCAGCACGCCCGGCTTCGGATAGGCCTCCTGCAGGCTGGCCGCGTATTCGTCGAGTTTTCGTGCATCGACGGAGCCGAGCAACGCGTCGTCGATGATGGCGACTTCCTTGACGCCGCGAATCGTCCGCTCAAACGTGAAGCCTGCGCCCTCGGTGAATTTGCCGACCCAGCCGCGCTCGACCTCGTCGGCCAGCGCGTCGAGGCGCCGCGCGATATAAGCGGCGGCCTCGTTGGCGGTGGCGAGGTCGGAGGTCACCTGCGGGTTGAGCACGCCGGCAATCGCCGCCTGCTCCACCACCTTGCGGTTATAACGGGTGTGCAGGTTGTGCAGCGTGCCGCGGATGATGCGAGCGTCTTCCACCAGTGCCAGCAAATCGCGGCCGCCGCGGTCCTCGCCGGAGGCCAGCTTGAACACGCAGTCGTCGAGTCCGGTGGCGATCAGGTAGTCTTCCAGCGCGCGCTCGTCTTTCAGGTACTGCTCGGACTTGCCGCGCGTCACCTTGTAGAGCGGCGGCTGCGCGATATAGAGGAAACCGCCCTCGATCAGCGTCGGCATCTGTCGGAAGAAGAAGGTCAGCAGCAGCGTGCGGATATGCGCGCCGTCGACGTCGGCGTCGGTCATCACGATGATCTTGTGATAGCGCAGCTTCGACAGGTCGAAGTCGTCGCGGCCGATGCCGGTGCCGAGCGCCGTGATCAGCGTGCCGATCTGCTCGGAGCCCAGCATCTTGTCGAAACGCGCGCGCTCGACATTGAGGATCTTGCCGCGCAACGGCAGAACGGCCTGGAATTCGCGGTTGCGGCCCTGTTTGGCGGAGCCGCCCGCGGAGTCGCCCTCGACGATGAACAGTTCGGACTTGGCGGGATCGCGTTCCTGGCAGTCGGCCAGTTTGCCGGGCAGCGAGGCGATATCCAGCGCGCCCTTGCGCCGGGTCAGTTCGCGCGCCTTGCGGGCAGCTTCGCGCGCGGCGCCCGCCTCGATCACCTTGCTGACGATGATCTTGGCTTCCGCGGGATGTTCCTCGAACCAGGCGGCCAGCGCCTCGTTGAGCACGTTCTCAACGACCGGGCGCACCTCCGAGGACACCAGCTTGTCCTTGGTCTGCGACGAGAATTTCGGATCCGGCACTTTCACCGACAGGACGGCGGTGAGGCCTTCGCGGCAATCGTCGCCGGTCAGCGCGATCTTTTCCTTCTTCGCCACCACTTCGGCATAACCGTTGACCTGCCGGGTCAGCGCGCCGCGAAAACCCGCCAGATGCGTACCGCCGTCGCGCTGCGGGATGTTGTTGGTGAAGCACAGCACATTCTCATGGTAGCTGTCGTTCCACCACAAAGCAGCCTCGACATTGATGCCGTTGAGATCCGCGGAAACGAAGATCGGCGCCGGCACCACGGGCTTCTTGTTGCGGTCGAGATACTTGACGAACTCGACGACGCCGCCCTCGTACATCATCGCTTCCCGCTTCTCGACGGGATGGCGCATGTCGGACAGCACGATGTTGACACCGGAATTCAGGAAGGCGAGTTCGCGCAGCCGGTGCTCCAGCGTGGCGAAATCGTACTCCAGGGTCGTGAAAGTCTCTGAGGAGGCATAGAACGTCACCTCGGTGCCGCGCTTGCCGTTGGCGTCACCGACCTCGATCAGCGGCGCCACCGCGTCGCCATGGGCGAACTCGATGAAGTGTTCCTTGCCGTTGCGCCAGACGCGCAGGATCAGCTTGCTGGACAGCGCGTTGACCACGGAGACGCCGACGCCGTGCAGTCCGCCGGACACCTTGTAGGAATTCTGGTCGAATTTCCCGCCGGCGTGCAGCTGGGTCATGATGACTTCGGCCGCGGAGATGCCTTCGCCCTTGTGGATGTCGACGGGAATGCCGCGGCCGTCGTCGCGCACCGTCACCGAGCCGTCGGCGTTGAGCACGACTTCCACGGCGGTGGCGTGACCCGCCAGCGCCTCGTCGATGGCGTTGTCGACCACCTCGTAGACCATGTGGTGCAGGCCGGAGCCGTCGTCGGTATCGCCGATATACATGCCCGGCCGTTTTCGCACGGCATCCAGGCCCTTCAGCACCCGGATCGATTCCGCGCCATATTCGATCGGGGCGACGATCTCGGGATTGTCGGCCGGGAGCCGGGCAGGTTCAGTCATGAGAGGCCTTCGAGGATGTGTCGAATCAGCGCGGAAAACCGGCTGCTGAATAGGTTATTTGTGCCATGAAAGCAGCCATGCGCCTAGCGCAAAGTCGCCCCATACAAGCTGTTGATTAAATGGGCATTTTCGGCGGTTTTTCAAGGCGGGAAAAGCCCGTTTCGGGCACCGCGGCAAAGCCCGCCTGCAAGCTCGCGCGCGCAGCTTTCAGGGCGCCTCGTCGAGCGCCTCGCTGGCCCTGCGCAGCGCCTGTTCGAGCCGCTCGAGCAGCGGCCGGAGGGCGTCGGGCGCGATGCCGGGCGCCTGTT
>LNAP01000218.1_pt1 | contig 63846 bp, 50 predicted proteins | sample 602601 | NCBI WGS metagenome assembly LNAP01 (sample SAMN02440304, study PRJNA202911) | soil metagenome | biome: Subtropical and temperate rainforests or woodlands; isolation source: soil samples (1 kg each in a 20% v/v slurry with milli Q water) were... ...
CCGCAATTTCCACCTTTTTGGTGGAACTACAAAACCCCAAAAGCCTTTTGTTTTCAAAAGGTTATGGGGTTTTTATAAATCCTGTTGCGAGTTTAAGGTGGTATATTATCACCATCAATTAAAACGGCTAATTTTATGTCTTTTATCATACTGTTTAAACTTATAAAATGATGATCAATTTTTATTTTTTAGCTTTTTATATAGCATTCAATATTAATATCTTACCTATTTAATCATACGAATATCACAGAATAATTCATAGAAAAAAATAGAGATAAAACTGGTTTCAAAATAAAAAATAAATTAATATCTCGCTAAATTAGTTAAACCCAATTATAATACAGTACCTTTGCGACTAATATTATATTTAAATTTTTTAACAATGAGTAAAGGAACAGTAAAATTCTTCAATGAAGCCAAAGGATTTGGTTTTATTAGCGAAGAAGGTTCAAACAAAGAACATTTTGTACACATTTCTGGATTAATCGACGAAGTACGCGAAGGTGACGAAGTTGAATTCGATTTACAGGAAGGTAAAAAAGGATTAAACGCAGTGAATGTAAAAGTTATTTAATATATACTTACCTTTTTACAATGTAGAGCCTGTCATTTTTGACAGGCTTTTTTTTGGAACTATGGCTATTGAAAAATATTTACGCTATTTATCCTCACAATCAATGCTTTAGTTATAAAATAACAAATATCCAAACAATTCACCTACCTTTGCACCCGTTAAATAAAATACATGACATTTAAAGATTTAGAAATTATTGAACCTATCCTGAAAGCGCTAAGTGCTGAAGGCTATACCCACCCCACTCCAATTCAAGAACAATCTATTCCAATTTTGCTGAAACGAAACGACCTTTTGGGTTGCGCACAAACCGGAACTGGAAAAACGGCCGCATTTGCCGTTCCTATATTACAGCACTTATTCCTCGACCATAAAAGCACCAGTAACAATCAGCGCAAAATTAGAGCGCTCATTATTACGCCAACACGAGAATTGGCCATCCAAATCTCTGACAGTTTTACGGCTTACGGAAAATTTACCGGAATTAAAAACACCGTTATTTTTGGCGGCGTGAAACAAGGCCAACAAACAGATGCGCTTCGCAAAGGCGTTGATGTGCTTGTTGCAACACCGGGAAGATTGCTCGACCTGATGAATCAAGGCTATATTTCCTTAAAAGACGTTGAATATTTTGTGTTGGATGAGGCCGATCATATGTTAGATATGGGTTTCATTCACGACATTAAAAAGATTATCGCCAAATTGCCGTCAAAACGACAATCTTTGTTCTTTTCTGCAACAATGCCTGCAGATATTGTGGACTTGTCCCGAAAAATATTGGGAAATCCACAAAGAGTAAGCGTAAAACCTGAGCAGGCAACTGCCGAAAAAGTGGAACAGGCTGTTTATTTTGTCAGCAAAAAAAGCAAACCGAAATTATTGGTTCATTTGCTGGAAACGGAAGCGAGGGAATCTACACTTGTGTTTTCGAGAACCAAACACGGTGCCGATAAAATTGTGCGGTTTTTAGAAAAAGCCGATATAAGTGCCGCTGCCATACATGGCAATAAATCCCAAGGAGCGCGACAACGTGCGCTGGGCGATTTTAAAAGTGGCGAAACAAACGTTTTGGTGGCGACAGACATTGCCGCTAGAGGCATAGACATTGAAGAATTGTCGCTGGTAATTAACTACGATTTGCCAAATATTCCTGAAACTTACGTTCACCGAATTGGAAGAACCGGACGCGCAAGCGCCAGCGGAATTGCAATTTCATTTTGCGATGCAGAGGAAAGAGCATTTCTGCGCGATATTCAAAAATTAATCGACCAAAAAATTCCTGTGGTAACAGAACACCCATTTTTGGTTGACGGAATTGATGATACGCCAGTAGATGAAGAAAAACCAAAAAATGCACGTTCCCAAAAATCAGGCAACGGCAGCGGAAGAAATAATGGTTGGAAAAACCGTAAACCGGCAGCAAATAAACAACGCTAATAAAGGAAACAATTTCCTAAAATATAAAAACAAAAAAGGCTATCAGAAATGATAGCCTTTTTCGTTTTTTGGATTGTATTGAAGATTAAAATCTTTTTTTCCCACCAAATTTGTTGTCACGCTTTGGTGCATCAGTTTTTGGTTTTGCTTTACTCACAACAATAGTGCTGTTGTCGTATTGGCACTCATCAAGCTCTTCAATTGCTTTTAAAGCTTCCTCTGCGTTCTTCATTTCAACAAAGCCAAATCTTTTAGATTCGCCTGTTTCTTTGTCAGTAATAACTTTTGCGGAAACTACTTCACCATACTCTTCAAATAATCCTTGTAAGTCCTCACTCGTGGTAGAAGAACTTAATTTTGCTACGAAAATGTTCATGTTTTAAATAAAATGTTTTATAATTTAAGTTTAAAAAAATTGAAGCAAGCAAAATCAACCAAATAACTGCAATACTAGAATTTTTATTTAATCCGCAAATGTAAAAAAATAAATCCAATCTTTTTTATAAATGCCTAACTATCTTACTCAATATTAAAATAATAAAGATGTTAGATTGTTGGTATTTTGAATTTTTGATTTTAGTCCAAACAAATACATAATTAAACAATTAAACGCTTCAACGATTAAACAATTTGTTCTGGGCGTTCCCTTTCAGGTCGCGCTTTCCGTTCCAATCTTTTTGGCGATGAAAAATCGCCAAAAAGGATTTCCCCTGCAATCGCTAACGCAAATCGAATTACGATTTTGGATTTACGATTTACGATATGCGATTTTTTTTCAATGAAATAAACGATTTGCACCTTAAGCGGAGTCAAAAAGAAACAGTTACAAAGTTATCAATTCCCCCTTTGGGGGTTAGGGGGCTTTTTCGGGGGTTAGGGGGCTTCAATTGTAACTGCCCGCGCAACCGCCTTATCGCCATAACGTTCACGCATTTTATCCATGGCTTTGTATAAATTCACCATTTTGGCATTGTCTTCAAACAAATTAATTTGCTGTCCGCCACTCACCAAATCGCTAAACTTCACGCCTATCAACCTAACCAGCAACCGTCTTTGGTATAAACTGTTGTAAAGTTCCATCACAACCGGTAAAATAGCATGGTCGGCCGAGCTGTACGCAATTTTCTTTTGTTTTGTGTACGTTTGGAAATCGGAATAGCGAATTTTAAAAGTAATGCACGCGGTTAATTTATTGCTTCTTCGCAATTGAAAAATCAAACTTTCTGTCATGGCTACAATGTTGCTTTTCAGTTTTTCAAGATCCGTGGTGTCTTTTTCAAAAGTATTTTCTGTTGAAATGGATTTTCGTTCATGGTATTTTACAACTGGAGAATTGTCTATGCCATTCGCTTTTTTCCAAATGCCGCTGCCGTGTTTTCCAAAAACTTTGGTCATCATACCAATCGGCATTTCCTGAACGGTTTGTATGCGTTTAATGCCCAAGTCGCACAATATATTATAGGTTTTTTCGCCCACCATCGGAATTTTACGGACAGATAACGGCGCCAGAAAAAATTTTTCGGTGCCGCTCTTTATTTTCATTTCGTTGTTGGGTTTCGCTTCTCCCGTGGCGATTTTTGAGACGGTTTTGTTAACGGACAAGCCAAAAGAAATGGGCAATCCGGTTTCTTTAATTATTTTTTTACGCAATTCCGAAGCCAGTTGGTGGCAGCCAAAAAACTTGTCCGTTCCCGTTAAATCGATATAAAATTCATCAATGGAAGCTTTTTCATATAAAGGAACCGATTCATTGATCACTTCCGTAACCAACTTTGAGAAATTGGTGTAAATTTCCGAATTGCCGCGTAACACAATGGCTTCCGGACATAATTGTTTTGCCATTCGCATAGGCATTGCCGAATGAACGCCGTATTTTCGGGCTTCATAACTGCAAGAAGCCACCACGCCCCTGTCGGAAATTCCGCCGATTAAAATGGGTTTTCCTTCCAGTTTGCTGTCGATTTGTCGTTCGCAGGACACAAAAAAAGTGTCCAAATCCATATGTACAATAGAACGTTCCAAAGTGCTCATGTCATTACTTTTTTAGGAATGTCGGCATATCTCGGATCTTGGATAATTGCCAGTTTTTCCATTTTTTCTGTTTCAACAGTGATACAGTCAAATTCTTCCGTCACTTTTCCCGTTAATTCATACACGCCCCTTCCTTTAAATGGGTGTTTTTTGGCGGCCGGCGGAAAATGCACGGTATCCAAATGGTCTCCTTTTACATCCAAAAAATTCCCGAAATACATCAATTCGCCTTTGGAAGTGTTGACTCTTTTTGCCGTTATATAATAGCCGTAAACCGTTACCGTTTTTCCAATATAATGCACCAAATCACTCGCAACCAATTGTTGGTGAATTGGTTGTGTCAATAAATCAAACGGACTGCACAACGGAAAACCGAGGTATTGGATTTCATCAAACGCATCTTCAAAGTTGCTGCAACTGAGTTGTGGCGTGTTGTAAACAATTTTTTCTGATTTAAAAAGAGTAGAAACGTGTTCTTCCAAACACACTTTATTCACTTTCATATACGCTTCCCACAACAATTCTCGTTTATTTCTCCCCGTAAACTGAAAAGCATTTATTTTAATTAAAATGGAAAGCTGTTCCAACGAAATGGCAACGCGTTCTATAAAATCGTCCAAATCCAAAAACAAACCGTTTTTCATTCTTTCATTTACAATTTTTGTGGCATTTTTCAACTCAAAACTTTCCAGCATCATAAACCCCAAATAAATGTGATTTCCTTCTATATAATTTTGATAATGAGACTTGTTAATGGTTGGCGGATGAATGATTGCGCCGTTCATTCGCGCTTCGTGCACATAATATTCGGGCTGGTAAAATCCACCAAAATTATTGAGCGTCGCCACCAAATATTCCAGCGGATAATAGGCTTTTAAAAACAGACTTTGGTAGCTTTCAACCGCATAGGAAGCCGAATGGCCTTTGGCAAAAGCGTAACCGGCAAAACTTTCAATTTGCCGCCAAATTTCTGAAGTAAGCTCGTTGCTGTGCCCTTGGTTTTTGCAATTTTCAAAAAACTGGTCCTTCACTTTTGAAAATTCTTCTTTCGACCTGAATTTTCCGCTCATACCGCGCCGCAGCATATCCGCTTCACCCAAACTTAAACCACCAAAATAATGCGCCACTTTAATCACATCTTCCTGATAAACCATCACGCCATAAGTTTCGGGCATAATTTTAAGCAACATTGGGTTCGCTTCTTTCCTGCGTTCCGGATTTCTGTATCTTAAAATATATTCCCGCATCATCCCCGATTTTGCCACACCCGGACGTATCACGGAACTTGCGGCCACCAATCCCAAATAATTATCCACCTGCAATTTTTTCAACAACATCCGCATTGCGGGAGATTCCACATAAAAACAACCAATGGCCTTCGCGTTTTTCAGCAGGTATTTAATTTTTGAATCTTCCTTAAAACGCTTGATGTCGTGAATGTCAATATCGGGATGTGTTGGATGGTTGTATTTTACAATATCAACAGCTTCCCTTATTTTTCCCAATCCGCGCTGACTCAAAATATCAAATTTATACAGGCCAATATCTTCAGCCACAACCATATCAAACATGGTGGTTGAAAATCCTTTTGGCGGTAAATAAGTGGCTGTATAATAATCGATTGGCTTTTCTGAAATTAAAATTCCGCCGGGATGGATGCCCAAATAATTTGGAAATCCGGCGATGTATTTGCTGTAAATTAACACCAATTTCGACAAATCATCCAACTCATTTAAGTTGAAATTTCCGATGGAAAGTTTGTCGATTTCTTCTTTCGGAAGTCCAAAAACTTTCCCCAATTCCCGAACGGAAGCTTTGTATTTAAAAGTGTTGTAAACGGCAATCAACGACGTGTTTTTAAACCTTTTGAATATAAAATTCATCACGTCATCGCGGTCACGCCAGGAAAAATCCAAATCGAAATCGGGCGGATTTATTCTGTGTAAATTGATAAAACGTTCAAAATACAAATCGAGTTCTATGGGATCAACATCGGTAATTCTCAGCAAATACGCCACAATGCTGTTGGCGCCGCTTCCCCTGCCAACATAATAATATTTTTTGCTTCGGGCATATTTCAATATTTTCCAATTGATTAAAAAGTAGGAAACAAATTGCTTTTCCTGAATCATTTGAAGCTCTTTTTCCAATCGCGCAAAAACGCGTTTCCCCAATTTTTTATACCGATAACTTAAGCCGTCATAAGCCAGTTTTCGCAGCAGTTTAAAATCCAGTTCTTCATTGTTGCTGTAAGTTTTCTGATTTTTTGGCGCATTTTTTGAAAAATCGAAATTGATGTGGCAATTGTCCAAAATACGCTGCGTATTTTCAATAATTTGAGGATATTCCCCAAAAACAGCTTTCAATGCTTTTTCAGAAATCATCATGTCCGATGCCTCTCCCTGCTCCGATTTTGGCAATTTACTCAGCAAAACATTGTTGTCAATCGCGCGCAACAATCGGTGCGTGTTAAATCCTTTTTTATTTTGGAATGAAACTGTTTTCAATACCACCAATTTCTCCTGATGCAATCGCCATTCCGAAAACTTTAACTGATTTAAATCAGAAGGTTTTACGCCCATAAACTCATTTTCTTCAAGCTCCATAAGCATATTTTGGTACGGATAAATCACATACGTATCCTCAATGGATTTTGCGCGTTTTGGAATCGTAATTTTATCCAAATGCAAAAATTCCGACAAATATCTGTTCATTTGCCGCAAGGCTTCATTATTTTTTGCCAGCATCACAAATTGTTGTTGCGCACCATTTCTGAAATCGACACCCAAAACAGGTTTTATATGGTATTTTGGCGCCAAACGCACAAAATCCAGGTTGGCAGAAGTGCTGTTAATATCCGTCAGTGCCATTGCCGTAATATTGTGCTGAAACGCCAGCTGCAACAAGGCTTCCGGCGCTATCGTGCCATATTTTAAACTATAATATGAATTGGTGTTCAAATACATTTTTTCAGAAAAAATTAGGCGGTAAACTTTTTTTTGCTAAATTAGCTCAAAATATTAGCAATTGTTGCTCACAAATTTAGCATTATGAATTATTTGTCACAAAATATCAAACACATGAGAACTTTAAAAGGTTTGACGCAGGAACAATTTGCGGAAGATTTAAAAGTTTCCCGATCCAGAATAAGCTCTTATGAAGAAAACAGAGCCATTCCTCCTGTGGAATTTTTAATCGACTTGTCCAATTATTTTAAAATTCCCATCGATATTTTAATCAAAAATGATTTGTCGGGCGCAAAAGATGTTTCGTTTATTGAAATTGGAAGCAGACGGGTTTTATTTCCCATTACGGTAGATGGCGCCAATGAAGATTTGATAGAAATTATTCCTGTGGAAGCTTCCGCAGGTTATTTAAGAGGCTACGCCGATCCCGAATATATTGAGCATTTGGAGAAAATAAAATTGCCGTTTTTGCCTACAGGAACGCACCGGGCTTTTCCCATAAAAGGAGATTCTATGCTGCCGGTGAAAAGCGGTTCGTATATTGTGGCGCGCTTTGTTGAAGAAATTGGCAATCTAAAAGACGGTAAAACGTATATTGTGCTCACCTTAAATGACGGCATTGTTTACAAACGGGTTTTTAACAAAATTGATGAACACAATATGCTGTTGCTGGTTTCCGACAACAAAAAATACGATCCTTATTATGTGCCTGTAGATGAAATATTGGAATTGTGGGAATTTACCTGCAGCATCAATACGCAGGAATATGAAGAGCACGAATTAAAAATAAGCAGCATTGCCGTTATGCTAAATCAGTTGGGAATTGAGTTAAAGGCACTGGAAAAATCGATTAAATGAGCGAACCAAAATTCAACATCATTGTGTAACACGTTACTGAGTACCAAAATAAAAAATTTAAGCAAACCTGTTTTACAAACTACATAAAACGGAGTTCTTTTTATTTTTTCAAACTTTAGGCACTCCAAACTTTAGTCACTTTAAGTACTCATTAGTCACAATAATCTATAATAAATGTACACCATAATTGATATAGAAACTACCGGACACAGCTCCAAAATAACAGAAATTTCCATTTTTGTGTATGATGGAGAAAAAGTAATTGACGAGTTTACGACACTTGTGAATCCGGAATGCAGCATTCCTCCTTTTATCACCAATTTAACGGGAATTACCAATGCGATGGTGAGCAATGCCCCAAAATTTTATGAAATTGCCAAAAAAGTGGCCGAAATCACCAAAGACACCATTTTTGTGGCGCACAACGTAAATTTTGATTACAACATCATACAAAAAGAATTTAAGGACTTGGGATTTGAATTTAAACGAAAAAAACTGTGCACTGTTCGGTTATCAAGAAAATTAATTCCCAATTTAAGGTCGTACAGCCTGGGCGCGCTTTGCGTTACGCAAAATATTGTGATTAAAGACCGGCACCGGGCAAAAGGAGACGCGGAAGCCACAGTGATTTTATTCGAAAAATTGTTGCTGCTGGATGCCAGCCAAACAGTGTTCAATTCCTTTTTAAATCCGCGTTCAAAACAATCGACCTTGCCGCCTTTGCTGCCGAAAAAAACGGTGGATGAACTTTCGGAAAATTCGGGCGTTTATTATTTCAAAAACGAGAAAAATGAAGTCATTTATGTTGGAAAAGCCAAAAACATAAAACAACGCGTGCTGAGCCATTTTTATGATAAATCAAAGAAAGAAATTACTATGTGCCTGGAAACAAGCAATGTTTCCTGTGTAGAAACCGGCAGCGAATTGTTGGCCTTGCTGTTGGAATCTTCGGAAATAAAAAGCATCTATCCAAAATACAATCGGGCACAAAGAAGGGCTCAGGAAAGTGTCGGATTGTTTGCTTACGAAGACAGAGACGGCATTATTCATTTGGCTTACAACCGATTAAAATTGGTTACTTCCCCTATAATGAAGTTTTCCAATATTACGGAATGCCGGATTTTTCTGGAGAAATTATGCGAAGATTTTGAACTGTGCCCAAAATATTGCCACCTGCAAACCAATGTTTCCACCTGTTTTCATTATCAGATAAAAAAATGCAAAGGTGTTTGCAAAGAAGAAGAATCGGTTGAATTGTACAATTTAAGGGTGCAGGAAGCCATTGATTCCTTAAAATTTAAATCAGAAAACTTTATCATTAAAGAAACCGGCAGAACCAGCAGTGAATATGCTTATGTTTTGGTTCTAAACGGCATTTACAAAGGATTTGGGTACGCCAGCAAGAAACAAAAAATCACTTCTGCCGAAGATTATTTTAAAATGCTAAGCGCGCAAAAAGAGAACAATGATGTTCGGCGAATTTTAAATGCTTATGTGAACAGAAATAGCGCAAGCATTGTTGCGTTAGATTACATCAGCACGCCTTTCGAACTTAATTTTTCTTAAAATAGTTTTATGCGGATTGCCGTTTTCTCCATGAAACTTTGAGAAATCGTTATTACACAGAGCTGCACAAAGAATCACAAAGATTCACAAAGCTGTTTTAAAGTTCCCGTTTGCATAAAAAAGCGCCTAAAATTAATTTTTTAATTTTTGTCCCTAAAAATTATCTCGAATAATTTGGAGATTCTTTTGTGATGGTTACATTGTGCGGATGACTTTCGCGCATTCCGGCAGCCGTAATTTTAACAAACTTTGCCCCTTTTTGGGCTTCAATATCTTTTGCGCCGCAATAGCCCATTCCGGCACGCAAACCGCCGATAAACTGGATCATCGTTTCATTTAATTCCCCTTTGTAAGGCACTCTTCCCACAATTCCTTCTGGGACTAATTTTTTAATATCATCTTCAACATCCTGAAAATAACGGTCTTTTGACCCATGTTCCATCGCTTCAATAGAACCCATTCCGCGATACGATTTAAATTTTCGTCCTTCGTAAATAATGGTTTCGCCCGGAGATTCTTTTGTGCCTGCCAACAAGGAACCCAACATCACACAATCGGCGCCTGCAGCAATGGCTTTGGGAATATCTCCCGTATAACGAATACCGCCATCGGCAATTACGGGAACTCCCGAACCTTTAATGGCATTTGCCACCTCAATAATGGCCGAAAGTTGCGGAAAACCAACACCTGCAATAATACGGGTTGTGCAAATGGAGCCTGGTCCAATACCCACTTTCACCGCATCAGCGCCAGCTTCAACCAAATATTTTGCGGCTTCGCCTGTTGCAATATTGCCCACCACAACATCAATGGCAGGAAAAGCACCTTTAATTTGTTTCAAAACAGTCACCACGCCTTTTGTATGTCCGTGCGCCGTATCAATAATTAGCGCATCAACGCCTGCTGTTATTAAAGCCGAGGCTCTTTCAAGCGCATCCGGCGTAACGCCAATTGCCGCCGCAACACGCAAACGGCCATACTGGTCTTTATTCGCATTCGGATTTTCCAAAACCTTAATAATATCTCTATAGGTTATCAACCCTACCAATTTATAATCGGCATCAACAACCGGCAGTTTTTCAATTTTATTTTCCTGAAGAATCAATTCTGCTTGTTTTAAGGAAGTTCCTGCAGCAACAGTAATCAGGTTTTTAGAAGTCATTACTTCAGAAATTTTTCGCTTGTTGTCCCCTTCAAAACGCAAATCCCTATTGGTAATGATGCCTATTAATTTTTGGTCGTTGTCAATAACCGGAATTCCTCCAATGCCGTATTCTTTCATCAGGCTTTTGGCAACAAAAACCGTTTCATCTTTGGTGATGGTAATGGGTTCCAGAATCATTCCGGACTCAGACCGTTTCACTTTTTTGACTTCAGCAGCCTGCTTTTCAATGGACATATTTTTATGCAACACACCAATTCCGCCTTCACGAGCCATGGCAATTGCCATATTCGATTCGGTAACGGTATCCATCGCTGCGGAAACGATTGGAACATTTAATGTGATGTTTTTTGTGAATTTTGTTTGTGTACTTACCTCGCGCGGCAAAACTTCTGAAAATGCCGGAACCAACAGTACGTCATCATAGGTTAAACCTTCTCCCACGAATTTTGAAGAATCTGAAATCATAGTGCAATCAACTTATAAATTAATTGCGTGCAAATTTAGACTATTTAATTTAAATAGCGCTATTTATGGCTTTTTTGAAAAATAAAATTTGATAGCCTATTGCTATTGTGGCCGATACAAAACTAAAAGTCATTAATATTCCTGAAAATATCACTACATATTTAAACCAAGTTATACCACTCCAAAGCAAATAAATACCGCCAAAAGTTAAAATGATGGATAAAAAAGTCTCTATCATTAAAAAATATAATTATTTAAAGGTAGGGTAAATTAGTTTTTGTTTGTTTTATGATAATTATTAATAAGAAGAAGGAGATTTATTTACATTATAAAGAACTCAAAATTATTGAAAGCACTTCTGCATACTTCCTATATTACAGTAATGGTTTTAATTACATTTACTGTAACTATTTATTTAATTTATGTGGGTTATAGTTATTACAATACCTCATTAGAAGAAAGGTTTTATCACCCAAATCATGCCTGGTTTAAATCAAGTGGCATTTATGGGCAAGGTTTAGGCATTCTCGGCACATTCATGATTTTGTTTGGGGTTTCAATTTATATAGCAAGAAAACGCTATGATTTTTTAGCGAGATATATTCGTCTAAAATATTTGCTGGAATTCCACATTTTCTTATGTACACTTGGTCCCATTTTGATATTGTTTCATACAACTTTTAAATTTAACGGTATTGTATCTATTGCATTTTGGAGTATGGTGGCGGTAGTTTTGAGTGGGGTTATTGGCAGATTTATATACATTCAGATACCAAGAACTATTGAAGGAAGAGAGTTAAGTTTAAATGAAGTACAAAATATGAAAACCGACTTAGCGTCTGTTTTAATCGAAAAATTTAAACTGGATTCAAACATAATAGACTTGATTGTGAGTTTGACAAACGACCAAAATGCAACTGGTCATAAAATAACGGTATGGAGTTTAAAAAAGGCTTTAAAATTAAAAAAAATACCGAAAACAGAACGAATAGCCATTATAAAAATGGTAAAAAAAGAAAAATCGCTCTCACGTAAAATTGCCAGATTACAAACGATGCAGCAACTTTTTAAATACTGGCATGTGGCACATTTGCCTTTTGCGATTATTATGCTTATCATTTTGATTATACATGTCGGGGTTACATTGACATTTGGCTATAAATGGATATTTTGATGAATGAAGTGCTTATAGAAGAAATCGTAATTTATGGAACTGTATTTTTAATATGCTTCATCATCATCTTTTTTTATCTTAGGAAGAAAAGAGTAAAATCGATGGTTGTTGAAAAAAAAGTCGCCATAGCTAAAGAAGAAGGTTTGTTTGAACCTGTTTCATTACATCCTTATATTGACTTAAATATATGCATTGGAAGTGCGGCATGTATTGCGGATTGCCCAGAAAAAGATATTTTAGGAATTGTTGACGGTAAAGCCACTGTGATCCAAACATCAAATTGCGTAGGTCATGGAGCCTGCTTTCACGCCTGTCCGGTAGAAGCAATTTCACTTCGTATCGGTACAGAAACTAGGGGCGTCGATTTGCCGCACATCAATCAAAATTTTGAAACCAATAACAAAGGAATATACATTGCCGGAGAGTTGGGTGGGATGGGACTTATAAAAAATAGTGTTGAACAAGGTCAGCAAGCTATTGAAAGCATCGTAAAAAATAAAAAAACATCAAAAGAATATGTAATTGATGTAGTCATTATTGGTGCAGGACCTGCGGGTATTTCAGCATCGTTGGCAGCAAAAAAATATGGCTTATCCTCCATTACTTTAGAACAAGACTCATTGGGAGGAACCGTTTATACTTTTCCACGAAAAAAAATAGTGATGACTGCTCCAATGGATTTGCCCTTATATGGTAAAGTAAAATTATTTGAAACTTCAAAAGATGAATTACTTCAATTGTGGAAAAAAGTGATTGTGGCCCATGATTTAAAAATTGTTGAAAATACAAAAGTCGAAAGTATTATTCCTTCAGAAAATGACACTTTTAAAGTGATGACAAATACCGGTGAAGAATACATTTGTAATAATGTGTTGCTTTCCATAGGAAGAAGAGGCAGTCCGCGAAAATTAAATGTAATAGGAGAAGACTCGGAGAAAGTGGCCTATCGCTTAATAGAATCGGAAAGAATACAAAATCAAAATATTATTGTTGTTGGAGGTGGGGATTCTGCCATTGAATCTGTTCTACTATTGAAAGACAACAACCATGTGACACTTTCTTATAGGAGCGACAAGTTTTCACGATTGAAACCAAAAAATAGAATAAAAATTAATGAAGCCATTGAAAGCAAAACGGTTGAGGTGCTACTTAACTCAAATTTAATTTCCATAAATGAAAAAAACGTAATTATTAACACTGCTGAAAGTGAAATTCCTATGGAAATTGAGAATGACTTGGTGTATATTTTTGCAGGAGGTGAAATGCCAACAGTTTTTTTACAAAAAGCCGGAGTAGAAATCTCAAAACGATTTGGGTATATTATGAAAACATATAAAAAATCATCTTGAAAAATATACGAAACTATATAATTCCATTTTTTATATTGTTTGTAACCTTTGGTTACAGCCAAATATCCCCTGGTGATTTAACCAGTGCTCACGCCAAATATGAAGGAATGAGCAATTGTACGCTTTGCCATGATTTGGGAGAAAAAGTATCAAATACCAAATGTTTGGATTGCCATAAAGAATTAAAAACCCTAATCGCACAAAAAAAAGGTTATCACTCAAGCGCTGAAGTAAAAAATAAAGATTGTTTTAAATGCCATAGTGAGCATCACGGTCGCAAATTTGACATGGTTCGGTTTGATGAGAAAAAATTTAATCATGAGCTAACTGGTTACAAATTAGATGGAAAACACGAAGTAATAGATTGCAAAAAATGCCATGTTTCAGACAATATTAAAAATATAGAAATAAAAAAAAGACCAAATACATTTCTTGGATTAGACACAAAATGTGCGTCGTGCCATGAAGATTATCATCAAAAAACATTGTCATCCAATAATTGTGCATCTTGTCATAATACAGCGAAATTTAAACCTGCCATTAAATTCGACCATAACAAAGCAGATTTTAAATTAAAAGGGAAACACGAAACTGTTGATTGTAATAAATGTCATGAAGTTAGCAAAAAAAATGGCAAAGATTTTCAAAAATTTAACAACATTCCTTTTAACGATTGTAAATCCTGCCATAACAATCCACATAATGAAAAAATAATTGGGGCTTGTACACAATGTCATACAGAGGAGTCATTTACTCTTTTTAATGGTCGAGGAAAATTCAATCACAATAACACAAATTTCACTTTAAAAGGAAAGCATCAAAGCATAGATTGCTTTGCATGTCATACCAAAACAACCAATCCCAAATTAATTTTTCAAGATAAAAATAATGTTGACGAAACCAGTTGCGTTTCGTGCCATAAAGATAATCATGAAGGTAAATTTGGCAATGAATGCGCCAAATGCCATAACGAAAGTGGTTTTACCTCTCTTAAAACTATGGACTTTTTTGACCATAAATTAACTGATTTTGCACTTGTGGGAATGCATGAAAAAGTAGATTGTAAAAAATGCCATGAAAAAGGAAAATTTTCAAAACCTATTGATTTTTCAGCATGTAAAAATTGTCATGAAGATTACCATAAAGGTGAATTCAAAAAAAATGAAATAATTCCTGACTGTAAAGAATGCCATTCAACAGAAAGTGGTTTCAAAAATAGTTTATTCACTTTGGAAAAGCATAAAAAAACAACTTTTCCGCTTGAAGGTGCACATGTTGCAACACCTTGCTTTGCTTGCCACGTAAGTGAACCAGAAAAAAGATGGACTTTTAAAAACAAAGGTACCAAGTGTGTTGATTGTCATGAAGATCTCCATAAAAATTATATTCCAGAAAAATTTTATCCTGATAAAAAATGTGAAACTTGCCATAAAAATGAATCGTGGATTAATGTAAAATTTGATCACAATAAAACAAAATGGCCGCTGGAAGGTAAGCATTTAGATACTGATTGCAGAGACTGCCATTTTAAAGACAAAGACAAAACAGGGGAATTTATTCAAAAATTTACCAAATTAGAAAGCGCTTGTGTAAACTGCCATGAAAACAAACATGGAGATCAATTTGCAATAAATGGCGTAACAGATTGCGTAAGATGCCATGTTTTAAAAAGTTGGGTTCCCGAAAAATTTGACCATAATACCACGAAATTTCCTTTGGAAGGCAAACATATTGAAGTAAAATGCAGTCAATGTCATATAGCTGCATTAGATAAAAATAGGATTAGTTTTAATTATAAAATTGAAAAACACCAATGTATAGACTGTCATCAATAATATTTGCTTTACTCGTGAGTATGCAAATATTTGCGCAATCTCCTCATGGAGAAGCGTTGAAAATTGATTGTGCAAAGTGTCACAATCCCGAAAGCTGGTCCATAAATTTCAAAACGATTGAATTTGATCATAAAAAATTAGCAGAATTTGCTTTAGAAGGAGCGCATAAACAAGTTGATTGTAAACAGTGCCATTCAACATTGGTTTTTGATGAAGCCAAAACAGACTGCATCTCTTGCCATAAAGATATGCACAGCGGATCTGTTGGAAATGATTGTATAAGATGCCATACTTCAAATTCATGGGTTGTAGATAACATCCCTGAGTTGCATGAAGAAAACGGTTTTGCGCTAACTGGCTCTCACAGCAATTTAAGTTGTACGGAATGCCATAAATCCGAAACCAATTTAAGGTTTGACAGAATTGGCAATGAGTGCATAAGTTGCCATAGAGACGACTATTTAGATTCAGAAAACCCAAATCATATTAGTGCTAATTACTCAACCAGTTGCACAGATTGCCACAACCCACTTGCAACAGCCTGGACACCGGCAACTTTTGATCACGAAAAATTTCCGCTTACTTTAGGTCATGCGGTTCAAGATTGCAACAAATGCCACACAACAGCTTTATACGCAGACACTTCTTCCGAATGTATCAGTTGTCATCAAAATGATTTTAACAAAACCACAAACCCAAATCATGAAAGTGCTCAATTTTCTACAGACTGCGTTTCATGCCATACAACAAATCCAGGTTGGGCGCCTTCAAGTTATGATCACAACATTTTTCCACTTACACTTGGTCATGACGTTCAAGATTGTAAAGAATGCCATAAAACAACAAATTATTCCGACACTTCTTCGGAATGTGTTAGTTGCCATCAAACTCAATATGACAACACCACAAATCCAAACCATCAAATAGCGGAATTCTCTACTGATTGCGCTTCATGCCATACCACAAGTCCCGATTGGAATCCTTCAACCTATGACCATCCAAAATTCTCGTTAACACTTGGACATGACATACAAGATTGTAATAAATGTCATACAACAACCAATTATTCTGATATTTCTTCGGAATGCATCAGTTGTCACAAAACTGATTTTGACAACACAACAAACCCAAATCATAATACCATTAAATTGTCTGCCGATTGTACTTCCTGCCATAATACTGATCCAGGATGGGCACTCACTAATTTTAATGTACACGATGAATATTATCCTTTAACTGGAGCCCATGCAACAATCGCTACTGATTGTGTGCTTTGTCATAATAACGATTATAACAACACACCCAATACTTGTGTCGGGTGTCATCAAGCAAATTTTGATGCTGCGATAGATCCTAATCATAAAGATGCAGGATTTTCTACAGATTGCGCAACTTGTCATACCACAAATCCTGATTGGACTCCTGTAAATTGGAATCATGATTTTTTCCCGCTAACTTTAGCCCATGACATAAAAGATTGTGCGCAATGTCATAAAACAGAAAATTATACTGATACATCTTCTGAATGTGTAAGTTGCCATCAAGATAAATATTTGGCAACAACCAATCCTAAACATGATAGTGCAGGTTTCCCTACAGATTGTGTGCTTTGTCATACTACAAATCCAAACTGGACATCTACAAACTGGAATCATGATATTTTCCCTCGTACATTAGGACATGATATTCAGGATTGCAATAAATGTCATACATCAGATAATTATTTAACAACATCATCTGAATGTGTAAGTTGCCACCAAACTGATTTTAATGCCACAGTAAATCCAAATCATAAAAATGCAGGATTTTCTACAGATTGTATATCTTGCCATACAACCAGATCTAATTGGAATCCGACAAATTGGAGGCATGACTTTTTTCCGCTCACTTTATCACACGATTTGCCAAATTGCATTCAATGCCATACTACAGCTAATTTTGCTGATGCTTCATCTGAATGTGTAAGTTGCCACCAAACTGATTTTAACAATACCACAAATCCCAATCACATAAGTACAGGTTTTTCAACAAATTGCGTTACTTGTCATACCACCAATCCTAATTGGACTCCTTCAAGTTGGAATCACAATAGTATTTATCCTTTAAATGGTGTGCATGCCACTATTGCAACTGATTGTGCTTCTTGCCACAAAGGAAACTACACGACCACACCTAACACTTGTGTTGGTTGTCACCTTGCGGATTTTAACAGTACCACAAATCCTAACCACAGTACTTCCAAATTTTCAACAGATTGCACTAGTTGCCATACTGAAGGCAGTTGGGTTCCGTCTACATTTAATCATGACTTTTTCCCACTTACTTTAGGCCATGCGGCTCCTTCTTGTACGCAATGCCATACGACGGGTAATTATGCTGATGCATCTCCAAATTGTGTGACTTGCCATCAAACGGATTTCAATACTACAACAAATCCAAATCACCTAAGTGCAGGTTTTCCAACAGATTGTGTTACTTGTCATACCACAAATCCAAATTGGACACCTACAACATTTAACCACAATAGCTTTTATCCGTTAAATGGCGCACATGCTGCCATTGCCAATAATTGCGTTACTTGTCACAATGGAAATTACAACACAACCCCTAATACTTGTGTTGGCTGCCACCTTACGGATTTTAACGGTACCACAAATCCTAATCACAGTACGCTAAAATTTTCAACAGATTGCATGTCTTGCCATACTGAAGGTAGTTGGACACCATCAACCTTTAACCATGACGGCCAATATTTTCCTATATATTCCGGGAATCATAAAGGAGAATGGAATGCTTGTACAGATTGCCATACAAACACAAGCAACTATGCTGTCTTTGCTTGTATAAATTGCCATGAGCATAACAATAAAACCAGTGTTGACAAAGATCACCAAGGTGTAAGAAATTACGCTTATAACAGTAATGCCTGTTACTCATGTCACCCTGATGGAAAAGATTAAAGAGAGATGAAAAATATTTTAATTTTTACAGTATTTCTATGTTTATTTTGCCAAAAAATTTTGGGACAAGAGCATACTGGCTTGCTTAAAGGAAAAGTATCTTTTGTAACGTCCCAAAATGTTTATGTAAAATTTGAAAATACAGAAAACATACAAATTGGTGATACTTTAAAAATTGCAAGCAATAACAGTCCTTGTCTAGTAGTCAATAATAAATCTTCCAATTCTTGTGTAGCCGTATTAATTAATGGTTGTGATGTAAAAAAGGACGATGATATCATATTTGCTTATGTAATCATAAATGAAGCTGCGAAAGTTTTAAATGATAATTTAGATAAAATTACTGATTCTACTGCTATTAAAACCAATACATCTGTAACTAAAAACACGGAAGACTCAAAGGATTTAGAAAGAATTTCAGGTAATTTTTCTGTTGCAACCTATAGCAATCATTATAATATCAGAGATGACAGGCATAGATTAATATCACGTTTTTCTATTTATGCTGATCATATCAAAAATTCAAAATTTTCATTTGAAACATATTTAAATTACAATAAGGAAATTTTTTCGGGAACAAATGGCGGAACGCTAAACCAAAATCCTTTTAAAGTTTATGACCTTGCTTTAAAATACGATGCAACACCAACCCTGGCAATTGCTTTGGGAAGAAAAATAAATAATAATATGTCATCCGTAGGTGCCATTGACGGATTGCAAGTTGAAAAATATTTTGGCAAAAATTATGTAGGCGTTATTACCGGATTTAGACCTGATATTTATGATTATGGTTTTAATTCAAATTTATTTCAATATGGTGCTTATATTGGAAGAAGTGTGAATAACGAAAATTTAAGTGCGCAAACAACTTTAGGAATTATAGAACAACAAAATAGCGGACAAATAGACAGGAGGTACACTTATTTCCAGCATTCAAGTACGCTCTTTAGTTCTCTAAATCTTTTTTCATCGTTTGAACTGGATATTTATAATAATACCACAAGTGATAAATTTAGACTAACCAATCTTTATTTATCTGCCAGATATAGATTTAGCAGCAAATTTAATTTGGGGATATCTTATGATTCCCGAAAAAATGTGATTTATTATGAAACCTTCCAAACTGAAATAGAACGATTACTTGCAGATGACATTGCTCGCCAAGGATTAAGATTTAACGTAAATATAAGACCAATTAAATATATAAACGCCGGATTCAGCTATAGCCAAAGATTTCAATGTGATCATCTTAATAAATCAGACAATTTGAATGGCTTTTTAAGTTTGTCCAAAATTCCGGCTATAGATGGTTCCTTATCCATTAATTATAATAAGAACGCCTCAAATTATTTAGAAAGCAGTATCATATCATTTAGACATTCAAGAACTTTTTTTAAAGACAAACTATTTGCTGATTTATATTACAGGATTGTGGATTACAATTACTTAAACAATAATATAACTGCAAGTAAACAAAATTATTATGGGGCAGATCTTTCCTTGAATATTGGAAGAAAATTAATGTTAAGTCTCTCAGGCGAATATTTAACAAGTGATTTAGAAAATAATTATAGAATAAACACAAGAATAGTAAAACGATTTAACAACCAAAAAAAGAAAAATAAATTATGAATTCAAAACTAAAATTACCAGTTTACTTAGCCGCTATTTTGTTAAGCTTTTTTGCGTGCAACAATGGGCCAAAAGTAATCACTTCATCAAGTGATCAACCAAATAATGTTGAAAAGACCGGAATATTTTCGGAAGAATCCGCTAATGAAGTAAATAGCGCTGACAATTCAGCCTCTAATGATGCTTTACATACAGTTAAAGTAAATGAAATACTTCCAGCCTCAAAATATTTATACATTAACGTGAATGAAGAAGGTGTTGAAGAACCATTTTGGATTGCTACCCGTATCATGGATATTAACGTGGGCGAAATCTATTTTTACAATGGCGGATTGCTTAAAACCAATTATGAAAGTAAAGAATATAATAAAGTCTTTGAGAAGATTTATTTAATTTCTTCCAATTTAGTGCCGGCAGAGCACGCCAATAATCCAGGCCTTTTAGAAAAAAGCAATAAATCAACGGTAAAACCTAAGATCAAAAATACACCAAAACCAATTTCAACACCTGTAAAAGCGGTTACAGTAAAAGGATCAGTGAAAATTGCAGAATTGGTTAAGAATTTTAAAAAATACGAAGGAAAAACGATACAAATAAGTGGTGTTTGCGTAAAATTAAATGCCAATATTATGGGCAAAAATTGGATTCATCTTAAAGACGGCAGCAAAGATGATTATGATTTGGTAGTAACTTCAAGTGAAATTATAAATGAAGGAACAATTGTAACTATGAAGGCTAAAGTCTCACTAAACAAGGATTTTGGAGCTGGTTATAAATATGATTTAATTTTAGAAGAAGGAAAAATAATTCCTTAAAAGTATTTTAAAAAACATTACAACAAACTTTACCAATAATTTTATGAAGAAATATCTTACAAAAGCCAAAAATATTTTAGCACCAATTTTTAATACAAGAGCAGCTGGTGCTTATATGTTATTGTTTGCAATTGCCATTGGTGTTGCTACATTTATAGAAAATGATTTCGGAACCAGTTCAGCCCAAAAAATTGTTTTTAAATCTTGGTGGTTTGAACTTTTACTGACGCTATTCAGCATCAGTATTGTGATGAACATTTTCCAATTTAATATGGTAAAACAAAAGAAATGGTCGCTGCTTCTTTTTCATTCTGCAATTGTAATTATCGTTATTGGTGCAGGCATAACAAGATATTTTGGATTTGAAGGAATCATGCATATTAGAGAAAATGAAACTTCTAACAGTTTTCTTTCGGCCAATACTTTTTTAAAATTTAAGGTGCTTAAAAATAATGAAAATTTTGAATTTGATGAAGAGGTGCTGTTTGCCTCTTTAGGCAATAATAATTGGCACAACTCCTACTTAATTGGAAATGATTTAATTGATGTCACTGTTAAAAAATTCATTCCAAATCCAATCCAAAAATTAAATGCAAATCCTAACGGAAAACCAACATTAAAAATTGTGGTTGCAGGAATGGGTGGTCGTGAAGAATACATACTTAGCAAAGGTGATACAGAAAGATTTGGAAACTTAGTGTACAATTTTAACGACAATGAAATCCCAGAAGCCATCAATATTATTTATAAAAACGATTCTTTGTTTTTTAAAACCAACCAACCATTTACGCAAATGGTTATGGCAACGCAAAAAAAAGACACTATTTACCCTTCAGAAAATTACAAGCATTTAATGTTGCGTTCTTTATATTCAGATGGAACAAATAATTTTGTTTTGCCCGAATTTAATAAAAGCAGTGAAATCACCATAGATTCGGAAGACCCCAAAGTAAAAAACACCAGCAAGAATGCGCTGTTAATGGAAATTACCGTTAACGGAAAAACCAAAGAAACTTACGTTTATGAAAACAAAGGATCTGAAGGAAATCCAGTGGAACTTAATTTTGAGAATTTGAATTTATTGGTTTCCTATGGCGCAAAAGAACAAACATTGCCATTTTCAATAAGGTTAAAGCAATTTATAATGGATAAATATCCAGGAACCGAAAGTGCATCTTCTTATGCAAGTGAAGTTCAATTGTTAGACAACAACAATACTTTTATAAAGGATTTTCGCATTTATATGAACAATATTTTAACGCATAATGGCTACCGTTTTTTCCAATCCTCTTTTGATCAGGATGAAAAAGGCACTTACCTAAGTGTTAACAACGATTTTTGGGGTACCTTGATATCTTATATCGGTTATATTGTATTAACAATAGGAATGCTACTGACATTTTTTAATAAAAAAACGAGGTTTCATCAATTAACACAAAAAATTAAAAAATTAAGGGAAAATACCGCTTCTACCCTATTTCTTCTCATTTTTCTGTTTTCTTCAACCTTCTTATTTGCGCAAACACAAGAAAATTCTGTCAATTTAAATCATGTTGTCAGTTTTGACCATGCCAATAAATTCAGCAAACTTGTTGTGCAGGATTTTAGAGGAAGAATGAAACCTGTTCATACTTTATCAAGGGAAATTTTAAGAAAATTATCAAAAAAGGAATCCTTCAACGGATTAAGCGCAGATCAGGTTATTTTGAGTATGTATGCCAATCCTGGTGATTGGACTGGAGAAAAAATAATTAAATTGGGAAAACATGAAGATATTAAACGAAAATTAGGGGTAACAAGTGATTTTGTTTCTTACCGAGATTTCTTTTCAGAGAATGGCGATTATAAATTAAGGGATATTGTAGCTGAAGCCAATGGATTAAAACCAATGGATAGAGGCGTTTATGAAAAAGAACTGCTAAAATTAGATGAAAAACTTAATATTTTAAGTATGTTATTTTCCGGTAGTTTATTAAAAATCGTGCCTACTGCAAATGATCCCAATAATACCTGGGTTTCAACGGATACCCACAATCACGGCAACGAAAGTCATCAAGAAAATACAATAGCACCTAAATTTTTTAACGCATACAGCTTGGGGTTGCAGAAAGCCCTTGAAACTAAGGATTATAGCTTTGTTGACACTGCCGTGGGCGAGCTAAAGGCTTATCAAACTCAAGCCGGAGGTTCAATTATGCCATCCAATTCAAAAATTAATGCTGAAATATTTCTTAATAATTTTAATATCTTTAGTCGTTTGGCAATTTTCTATATTCTGCTCGGATTGGCATTTTTGTTTTTCTTGTTCTTATCTGTTTTCAGACCAAAAATAAATCTAAATAAAATTTACAAAATATTATTCCTATTGGTTTTAATAGGCTTTGCCTGTCATACTGTCGGACTCGGAATAAGATGGTATGTTTCGGGCAGGGCACCTTGGAGCAATGGTTATGAATCTATGATTTATATAGCTTGGACTTCAACGCTGGCGGGCATTTTATTTACAAGAAAATCATTTGGAGGTTTGGCGGCTACCATGGTTTTGGCGGCTACCATACTTATGGTTTCCACTTTAAGTTTTTTAGATCCTGAAATTACGCCATTGGTGCCAGTTTTAAAATCCTATTGGTTAACCATACATGTTTCCTTGGAGGCCGGCAGTTACGGATTTTTATTGTTGGGCGCCATCATCGGATTAATGAACTTAACTCTAATGATTTTCCTCAATGAATCCAACAAAAACAACATCAAAAGAATCATTCAAGAAATGTCGTATATCAGCGAAATGACCTTGATCGGAGGTTTATTTATGCTAAGTATTGGAACTTATTTAGGCGGTGTTTGGGCAAATGAATCTTGGGGAAGATATTGGGGATGGGATGCAAAAGAAACTTGGGCGCTCGTTTCAATCCTTGTTTATGCGTTTATATTACACATGAGGTTAATCCCCAAATTAAACGGATTATTTTCTTATAATGTAGCCACTATTTTTGGGTTGGGCTCTGTGGTTATGACTTATTATGGCGTAAACTACTATCTTTCTGGTTTGCACTCATACGCAACCGGAGATCCCATTCCAATTCCAAATTGGGTGTATGTTTTTGTGGTTTGCATCATAATTTTAAGTACCCTCGCCTATTTAAAAAAGAGAAAATTCAAAATAATTTCTTAAATTTCATCAACCAATAGCTAAAAATGGCTGTCGAATCTCCAAAAGAATCGATAGCCGTTTTTTAATAATAAAGCATTCTGTTTTAAAATATTTTGAGCTTGCCCGCCTTTTCGGTGGGTGTTCCCGCTAAAAAAGCGGTCGGGCTTTTCGTTACAAACTTTTTTCATTAAAAAAACGCAAAAAGGTTTTCCACTTCAATCCCTAACACAATTAGAATTAATATTAATAATTTTAATTTTGCTTTTTTGAAAATAAAATTTGATAGCCTATGGCTATTGTGGCCGATATAAAACTAAAAGTCATCAATATTCCAGAAAATATCACCACATATTTAAACCATGTGATGCCGCTCCAAAGCAAATAAATACCGCCAAAAGTTAAAATGATGGATAAAAAAGGTTCAATCATCAAAAAATATTTAAACTTTTTATTGATGGAAGTTGTGGCGAGAATTAAGGAAAGCATAAAGAAAATGACCGACAAAGAAAGAATGTGGTTATGAACAATGGTCAAAATTTCACTTTCACTTTTTTTGAATTTCATGACTTCAGCAGCTTCATCATTTTCATTTCCCAAATAATGGCTTTCAATTTCCGAAGAATTCATGGAAGTTGTATTGTTCACAAAACTCAATCCGCCATAAAAGCCAACGCTAAGTACGATGATGAACACTAAAATAAGTGATTTTATTTCTTTGGGAAATTGATGTATGAGTCCGTGAATTTGCATTATAATTGTTTTTTATTGTGTAAAATCGCCACTGTTTTCAGCAATTTATTAACCTCATTGGTCATCGATTTTGCTGAAATTGTTGCTCCGGAAATTGCTGCAATGTCTTTTTGATAGGTTAAATTCTCCGTTGTTTTTTTTCCGTTAAACTGATTCAACCACCGCTTGCTTCCCACTTCTGAACCGTGGTCTTCCCGGTAAACCAAAACTTTCACTTTTGAAACGATTAGGTCTTTGTCAAAAATAACCATAAAATCGAAATAATCAGCTTTTCCAAAAGCTTGTCCCAAATAATAATATCCCTGAATTTTTTCCTCGTTTTTTATTTTAAAGAAATTGGTGTCGTCAATTTTTATTGGTAGCGTTTTATTTACTTCCAAAGAAACAGAAATCGGCTTCTTTGAATATTTCACCAAATTAAACGCCGTTTTTATTTCTTTTTCTATCAATGCTTCCATCTTTTTGGTTGTTGTGAAACTTGATATTAAAAGCACAATGATTGTTAGCAAAGCAAGTTTTTTCATTTTATAATAGTGTTAAAATATTGGTGATTAAATGAGGCTGCCCTTAAAAGCAGCCTCACTGTAATTTATGCTTTAGAATGAAACCGCAACGCCTGCATTAAATTGCTTACTTGTATCGCTTCCTGCAACCGCATTGTTCATTAACTGATAATCTATTTTAAAAGCCGCGCCGTTCGCCACTTTATAATTCAGCCCAAAAATGATTTCATCTCTGTCAAAAGCATCATTGGCAGCTAAAATTCCGGCAGTATCAGCGTGGGTATTGTGTTTTTCATAACGTAAAAACGGTGTCAATTTTTCTACGCCCTTTAAATCGAAACTATAAGCCACTTCCCCATACAAACCATACATTTCAGAACCTAAATCTTTGCCTGTTAGCTGATTGTAATCTTCCGTATCGGTTAAATTTGTGTGAATGTACTGACCTCTTAACTCCAAATTATTGTATTTGTAGCGTGCATCCAATCCAATCATTGAAATACCGACGGTTGATCCTTCAATGGAAGTGTCATCAGTTTGGGTTTTTCCAAAATAACCAGACAAACCCAATCGAAGTCCGGTAATTCCGTAATAATCCAACTTAGTAGATAAATTTGGTGAATTCACCACAGATTCCGCCCCTTTTTGGCGGCCTTTTCGGAATCCGTCAGATCCACGCAATATCCCTGCCCCGTCAGCATACGATTTAAATCCGTTAAATAAATACGCTTGGTATTTTAGCGATGCGTTGTCTATTTTTCCTGAAAATCCAACACCAATCTCTCTCCAGGTAGTAGGCACAATATAATTGTCAACATTGGGACGTTCAACGCCATAAAAAGTTGTTGGCTCATGAAATTCGTTTATAATTCCCATTGGCACCAACATTAAACCGGCCAAAACGTTAAAATTTTCGTTTGCTTTGTACTTTAAATATGCCTGTTCAATATAAACTTCTGAAACATGTTCATATTCAATTTCCGACATAAAACTTACTTTTTCGTTGAATTTGTATCCCAAAAACATCACCATTCTATGGACATCTAATTTTCCTGGAGCCGCCCCATCAGGTTCGTTATAATCTATTTGTGCATAACCGCCAATTGATACGCCTTCTGAAATTTTTGTTCCTAAATTTTGGGTGCTTTCATCTGAATTTTCTTGCGCGAATCCTATGAAACCTATCAATAATGCTACTAATAATCTTATATTTTTCATTTTATGATTTAAGTTAATTAATTATTTTTATTTAGACTTGTTATAAATAACGTTGCAAAAATATATAAGGTGAAAGAAATAAAAAAACTTTATTTAGAATAATTATAAATAAGATGACTTATGTCATATTTTCTGAAAATATAAAAATTTATATGATTACAAATGAGGTAATTACGTTTTAGCCAAAAATCTTCAACGCTTCATTATAAGCGCTCTCAAAACTCATTGCGTTGATATTTGTAGTCGCTTTTTGCTGATTAAAATAAGAAACGAGTTTTTCAGTAGGCATATTTCCGGTCAAATCATCTTTCGCCATCGGACAACCTCCGTAACCCATGATTGCTCCGTCAAACCGATTGCAGCCAGCCTTATAGGCCGCATCCGCTTTTTCAAACCAAGAAGTTGGTGTTGTATGAAGGTGCGCGCCAAATTCAATGGTTGGATAGGCCGGAATTAAATTAGAAAAAAGATAATCGATAATTTTTGGTGTTGAACTTCCGACTGTATCGGACAAGGATAGTATTTTTACGCCCATTTTCGACAATTTCTCTGTCCAGTTTGAGACAATTTCCACATTCCAGGGATCTCCATACGGATTTCCAAAACCCATCGATAAATAGGCAACAACTTCTTTATTGGTTTTTGCGGCGATGCTTAAGATTTCATTTAAAATTTCAATGGATTCAGCAATCGTTTTGCCGGTATTCCGCATTTGAAAATTTTCAGAAATTGAAAAAGGATAACCCAAATAGGTGATTTCTTCAAATTGCGAAACCTCGGCTGCCCCGCGAATATTGGCCACAATTGCCAATAATTTACTTTGTGTATTGCTCAAATCCAGTTTCGACAGCACTTCAACGGTATCGCGCATTTGAGGTATCGCTTTCGGAGAAACAAAACTGCCAAAATCAACAGTGTCAAAACCCACCCGCAACAATGCATTTATGTATTGCGCTTTCGCTTCCGTAGGAATAAAATGCGATTTTATGCCTTGCATGGCATCTCGCGGACATTCTATGAGTTTTACTTTTTTCATGGGTTTTCAAATATACAAAACCTATGAAGAAAAAAGGATAAAAATGGCAATCCCCACAAACACCATAATTTTAAACCATTTTATTTTTGAGTTGAAGCTTGGATGACTTTTTAAGTACGATGCAAAATTCCCCGATAATAATGAAACAATGGAAAAAATGAGCAATGCCTGAAGCATAAACAATCCGCCCAAAACATAAAATTGCACGACTGTATTTTGCGTGGCACTGTATAAAAATCCGGGGAAAAATGCCAAAAAGAAAATGGAAACTTTCGGATTTAAAACATTCATGATAAATCCTTGTTTAAAGAGTTTTACCAAACTTTTTCTGCCGGCTTTCTCGTTCAACACTAATTCTTCATCCGATTTAAATGTCAAATACGCCAAATACAACAAATAAATTGCGCCAAACAATTTGATGGCAAAATAGATATTTTCCGACTGTTTTATCAGTGCCGAAACGCCAAAAGCAACCAATGTGGTGTGAATTATTATCCCTGAAACCAGTCCGAGTGAGGTGACAATTCCGTATTTCTTACCGTTGGCCATGCTTTGCACCAACACATAAATAATGTCGGGTCCCGGCATTATGGTGAGCAGCATGGATGCCCCGATAAATGACAATAGAATTTCGTAATTCATTTAAAATTTTAACAATTTCAAAGTTATTGTTTTTTACAATATCAAAACAAAAAAAACTTGTTTCGGCATTTTAAAATAGTCAAGCCAACTATTCATAAAAACCAAAACAAGTTCTATACTAAACTATTTTAAGGATTAAAATTTAAAATTCAGTCCCAATTTGAAGTTTCTGCCTTTGGTGGTGTAGCCAATGGTTTCCACATAGCTTTCGTTAAAAATATTATTTGCCTGTACAACCAATGAAAGTCGGTCCTTTATCAAATGGTGGCGGGCAAATAAATCGACCAAACTATAAGCTTTTAAATTAATATTTTCGCCTGTTCCCCATTGGTCAAAATAAGTTCTTTTTGAAATATTTTTAAAACGCAGCGATAAATACGTGTTTTTAATGCTGTTGGTTTCAATTAAAGCGGTGATTTTATGTTTAGGAATGTAGTCAATATCGGAATTTTTGTAAATATAGGCGTGACCCAGTTTCAGGGTTGCATCTTTAAAAAGATCAAATTTAATTTCAGTTTCAACGCCTTTTGCGTTCAATTTTTCATCGGAATTTGAATACGTCACCCAATCGGGCAAAATAATGGCATTTTCTTCTTCTCGGTAAAAGAAAACCGAATTGATCTCTATCATATTTTTTAACGAATAAATAAATCCGAATTCCACACTTTTATCTTCTTCAGGCTCCAAATCCACATTTCCGTATTGAGAAAATAACTGATAAGTGCTTGGCGCAATAAATGCGGTGCTTAAAGAGGCCAAAACCCTAAATTCCTTAGAAAAATTATAGGAAGGATTTACGTTATAAACCCAATGATTTCCATACTCGCTGTGATTGTTAAGTCGTGCTCCAGCATTAATATTGAATCCTGATGCCGCATTATAAACAACCGTAAAATAAGGATCGAAGGTATGGTAATTTGCCAATCCTTCATTGATATCACCGTACGGACTGTTAGTTTGGTTGCTTTGTTTCTGATAATTCACACCCGTAATCAACTGAAATTCATCCGAAAATTTGTAATTATTGATGACGTCCGCCACATAGGTTTTCCCGGTATATTCAAAATGGTCGACAGCATTTGACCAGCTGTTAAAAATATCCAGCATTCGGTCGTTTTTGTTGTAAGATGCGCTTGCCGACAGTTTTCCTTTCTCGTAATTAAAGTTCGAAGAAAAACCAAATCGAAGCTGTTCGTTTTCACCATTATTGATGTTTGAATCCGAAAATGCACCGCCATCAAAATCGTAAATATCTTTGTCGTAATTGCTGAATAACTGAACGTTAAATTGCTCATTAAATTTGTAGCCCAAACGCACAAAAGTGTTTGTTGCCTTAAATTCATCACTTTCAAATTTTTCGTCGCTATTTTCATCGCTGGCATCAGACAAACCATCAACATTGGAAAAATTACCGGCCGCCAAATAGCTGAATTTATTCAAAATTCCATTCACCGTAATATTTTGGTTAAAATCTTTTAAATCCATTTTTGAATCGCTTTGCGAATTGTTTGTTCCCAAGGAAACTTCATAATCCATAGAAATTGGCACAGCTTTAGGTTGTTTCAGCTTTATATTAATCACTCCGGTAGCAGCGCCAGATCCATATAAAGTGCTGGCGGCACCGTTCATCACCTCAATGGATTCAATTTGGTTCAGCGACAGCAAACGCAAATCGAACGTGGTGTTTACGCCAGATGGATCGCTTACCGAAACCCCGTCAATAAGCACAATAACGTGGCGATCTCGCCCGCCACGAATGTAAATGCTTTTGTCTTTTCCGGCAGAACTGTTGCTTCCGTTAATACTGATTCCTGCGATATTATCCAAAATATCGGCAACGGTTTTTCCCTTCAGGTTTTCAATCTCTTCGGGCGTAATTTGGTAAATAATTTTACCTACGTGTTCTTTTTTAATGGCAAATTTTGTGGCGGTAACCACAACTTCGTTTAATTGCTCAATGCTGTCATTTTTTTGTTGAGCCGTTAAGTTCGTTACTGCAAAAAATAAGCATAACGCACTTGCATGAAATGAATGTTTTTTCATTTTTTTTGATTTAATTAAAAAATAAATCAGGTAAGTTTTCAAGTACAGAAAAACCATACTCAAACCATTCTCCCGAAAGTTTGAACTATCTCGATTTTGGCAGGTCTCCTGGCTTGCGTATTGTTATTCACCTTCCCGTCCTGAACGAACAGTGGCTTAAAGCTAATAACAACCACCAATTTTTGGCTAAGCTTACAGTTGCGGGAACAGCTTCGGATTTAAACCGAATTCCCTTTTCACTTGGTTATACAGAAGTATAAATAAGAACCATAATCTGCCCCAAAGTTAAATTAATTAAGTGTAATTACCCGTATTAAATTTCTAAAATATTACTTTTGTCAAAATTATTTTTAATGAAGTTGTTCCTCTCAAAGATTTTAGCATTTGCGCTCTTAATACTGCTTTTTTCCTGTAAAAACGATCAAAAAAACAATTTACCAATCGTTAAAACTAATGAAAAAAGCACCATAAAATACGCCAAAGGATTTGACATTCAGCATTTTAAAAATTACACAAAACTTACCGTAAAAGCGCCTTACCAAAATTCAACGGAAACTTTTGAGTTTGTGCTTACCTCAAAGAAATCAAACAGTGATTTAAACACCATCCAAATTCCTATTAATTCTATTGTAGTCACCAGCACCACGCATATTCCAATGCTCGAATTGCTGCAGGTTGAAAATAAACTGGCTGGTTTTCCCAATACCGATTATATTTCATCGCCTAAAACAAGAAGTTTAATTGCGAAAGGTTTTGTTAAAGAACTCGGACACGAGGAAAGCATCAACACCGAATTGTTGCTCGATTTAAAGCCCGATTTGGTGGTTGGTTTTTCGCTGAACAGCAACAACAAAATGTTCTCTGTGATTGAGAAATTGGGAATTCCGGTGCTTTTAAATGGTGATTGGCTTGAAGAAACGCCGCTTGGACGTGCAGAATGGATCAAGTTTTTTGGCGTTTTGTTTGATAAAGAAAAGATGGCCGACAGCATTTTTAACAACATAGAAAAAAATTATTTGGAAGCTGCAACTATTGCTTCCAAAGCGACTGAAAAACCAACGGTAATTTCGGGCGGACTTTTTAAAGATGTGTGGAATTTGCCTGCAGGCGACAGTTTTGAGGCTACTTTTTTGAAGGATGCCAACACCAATTACCTTTGGAAAAATTCTAAGGGAAAAGGGAGCCTTTCCTTAAATATTGAAAATGTGTTTGAAAAAGGCAAAGATGCCGAATTGTGGATTTCACCCAGTTATTATAAAACGATGGAACAATTAAATGATGCAAATGATATGTATCCAAAATTCAAAGCATTTCAAAACAAAAATGTATTCTCTTACGTGAATAAACAAGGAGCGTTAGGCGGCATTGTTTATTTTGAACTCGCTCCTGCCCGCCCGGATTTGGTTTTAAAAGATTTGATTAAAATTGCGCATCCTAAGTTGTTAAAAGACTACGAACTAACTTTTTATGAAAGAGTGAAGTAAGTTTTCAGTTAAAAACCCAGAGGCGCGTCGCAGACGAACAACAGAGAAGCGAACCAAAGGAGGCGTCGTTATTTTTTGTCTTTTAAAATCTGTGATAATTTTATCGGATTTTGGCGATTGTCCCAAAAAGCTGTTATTAATATTTCTCGTTCTGTCACTTGTAAAAAATACTGAAATTGCCCAATGAAGCAACACTAGTGTCTTTAAAGTCAGCCGATTTGTATATGAAAGGTGTTTCCGAAATTTGTTTGGTCCGCTCTGCTACAATTTTAATCAGCTTTTTTGAGTAAGTATTTGATTTGTTTCGTTTAACCCAATATTCAAGTATTCCGACATATTGAATATCGGCTGTTCGAGTCCATTTTATAGTTCGTTTAGCCATTCCATATTTCGTTTGTCCATCGCTTCTTGAGAAATCAATCTACCGTTTTTAATGTCTGCCTCGCTCATTTCAAGCATTTCTTTTTGTTCAGCGGTCAGTTCTACCACATTTGTGTCAGCTGCACTTGATGAAATCAGATTATCAAGAGCCACAAGAAAGTCTTTGTTTCTAATAGTCAAAATTTTATCAATCAGTCCGCTACGTATTTTATCTACTGTTGCCATATTCGTTCAATTTAATTTTGCAATTTCGTTAATTTTTATGAGTTTTCATAATGTTGCATAACTTATTCTATCAAAAATACTATTAAAAGCTTAGCCTTAATGCCTCTTCTTGTACTCGTCACAGACGAGCACCAGAGGATAAGTTACGACCTGTCCCTACTTTAACTTTTCCCCCTTCGGGGGCTAGGGGGCTTTTAAAACAACTTTATTTGTCCTGCTTCATCGGCCAAATTGTCATTTTCCGAATCCGAATCATCATCAAAAGATTCCGTGCCATTGTCTATCACCTCTTCGTCATTCACTTCCACATTTTCAATTACAGGCGCTTCGTAATGCAAAGACTCCAGCATATTCACTTGCTTGATTTTATCGGCAGTCAACTGATTTCCTTGCGCTTTTATGCCTTTAATTGCGATGAATTCTTCAAAATTTAAGAGGATAGGTCCCAAATTTCGTTTTGAAAACTGCACTTCAGCCATTGGCCGATAATCCGTGGCAACAATTTCCAATTGCGATTTTGGATGCTCGGAAATAAAAAGTTCTTCTTTATTCGGATTGTCGATCATAAATCGTTTCACAAAGTATTTTTCCTTGTCTCCGTCATAATAAATCACGGAAATCGGCTTTTCCGGAACCCATTTTTCCAGCACAATCATATCACTGTCAAAATGCGTGGAAAGTTCAGGTTTGATGGTTTTAATAATTCCTTTCTGGTTGATGATAAGCAATCGGTCTTCGGGTTTAAATTCGCCCAACAATTCTCCTCTATTATCAACATTTAAGCGTTGCACAGTTTCATCAAACCAAATTTTTCGAGGTTTCAAGGTTGAAACACCTTCCGATTTTAAATCAATTTTTTTGATGGTGTGTTTTGTGACGATGTTTCCTCTGGAACTTCGCCCTTTGATGGCCAAATCTGAAAAATCAATATCCCATTTCAGTTTTTTTACACTTCCTGCGGCGCGTAAATTAATGGTGATTGTTTCAGCTTCTCCATTCGGATTTTCGGTAAAATATAGCACCTGTGAACCCTTGGTTCCAGCGGTTAAATCATATTCTTTATCGCGCGTAACTCCGGTGACGTTAAATCGTTTTATATAACTCGGTCCGTTTTTGCCGTCCCTGTAAATCATATTGTAAACGGTGCGCGCATCATTCTTTTTAAACACCGCCACATGAATAATGTCTTTTCCCACAAACGTTTTTGCATCAACTTTCGTAACCAGCATCACGCCGTCTCTTCTAAAAACAATCACATCATCAATATCGGCGCAATCATCAACATATTCGTCTTTTTTAAGGGAAGTTCCCACAAAACCTTCTTCTCTGTTTACATACAGTTTTGTGTTCCGCATCACCACTTTTGTGGCAATAATATCGTCAAACAACCGAATTTCTGTCAAACGTTCTTTTCCTTTTCCGTATTTTAGTTTCAGGTTTTTAAAATAGTCAATGGCAAATTCTATGATATTTGCCAGATGCTTTTTGACTTCGGCAATTTTTTCTTCCAGACTTTCGATAAATTGTTTGGCTTTGTCGATATCGAATTTGGATATTTTTTTGATGCGAATTTCTGTCAGACGCACAATATCTTCTTCGGTAATCGGGCGTTTTAAATGTTTTATGTGCGGCTGCAAACCTTCATCAATCGCTTTAATTACGCCTTCCCAAGTATCCTGTTCCTCAATATCTCGGTAAATTCTGTTTTCAATAAAAATACGTTCCAATGAAGCAAAATGCCATTGCTCATCCAATTCATTTAACTGAATTTCAAGTTCTAATTTCAACAATTCAACAGTATGGTTTGTGGAGCGAATTAATATTTCTGAAACACCAATAAAAACCGGTTTGTTGTCGTCAATTACGCAACACAAAGGGGAAATCGGATTTTCGCAACTGGTGAAAGCGTAAAGCGCATCAATGGTTTTATCTGGTGAAATGCCACTTGGCAAATGCACCAAAATTTCAACATTGGCGGCGGTATTGTCTTCTATTTGCCTGATTTTAATGGTTCCTTTTTCGTTTGCTTTTAAAATGGAATCAATTAAAGTGGATGTGGTTGTTCCGAAAGGAATTTCGGTAATGACCAAAGTTTTTTTATCAAGTTGGCCAATTTTTGCCCTAACCCTGATTTTTCCGCCTCTTTTTCCGTCATGATATCCAGAAGCATCTGCAATTCCTCCAGTTAAAAAATCGGGGATCAGCATAAATGGTTTGCCTTTCAAATGTTTTATGGAAGCGTCAATCAATTCATTGAAATTATGCGGCAAAATTTTTGTTGAAAGTCCGACAGCAATTCCTTCAGCGCCTTGAGCCAGCAAAAGCGGAAACTTAACGGGTAAATCTATGGGTTCTTTTTTTCTGCCGTCGTAAGAAGATTGCCAATCGGTAGTTTTTGGGTTGAAAACCACCTCCAAAGCAAATTTCGACAAACGGGCTTCAATATAACGCGCTGCTGCAGCACGGTCACCGGTTAAAATATTTCCCCAGTTTCCCTGCATATCAATCAGCAATTCTTTTTGTCCCAGTTGAACCAAAGCATCAGAAATAGAAGCGTCACCGTGCGGATGGTATTGCATGGTATGCCCAACAACGTTCGCCACTTTGTTGTAGCGCCCGTCATCCAAATCCTTCATGGAATGCATGATTCGGCGTTGAACCGGTTTAAAACCATCTTTTAAGGCAGGAACGGCACGCTCTAAAATAACATACGATGCATAATCCAAAAACCAGTCTTTGTACATTCCCGTAACCTTGGTAATGGTTTCCTGATTTCCGAATTCCTCGTTGATGTGTTCTTCTGAATGTTCGTTTTCGTTGTTGTCTTCTTCCATATTTCCCATCCTTAATCCTTCCCAAAGGGAAGGAAATTGGTTTGTTCTATTTTTTTAATATTAAAACCTTAAATCGTCACCCTGAGCGCAGACGAAGGGCGTAAATCAAATATTATCTTCAATGATATCCAATTCAAATTTCAAATTTTCTATGATAAACTTTTGGCGGTTGGGTGTGTTTTTTCCCATATAAAATTCCAGCATTTTATCGATAGACATTTCTTTATCAAGCATCACCGGATCCAAACGAATGCTTTCCCCAATAAAATTGGCAAATTCATCGGGCGAAATTTCACCCAATCCTTTAAATCGCGTAATCTCCGGTTTTCCTTTTAAGGAATCAATGGCGTTTTGTTTTTCTTCCGGAGAATAGCAATAAAAAGTCTGTTTTTTATCTCGCACCCTAAACAACGGCGTATCCAAAATATACAAATGGCCTTCTTTGATCAATTCAGGAAAAAATTGGAGAAAGAAAGTGATTAACAGCAAGCGAATATGCATCCCGTCCACATCGGCATCGGTTGCAATCACAATATTGTTATAGCGCAGGTCTTCTATGGATTCTTCAATATTTAAAGCCGCCTGCAACAGGTTAAATTCTTCATTTTCATAGACGATTTTTTTGTTCATTCCGTAGGAATTCAAAGGCTTCCCACGCAAACTGAATACGGCCTGCGTATTTACGTTCCTGGATTTTGTGATGGAACCGCTGGCAGAATCACCTTCGGTAATAAACAAGGTGCTTTCCAACCGTTTTTCATTCTTTAAATCACTTAAATGAACACGGCAATCTCGCAGTTTTTTATTGTGCAATCCGGCTGTTTTAGCGCGTTCACGGGCCAATTTTCTGATGCCTGACAAGTCGTTTCGTTCTTTTTCGGCCTGCAATATTTTTTTCTGGATTCTTTCGGCAGTAAGCGGATTTTTATGAAGGTAGTTATCTAGATTCGTCTTCACAAAATCAGTAATAAAAGTTCTAACAGAAGGCAATCCGTCGCCCATTTCTGTAGAACCCAGCTTGGTTTTGGTCTGGCTTTCGAAAATTGGCTCCATCACTTTGATGCTGATGGCCGAAACAATGGATTTTCGAACATCGGCAGCATCATAGTTTTTTCCAAAAAACTCGCGTATGGTTTTTACGATAGCTTCCCTAAAAGCATTTTGATGCGTTCCTCCTTGTGTGGTGTGTTGCCCGTTTACAAAAGAATGGTATTCTTCGCTGTATTGCGCTTTGCTGTAAGTTATTGCGACTTCAATGTCATTTCCTTTCAAATGAATTACCGGAAACAGCATCGACTCTTCAGAAATATTTTCTTCCAATAAATCTTTCAATCCGTTTTCGGAAAAATATTTTTCACCGTTAAAAATGATGGTTAAACCTGTGTTTAAGTACACATAATTTTTAATCATTTTTTCAATATACTCGTTTCTGTACTTGAATTTTATGAAAATGCTTTTATCGGGAACAAAGGTCACTTTGGTTCCTTTGCGATGCGAACTTTCTTCGGGTTTATCAACGTGGGTGATATTTCCTTTTTCAAATTCTGCAAAAACCGTTTTTCCGTCCCTGAAAGACTGCACTTTAAAATAAGAGGATAAAGCGTTTACGGCTTTGGTTCCAACGCCATTTAACCCGACAGATTTTTTAAACGCAAGAGAATCGTATTTTCCGCCGGTATTCATTTTTGAAACCACATCCACCACTTTTCCCAACGGAATACCGCGTCCGTAATCGCGAATGGTCACCGTATCTTCTTTCACCAAAACTTCAATCGTTTTGCCTGCGCCCATCACATATTCGTCAATGGAATTGTCAATAACTTCTTTGATCAAAATATAAATACCGTCATCGGGAGATGAACCATCGCCTAATTTACCGATATACATTCCGGGACGAAGCCTAATATGTTCTTTCCAATCGAGCGATCGAATATTATCCTCGGTATATGCTGTTTGATCTGTCATTTATATCTCGTGATTCTTGAAGCGTGGCTAAAGTACTATTTTGCTTTAAGAAATAAAAAAAAGTCTGTCAAAATAATTATTAACATAAAAAGTTGAAAAGCCCCCTAACCCCCGAAGGGGGAATTTATGATTGAAAACTGGAAATCAAAGATTAAATTCTTAAGACTTCTCAATTCTCAAAACTAACTTACACATTAAATCTAAAATGCATAATATCACCATCTTGCACAATATATTCTTTGCCTTCAACACGCATTTTACCGGCTTCTTTCACTTTGGCTTCGCTTCCGTATTTCACAAAGTCTTCATAACTAATCACTTCCGCCCTGATAAATCCTTTTTCAAAATCGGTATGGATTACTCCGGCTGCTTGTGGCGCGGTATCTCCTACATTAATTGTCCAGGCGCGCACTTCTTTAACGCCTGCCGTAAAATAGGTTTGTTGGTTTAATAATTTGTAGGCGGTTCTTATTAAAACTGATGCTCCCGGTTCTTTTAAGCCTAAATCTTCCAAAAAAAGCTGGCGTTCTTCAAAAGATTCCAATTCTGTAATATCAGCTTCCGTTCCAACCGCTAAAATGATCACTTCTGCGTTTTCATCTTTCACCGCTTCTTTTATGATGTTTACATAGTCATTTCCGTTCACGGCCGATTTTTCATCAACATTGCAAACGTATAATACCGGCTTGTCCGTAATAAATTGCAATGGTTTTATGTAATCTTCGCGCTCTTTTTCGGTTAAATCAATTGCTCTTACCGATTTGGCGGCTTCCAATCCTTTTTTAACTTTTTCCAAAACTTCCAACTCTTTTTGGGCTTCTTTAACACCTGTTCTGGCAGCTTTTTTAACCTTGTCAATTTTCTTGTCTAAAGTCTCTAAATCTTTTAACTGCAATTCAAAATCGATGGTTTCTTTATCCCTTAACGGATCAATAGTGGTATCAACGTGAATAATATTGTCATTGTCGAAACAACGAATTACGTGAATAATGGCGTCTGTTTCTCTAATATTTCCCAAAAACTGATTTCCCAATCCTTCTCCTTTGCTAGCGCCGCGCACCAATCCGGCAATATCAACAATATCGACCGTCGCGGTTTGCACGCGCACAGGTTTTACCAATTCTTCCAATTTCGTCAATCGGCTGTCGGGCACATTTACCACCCCAATATTTGGTTCAATGGTGCAAAACGGAAAATTTGCGCTTTGTGCTTTTGCATTGGACAAACAATTAAATAAAGTCGATTTTCCTACGTTTGGCAATCCTACAATCCCTGCTTTCATACTGATATTTTTATTTATTTTTTTTCGGCTAAATTCTAATTTGATTAGAAAATAAAACAATCGCTATTTGGGCGTTACCACAAGGGTCAGGCTTTCCGCTGCAATCTTTTTTTGGGAAAAATCCCAAAAAAAAGGATTTTCGCTGCAATCCTTAACGCGAAAATTGGCATAAATCTGCATTTAGCTGTTTTTCTAAAAAAGTTTTTTTTTGAGCGTGCAAATATAGCATTTTCAATCATATAATTTAAAGATTCTTTCACTAATTGATGCGTTCAAAAATGACCTTAAAAATTTTCAACTAAATTTATAAATTGTATATTCGCCTTAAACATTAACCAAATTAACAATGAAAAAATTAAATATTCTAATCGTATTACTCTGTTTCTTTGCAAACTTTGCAGTTGCACAAGAAATTATTTCAGGGATTATCAAAGACACCTCAGGCGAACCTTTGCCCGGCGCAAGTATTGTTGAAAAAGGAACTTCAAACGGTACAGTTGCCGATTTTAACGGGAATTATAAAATATCCGTAGAAAAAGGAAAAACACTGGTTTTTAGTTTTATCGGATTTCAATCACAGGAAATTGTTGTGACCAAAAACGTTATAAACGTGAGTCTGGAAAGCGGAGAACAATTGCAGGAAGTTCAAATTGTGGGCTCAAGAAGCACTAAAAGAACTGCCGTAGATACGCCTGTTCCCGTTGATGTTATTGATGTAAGCCAGCTTGCCACCAAAAACGGAAATGTTGAAATTACGCAAATTTTGCAATATGCAGCGCCTTCCTTTAATGCCACAAAACAATCAGGGTCTGATGGCGCTGACCACGTTGTACCGGCATCGTTAAGAGGACTTGGACCTGACCAAACATTGGTGTTGATCAATGGAAAAAGAAGACACCAATCGTCGCTTGTCAATATTTTTGGAACACGCGGCCGAGGAAACTCGGGAACAGATTTAAATGCAATTCCGGTTGCTGCCATTAAAAGAATTGAGGTTTTGCGTGACGGCGCCTCAGCGCAATATGGTTCTGATGCCATTGCCGGCGTTATCAATATTGTTTTGAAAGATAACACTGATGGCGTTACCGGAGGAATTACTTATGGCGCATACAGCACCGCCATTGGTGATGGCTGGGAAGAAGCAACAGGAGAACCTTTGCACAATGTGGAAGGAAAAAACAGGCTGGACGGAAAAGACAAAAGTTTTGACGGCGAGACCACAAAATTGGATTTAAACTATGGGGTAAAGGTTGGAGAAAAAGGATATATGAACTTTACCACGGAATTGTTTTCAAAAGAAAAAACATTGCGTCCCGGTTTTGATTGGAGAAAAGGATATGGAAGCGCTGCTGTTGATGCTTTTAATTTTATGGTTAACACCATGATTCCTGTTTCTGACAATACGGAAATTTATGCTTTTGGAGGCAGGAATTACAGAGATACCAATGCCAATGCATTCTCAAGAAGCAGCTTTGATGATGATCCTGATGGTGAACTTAGAACTGTGCCAAGTTTATATCCTAACGGATTTACGCCACAAATTACCTCTAATATTACGGACGCATCAGTTTCCGCAGGAGTAAGACATAAAATGGAAAACGGCTGGAATGTTGATTTTAACAACACTTACGGAAAAAACAGTTTCCATTATTTTATTAAAAACACCAACAATGCTTCGTTAAAAGAAGCCTCTCCTACCGATTTTGATGCTGGCGGACATAGTTTATCGCAAAATACCACCGGAGTGGATTTCAATAAATATTTTGAAGATGCCGCAAGCGGAATCAGCCTTGCTTTTGGGATGGAGTACAGGACGGAAAATTTTATTATTTTTTCAGGCGAAGAAGCTTCTTATGCCTTGTATGATGAAGACGGTTTGCCTGTCACAAATCCAGCCATACAAACAGTTGCAAAGTCTCCATTGGGTAATGACCTTCCGGGCGGTTCTCAAGGATTCCCGGGTTATAGCCCTGATAATGAAGTTGACAGAAGCAGAAGAAATTTAGGGCTTTATGTGGATACCGAATTTAATTTAAGTGAAAATTTCTTGGCGGCAGTAGCTTTGCGTTATGAAGATTACAGCGATTTTGGAAGCACTTTTAACTACAAATTGGCGAGCAGATTTAAAGTGAATGAAAATTTATCGTTGAGAGGTTCATTGTCCACCGGTTTTAGGGCGCCTTCTTTAGCTCAATTGTATTACAACCTTATTTTCACAAATATTGTGAACGGCCAATCCTTAACATCGTTGCTCTCTGCAAATAACAGCACCGTTACAAAAGGTTTTGGAATCAATCAGTTGACCGAAGAAAAAGCCTTTAACGGAAGCGTAGGTTTTACTTTCAGCAAAAGTGGATTTACGGCTACAGTTGATGCCTATTCCATTAATGTAGATGACAGGGTTGTATTGACTGATAATTTTGACGCATCCGGACTTGGTATTCCGGGCGTTGAAGCCGCCCAGTTTTTCGCCAATGGCGTTGACACAAGAACACAAGGACTTGACATGGTTTTTACCTACAACGGAACTATTGATGCCAATAACTCATTCAATGTTGGGTTGACAGGAAATATAAACGATCTAAAAATTGAAAAAATCCACAATGGAAATTTAAATGAATATACTTTCTTTAGTCCGTTTTCAAGAGCGTATTTAGAAGCTGCCGCCCCCGATTACAAATTTGGGCTGAATATGGGCTATACCCATAAAAAATTTAACGCAAACGTTAATTTGACACAATTTAGTGAAGTGAAATTACAGGATTTTCAGTGGGTTGACACACCGGCAACTACTCTTGCGGAAGCCAATGATTTATATGCTGTTGCAACTGATATTTACAAAAAGAAAATGGTTGTGGATTTAAACCTCTCTTATGAAATTTCAAAATCGTTAACATTTACCGTTGGCGGAAATAACATTTTCAATACCTATCCAACACCGCAATTTGATGGCTGGACTGATCAGGGAGGATTGATGGATTCTGTTCAAATGGGTTCTGACGGGGCTTATTTCTTTGGAAGAATTGGCTTTAAATTATAAGATTTACGTTATAGACGTATTTAAAAGAAGGTGTATTTTAAAAAATACACCTCTTTTTTTGCTAAAAAATTGATTAGCATAGTGGCAAGGGGTTTTAACCCCTTGTTGATAATGACAGAATATTCAAATTACTATTTTTATTCAAACAAAACTACGAATGCAATTCTAAATATTTGTCCACAAAAGCTTTAATGCCATCTTCCAAATTAGTTTGCGGCCTAAAATTAATATAGTTGAATAAACTTTCAACATTGGCATAAGTGCTTTGCACATCGCCCGGCTGCATTGGTTTAAATATCATTTTTCCCTTTTTGCCCAGCGTTTTTTCTATGGCTTTTATAAAATCCATTAACGCAACCGGACTGTTATTGCCAATATTGAATAACTGATAAGGTTTTGTGCTTTTGGAAGGCACCGGTTTTTTCGGGTTAAACGCCGGATTGTTTTCCTTTGGGGCCAAGGGCAATAGTCGCTTTACGCTTTCAACAATATCGCCAACATAGGTAAAATCGCGGCTCATATTTCCGTTGTTGAACACTTCAAATTCTTTGTCCTCCACAATGGCTTTCGTAAAAATATGCAGCGCCATATCAGGCCGTCCCCACGGTCCATAAACGGTAAAAAATCGCAATCCGGTTGAAGGAATGTTGTATAAATTCGCATAAGAATGCGCCATCATTTCATTGGCTTTTTTGCTAACAGCATACATCGCCAGCGGATGATCGGTACAATTATCCTCCTGAAAAGGAATGTCCTCACTCAACCCATAAACGGAACTTGAAGAAGCAAACAACAAATGTTCCACAGGAAAAGCCCTGCAACTTTCCAAAATATTTAAGAATCCGGTAATGTTGCTGTCCACATAAGCGTGCGGATTTTCCAAGGAATACCTCACTCCTGCCTGCGCCGCCAAATTCACCACATAATCAAATTGCTGTTCCTTAAAGAGATCTTTTAAGGGAATTAAGTCGGTTAAATCCAGTTTTATAAAAGAAATGTCCGCCAACTTTTGCAACTTATTGTATTCGATGGCTTCGGTATCAAAGCCCAAGTCTTTTAAACGTGCATATTTTAGTTGCTGGTCGTAATAATCGTTGATATTGTCCAAACCAACCACTTCATAATTCGATTTCACCAACAATTTTGCCAAATGATGGCCAATAAAACCAGCCATTCCGGTAATTAATACTTTCTTCATTTAAATGAGATTGGATTTATAATTCGAACAAAAATAAAACTAATTAGCCAAACCGCTCAATTGTGCCAGATTTATTTCAGAAAGAATGCTAAAAAATTGAAATTTACTGCCTAAATTTGACCTGTAAATTGAAAAAAAATGAACAAACAATTAATAGAATGCGTACCAAATATCAGTGAAGGACGCGATACTGCCAAAATAAATGCCATTGCTGCCGTTGTTGAAACAGTTGAAGGCGTTAAATTATTGGATGTTGATCCCGGAAAAGCAACCAACAGAACGGTAATTACTTTTGTGGGCGAACCGGAAAATGTGATTGAAGCCGCATTTAGGCTGATCAAAAAAGCGACAGAATTAATTGATATGGGAAAACATTCCGGCGAACATCCGCGTTTTGGCGCCACCGATGTTTGTCCGCTCGTCCCAATCTCCGGAATTACTTTGGAGGAAGCGGCAGTTTTTGCCCATAAATTGGGGGAACGCGTTGGAAAAGAATTGGGAATTCCCGGTTATTACTATGAAAATGCCGCAACCAGTGAATCACGCAAAAACTTGGCCAGCTGTCGTGCCGGGGAATATGAAGGATTGAAGGAAAAATTGGTAAATCCGGATTGGAAACCCGATTTCGGCCCTGCTGAATTTAACGAAACTGTGGTGAAATCGGGCGCTATCGCGATCTCTTCCCGTGATTTTTTAATAGCCTACAATATTAATTTAAACACCACTTCAACCAGACGCGCAAATGCCATCGCTTTTGATATTCGGGAAGCAGGAAGGGTAAAATATGAAAACGGCGTTTCAGGGAAAGTGCTGCTGGATAAAAATGGTGAACCGATTCGCATTCCGGGGAAATTAAAAGCGGTGAAAGGAATTGGCTGGTATATTGAAGAATACGGAATTGCACAAATTTCCTATAATTTGACCAATATCAACATCACCCCTATGCATATTGCCTTTGATGAAACCGAAAAATGTGCCATTGAAAGAGGTTTGCGCGTTACGGGTTCGGAATTGATTGGATTGATTCCGCTAAAAGCAATGCTGGACGCAGGCGATTATTTTTTGAAAAAACAACAACGTTCTTTGGGAATTTCAGAATCAGAAAAAATAAAAATCGCCGTAAAATCTTTGGGATTGGATGATTTAAAACCCTTCAATCCCAACGAAAAAATTATTGAATATTTGCTTAAGGACGATACAAAAAAACTGATTGATTTAACGGTAACAGGCTTTGCCGAAGAAACTGCCGCAGAATCCATCGCGCCCGGAGGCGGTTCAATTTCGGCCTATGTTGGCGCTTTAGGCGTTTCATTGGGAACTATGGTGGCCAATTTATCGGCGCACAAAGCAGGTTGGGACGACAAATGGGAATTCTATTCCGATTGGGCCGTAAAAGGCCAGGCCTACAAAAATACATTATTGCAATTGGTGGATGAAGACACCAACGCTTTTAATAAAATTATCGACGGATTCAGAATGCCGAAAGTGACCGATGAGGAAAAAGAAGCGCGAAAGCAAGCGATTGAAAAAGCGACAATTTACGCGACTGAAATTCCGTTTCAGGTGATGGAAACCGCTTATAATTCTATGGAAGTGATGCAGGCGATGCTAAAAGAAGGCATGCAAAGTTCCATTTCCGATGCCGGAGTTGGCGTCTTGTGTGCAAGAACTGCCGTTGTTGGCGCTTATTTTAATGTTAGAATTAATGCAAAAGACATCAAAGACAGGGTTTTTGCTGAAGAAATTATAGCCAAAAGTGAAGTTATCTATAAAAAAGCGTTAGCCGTTGAAAAAGAGGTGATGGATTTTATCTTTTCGAAAGTTTAGCCCCCTAACCCCCGAAGGGGGAACTCTTATTAGACCGGGAAAAAGAATATAGGAAAGAAATAAAAAAAGGTTAAAGAATGGCAAAATTATCATTCTTTAACCTTTTAACTTTTTAATCCCCCCTTGGGGGGTTAGGGGGCATTTTAGGGGTTTTTATAGGCTATCCAAACTCGCTTTTATCATTTCAATTTTGGCCAACGCGTCTGCTTCTTTGTTGCGTTCGTTTGCGATCACCTGTTCCGGGGCGCTGCCCACAAAACGTTCATTGCCCAATTTCTTTTGTACCGATTGCAAAAATCCTTCGGTATATTTTAGCTCTTCCAATAATTTGGCTTTTTCGGCGTCCACATTGATTTCTGCTTCCATCGGAATAAAATACTCATTTGATTTTACGCGATAACTTAAAGCGCCTTCCACTTTTGTTTCCCCATAAGATATTCCCGATAAATTACCCATTTTTACAATAACCGCATCAAAATAATTGGTCGTATTTTCATTGTTGATCACCAAAAGATCAATTGGATATTTAAAGGCGATATTCCGGTTTTTTCTGATGGTTCTGATTCCGGAAATGACTTCTGAAGCAAATTTAAAATCGTTTATCAGGTCTTCGTTTACTGACGTAAATTTCGGATATTCAGCAATAATCAAAGCTTCTTCCGGAGTTCTGTCTGTAATGTCTTGCCATATTTCTTCTGATAAAAATGGCATAAATGGATGCAATATTTTTAAGTTGTCCTCCAAAAATCCAACCACAGCACTGTATGTCTTAACATCAATTGGCTGCTGATATTCAGGTTTTACCATTTCCAGAAACCAGGAAGAAAAATCGTCCCAAATTAGTTTGTAAGTAATCATTAAAGCTTCACTGATGCGATATTGTTCAAACGATTTTTCAAGCTCGCCCAATGCTTGCTGAAATTTCGAATTGTACCATTCAATGGCTACTTTGGCAGCTTTTGGTTGCTCAATGTTGTCAGAAACTTCCCATCCTTTTATCAATCGGAAAGAATTCCAAATTTTATTCGAAAAATTTCGTCCTTGAGCAACCAATTCTTCATCAAACAACAAGTCGTTTCCGGCAGCGGAACACAACAGCATCCCCACACGAACGCCATCTGCGCCAAATTTTTCGATCAATTCAATAGGATCCGGAGAATTTCCCAGGGATTTCGACATTTTTCTGCCTTGTTTATCGCGCACAATTCCGGTAAAATAAACATTGGTAAAAGGTTTTTCATTTCTGAATTCATAACCGGCAAAAATCATACGTGCAACCCAAAAGAAAATAATATCCGGTCCGGTCACCAAATCATTGGTCGGATAATAATAGTTAATTTCCTCATTGTCGGGATATCTGATTCCATCAAAAACAGAAATTGGCCACAACCAAGAGGAAAACCAAGTGTCCAAAGCATCAGGATCTTGCGTAATATCTGCGGAAGTTAACTTTCTTCCAACTATTTCTGAAGCCAATTTCACCGCTTCTTCCATCGTTGAAGCCACAACAAAATCGTTTACGCCATCGCCATAAAAATAAGCCGGAATTCGATGACCCCACCAAAGCTGGCGCGAGATATTCCAATCCCTGATATTTTCCAGCCAGTGGCGATAAGTATTGTTATAATGCTTTGGAAAAAAATGAATTTCCTCATCTTCCAAAACCGCTTTTAAAGCCGGTTTCACAAGGGTATCCATTTTTAAAAACCATTGGGCGGAAATTTTTGGTTCGATAACTTCTTTAGTTCTTTCAGAAGTTCCCACTTTATGGACATACGATTCAATTTTGGCCAAACTGCCTAAAGCTTCTAATTCTTTGATAATTTCTTTCCGAACAACAAATCGGTCTTTACCTTCGTAATGTAATCCGAAGGAATTTAAAGACGCATCATCGTTAAAAATATCCACCACTTCCAACTGGTGCTTTTCACCCAAAACTTTATCATTGGGGTCGTGCGCAGGCGTTACTTTTAAGCAACCTGTTCCAAATTCAATATCTACATAGTCGTCTTCAATAATTGGTATAACTCTGTTTGCAATGGGAACAATGGCTTTTTTGCCTTTTAAGTGCGAAAAACGCGGATCATTCGGATTGATACAAATAGCGGTATCGCCAAAAATTGTTTCAGGACGTGTAGTTGCTATGGTTAAAAAATCAGTGCTGCCTTCAATTTTATATTTCAGATAATATAGATTGCCTGCTTTTTCTTCATAAATAACCTCTTCATCAGACAAAGTTGTTTTTGCTGAAGGATCCCAGTTTACCATTCTGTAACCGCGATAAATCAGCCCTTTTTTATATAAATCGATAAAAACTTTGATGACAGATTCGCTTAAATCAGCATCCATGGTGAACTTTGTGCGTTCCCAATCGCAGGAAGCGCCCAGTTTTTTAAGCTGTTCCAAAATAATGCCACCGTGTTCATCCGTCCATTCCCAAGCGTATTTTAAAAATTCTTCACGCGTTAAGTCCGATTTTTGGATTCCTCGTTCTTTCAATTTAGCGACAACTTTGGCCTCGGTTGCAATAGATGCATGGTCTGTTCCCGGAACCCAACAGGCGTTGAAGCCTTTCAATCTTGCTCTTCTAATCAATACATCCTGAATGGTATTGTTCAGCATATGCCCCATATGTAAAACGCCCGTGACATTAGGAGGCGGAATAACAATGGTGTATGGTTCTTTTTCGTTAGGCGTTGAATGAAAATAGTTATGCTTCATCCAGTAATCATACCATTTATTTTCTATTTCTTTGGGGCTATATTTTGTTGCTAAACTCATTTTGGTATATTATTTGTAATACGATTCGCAAATGTACAATTATAAGCCATATCATAAAATATTTTGAAAACATAAAAAAAGTACTAACTTTACATTTTTAAATAGAAAAATTATGAGAAAAATTATTACAATAATGGTATTGGGATTTTTAACATTTACGATGAATGCCCAAGAAAAACAAGTAACCGAAAAACCAAAAGATACAAATGCACCTTCATTTGAGTTTGTTACTGAGGTTATAGATTACGGTAAAATTGCGTTGAATGCTGATGGCGTTCGCACTTTTAAATTTAAAAACGTAGGAAAAACGCCTTTAGTGATAAGCGACATCAAATCAAGTTGCGGATGCACCGTTCCAAAAAAACCAACCGATCCGATTATGCCGGGAGAAAGTGGTGAAATTGAAGTAAAATATGCCACCAACAGACCTGGAGGTTTTTCAAAATCAATTACTGTGAGTTCTAATGCTGATGAATCTGTTAAAACTTTACAAATTAAAGGCATTGTGTTAAAAGAATAAATTTAAGTTAGTTATAAAAAATGGCCCCCAGCAATGGAGGCCACTGAAAAAGTTCATCTAAATTGAGCAAGATTTATAAAAGCGATTAAGGTTAAAGGCAACTTTGACTTAGTCGCTTTTTTATTTCTTTTTTAAAGGTGTTCTTTTTTCTAATAACATTCAAAAAGTGGTTGTAAGGGTAAGATAATTGAATTTTATTTTGTAGTAACAGCATCTATATTAGACTTTTAAACTGTCACAAGATACAAAAAAGGAGTAGATAAACTTGCGTTTCTACTCCTTTTAATTAAAATTTTAAGTCTTAAAATGACTTTTTCAGTGGCCTTGATAAATTCATCAGCTTTTTCCCTTTTTAGTTTTGAAATATTACGCCAATACTTTTTGAACTTTATCTGCTGCCTCCTGAAATTCAGTGGCTGAAATTAAATCCAATCCGCTATTGTCCAATAGTTCCTGTGCTTCTTTTGCGTTGGTTCCCTGTAAACGCACAATAATTGGTACGTTTATGGCATCGCCCATATTTTTATAAGCATCAATAACGCCTTGCGCCACACGGTCGCAACGTACAATTCCGCCGAAAATATTCACCAAAATGGCTTTTACATTTGAATCTTTTAAAATAATTCTGAAGGCTGTTTCAACACGTTTCGCATCTGCCGTTCCGCCAACATCCAAAAAGTTTGCAGGCTCCCCGCCAGACTGTTTGATTAAATCCATCGTGCTCATCGCCAAACCTGCCCCGTTTACCATACAGCCCACATTTCCGTCTAAATCCACATAATTCAACCCGGCAGCGTTGGCTTCAACTTCAATCGGATTTTCTTCACGGAAATCTCTAAGCACCGCTAAATCTTTATGGCGAAATAAAGCATTGTCATCCAAAACAACTTTAGAATCCACCGCCAATATTTTGTCGTCTGATGTTTTTAATACCGGATTGATTTCAAATAAAGTGGCATCTGAATTTACGAATGCAGCATATAAAGAAGTCACAAACTTGATCATTTCTTTCAATGCATTCCCTGACAAGCCTAAATTAAAAGCAATTTTACGCGCCTGAAAAGCCTGTAATCCCAATAAAGGATCCATTTCTTCCGTAAAAATTAAATGAGGTGTTTTTTCGGCAACAGTTTCAATATCCATACCTCCTTCGGTAGAATACATAATCATATTTTTACCGGTTGCCCTGTTTAAAAGTACCGACATATAATATTCTTCAGGCTCACTCGCTCCAGGATAATATACATCTTCAGCAATTAAAACCTGATGAACTTTTTTACCTTGGGGTGGTGTTTGCGGTGTCACCAACATCATTCCGATGATGCTTTCCGAAATTGTTTCCACATCCTGCAAACTTTTGGCCAATTTCACTCCGCCGCCTTTGCCACGTCCGCCCGCATGAATTTGTGCTTTAACAACCCACCAGCCTGTTCCGGTTTCCACAGCCAATTGTTTTGCCGCTTCCACCGCTTTTAAATGATTATCGGCAACAATACCGCGTTGTATTCTTACGCCAAAACTATTTAGTAATTCTTTTCCTTGATATTCGTGTAAATTCATTAGAAATAATGGTTTTTGTAAATATTCACAAATGTACTAATCCTAACTTAAAATTTAAGTTCATTTCAAAAAAGTTTTACAATGTGTAACAATGTGTTATTTTTGGCGTCTATTAACAATAGCTTTTATTTAAGATGGTTTGATTTTTATCTTAAATATTTTAACCAAAAAACTGACCCCGTTTATTAAATTATAATGAAAAAACACCTATTCATACTTAGTTTATTTTTTTTCTCCCTCACCTATTCCCAAGTAAACATTAAATCGGTTAACGCCCTGCGAATTGATAAAACGCCGGCAATTGACGGTGTTTTAAACGAAGATTTTTGGAAGAATGCCGAAGCTGCCCAAGATTTTCAAATGTTTAAGCCCGGCGATGGCGGCAACGAAAGAGAAAATATGAAAACGGTTGTGAAAATTGCCTATGACGATGAAGCCATTTATTTTGGGGCCACGATGTATGACATTAACCCAAAAGCGATTCCTATGCAGTTTGGCGGCAGGGATCAATTTGGGCAAGTCGATTTTTTTTTAATCAGCATCAACCCAAATAATGACGGACAAAATGACTCGGAATTTGTGGTGATGAGCACAGGCGCCCAAGGCGACGCCAAAGTTTCTTCAGAAGGAGAGGATTTTAGCTGGAATGCCGTTTGGGAAAGTGACGTTAAAATTAACGGCAACAGTTGGGTTGCCGAAATCAAGATTCCTTATTCGGCCTTGCGGTTCAGCAATTCAGCCGTACAAACCTGGGGCGTTAATTTTCACAGAAGAATAAACAGGCTCAATGAGCAATACTCCTGGAATTACGTCGATAAAAAAGTTGGGTTGTTCACACAATATTCCGGATTAATCACCGGCATAAATAACATAAAACCTCCTACCCGACTCAGTTTTTCACCTTATGCTTTTGCTGCTTACAATAATTATAACGGAAATTCTGACACCGATTACGGTGTTGGAATGGATTTAAAATATGGCATCAACGAAAGTTTTACGTTGGATGCCACATTGATTCCCGATTTCGGGCAAACGGCATTTGACGACCAAGTGTTAAATTTAGGTCCGTTTGAACAACAATATGAAGAAAAACGCGCTTTTTTTACGGAAGGCACCGAACTTTTCAACAAAGGTTATTTGTTTTATTCCCGAAGAATTGGAAGCAGACCCACTGGCTATGGAAAGGTTCAGTCCGATTTAAAAGAAAATGAAGAAATCGCCAACAATCCGTCAAAAGTCAACATGCTAAACGCCTTAAAAGTTTCGGGGCGGACAAAAAAAGGATTGGGCATCGGGTTTTTCAATGCCATCACCGAAAAAACTTCCGCAGAAATTAAAAATACGCTCACCGATGAAACAAGAGAAGTTGTTACCGAGCCGATTGCCAATTATAATGTACTTGTTTTAGACCAGCAATTCAATAAAAATTCCTCCATCAGTTTTGTGAATACGAATGTTACGCGAAACGGCAGTTTTAGGGACGCCAATGTTTCGGCCTTGCTTTTTGATGTTTCAAATAAAAAAAACAGTTACAAAACAACGGGCGATTTTAAAATAAGCAACATTCTGGAAAATGGCAAAAACAAATCGGGTTATTCGGGATTGCTCGAATTTGCAAAAATATCCGGCAATTATCAATATGAATTTGGCCATTCACGAAGCAATGACACTTATGATATCAACGATTTGGGTTATCAGAACAGAAATAACCTGGCAGTTTACTGGGCTGAGGTTTCCTACAGAATTTTTGAGCCCACCAACATCTTTGACGATTATAATATTTCATTATCCAGCAATTTTAATTACCAAAATGACACAAACCAATTCGCGGAAAACAATTTCGAGCTTGATTTTTTCTTTTTCACCAAAACCAGATTTGCTTTTGGCGGAGAATTCAATACCAGTGTCGGCGATCAATATAATTTCTATGAACCCCGCATAAATGGACGATTTTTTAAGCAAAATCCGATATATTTAATCAATGGCTGGGTTTCTTCGGATTACCGCAAAAAGTTTGCGATTGATGTTAGTGGCACATATTTCAAAAGATACGATCTTGATAATGAATATGCGGAGCTGGCCATTTCGCCTCGTTATCGCTTTTCCGATAAATTTTCTGTCATTTATGCGTTGAATTATTCGAAACTTATAAATGATGATGGATGGGTCACCAATTTAGATAACGGAGACATTATTTTCGGAAACAGAGACGTAAAAGAAGTGACCAATACCTTAACGGGCAATTTAAGTTTCAATACAAAATCAACGTTGGCGCTGTCGTTCAGGCATTATTGGTCGCCGGTAAAATACGACGCCCATTTTTTTGAACTCAATAATGAAGGCACTTTAAACGCCAGTTCCTACCAATCAAACCACGATATCAATTACAATATCTGGAATTTGGATTTAAGTTATTCATGGGAATTTGCCCCGGGCAGCCAGTTGGTTGTTTTATACCGAAACTCCATTTTTAATGAAGATGAATTGGCGCATTTAAATTTCAGAAAAAACTTGGACAACCTGTTTAATGAGCCTATTTCCAATAATTTTTCGGTTAAATTTATCTATTATTTAGATTACAACAATGTAAAAACCTGGCTTTAAAAAAAAGTTAAAAGCCTGCCTGCCGGCAGGCAGGTTAAAGGTTGAAAAGTTAATGGTTCCGTTAAATCAAAATTAAAACAATCATTTGTAAATCGATTAAGCAAATAAACAGTTACACAAACGATTAAACCATTACACAAATAAACAATTTTAAAACAAAAAGCTTACTTTTGGCAAATGATAGAAGCTAAAAATATTCATAAATTTTACGGAGATTTAGAGGTTTTAAAAGGCGTGGATTTATCCATAAAAAAGGGGGAAATTGTCGCTATTGTTGGGCCGTCAGGCGCCGGAAAAACAACCTTGCTGCAAATTCTTGGCACCTTGGATTACCCAAGTAAAGGAAAAGATTCCAAACTTTCCATCAGCACCAAAAACATCCTCGAATTAAAAGACAACGAACTTTCCAAGTTCAGAAATCAGCATATAGGATTTATTTTTCAGTTTCATCAGTTACTTCCCGAATTTACGGCGCTTGAAAATGTTTGCATTCCCGCTTTTATAGGAAATACTTCTAAAAAGGAAGCGGAAGCAAAAGCCACGGAACTCCTTGAATTTTTAGGACTTGCAAACCGGATGCACCACAAACCAAACGAATTGTCGGGCGGTGAGCAGCAACGTGTCGCGGTCGCCAGGGCTTTAATCAACAATCCCGACGTTATTTTTGCCGATGAACCCAGCGGTAATTTAGATTCTTCATCTGCAAAAAATTTGCACGAATTATTTTTTGACCTGCGCGATAAATTCAACCAAACTTTTGTGATTGTGACGCACAATCAGGAATTGGCGGAGATGGCCGACCGGAAACTGGAAATGACAGACGGCAAAATCAGCAAAAAAACTTTATAAAATGGTTGGTATTATTAGTGCGATGCAGGAAGAAATTCAGGCATTGCTTCATGAACTTCAGCAAGTAACAACCACCGAAAAGGGAATGCGAACTTATTATTCCGGGACCTTGTTCGATAAAAAAGTGGTGCTAGTTTTTTCACGCTGGGGAAAAGTCGCTTCTGCCGCCACCACCACGCAACTGATCAACGATTTCAATGTCAAAGAAATCATTTTTACCGGCGTGGCCGGCGCCATTCATCCAAAATTAAATATCGGCGACATTGTGATTGGCAAAAATTTGTACCAACACGACCTAAATGCTTTTCCGTTTTACGAAAAATTTGAAATCCCCATTTTGAGAAAGAAGTTTTTGGAAACGAACGATTCTGAAAAATTATTGACGGCCACAAATTTATTTTTGGACACATATCACGAATTTATTGCACCGGAAGATTCCCAACTTTTTGATATTCAGTTGCCTAAAGTGATTTATGGCGACATTGCCAGCGGCGACCAGTTTATTTCCAGCCTCAAAAAGATTAAAAAGCTGAACAAAAAACTGCCGACGGCTATTTGCGTGGAAATGGAAGGCGCTGCGGTAGCGCAGGTTTGTTTTGAATACGAAATGCCGTTTTCCATCATTCGCGTCATTTCCGACAAGGCAAATGACAATGCAACCATCGATTTTCCGAAATTTGCCAATTCCATTGCGAGCAAATATGCCTTGGGCATTTTGAAAAACTATTTTTCATAGATTCCGCCTATTTTTATATCTTTGATAAATCCTTTTGAGCAATGCAGTTTAAGCATCCGGAAATCCTTTACGCACTTCTGTTACTTGTCATCCCGATAATTGTTCATTTATTTCAGCTGCAACGCTTCGTTAAAGTCCCTTTTACCAATGTCGCTTTTTTAAAAAATATAGAAAGGCAAACCAGAAAAAGCGCCAAACTAAAAAAATGGCTTGTTTTAATAAGCCGATTATTGGCTTTAAGCTGTATTATTTTAGCCTTTTCCCAACCTTATTTTTCCAAATCATCAGCACAGCAAAACGGGAATGTTATCATTTATTTAGACAATTCCTTCAGCATGCAGGCAAAAGGTGAACAAGGTGAATTGTTAAAAAGTGCCACCCAAAATATTGTTGACAACAACAACATTCAAAACAGCACTTTTACGCTGATCACCAATGATGGAAATTTGAAAAACTTAGACGTAAATAGTTTAAAAAATGAATTGATTGACTTGGATTATTCACCAAATAAGCTTGATTTAAATACTGTTTTACTGAAAGCAAAAAGCAATTATTCAAGTAAAACAAACACCTTAAATAAAATTATATTAATATCTGATTTTCAAAATATTAACATCAAAAATAAAATTGATTTTACAATTGTAAACACACCTGTTTCCCTGCTGCAGCTCACTCCAAAAGAGGTTCAAAACATTTATTTGGACAGCGCATCCATCGAACGCAAATCGGCAACGGAAACAACGTTGAACGTACTGGTGAAAAGCACACAAATCATCACCTCAAACATTCCCGTTTCTTTATTTCAGGAGGAAAATTTAATGGGAAAAACAACTGCAAAATTCACCAATTCCAATCGTTCCTCCATTCAATTTACGCTTCCTGATTCCAATAATTTTAACGGAAAAATATCGCTGGTTGATGACGGGATGGAATTCGACAACGACTTTTACTTTTCCATTTCAAGCCCAAAAAAAATTAATGTTTTGAGCGTAGGAAATCCATCTGAATTTTTACCAAAAATATATACTGAAAATGAATTTAATTTTACCGCTGCCCCACTGCGGCAATTAAATTACAACAGGCTTCAAAGCCAACACTTGATCATCTTGAATGAATTGGAAGATATTCCTGAAGAACTGCTGCGAAGTTTAACCGAGTTTATGGAAAACGGCGGAAGTTTGGCGGTGATACCTTCCCAAAACGCGAATACAGATTCGTATAACCGACTTTTAAATGCATTTGAGGCCGGAAAAATAAGCGCTAAAATTGAAAATGAACATAAAATCACTTCCATTAATTACGGGCATCCTTTAATAGCAGATGTTTTTGAAAAGAAAGTGACTAATTTTCAATACCCGAAAACGGCCATGCATTACCAAAACAATTATAAAAACAGTTCCGCCATACTCAAATTTGACAATAACAGTCCGTTTATTTCGGTCACAAAATCCAAAAACAGTGCTTTCTATTGGATTTCAGCGCCTTTAAACAAGAATATTTCATATTTTACGCAATCGCCATTGGTGGTTCCCATATTTTATAATTTCGCCAAAAACAGCGTAAAAACAGCGCAACTTTATTATACCATTGCTGCAGAAAACAGCATTGAAATGGCGGCATCCATCGGCAAAGATGAAGTGTTGAAGATTTCAAACGAAACCAATGCCTTTATTCCGCTGCAAAAAGTTTCCCAAAACAAAGTCGGCCTTACCTTGTCGGACGTTATTTTGCAAAGCGGATTTTACAAAGTCTCCAGCAATAATGAGGTATTGGCCACCATCTCCTTAAATTACAACAGGGAAGAGAGCGACGCCAATTACGCCGATTTAAAATCTTTGGCCGGAAATGCTGAAAATGTGACTGTTTCGGCCTCCATTGAGGACCTTTTTAATGAAATTGGCAACCAACAAAAAATCAATTGGCTTTTTAAATGGTTTTTAGCATTTTCTGTGCTATTTTTGTTCATTGAAATGCTGTTATTAAAATATTTCAAAATATGAATTTACTTCTAAAATCTGCTACCATCATCGACAGTTCCAGTCCGTTTCACCTTCAAATTAAAGACCTCCTTATTGAAAACGGCAACATCACAAAAATTGGCGATAAGCTAAAGAATCCGAAAAATTACAAAGAAATTAAATTTGACAACCTGCATATTTCGCAAGGCTGGTTCGATTCGAGCGTGTGCTTTGGCGAACCCGGATTTGAGGATCGGGAAACGATTGAAAACGGATTAAAAACAGCTTCCAGAAGCGGTTTTACTGCGGTAGCCGTGAATCCGAATACCTATCCGGCCACAGACAATAAATCGGCCATACAGTTTTTAACAAACAAAGCCACTCATTCGGCCACCGACCTTTTCCCCATAGGAAACCTGACCAAAGGCGGAAAAAGCGAAGACCTTGCAGAATTGTATGATATGCAAAACGCCGGTGCCATTGCTTTTGGGGACTATAACAAAGCCGTTTCAAATGGCAATCTGTTGAAAATCGGATTGCAATACGCACAAAATTTTGACGCATTATTATTAAGTTTTCCGCAGGACAATTCCATTGCGGGAATTGGCTTGGTCAATGAAGAAATCAACAGCACAAAACTGGGTTTAAAAGGAATCCCCTGCCTGGCTGAAGAACTGCAAATTGTCCGCGATTTATTTCTGCTTGAATATACCGGGGGAAAATTACACATTCCAACAATATCCACCGCAAAATCGGTTGAACTCATTAAAGAGGCCAAAAAGAAAAAATTAAACGTTAGCTGCAGCGTTGCCGCACATCATTTGATGCTAACCGACGATGAATTGAAAGATTTCAACGCAAACACTAAGGTTTTGCCTCCATTAAGAACTTCAAAAGACGTAAAAGCGCTGATTAAAGGCGTTAAAGAAGGCGTTATTGATATGGTGACCAGCGATCACAATCCCATTGATGTTGAACATAAAAAAGTGGAATACAACAATGCTAAATTTGGCACTATCGGACTTGAAAGTTTGTTTGGCGCCTTGAATAAAATCCTCGGGCCGGAAACCTTAATCGATTGTTTGACCACAAAGCCGCGGGAGCGGTTTAAGGTGCCAACCTATCCCATTGCTGAAGGAAAACCTGCCAATATCACCCTTTTTAATCCCGATTTTGACTATACTTTTAGTGAGAACGACATCTTGTCTTCTTCCAAAAACGCCGTTTTTATGAATAAAAATTTAAACGGAAAAGTATATGGCATTATTTCGAATAATAAGATCATTGCCCCCTAGCCCCAATAAAAAGGTTAAAGGTTAAAGGTTAAAGGTTAAAGGTTAAAGGTTAAAGGTTAAAGGTTAATTTTTTCACCTTTCCTTCGGAAAGATTGGGGGTTTGGAAAATATTAAGTTATCAGTTTAATTCATCATTTACAATTCAACATTCATAATCCAGATAGCTCCTATCGGGACGTAAATCAAATATTAACCGTCATAAAATAAATCAAACTTATGGAAAATCAAACTACTCAAGATGGAAAAACAATGGCTATTATCAGCTATATTACCTGGATTGGAACATTAATTGCCTTTGTGATGAACAATGATAAACATAATTCATTCGCCGCTTTTCATATTCGCCAAATGGTCGGCTTGTCGATTTTCTCCATAGGAATTTCTTTTATTGCAAGATATGGAGGGTTCGTTGCTGGAGTTTTGGGCATCGGCTTGTTTGTGCTTTGGGTTATCGGATTCATTGGCGCCATTAATGGCGAAGAGAAAAGAGTCCCGTTTGTGGGAGATTTATTTCAAGATTGGTTTAAAGGAATTGGTTAAGCTAATTTTAAAAGTTACTTTTGAATTCGCGCCCAAAACCGCGACTTTTATATTGATACTATGGAGAAATTATCATTGCATTATATTGTCAGAGTACCTAAAATAATATCCGAAAATACTTCATTGCTCATTTTGCTTCATGGCTATGGCAGCAATGAAGAAGACTTATTTTCATTTGCGGGCGAATTGCCCGATGATTTGATTATTGTAAGTGCAAGAGCTCCCCGAACATTGGGATTTGGCAGCTACTCCTGGTACACCATCCATTTCAACAGTCCGCAGGGAAAATTTTCCGATATGCCCGAAGCCATTAAGGCCATGGAAACCATTGCTGTTTTTATTGATGAAATGCAGCAAAAATATGATATTTCCCCAGAAAAAACATTTCTGCTTGGATTTAGCCAGGGCACCATCTTAAGTTATGCCGTTGCCTTTAATTATCCTGAAAAAGTGCAAAAAATTATCGCGTTGAGCGGTTATGTCAACGCTGATTTATTGCCGGCAGCTTTAAACGCAAAAGACTATTCCAAATTGGATTTTTATATTTCCCACGGAAGCGTGGATCAGGTGATTCCTGTTGAATGGGCCAATAAAGCACCCGAATTTTTAACACAATTGCACATCAAACACTGTTATAAAGAATTTCCTGTCGGCCACGGCGTTTCGCCAAAGAATTTTTACGAATTCAGCAAATGGATTGAAGAACGGATGTAATTTTTAGTTTTGAGAAGTTGGTCTTTATTTTTAATCAATTTCTTTTCAAACTTTTTACTTTTAACATTTAATCCTATCCCCAACCCTTTCCGAAGGAAAGGGAGTTTGATATGAAATTAGTATAATCTTTACAAAAAAACTTTTTAATATTTAACTTTTTAATGCTTAAATTGGCCTACTAAAAATTTAGCATTATGGAAATATTGGGTATTGATGTTGGAGGCACAGGAATAAAAGCCGCAATAGTCACCGTTGAAACAGGCGCACTTTCTGCCGAAAAAAAGAGAATTCCTACACCAAGACCCGCCACACCTGAGGCAATTGCTAAAGTCATTCAAAAGATTGTAAAACATTTTAACTGGGAAGGTCCGGTTGGCTGTGGTTTTCCTACGCCTTTAAAACACGGCAAATGTATGTCGGGCGGAAATTTGCACGAAGATTGGAAAGATGTCAATGTTGCCGCTCTTTTTAAAGATGCCACGGGAAATGAATTTACCGTTGTAAACGACGCCGATGCTGCAGGAATTGCCGAAATGAGCTTTGGCGCGGGAAAAGACAAAAAAGGCGTTGTTATCATGATTACTTTGGGAACAGGAATTGGGTCGGCGGTATTTTTAGACGGAAAATTGTTGCCCAATACCGAATTTGGCCATCTGTATAACAGACATGGCGACAGTTTCGAGAGTTATGCTGCTGATTCTGCACGCAAAAGAGAAAAACTGAGTCAGAAAAAATGGGGAAAAAGACTGCACCGATATTTTAGTCACCTCAATTTTATCATGTCGCCGGACCTTATAATCATTGGAGGCGGCGCCAGCAAAAGAGTACACAAATTTATCCACAAAATTGAAGTTGATACCCCAATAGCGCCTGCGGAAGCAGAAAATGAAGCCGGCATTATTGGTGCCGCAATGGCTGCAATAGCCGAAATTAAATAAGGTTTTTATTGAAATCTATTCATTAATTTATTGAAAATATTCTAAAATTATCGACCTTTTTACAAATCAGCATTCATGACAGTTTTCTACGTATTGGACATTTTGGGAACTATTGCATTTGCCATTTCAGGCGCTTTGATGGCAATGAACAAAAAAATGGATCCCTTTGGCGTATTTATCATCGCCTTTGTCACTGCCGTTGGCGGCGGTACTTTGCGCGATGTTTTAATAGGCAAACAACCCATTATTTGGATGAACGACATTACTTATATTTTTTTAATCGGCATCGCTGTTATTGTCGCTATTATATTTCGAAAAAAATTAAGGTACCTGCAAAAATCATTATTTTTATTTGACACCATCGGTTTGGGCATTTTCACGATAACCGGCACAGAAATTGGCATAAACGCAAATTTTCATCCCATTATTTCCATAGCATTGGGCACTATGACGGCTTGCTTTGGCGGCGTTATCCGCGATATTTTATGCAATCAGGTTCCCATTCTTTTCAGAAAAGAAATTTATGCCACTGCCTGTATTTTTGGGTCAATTGCCTTTATTATTTTACATAATTTTAATATTGACCAAAACATCGTCTATGTTTCAACCTCCTTAATTGTTATTGGCATAAGGCTGGTGGCCGTAAAATATCATTTGTCTTTACCCACTTTTTATTCTAATAATTAATGGATTTCAAACACTTCAAAAATAGCGTTTCAAGTCTGTCGGACTTAGCCCTTGGCGGATTGGATGCCCAGTTTGAACTGGCGCCAAAATTCAGGGAAAAATATTCCCGGGAATTTATTGTGGCCCGAAATGCAAAAAAAGCAGCCGTATTGGCCCTTTTTTATCCCAATACGCAGGGAGAAACCTGTTTTTTATTGACCTTACGCGCAAACTATAACGGCACCCACGCATCACAAATAAGTTTTCCGGGAGGAAAATTCGACGATTCCGATGATTCCCTTAAAACAACCGCCTTGCGTGAAGCCCAGGAAGAAGTTGGCATTCAGCCTGATGATGTGCGCATTTTTAAGCAAATAACCGATGTATATATCTCGCCGAGCAATTTTTTGGTCACCCCATTTTTAGGATTGCTGAACTACACGCCCATACTCACAAAAAATGAGGAAGTGGAAGAGAATATTGAAGTATTGCTAAAAGATTTGTTGGACGAAAATGCTTTATCAACCACCATCGTCACCACTTCCTACGCAAAAAACATCCCGGTTCCCTGTTTTAATTTAAGCAATTTTATTGTTTGGGGAGCTACCGCCATGATGTTAAACGAAATCAAAGTGTTATTAAAAGAAATTTAATTTATTTTTTATTAAATTTGTGCTTCATTAAAAACCCTGTCAATTACATGCCAATTTTTAAAAGAAATCCCTTTGGTCATATCTTATTTGTAAAAAGGTGGCTCGTAAGAATTATTGGAGTTGTTTCACACGGACGGTATCGGCGTTTTAACCAACTAAATATAGAAGGATCTGAAATCATCAGAGATCTTCCCCCTAACAATGTGCTGTTTGTTTCCAACCACCAAACGTATTTTGCGGATGTAGCAGCGATGTATCACGTTTTTAATGCCTCGTTAAAAGGGAGGGTTGATTCCCTAAAAAACATTGGCTATATCTGGAATCCGAAATTAAATATCTATTATGTTGCCGCTTCAGAAACGATGAAATCGGGCCTGTTGCCAAAAATATTTGCCTATGTGGGTTCAGTTTCCATAGACAGAACCTGGAGAAGTGCCGGAGAAAATGTAAACAGACAGGTGAAAATGTCGGACATCAGCAGTATCAAGAAAGCGTTAGACGACGGCTGGGTAATTACCTTTCCGCAAGGAACCACAAAACCTTTTAAACCAATTAGACGCGGTACCGCCCACATCATAAAAACCTGTAAACCCATTGTGATTCCGATTGTTATAGACGGTTTCAGAAGAGCCTACGACAAGAAAGGGCTGCTCATCAAAAAAAGGAATGTGTTGCAATCTATGGTGATAAAACCGCCTATAGAAATTGATTACGAAAACGACACTGTTGATGAAATCGTTAAAAAAATTGAGTTTGGCATTGAGCAACATCCTTCATTTTTAAAAGTTATTTCTGTTGAGGAGTATAAAAAACAGGAAGAAGAATTGGACAAACAACGGACATTCTGGGATATCTACTAAAAAAAGCAGTTTTCAAGATTTGAAAACTGCTTTTTTATTTGTGATAATTTAGTGCCTAAAGTTTGGAGTGCCTAAAGTACTTAAAGTTAAGGTATATTGAATTTTATCAATGATTCAATAATATTTTAAGCATTTATAAACCAATTCCACCAGACTTTAATCTCTCTGACTTCGGTCTTTGGGCTGCCGGCTTCTTTAATTCAACCAGGCATTCAGCATCCACATCGTTTTTTCCTGTTCCGCAATAAAATCGCTCATCATGGCATTGGTTCCTTCATCATTTGCATCAGCAGATTCATTAAGAATTGCTCTTTCCAACAGCAAAAGTTCCGTTAAAGAATTGACCACCAACTGAACGCCCTCAACGCCAGTCGTTATGTTTTTACCCACGGCCACTTTAGACAATTCCGAATATTCCCCAAAGGTATGCAAGGGCGTTCCGCCTAAAGTCAGGATGCGCTCTGCAATCAAATCTATTTTAATTTGGGAATCGGTATAAAACTCTTCATATTTAACGTGCAATTCAAAAAATGATTTCCCTTTAATATTCCAGTGCAGTCCTCTTAAATTTTGATAATACACTTGAAAGTTTGCCAATAAACTATTTAAACCGATGGTTAAGTTTTTAGCTTTCTCTTTGTCTAATCCAATACTTGTTGTGTTCATATTCGTGCTTTTTATATTAATTCCATTTATTATTAGTGCAAATTTCAGGAAAAATAAAACAAAATTAACATAATCATTATTGATAGTTTTAATATCTTTATCACAAATATTGATAATTATGACAATCACCCAATTGAAATATGTTTTGGCCGTGGCCGAATACAAAAACTTCACAGTTGCATCCCAACATTGTTTTGTTACCCAGCCCACTTTGAGTATGCAAATACAAAAACTTGAGGAGGAATTTGACACGCAAATTTTCAACAGAAACAAAAAACCCATCCAACTTACGGAGGTGGGCAAAAAAATTATTGAACAGGCAAAAATCATTGTGGACGAAAGCAACCGCATCAACGACATCATAGACCAGCAAAAGGGATTTATTGGCGGTGATTTCAGGCTGGGAATTATTCCTACCGTGATGCCGACGTTGTTGCCGCTATTCTTAAAAACGTTTATTAAAAAATATCCGAAAGTAAATTTAAAAATAGAAGAAATTACGACCGAAGAAATTATAAAAAAATTGGCAGACGGCCATATTGATGTGGCGATAGCCGCAACACCGCTGGAAAATGACCAAATTAAAGAACGTGTTTTGTATTATGAGCCATTCGTGGGATTTGTGCCTGAAGAGCATCGCCTGTTTAAAAACAAAACAATTGAAGTGGAAGATTTACAAATAGAAGATATTTTATTGCTGGAAGACGGCCATTGTTTTAAAGAAAACATCATTAATTTATGCAGTGCCATTGGCTATAAAAATCAGCATTTTCAAATCCAGAGCGGCAGTTTTGACACCTTAATCAAATTGGCGAAGGAAGATTTAGGCATGACTTTGTTGCCTTATTTGCAAACATTGGACTTATCAGACAAGGACACCAAGTATTTGCGGCCATTTAATGCGCCGATTCCTGCCAGAGAAATTAGCTTAATTTACCATAAATCCCAATTAAAAATACAATTAATTGAAACCTTAAAAAATGTGATAGACAGTGTCATAAGAGGCGTTATCGCCTTTAACGACGTGAAAATAATAAGTCCGCTACAACAAAAAAAAGGAGCTTAAAAGCTCCTTTTTTTATTTTCAACCAAGACCAAACACAATTGAAGTTCCGGTTTGTTAAGGGTGAACTCCTTTAGCCAATAGTACAATTCCTTTATTTCATAAGGCAATAATCTGTTTACTGCTTTTTCCAATTCTTTTTTAAATAATTCTTTGTTAAAGCTGACTTTTTCGAGTATCGTTTTGGTGTACTCAAACATTGCTCTTGCCATAAATTAAGTAGTTTTTAGTTGGTAAATTAAGAACGTGGTATTCATCTAATTATTGTGTGAATTTAATCAATAAATATCACATTAAAAACTTTTAAGCGTAATTTGTGATTCTTTTAAGAACTAAAGTTTGTTCACTTTTTCAATTAAATCGTGGGCTGTTTTTTCCAATTCTAAGTTAATGGCTTTAAAATAAGCTTTTTTGTCCTCGATTTTTTTAACATTCACTTTTTCAATTAAAACATCAAATGATTCAATCGCTTCATCTATAATTGCTTCTGTTCCTGCTGAACCCGCTTTCGGATTGTACAATTCCCAAGTATAACACGCTTCAATAATATCTCCCAGAACGTAATTAATATCCTTTTTTAAATTTTTAATACTTGCCATAAAATTTTTATTGGTTTATTTTGATGCAAAAATACAAGAAAATGAGTAATTATTTAATATTTTATTCAAATAATGTTCGTTTATTGAAATAAATTTTTAATTTTGATTCAATTATGAAAGAAATTTTGAACATACAAACTATTATTATGGAAACGCTAAAGGATGTGAAGTCCTTGTTTTCAGTTACATTAAATAGTTATGCGATTTGCAATCTTGTGCAACAGCAACAAGTATGGACACAAAAAAGCACTTTCAATTATTATTGAAGATATTTAAAATTATAAAACCAAATTTTAAAAGGTGCTTTTTTCAAAAAGCACCTTTTTTTATGAACTAATTATTAACTCACCTTACGCAAAAATAGGATAAATATTTATAATTTTAACATTTGAGATGTTGATAACTTTTAGCAGAGAATACAATGGAAAATTTTGCAGA